>FLSA01025895.1_pt1 | contig 10427 bp, 10 predicted proteins | sample 1550521 | NCBI WGS metagenome assembly FLSA01 (sample SAMEA4031771, study PRJEB14383) | metagenome | biome: human; feature: oral; material: saliva | place: Philippines | collected 2014 | reverse complement strand
CCTCCAGAGGCTCACGCAAATGCTCATTGACCAGCGGGGCCTGAGCCGACAGCGCCACCGTCAACGCATCACGCAGAACCGTCTGAACCTGCGCCACGGAACGCAACAGCGTATCGGAGGAAACGCGCTTAGCGCGGCGCTTCTGCTGCTCCTCCAGGCGGCGAACCTGCGCTCGTAAGGACGGCGAAACACGTTCACCTTCGCGAATACCCAGCAGTGCCAGAAGCTCCTGGCGTTCCTGCTCATCCTTGAGAGCGGAGACAGCCTGTGCGTCCTGGTCGGCAAGATCGGTGAGCTTCTCGGCTGCGTTAAATGCCGAAGAAATAGAACGAACATTCAGAATCAGGGAAGTAATCAACTCCCGACGAGCCATCGCCTGCTCATCGGTCGCCAAACGGTACCCCTCCTGCGCATCACCCAGAGCCAGCCGCGCGGCGCGCTGCGCCAAAGGATCCGCCACACCGTGCGCCAGCAGATACTCGTGCACCTGCGCATCGGTAGGAACCGGCAACTGCACCGGACGGCAACGCGAACGAATCGTCACCAGCACATCGGTGGGGGAGGGCGCCGTCAACAACCAAATCGTATGCGGCGGCGGCTCCTCAATCGCCTTCAACAACACATTGGAGGTACGCTCCGGCATGCGCTCAGTGTCCTCGACCAGAATCACGCGCCAGCGACCCACGGTCGGGCGATCCTGAGCCTTCATGACCAGCTCGCGTGCCTCATCAATGCTGATGTGCGTCGCCTCGGTACTAAAGTGCGTAAAATCTGCGTGCGAACCGTTCATGACGGTCACGCAGCCCTTGCACTGACCGCATCCGCGGTTCTGCGGGTCGGGCTGTTCGCACAGCAGTGCGGCGGCGAAAACTTTTGCCGCCTCACGGTGCGGTGCACCGGTCGCACCCGTGAAAAGCCAAGCGTGCGTGGGGCGGTCGGCGGCGGCATCCGTGCGTAGCTGCTGGAGCTTATCGGCAGGAATCAGCAGGCTATCCCAGAGACTCATGAGCCCTCCTTACCGGTGCGGACCAATTCGCGGGCGGCAAGCAGAGGCTCAATCACCTCAAGCACGCGCGCGTGTACCTCATCGATCGTGCCCACACCATCAATGATGCGGTGCGAACCGTTAGCGTCCTCGCGAGCGATCTGCTCGAACGCACCGTGAATACGTGCCTTGAACGACGCGCCTTCGGCCTCAATACGGTCGACGGTGCCGCGCTGGTCCATGCGCTCCTGCTCGGCGCTCAGCGGCACACTCAGCAATAGGGTCGCGTCGGGAACCAGGTCGGCGGTAGCCCAGCGGCTCAAATCGACGATGGTTTCAACACCCAGATCACGGCCGACACCCTGGTACGCAGCGGAAGAATCAATATAGCGGTCACTGAGCACGATGGCGCCCTCAGCAAGCGCGGGGCGAATCAGCTGGGAGGCATGAGCCGCGCGGGACGCCGCAAAAATTAGCGCCTCGGTGCGGTCGTCAATGGTGCCCTGACCTGCTTCCAGGACGAGGGCGCGTAGCTTCTCGCCAATCTCGGTGCCTCCGGGTTCGCGGGTGGTGATGACACGGTATCCGCGGGCGCTGAGTGCTTCATTCAGCAGGGCGAGCTGGGTGGTTTTGCCGGCGCCGTCGCCTCCTTCGACCACGATAAAAAGCCCGCGGCGACCGGTCGGGTCGGCGGGAAGATTCTGTGCATCGGGGGTGTAGCTGAGAGTATCCATCATCTTTAAGGGTACCGGGTCTCTTAGCTGCACCGGTGCGGTTTTGGTGATACCTCCGCGTGGGGTTGAGCGCGTGTCAAGGTAAAAAACATGTAAATCCTGTGTGCTGTCACCTGTGCGGGCGTGCGTTCTGGGCGTGGGTGTGCCAGGCTTAAATACATGAGTGCAGATAACCACGACATGAATTACTCCGCGGAGACCTTCGTCGTCTCTGGCGGCCGCCCGGCACACGAGCATGACGCGCCGGTGAACCCTCCGATCGTTCTTTCTTCCACCTACCGCGGTGTGGACGCCGTCAATATTGAGCAGGACCGCGTGTACGCCCGCTTCTCGAACCCCACCTGGGAGGGCATGGAAGAGGTTGTGGCAAAGCTGGAGAACGCTACCCAGCCCGGTCTGCTGTTCCCCTCCGGTATGGCCGCTGTCGCTGCTGTCATCGACCTGGTGCCGGTTGGTTCCATCGTGCTGATTCCGAAGCACGCGTACATGGCGTCGGTGACCCTGTGCAAGGATTTGGAGCGCCGCGGCATCATTGAGCTCGTTCGCGTGGACATTGAAGACACCGAGAGCGTTATCGCCGCGATGGAGGATGCCGCATCCCGCACCGGCGTGACCCCGGAGAACGTGAACTACTCGGCGCCGAAGGTCCTGGCGTGGCTGGAGAGCCCCACGAACCCGATGCTTGAGGTTGCTGACCTGCCTGCCCTGCTTTCTGCTGCTCGCCGCCTGGGTATTGTGACCGCGGTGGATAACACCTTCGCAACCCCGATTCTGCAGCGTCCCCTGGATTTGGGCGCGGACGTAGTGGTTCACTCCGCTACGAAGTTCCTCGCGGGCCATTCGGATGTGCTGCTGGGTATGACTCTGACTTCGAACGAGGAGCTGTACAAGGCGATGCTGCACCACCGTATCACCAACGGCGCAATCCCCGGTCCGGTGGAGGCGTGGCTTGGCCTGCGCGGTCTGCGCACCCTGGCGCTGCGCGTGGAGCGTGCGGTGCAGAACGCGCAGGTTCTTGCGGAGCGTCTGAGCGAGCACCCCTTCGTAACTGAGGTGCGTTACCCGGGCCTGCAGAGCCATCGCGGCCATGAGGTCGCGAAGAAGCAGATGGACGGTTTCGGCGCGATTCTGTGCATCACTCTTGATACGGACGCTGCGGGTGCCCGTAACGTCGTGGAGGCGTTGAAGCTGTGGACTCCGGCAACCTCCCTGGGCGGCGTGGAGTCTCTGGTGGAGCGTCGTCGTCGCCACGGTAGCGAGCCGGATTCGATTCCGGAGTCTCTGCTGCGCCTGTCGGTGGGTATTGAAAACGTGGATGACCTATACAATGACTTGGTTGAGGCCTTTAAGGTTGTCCGCTAAGCGCTTTGCTAGGGTTGTCTAAAGAAGCTGCTGATTCAAAGGAATACTATGTCTCCTATTCTGCTGGTCTTGTATGTGACCACTCTTGTTGATACGCTGCTGGCTATCGCCGGTGCTGTGGTTGGTGTGCTGGCTTTTGTGCGTGCGTGGATGTCTCCGGCGAACGCGTACGATTTTGCCGGTAAGCGCCCGAAGAACACGTGGCTGGCTTTGACCGGCGGTTCTGCTGCGGTGTCGCTGTTTAGCGTTTTTGCTGCGGTGACGGGTAATGGTAATAATGCGCTGATTCTTCAGCTGGTGGCTGCTGTGATTAGTTGCGTGTTCCTGGCTGGTGTGTGGCCTTCGGTTGGTCGCCGCCGTTTCTAGCGTTAGCTTTTGCGCTCGCTGTGCGCGATAGCTGTTGAAGCCTCGTGCGCCCTCTGACGGGTTTGTCCTGGTCGGGCGGTGTACGGGGCTTTGCCCTTTTCTGGCGGGGTTTTGAGCCTTTCGTTCTGGTACAAAAGACCCTTATAAATTTTTGGGAGAATGCATATTTTCTAGGCTTTGAGGCATGACAAACCGGCGGGTAAATGAAAAAATAGAGGTATGACTTACAAACTAGTACTCCTGCGCCACGGCCAGTCCGAGTGGAATGAAAAGAACCTGTTCACCGGTTGGGTGGACGTTAACCTGACCGATAAGGGCCGCGCTGAGGCTAAGCGCGGCGGCGAGCTGCTGGCAGAGCGCAACATCCTCCCCGATGTTGTTCACACCTCCCTGCAGCGTCGCGCAATCAACACCGCAAACCTTGCACTGGATGCAGCAGACCGTCTGTGGATTCCCGTCAAGCGCACCTGGCGCCTGAACGAGCGTCACTACGGTGCTCTGCAGGGTAAGAACAAGTCCGAGATTCGCGAGGAATACGGCGACGAGAAGTTCATGACTTGGCGTCGTTCCTACGACGTTCCGCCGCCCCCGCTGGATGACAACGACCCCTACTCGCAGGCACACGACCCCCGCTACGCGGATGTTGAGAATGCTCCTCGCACCGAGTGCCTGAAGGACGTTCTGGGCCGTATGCTTCCCTACTGGGAGTCGGACATCAAGCCCGACCTCGCAGCAGGCAAGACCGTTCTGGTTGCTGCACACGGTAACTCCCTGCGTTCGCTGGTCAAGCACCTCGAGGGTATTTCCGATGAGGACATTGCTGGCCTGAACATCCCCACCGGTATTCCGCTGTATTACGAGCTGGATGAGAACTTCCAGCCCGTCAAGCCCGGCGAGTACCTGGACCCCGAGGCTGCTAAGGACGCTATCGCCGCCGTAGCAAACCAGGGTAAGTAATACCTCCGGCAGGGTTCCCCTGTCATTGTGATGAGCCGTCCACCGTTGTGGTGGGCGGCTCATTGCGTTCTCTGCACGGTTTCTGCAGGGGGGCTGCCTGAGGATCCTGCATGAGGAACCAGCCTGAGAAGACGGGCGTTCGCCTGAGTGCTGGGTATCGGCCACATCTATACTTATGGGGTACCCGAATGGAAGGGAAGTACATGGATGCCGGTCTGATCGCCTTTATTGCGGGCATGATAGGTCTGCTGGTGGGCGTCCTGAGCATGAACGCGGTGGCGCGTAGTGAGCGGGAGCAGGAGCGTAGCTTGGTGTCGGCGCCGGCGCTGCGTGATGGTGCCGCTCAGGTGCTTGCTGTGATTGGCCGCGCCTATCTGGTGATTGATGAGGTGGGCGGCGTGGTTCAGGCTTCTCCGGGTGCGTATGCGATGGGTCTGGTGCGTGGTCATACGGTGGCGTCTGATGAGTTGGCGGATATGATTCGCACGGTGCGTCATCGCGGTATTTTTGCGGAGCGTACTTTTGAGATTGACCGCGGTGAGGGTGAGGCCCTGGTCTTGGATGTGCGTGTTGCTTCGCTGGGGGATGAGTACATTCTGGTGCTCGCTGATGACCGCACTGAGATTTCTCGTGTGCAACGTATGCGTAATGATTTTGTGGCGAATGTGTCGCATGAGTTGAAGACTCCGGTGGGTGCGGTGAGTCTGTTGGCTGAGGCTATTGAGCAGGCGAGTGATGACCCGGAGGCGATTGAGTATTTTGTGGGTCGTCTGCATAAGGAGACTCGCCGCCTGTCTGCGCTGGTGCGTGACATTATTGAGCTTTCGCGTCTGCAGTCGACCGATGTGATTGCGCGTGGTGGCCCGGTGTCGGTGCCTTCTTTGGTGGCTGATGCGGTGGATCGTTCGAATATTGTGGCGGAGGAGAAGGATATTCAGATTTCTACCCGCATCGAGGAGGTTCCCGAGGTGTATGGTGATGCCGAGCTGCTCGGTATTGCTGTGCAGAACGTGGTGGAGAACGCGGTGCGTTATTCGCCGGAGCATACGAAGGTGGATATTTGGGTGCACCGTGTGGCTGATCAGCTGCTGATTGAGGTTGCTGATCAGGGCGTGGGTATTCCAGAGGACGAGCAGAAACGTATTTTTGAGCGTTTTTACCGGGTTGATCCGGCTCGTTCGCGTCAGACGGGCGGCACTGGTTTAGGTTTGAGCATTGTGAAGCATGTGATGACTCAGCACGGTGGTAGCGTGACGGTTCGGTCGATGCCGCAGGAGGGCTCGACATTTACGTTGGCGTTGCCGCTGAATGAGCCTCCGGTCGCAGTGTAGTGTTAGCGGTATAGGTTTTACGGAATCGAAGGAATTTATTGATGTCTAAAATTCTGATCGTTGAGGACGAAGAAGCCCTCTCGGATCCCCTTGCGTTTTTGCTGGGCCGTGAGGGTTTTCAGACGATTGTTGTGGACAACGGTCTGGATGCGCTACCGGTGTTTGACCGTGAGGGCGCGGATTTGGTGTTGCTGGATGTGATGCTTCCGGGCATGTCCGGCATGGAGGTGTGCCGCAAGCTGCGTGAGGTGTCTTCGGTCCCGATTATCATGCTGACCGCTAAGGATTCTGAGCTGGATAAGGTTCTGGGTCTGGAGCTTGGCGCTGATGACTATGTGACGAAGCCGTATTCTGCGCGTGAGTTGATTGCTCGTATCCGCGCGGTGTTGCGTCGTCGTTCGGCGGAGACTGATTCTGTTACCGAATCGGTGTTGCAGGGCGGCCCGGTGCGTATGGATATTGACCGCCATGTGGTGACGGTTAATGGTGAAGAGATTTCTATGCCGCTGAAGGAGTTTGAGCTTCTGGAGATTCTGCTGCGCAATGTGGGTCGTGTGATGACTCGTGGCCAGCTGATTGAGCGCGTGTGGGGCGCCGACTATGTGGGTGATACGAAGACCCTGGACGTGCACATTAAGCGTCTGCGTTCGAAGATTGAGCCGGATTCTTCTGCCCCGCAGTATGTGGTTACGGTTCGTGGCTTGGGCTATAAGTTCGAGGTGTAGGCGGACTTGAGACTGATGACTTCTGCTTCTGCTGCGAATACTGCTGTGATTGTTTTGGCGGCTGGTTCAGGTACTCGCCTGGGTGAGCCGATTCCGAAGGCTGCTGTGCGTGTGCACGGTCGTACCCTGCTGGATTATGCGTTGGAGGGTGCGCTCGCTTCGGGTGTTGCTGAGCATGTGGTGGTGACTGTTCCTGCTGATTGTTCGGCCAGCTGCCCGGAGCTTTTGGAAGATGCCCGCCGCGCCGGTGCGTTGATTACTGCCGGCGGTGATACGCGTACTGCTTCGGTGGTTGCGGCGTTGGATGCTTTGAAGGATGCGCAGGTTCCGGTGGATTATGTGTTGATTCATGATTGCGCTCGTGCTTTTACTCCGCCGCAGGTGTATCACCGTGTGCTTGAGGGGCTGGGTTCTGAGAGTCCGCAGGGCGTTGTGCGTGCGGTGATTCCTGTGTTGCCGGTGGTGGATACGGTGAAGACTGTGGATTCTGCCGGTTTGGTGACGGGCACTCCTTCGCGTGCGCAGATGCGTGCGGTGCAGACCCCTCAGGGTTTTGAGGTGGCTGCCTTGTTGGCGGCGCATGAGCGTAGCCGTTCCCTGCCTGCTGAGGAGGCTGAGTTGCTCACTGATGATGCGATGGCGATGGAGGCGGCGGGCGAGCCGGTGTTGACGGTTGCAGGGGACGCGGATGCGTTTAAGGTGACGACTCCGATGGATTTGCGGGTTGCTCGCGCGCTGTTTGGTGATTCTGCTGCCTAAGCCTGCGGCCTAGCGTCTCTTTTGCTGAGGCACTGCTGCTGAGAAGATGTTTGTTTGATTGAAGGGTCCTGTGATGACTGTTATTCCTCGTGTTGGTACCGGTGTTGATGTCCACGCTTTTGGTGAGGAGGGCACTCTTCTGTATATTGCTGGCCTGCATTGGCCGGGTGAGCGTGGTTTGAGCGGCCATTCTGATGGTGATGTGGTAGCTCATGCTGCCGCGGATGCTCTTTTTGCCGCTTCTGGCACGGGGGATTTGGGCTCTAATTTCGGTGTGGATCGCCCGGATATGAAGGGCGCTTCGGGTGTTCGTATTCTTTCTGAGGCTGCGGCGATTGTGCGTGCTGCTGGTTTTGAGATTGGTAATGTGAGCGTTCAGCTGGTGGGTAACCGCCCGAAGTTCTCTCCGCGCCGTGATGAGGCGAACCGTGTGCTGAGTGAGGCGGCGGGTGCTCCGGTGACGGTGATTGCGACGACTACTGACGGTTTGGGTTTGACGGGCCGAGGCGAGGGTGTGGCCGCTATTGCGACGGCGCTGGTGTATCCGCGTTCGTAGGCGCTTGGTTGCTTTGAGCCATTCTGTAACCTATCGCTGATTTACTGCCCCGGCGTCTGAACCGACCCCGTAGAATGAGAGTGTGACTATGCGTTTTTATGATTCAGCTTCCGCGACTATTCGCGAGTTTGAGCCCGTCGTGCCCGGTGAGGCGCGTATCTACTATTGTGGTGCTACGGTGCAGGGTGAACCGCATCTGGGCCATATCCGTTCGGCGTTGGTTTTTGACCAGTTGAGCCGTTGGATGCGTTACCGCGGTTTGAAGGTGACGACGGTCCGCAATGTCACTGATATTGATGACAAGATTTTGGCGAAGTCTGCTGATTCTATGGAGCCCGGTTTTGAGGGTGAGTTCCCGAATGAGCAGTGGTGGGCGCTCGCGTACCGTTTTGAGAAGGTTTTTGCTCAGGCGTATGCGGCGCTGGGTATTGATCCGCCGACGTATGAGCCGCGCGCGACCGGTCATATTCCGGAGATGTTTGCTCTGATTCAGCGTCTGATTGATCGTGGCCATGCGTATCCTGCGTTGGATGATTCTGGTGACGTGTATTTTGATGTGCGTTCGTGGGATAAGTATGGTGCGCTGACGAATCAGAGCGTTGAGGATATGCAGGATTCTGCGGATGCTGATCCGCGCGGTAAGCGTGACCCTCGTGACTTTGCCCTGTGGAAGGGGTATAAGGAGGGCGAGCCGCTGACTGCTTCGTGGGAGTCTCCGTGGGGTCGCGGCCGTCCGGGCTGGCATCTGGAGTGCTCGGCGATGGCGGGTAAGTATTTGGGTTCGCGTTTCGATATTCACGGTGGCGGTTTGGATTTGCGTTTCCCGCACCATGAGAATGAGCTGGCGCAGTCGACTGCTGCCGGTGATGATTTTGCGAACTTCTGGATGCATAACGGCATGGTCACCTATGAGGGTGAGAAGATGTCGAAGTCTATCGGTAATACGATTTCGCCGGCGCAGATGTTGCAGATGGCTCGTCCGCTGGTGGTTCGTTACTACCTCGGTAGTGCGCATTATCGTTCGATTCTTGATTACCGTCCGTCGTCTCTGCAGGAGGCGGCAACCGCTATTGAGCGTGTTGAGGCGTTCCTTGCTGCAACTCAGGATGTGCTGAAGCCGGGTCGTGAGGTTCCGGAGGCTTTTGCTGAGGCAATGGATGATGACGTGAACATTCCGCGTGCTCTGGCTGTTTTGCATGAGCAGACTCGTGCGGGTAATGCTGCGCTTGCTGCTGGTGAGGACGCTTCGGAGGCGGCGAATGCTGTGATGGCTATGGCTGAGGTTCTGGGTCTGGCGCAGCTGATGAGCTTTAATGCTGAGGGCACTTCGGGTGCTGAGCATGAGGCTCTGGATGCGCTGATTCAGGCTGTGTTGGCGGAGCGTGCTGATGCTCGTGCGCAGAAGGATTGGGCGAAGGCTGATGCGATGCGTGATTTGTTGGCGTCTGCTGGTGTGCAGGTGAAGGATGGCGCGAATGGTTCGAGCTGGAGCGTTGGCTAGTGGGTGATGTGCCCCGCGTTTGTGCGTAAGGCTTAGGTCGTGCGGGTTTCTCTCGCGTAGACTCGTATTCATTACTTTGACGAAGGAAGAGAAGAATGGCTAAGGCAGGTTCGCGCCCGGGCGCTACCAGCAAGAAGAAGGGTGCTACTAAGGGCACTGGTGGTCACGGTCGTAAGGCGCTTGAGGGTAAGGGCCCTACTCCGAAGGCTGAGGACCGCGTTTATCACAAGGCGTATAAGATGAAGCGCGCGGCTGAGCGTCGTGCTGCTACCGGTACGAACCGTAAGTTCCAGACTCGTTTGGGCGGTAAGCGTGCTAGCGATGAGCTGGTGACTGGTCGTAACGCGGTGCTTGAGGCTCTGCGTACTGAGATTCCCTCGAAGCACTTGTATATCATGAGCCGTGTTGAGGTTGATGACCGCGTTCGCGAGATTATGACTATTGCGAATAAGCGCAATATTCCGATGCTGGAGATTCCGCGTAGCGAGCTGGATCGTTTGACTGATGGTGCTGTGCACCAGGGCGTTGCGATGCAGATTCCGCCGTACAAGTACCCGGATGCGACTGACCTGGTGCTGGATACTATGGAGCGTTGGCACTCGGGTAAGCTGTCGACTCCGCCGCTGTTTGTTGCGTTGGACGGTATTACTGATCCGCGTAACCTGGGTGCGATTATTCGTAGCGTGTCCGCGTTTAGCGGTGATGGCGTGATTATTCCTGAGCGTCGTTCGGCTGCTGTGACTGCTGGTGCGTGGAAGACTAGTGCTGGTGCGGCTGCTCGTATTCCTGTTGCGATGGCGACTAATCTGACTCGTGTGATTCAGCAGGCTAAGGAGCAGGGTATTTTCGTGATTGGTCTGGATGGCGGTGGCGATATTGAGTTGCCGGCTTTGGAGCTTGCGAATGAGCCGCTGTGCGTGGTGGTTGGTTCTGAGGGTAAGGGTCTGTCCCGCCTGGTGACTGAGAACTGCGATCAGATTGTGTCGATTCCGATTGATTCTGCGATGGAGTCTTTGAACGCGGCGATGGCTGTGGGCATTACTCTGTACGATGTTTCTCGTCGTCGCGCTTCTGCGAACTAGGCGCTTCTGCGAACTAGAGTTTTGATGCTTGCGAGCTACAGACTGTAGCTTGAGTGAGGAGGGCGCCCC
>FLSA01283443.1_pt1 | contig 10470 bp, 9 predicted proteins | sample 1550521 | NCBI WGS metagenome assembly FLSA01 (sample SAMEA4031771, study PRJEB14383) | metagenome | biome: human; feature: oral; material: saliva | place: Philippines | collected 2014 | reverse complement strand
TTGCCATCCTCGACCTTCTTGCCCCAGATGAAGGAGGCAACGAAAGCGATGACGGTGGTCAGAATGAGGCAGCCGAAGAAGCCGGCCCAGCCTGCGCCGGTGGTGGGGCTAATGGAGGGGAAGCCAATGTAACCAGCGGCACCCAGAGCAATTGCCTTCACGTTCAGGATGGAAGCAACCATTGCGCCGATACCAGCGGAGACGATTGCGATATAGAAGGGCCAGCGCAGAGCCAGGTTCACACCGAACATTGCGGGCTCGGTAATACCCAGGAATGCCGAGGGCGCGGAAGCCGAAGCGATACCCTTGATCTTCTTGTTCTTGGTAGTCAGTGCGACACCGGCCGCGGCAGCACCCTGCGCCACGTTAGACATGGAGGCAACGACGAAGATGAAGGAACCGCCGGTTGCCCACAGGCTCATCTCGATGGGCGGGAATGCCTGGTGCATACCGGTCATCACGATGAACGCATAGAAAGTACCGAAAATCAGGCCACCGAGCGGGCCGGCAACGGTGTAGAGCCAGTTGATGCTTTCACCCAGCCAGGTACCGGCTGCGAACATGGGCGGGCCGACCAGAATAAAGGTCAGGAAGCCGGTGATGAGAATGGTAAGGGTCGGGGTGAAGATGAAGTCGATGGTGCCCTTGAGGACCTTGTGGAAGAACTTCTCAATGTTCGCCAGGATGAAGGCGACCAGCATGATGGGTAGCACGGTACCCTGGTAGCCCGCCTGCTGAACCTGCAGACCGAAGAGATTCCAGTACTTCATCGGTTCACTACCCTCGGCACCTGCCAGAGAGGCGGCGACATTGTAGCCGTTCATCAGGGCGGGGGATACCATTGCGGCACCCATGGTCATGCCCAGGTAGGGGTTACCGCCGAAGACCTTGGTGGCGGAGAAGCCGACCAGTACGGGCAGGAAGGCGAAGGGAGCTGCCGAGAGCAGGTTCACGATATCCGCGAAGTCAGCCCACTCGGGATGCATTGCGATGAAGCTCTCGGGACCAAAGATACCCTTGGACGTCAGCACGCTGTTGAGCGCCATCAGCATACCGCCACCGACCAGCACCGGGATCAGCGGAACGAAGATGTCAGCAATAGTCTTGATGAAGCGGGAGACAATGTTGCCCTGCTTCGCGGCGATGCTCTTGAGGTCGTCCTTGGACGCCTCGGGTGCGCCAGCGGCGATAAGGTACTTGTGCACCTCGTTGACGTCGCCGGGGCCGACGATGACCTGGAACTGGCCAGCATTGAGGAAGCTACCCTTGAGGTCTTCGTCGTTGTCGATTGCTGCCTGGTCGACCTTGTCCTGGTTCTTCAGGACGAGGCGAAGGCGGGTTGCGCAGTGTGCGGCTGCAACGATGTTGCCGGTGCCACCGACGTCCTTCAGCACGCGCTGTGCCACTGACTTGTGGTCCACGCTCGCTCTCCTTTGTTTGGAGCACCACAGTATGATGCTTTGTGAATGGGGGTGGGGTGACATGCCTGTGCGTGCATGCCATGTGTATGTCATACGTTTGACATATCAGATGTAACACATGGTATCACGGGAAAGTTCTTAAAAGCGAGGGCTCACCCTCCACACGGAGAGTGAGCCCTCAAACATATTCAGAAATGACTGGGAACCACCCGCGCAGGCGGCTCTCAACGCTTAGAAAACGGCTTAGAGACGGCCGTACTCCAGGGACAGCACCTTGCCACCGGTCAGGCGGACGCGGCGCTTACCGCCCTTGAAGAAGGTGCGAGCGGTCATCACCTCAGCACCCATGGACGCGGCAAGCTTGCCACCCACGTACAGTTCAGTTGCCGAACCATCCACGAGCAAGTCAAACTCACGAATCTTCGAACGCGTCAGAGTGCGGCGGCGCAGGCTACCGCCCTCGGTGTAGCGGGTACCGCCACGGTCCATCTGCACAAAGTCCTTATCCAGAACGATGCTCAGTGCCACGCCGTGAGCGTCCTTGATTTTCAGCTTTACGCGCTCATCAGAGACGTCCACGCGGCCGCGCAGACGGAAAGTCAAGGCGTTCTTCAGCTCTACGAGCTTGTCCTTCTCCTCCTCGGGGTACAGCGGCTTCATCTCCATCGCATCGTTGAGCTGCGGCACCGGGCGCTGGAAAATCTTGCCGTTGCGCAGGTGCAGCTCACGCGGGTAGGTGAACATGTGCACCCAGCGGCGGCTCCACGAGGGCTGATCATCCTGGTCTGCGTTGCCCAGCCAAGCAATCATCACCGGGGCGTCACCGCATACATCGTGCGGCGCCTCCGGATCGGCGGTCAGACCGGTACCGGAGATGGTCTGCGGTGCGTAGAACTCGAAACCTGCATCCAGCTCGGTGAAGGGGGTCTCCACAGTGAACTTGAGGGTCTTGTTATCCAGCGAACCAACAATGTAGCCGCTCTGGAAAATATTGTTGTACTTCTCGCCGAGGGGCTGCATGCCCTGCGGGCTAAAAATCAGCACGTCGCGGATTTCGCCGGTCAGCTCATCGCGCATGCGTAGCAGCGAGGGGCATTCGTACATGTAGGTGCCTTTGAGGCTCTTATCCTTGATGTCCAGCTCGCCGCGGAAGGTCCACTCGCGGCGGTCGACGGAGGTGTACACGACCACTGCGCCAGTCTTGTCTTCACGCTGAGCACCAATGACCATCCACCACTCGCCGTTACGCTCGAAGACGTGCGGGTCGCGATAGTGCGCGGTGTAGCCCTTCTCAGGACCGGAAATCAGCGGGGGCAGCTGACGGGTCGGCTTCGCGTCCTCACCCGCGGTTGCGAGGATCTGGTAGGTTTCGCGGTTGCCCTTCTCGTCCTTCACGTTACCGGTGTAGAAGAACTCAAAACCGCCGGGCACCTTAATACCGGAGCCGGAGTAGCAGCCGTGCGAGTCATAGCGGCTATCGGGAACCAGAGCGGTACCCTCATCGGTCCAGTGGGTCAGGTCCTCACTTACGGCGTGGCGCCAGTAGACCATACGCTCCGGATGCAGGGGCGAGTACTGATAGAAGGCGTGGTAGCGCTTGCCGTCGAAGACCAGGCCGTTCGGGTCATTCAGGCGACCCACCGGAGGTGCCAGGTGCAGTGCAGGGTAGTCGCGGTCTTCACGCACGCCAGCACCGAAAGCGTCCAGGATCTGCTGTGCTTCAGCCGCCAGATCGCGGTCGGGTCGCTGAGTTACGCTCTTCTTCTTTTTCTTCTGCTCGCTCATGTCTATCCGTTTTCGTGCAAAGGAATGTCTGGGTTGTCTCATCCCATCATACGACACCGCTCCCCCATTGCCGGCCCCTAGGAGAGAGGCACCACAGTACTCTCAGACTCTCTCATCCGAGACACAGGGCGGTCACAGCGGATTCTACAGGCAAGCACTCACAAAATAGGCGAGCCCGCCGTTTGCTACAGGAGAAAAGAATGGACACGACAAAGCCCCGAACCTCCCTCAGTTTTCAAGCCGGAGCGGGTTCGGGGCCGTTAAATGCCGCGAGGCGGCGCATCCGATGGATGCACCGCCCGCGTAAGAATCGAGAAGAAGTCGATTACTTGAGGGTGACGGTTGCGCCAGCAGCCTCGAGCTGATCCTTAGCCTTCTCAGCGTCTTCCTTGGAAACGCCCTCGAGCAGGGTCTTGGGAGCGCCGTCAACCAGGTCCTTTGCTTCCTTCAGGCCGAGGGAGGTCAGGGCACGAACTTCCTTGATCACTGCGATCTTCTTGTCGCCAGCGGACTCCAGGACAACGTCGAACTCGGACTTCTCTTCAGCAGCCTCGCCTGCTGCGCCGCCTGCTACAACTGCAACGGGAGCTGCTGCGGTGACGTCGAACTCTTCCTCGAATGCCTTGACGAACTCGGAAACCTCAACGAGGGACAGTTCCTTGAATGCTGCAATGAGTTCTTCGATGGACAGCTTAGCCATTGTTTGGCTCCTTCACTATCTGGTGCGGGCTGACGCCCGCGGTGTAAATCTTCAGTACCTACCCCGAAAGGGTCGGTCAAATTTAGGGTGCGTTACACGCTGTTCGCGTTCACGCTGCTGAGTATCTCAGCGCTGGTGCAGTAGCACGAAAGGGGCTTATACCTCTTCCGAAGCCTCCTCGGCAGCAGCGGGAGCTGCGCCTTCCTGCTCCTCCAGCTTGACGCGCAGTGCGTCCACAACCTGTGCGATGCGTGCGATGGTAGCCTTTGCACCACCTGCAACCTTGGACAGCAGAACCTCGCGGGATTCCAGGTCAGCGTAGCGCTTGACGTCGTCCTCGGTCAGAGCGGCACCTTCGTAGTAACCGTTCTTCACAATCAGCTGGGGGTTAGCCTTGGCAAAGTCACGCAGGCCCTTAGCAGCATCAATCAGGTCGCCCTTGATGAATGCCAGTGCGGAGGGACCCTGGAGGTGGCCTTCGAATGCGTCGATGCCAGCTTCCTTAGCTGCGATAGCAGCCAGCGTGTTCTTCACCACGGCGTATTCGGTCTCTGCACCGAGTGCGCGGCGCAGCTCCTTGAGCTGTGCAACAGTGAGACCGCGGTATTCGGTCAGGATGACTGCGTTCGAAGCTTCGAAGAGTTCCTTCAGCTCGGATACTGCAGCGATCTTTTCCTGAGTCGCCATGGTAGTTCCTTCTTCCGATTCTTGTAAGGTCGCCGGTAGAGCCTCGAAGCATTTATTGCAAGCAATAAAAAATGCCTCGACGCGTAGGCGTACGAGGCACGATAGACGGCACCCTGAATGAGGGCAACGGCTATTCACTTCGAGTTACCTACGCGGGCGGCGATTTCTAGTGAAATCAGCTCTTATCAGAACTCTGTTCTTCGTCTCCACCGAGGTGGCGATAGAGGACATAGTTCTAGACCGGCGGTCTTTGGTTTATTCATTATCTCAGGTTAAAGCCCGAGTCGCAAGTTAAAAACGTGATTAAGCGGGGTTAATCACTTAAAGCCCCTCTTTAAGCCGATTAACCCGCGCTTTCTCCCCAGCTAAAAGCCAGTACACCGTGTTCTAGAGGTAAAAACGCTTTCCGCCCGAGAACAAGAAGCAACGCTCAGCAGCCACACCCAGGCGCACCCGATCCCCCATGCTTAGGGAGGTACCGATCAAGGTGGCGGCCTGCGCATCGGGAATAAAGAACTCAAGCTCCTGGCCGACACGCACCCGGGCAGACATTCGGGCACTCAGCTCAGCTCCCGCAGAAGCCCGCCGAGATTCCAGAGGTAGAGAAACCGCCTCCAGCAGACGCGCACGATACAGCATGCCACCCACCAGGTGGCGGCTGCCGAGCACCTGCACCGGCAGGGAATGAGCAGCATCAGCCGCCACGGGGTGCAACGCGGTCGCTCGAATAGCCAGCTCACACCCGGCAGGAAGAAACTCCGAACACTCAAGACCCAAGAGGTTCAGCGCGGGCGCCGCCAAAAGCTTCGCCACCTGCAGAGTATGCGGATGCGCCAGCAGGCGCTCCGGAGTATCCACCTGCACCAGGTAACCGGCGTCCATGACCGCCACCCGCTGCCCCAGCATGAGCGCCTCATTCTGATCATGGGTCACGTACAGGCCCGTAAAACCGTAGCGCTCGTGCAGGCGCACAATATCCGCGCGGATACTCGCGCTCATCTCTTCATCCACACTCGCCAGCGGCTCATCAAAAAGAACCACCGGAGCACGACGAATCAAAGCACGCGCAATACCCACACGCTGCGCCTGACCACCCGACAGTTGCGAAGGCTTACGGGACTCCAGCCCCTCAAGCTTCAAAGCCTCCAGCAGCTCACGGTAGTAGTCCATATCAACCCGACCGGCAAACGCGCCCAGCCGGGTCGGGAAGAGAATATTGTCCTTCACGCTCAAGTGCGGGTACAGAATAGGGCGCTGAAACACCACACCCACCGAACCGCGCTCCAGCGGCTGACCAGCATAGGTCACCCGTCCCGCACTCGGCTCCTCCAAGCCGGCAATAATGCGCAGCAGAGTGGACTTGCCCGTGCCCGAAGAACCCACGAGGGAAATCAGCTCGCCGGGGTGCACATCCAGGTCAATCTCATTCAGAACCGTCGTATCGGCGCCAAAGGTCTTAGCGACACCTCGAATGCGCAGGCCCTCAAAAGGCTCCGCTGCGGCAGAAGAGTGGGATGCAGAAGTCATTCCCCCATTATCGCCGAAACTCACACCAGGCACGGGCGCAGAAGATAAGCGCCGTCATAAAACGGTGCGCGAACCTCACGCCTGAGTCTCATATGAGCGCCCTAGCTCGGGCGCACCAGCAAACGCCCCTTCAGCGCCAGATGCAGCGTGCCCGCCCACAGGAAGATGAGGAAAGCCGTACCCGCCACCGTCAAAACAGGACCCACCAGTCCCAGCGAACCAGCAGCCGTCAAGCGAATACCACTCGCAACCATGGAAGCCATACCGAACGAGAAGCCCCACAAGCTCATCGAGAAACCACCCTCAAGCACCCACGGGAGCAAACGCATCAGGAAAATCAGCTGCAGAATGCCGTAACCCGTCAGCACCAGGAATACCCAGTCCACTGTGCCGCCATTAGCCGCCAGGTAGGCGTTACCCCCCACGAAGGGCGGAGCCATCTGAATGCCAATCACGCCGCGTTCTCCCACTGCCAGCGGGGTCAGGGTACGCAGGCGGCTCAGAATCACAGCCTCGATGCTGAACCACGAAATCAGGCCCGCACCAAAGAAAAGCATCGCCATATCGCGCCACCCCACAAAACCCATCGCCGTAGCGGTCGCAAAGTTCGTCGCAACCGTCGGCAGATACAGCACCGGCGAGGCCGCCTCGGGCGCATACCCGCCACGCCACGTGCCGGCGATACGATGAGTCGCAAAATACAGCTGACCCACAGCCCCCAGCACAACCAGGGTCAGAGCCGGAACCTCAGTATAGGGGTAGAGAGCCGCACCCACCTGCGCCGTCGTCGCCGGAATCAGCGAAAAGAAGCAGGTACGCGCCGGATGCTCCCAAAAACCACGCACCCACGCACGGTACTTCACCACCGCGTGAACCAGAAAACCCATAAGGAGCAACCACACCACGGCGTTAAAAGCCAGGATGCTCTCGCCCACCCAATCGGGCGCCATTCCCTTCGACGCACCGGTACGCCAAGCGGCACCCAACGCGCCGGTACCCAGCGCCACCGCAAAATAATTAACCGGCACGCTAAGGCCTCGACGGGCTATCTGCGCATTCTGAGTAGAAGAAGACATGAACTCTCTCTCGTCATAGATTGGGAGCGGATAGGAAGCGCTTGGGCTTCCTCCGCCATCGGTTTTAGAGGTGCCGGGGTAATCCCGGCCAGGAGTTCATTCTACGTTTTAAGCCCATAAAAGCTGGAAGTCCATGACGCACTTTAACTGACGCCGGTCACGCAATGTCTTGAATCTTCACGCAATGTCTTGAATCTTCACACAGACAAAATCATGCACAAAAAAATCGCCCCCGACGCCTAAACGTCGGGGGCGACTACTAGCTACATGCTAGAAGCTACAGGTGCATACCTTAGGCAGCAACGGCAGCCGGATCAACGGGGATACCGGGGCCGAAGGTGGTAGCAACGGTTGCCTTGGAGATGTAACGACCCTTAGCCGAAGAGGGCTTCAGACGGTTAACCTCTTCCAGAGCTGCCTGGAAGTTCTCCTCGAGCTGCTCAGCGGTGAAGGAAGCCTTACCGATGATGAAGTGCAGGTTGGAGTTACGGTCAACGCGGAAGTCGATCTTACCGCCCTTGATGTCTGCAACAGCCTTTGCAACATCCATGGTCACGGTACCGGTCTTGGGGTTCGGCATCAGGTTACGGGGACCCAGGATCTTACCCAGGCGGCCGACCTTGCCCATCATGTCGGGGGTTGCAACCGCTGCGTCGAAGTCAGTCCAGCCGCCAGCGATCTTTGCGATCAGCTCGTCGGAACCAACGTAGTCAGCGCCAGCTGCCTCAGCCTCAGCAGCCTTGGGGCCTGCTGCGATAACGACCACGCGAGCGGTCTTACCGGTGCCGTGGGGCAGGTTCACGGTACCGCGAACCATCTGGTCTGCCTTACGGGGGTCAACGGACAGACGCATTGCAACCTCAACGGTTGCGTCGGTCTTGGTGGAAGAGGTCTCCTTCGCCAGGGCAACTGCCTCAGCGGGGGTGTAGAGCTTACCCTCTTCAATCTTGGCTACAGCTGCCTTGTACGCCTTGCTGCGCTTTGCCATCTGCTTTTCTCCTTATGCAGTTGTGGTCTCGTGAGCCGCGCTCGGCTCTGCCACATCCCGTCCATACGACGGGCATTTACAAGTTCTGTGTAGAAAATCTACGGTGCCGATCACTCGGCTATTCGGCGAACCGAAATTACTCGACGGTGATACCCATGGAACGAGCGGTACCTGCGATGATCTTGGAAGCAGCATCCAGGTCGTTTGCGTTCAGGTCGGGCATCTTGGTCTCAGCGATTTCGCGCACCTGAGCCTCGGTCAGCGAACCAACCTTGGTGGTGTGAGGAACAGCGGAGCCCTTAGCAACGCCAGCAGCCTTCTTGATCAGCTGGGAAGCCGGAGGGGTCTTGGTGATGAAGGTGAAGGAGCGATCCTCGTAGACGGTAATCTCAACGGGGATGATGTTACCGCGCTGCGACTCAGTTGCAGCGTTGTATGCCTTGCAGAACTCCATGATGTTCACACCGTGCGAGCCCAGTGCGGGGCCGACGGGGGGAGCCGGGTTAGCGGCGCCTGCCTGGATCTGCAGCTTGATGAGGCCAGTGACCTTCTTCTTGGGAGCCAATGTAGGGTCCTTTTCTTAGCTGGGAACCGACGCACAGGAGCGTACGCCGGCAAGACGGTGACCGTGGCGCGGTCACCCGTGCATCCGCATGAAAGCGTGACATGCGCATACACAAACCAATATTCTAGCGTTAATCAGCGACTTAATCCAGCGCCAGCTAGCAGAAAGAGTAACCCCAACCCGCACAGCCGCCGTCGGTTATACCGCCACCACAAATATGAGCCCCGCACCGTAGTGCGAGGCTCATATTCACACGCCAGAAGCGTTAAATCTTTTCGATCTCGGTGAAGCTCAAGGTCACCGGGGTGTCGCGACCGAAGACGGAAATCATCACGACAATCTGCTGGGACTCGCCCTTGATCTCCGAAACGGTAGCGTCCATGCCTTCGAAAGCACCGGACTTCACGCGGACGTTCTCGCCCACAGTGTAATCGGACTCGATAACGGGCTTGGAAACGGGCAGGCCCTGGCTCTGCTGCTGCTCTTCAAAGACCGGCAGGAGCATGTCAAAGACCTCGTCCATGCGCAGCGGGACCGGGTTGTACGCATCCTGACCCACGAAGCCAGTCACACCGGGGGTGTGGCGGACAACGCCCCACGAGTGGTCGGTCAGTTCCATACGCACCAGAACGTAACCGGGAACGCGCACGCGGCGGATGGTCTTCTTCACGGTGTTCTTGAACTCAACCACGGTCTCCATAGGAACCTGAACCTCGAAGATCTCATCTTCAGCTTCCAGGTTCTGGATACGGGTCTCGATACCGGTCTTCACCTTGTTCTCGTAACCGGAGTAGGTGTGCACCACGTACCAGTCGCCCATCTGACGGCGCAGCTTGGACTTGAATTCTTCCAGAGCGTCGACTTCCTCAGCCGCCTCAGCAGCTGCTTCAGCCACTTCAACAGCCTCGGTAGCTTCCTCAGCCTGCTGCTCAATAGCCGCAGACTCCTCAGTAGCCTCAGCAGCGGCTACCTCGACCTCTTCAATCTCGGATACCAGTTCCTGCTCGGACACGTCGCTCCTACTTTCTATCGTTAATCATCTAGAAGGGACTCCCACTCACCAATATGCTGAGGGAAATCACTGATGGGACACCCAGATTAAGGATGCAGCCAGTACTAGTTACGCTGAATCGTTCCGTTACCGAAAATCCAGAATGCTCCCTGGCCGAAAAGATAATCCAGACCAGAAATAAGCAGGAGCATCACCGTGAGAAAGAACAGAACTCCGAAGAAGTAACCAACCAGTTCACGTCTGGTGGGAGTAGTAACCTTCTTCAACTCCGCAATAACTTCACGGAGGAATGCAAAAATACGGCCGAAGAAACCGAGCTTCTTATCGCTCTTCGACGATGCGCCGGGCTGGACAGCCTTCTCGGCGGTAGCAGACGATGCCATTTCTTCTGCCCCTTTCTGAGTCTAAAAAAGTACGCCCGGGGAACGGGCGTACAAAGATGGTATTGAGGCAATAAAAGCAGGGCGGACAGGACTCGAACCTGCAACCTGCGGTTTTGGAGACCGCTGCTCTACCAATTGAGCCACCACCCTTTGAAGTTTTCACTTCAGGTGTGAGAGTTGCTTCTCACTCGCTTGCTCCTCCATTGCCTCCTAAGCCGTGGCTTTAGAGGGGCAAACAATTACACCCTTGCGGGTGCAGAACTAACTGTAAACCATCTTTCGGGGCCGATGCAACTTCAGAATGTAATATTTTTTCGAAAAACCTC
>FLSA01000461.1_pt1 | contig 10867 bp, 10 predicted proteins | sample 1550521 | NCBI WGS metagenome assembly FLSA01 (sample SAMEA4031771, study PRJEB14383) | metagenome | biome: human; feature: oral; material: saliva | place: Philippines | collected 2014 | reverse complement strand
GGGGCACGGGGCACCATACATAACTAATAAACCAAAAGAAGGGCTAACTGATTACGCATCCTGCGTATAAGGCTCCTGCACCACCATCATCGTGTCAATGGCAGAAAGCAGATCCTGGCGGTAACGGTTAAACGCATTCTCAATCAGAGGAACATCGCCGCTCGCCACAGCCTCCTGCGGAGAAATCAGCGGCAGAGTCTGATACTCCTCCACCAGGCTCAACGCAATATGAGTCAACAAACGAGCACGACGCAGCGCCTCCGCATGACCCAAACCAAGGGCCTGGAACTCATGAGCCATAGCCACCACCGGCTTCAACTCACGCGGGTGCAGAGCCAAGCTCAAACGCACCACCTCAGGGCACTCACGAATCGGGTACAGCAGGGAGAACAGAAGATCACCGCGGCGAATCATCGACGCACGAATAGCCTCCGGATTCGGCTCAGCCTCCTCCGACATCGACTTCGGGGCACGAGCCAGAATGTAATCCGCCAACAGAATCAGAAGCTGTTGCTTATTCTTCACGTGGTAGTACAGGGCGCCGGGAGCCACGTGAAGCTCCTGAGCGAGTCGGCGCATGGAAAGGTCCGCCAAACCGTAGGTCGCCAAGACCTCGTAGGCGGTATCTAGAATCTTTTCACGGGAAAGTACCACCCTTTCATTTTAGGGTGTTCAAATCTGTAACGTGAGCAAGATGCACCCCGCGGCAAACAAAAATCCCACAAATATGCGGCATAAACCCAAAAAGCAATGCCGATTCTCACTCACCCGAAGCGAACGTTTCGCGTTTCACTGGCAGTTTTGCCCCAAAAACGCCCCAGCACACGCCGAAATAGGTGGCCGCCCACGCTCTCGGCATAAAATCACGTCTTAAACCGCCCAAAACCGCCAAGACAGGCAAACCTCGCGGGCACACGCCCCGAAATCAGGTGTTTAATATTCGGTATGAGCAATGCATTTTCTGAACTAATCGAGCGCGCCACCGCAGGCGAAAGCCTCAGCCGCGAAGAAATCCACACCCTCCTCGTGGACGGTGAAGGTCAGGACTTCGCCCTCATTGAGGCAGCCTCCGTTGTGCGCCGCAACGAATTCCGCAACATGATTGCGATCCACACTGAAGACGAAGCACTCGCCGAGGCGCTGGGCACCCGCTCCATCGCCGTGGATTCCTACGACGTGCTGGATATTTCCCGCGACATCGACTCCGAAGAACTCGCGGCAACCCTCGAACGTATTGCTGAATCCTCCGCCATTGGCGTGACCGTACTGCTGCCCGAAAATGCAGTGCCCATGATGCTCATGCGCGTGCTGTCCATCCTGCGTCTGGCAGCACCCGCCAAGGTCATTCACCTGCCCGAAGGCTACGAACAGTCCCTGCGCTCGCTGACCTCCCTCGCAATGCACGTGGTCAGTGCTATCACCATTACCGACGATATTGAGCAGTGGCCCATGGTCAACGAGGTGCTCAAGGCTCTGCGTCACGGTGGCATCGTCATCTCTGGCACTGGTGGACGCGACGCCCTCGCGGGTTACCTGCGTTACCTCTCCGACCTGGGTGTGGACCTCATGGGTCACCGCGATGCACGTGGCTCCGCCTGTGGCTCGGTTGACGGTGGCGGCTGTGGCTGCGGTTCGGGTGGCTGCGGTAGCCACGAGGAACCGGCACCTTCCGCCGGTGGTTGCGGTTGCGGCTCGGGCGGATGCGGTTCCTCCGCTGAAGCTGAGTCTCACGGCCACTCCCACGGTGGCGGCGGTTGCTGCGGCGGCCACGATGAGCCGAAGGAAGAAAAGGGTGGCTGCTGCGGCGGCCACGACGAGCCCAAACCGGTCGTGGAGGAAGCTCCCGCAGGTGGTTGCGGCTGCGGTGCTGGCGGTTGCGGCTCCAAGTAGCCCGCTTAAGGTAACTACCCCAATCGATATATTCCAAATATAGAATTTTCCCCTGAATAACCTGCTGAAAAGCAAGGATATTCAGGGGAAAACTCTATATTCCATAAAATACATGAGGCTCAAGGGTAAAGAAAGTAGAGATAATCACCTCAGAGCCCCCCATATCCCGAAAGTGGTATGTGCCGCTCCGGTAGAGTAGAAAGATGTAGCCGACTCATCCTGGCCACACGAAAGGAACAACACCGGACCAATGCTTTACCTCTCCGTTATCGTCATAATCCTGATGGCGACCGTGTTCATGGTCAGTGTCGGTGATCGACTCAACCTCCCCTGGCCGGTCATGATGACCCTGCTCGGTGTCGCCGCGCTCTTCATCCCCAACCGGCCGGACATTACAATCGACACCGACATCATCCTGCCGATTTTCCTCCCGCCGCTACTGTGGGCCATCGGCATTAAATTCTCCTGGGGCACCCTGCGCCGCCGTTGGAAATCCGTACTGCTCTACTCGGTACTGCTCACCACCGTCTCCGCTCTGGCAATTGCTGGTGCAGTCATGTGGTGGGTCCCCGGCATGACCATTGCCGTCGCTCTCGCTGTCGGCGCAGCCGTCTCCCCGCCCGACCCCGTCGCCGTAGAAGCAGTCGCTGAACCCGTCGGTATTCCCCGCCGACTCATCGGCACCCTGCAGACCGAAGGTAGCTTCAACGATGCTATCGCGATTGTGCTCTTCCACGCCGCAATCCACTCCATGACTAGCGGACACGCCATTGACCCGCTCTCGGTCGCTAAGGATTTCGTCCTCGGGTCAATTGTTGCGGTCATTATTGGTTACATCTTCGGTTGGTTCGGTGGTTACGTACGCCAGCGCGCTCACGACGTGGTCACCAGCAACGCCGTGACCCTCGTGATTCCTTTTGCCGCCTACCTTGCTGCTGAAAGCGTGCACGCCTCCGGTGTTATTGCTGTGGTCATCGGCGCTATCCAGTTCACCAGCACCAAGTACATGGCCGCCCTCGAAGCAGAAGAGCGTCTCTCTTCCATATCCTTCTGGCAGATTATTGAGCTGCTCATGACCGGTGTCGCCTTCGGACTGATCGGTCTGCAGGAAAGTAACATCATCGCCACCGCCGACCCCTCCCGTATCACAGGCCTCTTCATTCAAGGCTCCATGGTCGCAATGGTCGCCATCCTGGTGCGCCTCATCTGGTTCACCATCGTCTGGCTTGCCGGACGCAAGAACCCCATCCACGAGGGTGCTCCCGAAAGCTTCGCCGAAGTTATTGTCATGACTTGGTCTGGCATGCGAGGCCTCGTGACCCTGATTCTTGCCCTGTCCATCCCCGTGGTCAACGGCACCGAACAGGTCCGCCAAGACGCCATCGTCATGATGATCTCCATACTCTTCTTCACCCTCGTGCTGCCCGGCCTGACCCTGCCCCTGCTCGTGAAGGTCCTTGGCGTGCGCGCTAACCACGAGGAAGAAACTGCCGTACCTGAGCTGCTGAAGATTGCGCAGGACGCCGCCCTTGAAGCACTGCAGGCAGAGGCGAAAGCAACCACCGACCCCGAGACCTACGCCCGCGTGAAGGAAATGTGCTCCGCCATCACCCGCCGCGACGAAATCAGCGAGGCGCTACCCGAAGAATACAAGCAGCACATGGAGAAGGTTAAAGACAAGAGGAACGACTTCGTACGCCTGCGCGACGCCGCCCTCGCCGCCGCACAGAACGAGGTCATTGCCGCACAGGACCGCTACGATTCCCACGACGTGACCCGCGTGGTCCGTAAGCTGGACATCTTGGCGCAGGCAGAAAGCATCCGCTCCTCCGGAATGTTTATTCTTCCCTCAATGACCGCCGGCGCGGTCGCCATGGAACGCTACAACCTCTGGAAGAAGCACCAGGGCACCCTGAGCACCAGTGCAATCCCCGTGGTCGAGAACGCGCCCGCCTCGCCCCTGGTCACCAACGAGGTAACCTCCAACTCCTAGCCGGTACGCCCGTGCACAAACGCTACGTTTCTGCCCCTGCCTACGCCACCGAGATAAGCCATCTGGTCTTTAGCTCACAGGCGATAGACAGGGGCAGAAGCAGATTAAGCCTCAACTATCACCTAAAATGAGAACCGAACGTTAGCTCCCTCAAACTCACGAACACATTGAAAGTAGACATGGATTTCAAGACTCTCTCGCCTGCGTACCTGACCTCCCTCGGCGTAATTTTTTGCGGCGCGCTCATGGTCGGATCCTCTAGTCCCTGGCTCATCTGGCTGGGCTGGATCCTTCTCATCCTCGCGCTGGGTCTGAATGTCCTCGCCTTTGTGCTGTCCGTGGGTAAGGCGAAGGGTGACCCGACCCCCGCACTGGTGACCAGCCTGGACGGTTTCGAATCCTCCGTGGAGAACCGCCTCCGCGAGCGCGCAGAGCACCGCCGCGAAGAACGAGAAGCAGCTGAGAGCGAGGCTGCTGAGCAGTCGGCGGAAGCAACCGCAGAGGATGAGCAGGAAGTAGCTCCCGCTGAGGCTGTTGAAGCTGTTGAGGCGACCGAGCCCGCTGAAGCTACCGAGGCTACCGAGGTCCGCGAGGAAGAACCGACCGAGTCCCAGCCGATTGTTGAGCCCGCCCCCGGCCGCGTGAGCGTTCTGCCCTCGCGCCCCCGTTCGGGTCGCGCCCCCAAGCCTCGCTCCAATGCACGCTAGGTAGGCCGGTAGTGAATACGAAGTTTTTGCTCTCCCCGGCGTACCTCGTCTCTATCGCCCTGATGCTTTCCGGTGCGGTACTTTCCGGCGGCCGGTTCATGCTGATCGGCTGGATTCTGTGCATTGTGGGTGTCTGCCTGAATGCTATGACCCTGGTGGTGCTGACGAACCGCGAGCAGCTGTACACCCTTGACGCGAAGGCTGCCCGAGGTGCCCGCCGCGGCTTTGATGACCGCCCCGCTGTGGTGCAGCGATTGGACGATGCTCCGGCTGCTGACGACGCGGACGAGGAAACAGCAGAAGAGCCTGTTGAAGCGCCCGAGCAGAAGACCAACTAGGGTGTAACCCCCTAAAACACGTAAAGACCGTAACCGCCCCCGTATGGGGGAGTGGTTACGGTCTTTTGTTTTGTGCCTCAACGCTCACCTCAACCAACACTAGTCGAATACTTGCAGTCGAATGCTTGCTAGTCGAATGCGTGGGGCGAGCGAGCACAGCGGGGTCTTTAGTGCTGAGTACCCAGCTTCTGTGCCGCGAAATCCGCGTACTCCTGAACGTGCGCGCGAGCCTGCTTGGTCAGCGCCTTATTCTCCTCCAGGATGCGCGTCGACTGCGCCGCCATCAGCTCCAGGTACTGGCGGTCGCGGGTCTTTTTCCACGCGGTGCGTGCCGCCTCCAGCTCCGCAAAATCGTTGAGCGCCTGACGCTGCATCGTGTACCGCACCCACATGAGCACCAGAATCAGCACCAGCGGAATGAGGCACGCCCAGCTCTGCCACAGCCCGTACAGCGCCGCCGCAATGGCGCCCAAAACAATCAGCACCGGGGAAATCGAGACGATGGGGGAGTCCGGACGGCTCTTCTGGTTCTTCACGAGTGATTCACGCGCCATAGCGCGGAAGGTGTCAGAGAAGCTGGACGGGTCGTAAGAGCGGGCAGAATCGGCCTGCGGGCTCTTCTGAGACTGGCTCTTGGGAGATTGCTCCTTACCGGGCTGGTTCTTGCTGGGGCGATTCTTATTGGGCTGAGAAGCGGAAGGACACATAGAAACCTCACGGGGAGTAACGGTGGGGAGTATCGGGAAAGCGGGTGTTTCACGTGAAACGGGGGAGTAGGCGGCGAGTACGCGCGAGAGAAGTAGTGAGTACGCGGAAGCGGCGTTCAGGCTCAGCGCTCGCCGCGCCTGAACGCCGCCTCGGGAACTTCTATGGAGCTTCTATGGAACTTCTAGAGGGAAGCCTCAATAAACTCGTACGCCTTATCCACGCAATCGGTGGTGACAGCCTTCACCTCATCGGGGGAGTAGCTGAAAGACGCCGAACGGTCGGCGTAGCGGTGCATGTCGATATCGTTCCATGAATCCCCGATTGTATGCACTTCATAGGAGGTGCCCGGACGCTCCGACTGCAGGTACTTCACCAGATGCTGCAGACCGGTGCCTTTCGTGCAGGACCGCGGCACAATATCCAGGAAATCCTGGTTCTTATGGCAATCCACCGAATCACCAAAACGCTCTAGAATCCAGGCGTACGCTGCCTCGCGGATCTGCGCATCCGGAATCCACAGGGGCACACCCACGTACTCGTGGTTCTGCAGGTCGTCAGCCGGCAGGGGAGTGAACTCTGGCAGAATGTTGGTCGAGGAGCCCACCTTATCGCAGAGGCTGTAATCGTTATCCAGCGTGGTCGCGAACAGCGCCACGCCATCCACGGTGCTGAAATACTCGTAGCACGCCTGCACAACACTCACCGGAAGAGGCTGATGGTAAATCACCCGGTAGTCCCGGTCGGTAATCACCGCACCCGTGTACAGCACGTGGTAATCAAAGCGGACGGCAGTCGGATTCAACGCCAGCTGGGTGGCAAAAATGCTCTTACCCGTGCACGAGACTGCCAGGTTACCCTCTGCCTGCCAGTGGGCAATCGCCTGCTCATTGGCAGGCTCCACGGCACGGTCAAACAGGATCGTGCCGTCAAGATCGAAAGCCATCAACTTGGTCATAGAAACTCCTTCACGGGGAGGGCTGCATCAATAATTCGCACACACAGCGCCCTGCATAAAACCTGCATAAAATTAGGGATGCGGTCGGCACCTCTAAGTGTACCGACCGCATCCCCCTCCATTTGAGATATAGCCTGTGAATTTCACGCCTTCACAGAAGGGTGAACGGGACTATCCACGGATTCTTAGAGAGCCAGGAAGCCCAGGTAAGAACCGAGGATACCCACGGCAAACAGGGCGAAAATCAACCAGATAGCGTTGACCTTCTTCTTCAGCAGCCACATGCACAGGAAGCACAGACCCAGCGACGCAAGGCCCGGCAACAGATCGTTCAGCACAGACTGAACGGTCACATCCACGGTTACGCCAGCCTGGTTCGTGTAGCTGGTCAGCGGCAGCGGAATGTTCACGCTCGTCCAGCGGTACACCAGTGCACCCATCACGAACAGACCCATCACGGAAGCGCCCTGAGTGATCTTCTGCAGGGTGTTGCCGCCCGCCTCAGTCACAATCTGGGTACCCTTCTCGTAACCGTACTTGAAGCCGTACCAGCGGGTCGCCCAGCGAATCGCGGTCAGGCCGAAGAAGAACAGCAGCGGGCCCAGAATATTACCGGTCACCGCCAGGGACGCACCCAGAGCAGCCAGCACAATACGTGCGGTACCCCAGTAAATCGGGTCGCCCACACCAGCCAGCGGGCCCATCAGACCCACCTTCACGTTGGTGATAGCGGCCCCGTCAATGTCCTTACCGGCTGCCTTCTCACGCTCCATCGCAGCGGTCACACCCATAATCGAGGATGCAACCCACGGCTGGGTGTTGAAGAACTCCAGGTGGCGGGTCAGCGCCTCCGCCTGGTCTTCCTTCTTGGTGTAGAAGCGCTTAATAGCCGGAATCATGGAAACCGCGAAACCAATGGACTGCATACGCTCAAAGTTGAACGAACCAAGCAGGAAAGTGGAGCGGATGTAGGTTTCGACCTTATCGCGCTGGGTGAGCTCAGGAACTTCAACGAGCTCGACGTTCTTGTTCTCAGTCATGATGATGCTCCTTACTCGAGCTCGTTATCGAGGTCGTTTGCTGCGGCTGCCGGTGCTACGGCGGGTGCCTCGCTCTTATGGAAGAGCGGGTTCAGCTGGGTGTACAGCAGACCCAGGCAAGCACCCACAATACCGATAGCAACCAGGTTGAACTGTGCCTGACCGGACAGGATTGCGACGAGATCCTTCGCGCCTTCGGTGCCAGCAATCGAAATCGACTGGGTTGCCGGGATAGCGGCAGCGGCAATGAAGCCCAGGAAGAAGAAGGGCATGAGAGCCTTCGAACGCATCATGTTAATAACCATTGCGAAACCGACCACGGTAATCATGCCACCTGCAATACGCAGACCTGTGGTCACCTCGGCAGGAATCATGTTCAGCAGGCGGGTCAGCTCTTCGGAGCTAATCAGAGCCACAATAGCGGTCGGGATAGCAACACGCAGACCCTGCAGAACCATACCGCTGATGTGCATCAGCTCAATACCTCGGAAGTTCGCGGTCTTCGCGAAATTATCAGCCTGATGCTGGAAGAACACCGTAATGGTACGAACAAAAATGGTCAGAACCTGACCTGCCGCCGCCAGCGGCACAGCAATAGCAATACCGGTGGTGATGTCCTGGTGACCCTGAATCACAACAACAGCGGAGATGGTGGACGCCAGAGCCGAGTCGGGAGCCATAGCCGCACCGACGTTCATCCAGCCCAGGGCGATGAGCTCCAGCGCGCCACCGAGCATAATGCCGGTAGTCGGGTCACCCAGCGCAAAACCCATCAGGGTACAAGCAACCAGGGGGCGGTGGAACTGACGCTCGTCCACCACGGATGCGACGCCCGCAATGAACGCCACGAGAACAACGAGAATAAACGTCAGGGCGCTCATGCGTCCAGGCCTTTCTGCTTGAGGATCTTTTCCAAATCAACCGGGGAGTGGTTGGGCAGCTGCTGCACCGTCAGCTTCACACCGCGCTTAATGAGTTCGCGGTAGGCTTCCAGGTGCTCCTCGGAGGCGTACACTGCGTCCGAAAGCTGAACCATGCCGGTCTTGAAGGTGACGCCACCAACGTTCACTTCGTTGATCTTGACGCCTTCGTCGAGCAGTCGCACTACGTCAACGGGGGATTCCACGACGAACATGGTCTTCATGCCGGTGTACTTGGGGTTCTTGTACACGCGACCCGCCTTAGCGATGTCCAGGACGTTGGTCTTCACGCTGGTCGGCGCGACCTGCAGCAGCAGGGACTTGCGCAGCTGATCGTGTGCCGCGTTATCGGATGCCGCGATGAAGGTCTGCGGTGCGATATGGGGAACCCAGGTGCCTGCCACCTGACCGTGAATCAGGCGGGAGTCGATGCGGGTGAAGATGGCGTCCATGGTGCCGCCGGGAACCTGCTGAGCAGCAGGAACCTCGACTGCCTTGGTCTCTGCAGGCTTGGTCTCTGCGGGCTTTGCCTCGGCAGGCTTGGCGGCTGCGGGCTGGTTCGCCTCCTGGAAGGAGCGAATGCCCTTAGTGCCGGCCTTGTGCGCCTTAGCGACCAGGGACTTGAGGGTTGCGTTCTTACGGCCTGCGCCGGAGATAACCTCGATAAGCATCGGTACGTTGACACCGGAGACGACGTCGACACCCTCGCGGGTGGCTGCGAACTGCGCACCGGCGTTGTAGGGGCTACCACCGAAGAGGTCGACCAGCAACAGGGTTTCTTCTGCTTCGGACGCCTCAATGATGCGGGTGTACTCTTCGACGAGATCTTCGGGGCCCTGACCCGGCAGGAACGTGACCGGGTGGACGTTTTCGAAGTTACCGAGGATCATGCCGGCGGTCTTCAGCAGAGCCGGAGCCGACTCGCCGTGTGCCGCCACAATGATAGTGACCATAGTGGTCCTCTCGTGTTCGTGACATGGTGTGTAGTGACCCCGTGAGGGGCCTCATAATTCTCAGATAGTAACACGTATATTGTGTGTTTTGTGGGTTTTTTCTGACTTTGCACACTTTAGGTTCCTGTGACATTTTTTCAAGTGTTGGAATATGGTTTTTTAATGCCAAAACAGGTATTTATTGCCAGGGTGCAAAAAGTTTAAACAGAATGCCGAAAAAGGTTGCCGGTGCGAGGGGCAGGGTGTTATTTTTGCGAAAAATCAGGAGTATTGGCATCTTACACGTGGGCTGACGAGGTAGTTGATGCGAAATATTTGGGTCGCGAGGGGGTGGGAAAATGATTTACAAAGAAAATACCGCACAAAAAATAGGTGAACGAATCAAAAGATGTGGGATTTATGAAAAACCCACATTTATCTGTGGTCTGTCCACAGAATGGTATTTCTGGAATGTGCCACCATGAGCCGTCATTTAAAAATTTAAATCGACGCGCTAACGCGCGAAAGAAAACCCCGGGGCATAGATCCGGGGCATGCATCTGAGGCATAAATCCAGGACATAGAACGGGGGGGGTATAGAACGGGGCATAGAAAAAGCGACCGAGAACCCTTCCGGTCGCTTTCTGTACACGCGCTACGCATTAATGCCCCACATATCCCGCGCCAGACGCGCAATATGAATCGTCAAATACGTCAACTCATCACGAGTCAGGCTCTGATTCAACTGCATCTGCAGCACCAGCAAAACCTTCTGTGCACACGCATAGGCGCGCGGTGCATCCGCCCGAAGAGCCGCCAACAAACTCGGTTGCGACACCTCATCACGATCCTCCGGGTGATTCGCGGAGGCGCGGCTCGCCCGCACAAACAGGTACCGAAGATGCGTCACAAAACGTGCCGCACTCATCGAATCCGGGTCGAGCTTCCGCTCGTAGCTCGCCTCAATAATTTCAAAAACCTGCGCGAAAACCTCAGTCATGCGGAATGCCTGAGACATATCCGCCGTCGCAAATTGCGCGTTGACCAGGTGCAACGCCAAAGGAATAGCCTCATTCGGGTCCAGCTCAACCTGCAGGCGCTCGCGAACCATCTCCAAAACCGCGCGGCCGTACTCCACCTCGCGCGGGTAGAGAACAGTCACCTCCGGGGCGAGCGGATACTCCACGCGCACCCCATCACGCGCACGAACCACCGCATAGTGCAGGTGATCAGCCAGCGGAAGAATAAACGAGTTCGACAGCTCCAACGCACCCTCGGCGCGCACCTTCGACTCCAAAAGGGTGGCAATCGACAGAATCTCCGCCGGAATCTCAGACAGAGTCATGCTCAGACGCTCACCCGACATGCCCTGCTCCGGCACAAA
>FLSA01283449.1_pt1 | contig 11130 bp, 11 predicted proteins | sample 1550521 | NCBI WGS metagenome assembly FLSA01 (sample SAMEA4031771, study PRJEB14383) | metagenome | biome: human; feature: oral; material: saliva | place: Philippines | collected 2014 | reverse complement strand
TTTAGGAGGAATAAGAAATGAGATTTAAAAGTGATTTATTAAATCCAAATGGAAGATTTGAAATCTTTAATTATCAAAATTTAGGAAAGGTTAGAGTACAAGTAGATAATCAGGGAAATCCTTGGTTTTGTTTAAATGATGTATTAGGCGTATTGAATTTAACTAATATATCTGAAACTACAAAAAGATTAAACCCAGATGGGTTAAGTTCAACTGAAGTCATCGACAGTTTAGGAAGACCACAAAATATGATATTCGTGGATGAAGGTAATTTATATATGGCTATCGGACGTAGTAGAAAACCTGAAGCTCAACCGTTTATGGAATGGATTTACAGAGAAGTATTACCTATGATACGAAAGACCGGAATGTATATAGACGAAGATATTTATAATCAACTTATAAAAGACCCTAGAACAATAGCTGATGTCTTGTATAAATATGCAGATGAAAGAGAAAGAAGAATACGACTAGAAGAAGAAAATGCAAGATTAAGACCATCGGCACAAAAGTGGATTAATTGGGTTTCAACAGATAAAGTATATAGGGGATAGATTATTTCAAAACTAGATTGATTAACGAAGGTTATAAGGATTTAGATTTCTATGGAGAAGTAGTAGCTTAATTTATTTGAACCTGAGTAGGTTCTAAAACTGTTTAAATAAAAATATTTAGGAGGAATTTTAATATGGAAGATATTAAAGAAGCAGAAAAAGAAGAAGTTAAAGAATTGAATGATGAATCTAAGAAATTATTAGACGAATTTAAAAAGGAAGGAGATGTAAATACAGTTTTTAATCACTTCTTAGAAGATGATAATGAAGTACATCAATTATTGAAAAAGAATAATTTTGATTTTAATAAGACTTATAGAGAAAGTGTAGATACTATTCTGAAATCTGCTAAGAAAGCATTTTTCGATGCTAATGTGGATAAGATTAAATTCTTTTTAACTAGCGATACTAATGAAGAAAATAAAAATCCTTTATTTGATATTAAAATAGGAAATATTACTTATCATTTTAAAGATGAATTCTTTATTAAAGCTGATAAATTTGAAACTACTATCGAAGGTGCTAAAAATGAATTCTGGATAGTAGACTTAGAAAAGGTTAAAGAATATGTAACTGAGAAATTACCTGACAGTTTATTTGTCAAAGATTTAGAGAATTTAAAGAAAAAAGATGAAAAGATTACATTAGATGATGTAAAAGCTATATTCTATAATTCATTATATGATATAATATTTCAGATGATAAATACTGCTAAGAAAGAATATGAAAAAGAGAAAATCTCTAATGGAGATGTAAAGGTTATAGAAGAATTATTTGATGTGAATACTTGTAAATTATATTTATCAGAAGCTTATGAACTAAAGAATAGAAAAGATAAATCATTATTCATTAGTAATAAATCTAATAGAGAAGGATTTATTAAGAAAATGAAGAAAGATTATAAGAATCTTAATATTGAATGGACAGACGAACTGGAAGATGGTTTCTTATCATTAATAGAAGATTTAACTCAAATGTTTGTAGCAATTACTTATCAAGTAAAGGAAAGAAAAGAAGGGATAGACCGTTCGCTAGTAGATGTATTTACTCATATCAAGGGAATGGATATAAAAGAAAAAGATTTATTGATTGCAGTAGGATATAATGTGATAGCAAAAAGATTTAACAAATACTTCATGACTAGCAAGCAAAGAATGGGTATTCCTGCATTGATTAAAAACTTTGCTGATAAGCCAGTAGAGCAGACTCTTATTACTAAGAGATTTTATGAAATAGCTAATTTATATTATGATGTAAAATAAAATATTTAACCCTCAATGAAATTAATTCTTGGGGGTTAAATTAATCACGATGAAAAATTGACGGCATAAAAACCCTCAGGTATAATCCTGAGGGGAACTTATGACTAAAGCAACATTTTTTCCGAGAAGAATATTCCGTAGCAACTGTCAATAATTAACATTATTGTATGAAGAAAAGAAAGTTAATTTTTTTGACGTTTTTATTAATAATTTTCTTAAGGCATAATCTAGTTCATTATTAAACTTGCCAGTTTTTTTATTAATGACAGTATAAATATTCTTCTCAATTATATAATTATTTATGAGCTAGATTATAAGAAAAATCTGTTATATAATTATTGAAAAAAAACAGAGTAATCTATGACCCCTAATACAATCAATTAAGACTGTATTAGGAGTCATAAAAACAATAATATCAAAGGAGGTTTGGAATATTTATTACCTTTAATTTCAAAAAGGTGTATAAACCTAGACATATGATTTACTTTTTGGATATTCCAAATTAAAAATAATCACGAAATGGAAAATCGTAATCTCATTTAAGAAATGATATTGAATAATAGTTATATATTTTTAATCAAACTTCATTCTTTCCTTTATCGTATAAAAAACTTTAGCTTCTTCTACTACTGGTAATAAACAGGTATATAAATCTCTCTTATTTCCTGATAATGTGTAATCATATATTATTTGTACTTTATCAAATCTATTATCCAATGAATAGAAAGAGCCTACTACGTAACCGAAGAAAACTAGGAAAGCTCCCGGTTCGTGTTTCAATGTAGTTCTTCCTGTCATTAAGTATTCTATATAAGAACGGGATATTTTAATAAAGGCAGGCAGTATATTCCCCTCTACATCTTCATAATCAAAATCTATAAAATAATAATTATATCCTATCATATCAGAATGACGTACTTTCTTTACTTTAAATCTATATCCTATTGGAAGAATTACTTCTTCTCCCTCTACTATATTTGCAGAAGCTGGAGAATGAGTTACTAACCATTCATTTACAATTGGTTTAAATTCATCTTCTAAATCTTTAATACCTAAAAATTCCCTTATTGATATATTCAAATCTTTTACTATCGTGATATGGGGAGTAATTATCGGTTTAGTTAAATCTAAATTCTCTACCTTTAATATTGGAGTATGATGGAAATTCACTTTATTACCGAATATAGCTCTGTAATTCACTATTTCCTCAATAGTCATTTTAGGCGCTCTGAATTTATTAAGGAAAGCAGTTACAGCATTAGAATGCCAAGTTTTATTTTTAAATAATGTAGAAACTCCGTATGGGGTTGAATTAGCTATTAAATAAGTATCATCATTACCATTATATCTTCTTGGTATATTTGAATCAAAAAATGCGTACAATATAGAACCATTTGGTGGAAGACTGTCTTTAATGGCTTTTAATAAATCTCCTGATATGGAATCACAGGATTCCAATATTGTGCAGAATACTCTCGGAAATTCTCTTCTTACGTAATATCTTGTATCTGTAAAGTCTATATTGTCATATATATGAGAAACTGTAAATCCTTTCTTCTTTGCTATCTTATATCCCTGCTTTGTAGTACATATTACAGACAATTCTGATTTAGTTAATTTATATCCAGTAGTAGTACCATATATTTCAAAAAATAATTCTAATGCTTCAGCAAAGTTGTAATAATGGGGTATATCCATTATTTTAATATCTGTAGGTCTATTATCCTTTTTAATACAAAAATTAATCACTTCTCTTAAAGTTCTCATAAATTATCAAATCCTTTCAAATTTTATAAATATATTTTTAGTCTTAACTAAATAAACGTTTCCTATAAATATTCTCAAAAATGAAAGGAAAGTGAAGAAATATGGCACAAATGAATTTTTTTCCCGGTTATTACCGTGGGATATTATTGGAAAAAGCTCACATCAGAGATGCTACATTTAAGATTACAATACCTAGTTTATTCACGATAAAGGACCAGTATGAGCCAAATGAAAATGTAACTATGCCTTTAGATAAATCTGTAATGGCTAATAAAAGTGGTCCTACTCCTTCTAGCTTTAATACAAGCAATGTGATAGTCGCTCACAATCACACTGATTATACATATAGGTTAAGAGGAGATGTATTCAAGAAAACTATGCAAAGCACTGATGGGATTACTGAGAAAAAAGGTGGGGGGAATGGAAGCGCCGCGTATGAGGACCACGACCACGACATTAAGCAACCTATCACATTGAATCTTTTTACATTTGAAAATTTGAATGATGTAGAATTACCTAAAGGGACAGAAGTATTTGGATTCTTCATAAATGCTTCTATGGATAGAAATGCTTTTGCTGTAACTCATATAAAGGGAGCAGTACCTCTTAAGAAAGAAGACCCTGAAATTTATTACAAAAGATAAAGGAGATGAAATAATATGGCTTTAGTACCTGCTACTACTGCAACTAGACATCATAAGCTAATTGATTATATTAGAGCTTTAGATGGCTGGAGATTTATATACCAGCAAGGATATATAAATACTAATTATGATTTTCATATATTTAATGTATTTGACAATTTCTGGCATAATCCTGATAATATAGAAACTATCGAAATGGATTTTAGAGACCAGAGGCTATATAATAATAATGCAAAGAAATTAGCTTTAGATTTATACGGTTCTACTGTATGGGCTGAAATGATATTGGAATTAAATGAATGTGATTCTCCGGGAGAGTTTTACACAAATAAGCCAATCAAAGTACCTGAAGTTTCGGCATTTGAAACTTATGCTAAAAGAATGTACGGATACAAAAATGGAGATTTATTTAAGAAATTTGAAGATTAATTGTACATATATATTATGTAATTGTGTAACCAATATGAAAAACAATAATATTAAAAGAATAATAAGAAAGGAGAAATTTAAAAATGGTTACGATTAATCCTTGGGATTATAATGGTGTAATGCCTGCGTTGATTGCTTTATATGAACAAACGAAAAATCAAAATGTACTAATAAGGTTAATCAATAGGTACACACAAAATGTATTACTGGAATTTTATGATGAAGAGATAAATAAATACGTATCTTACATATTAAATTCAAAAGATTACAGATTGCCGCATAGTATAAAAAATAAGGATAGATATAGAAGGTTTCTTTATCAAATGTATGATAATTTTTGTAATTTTAAAGATTATGATTTTAGTGTAAAGGTTTGTGATTTTATCTCTAATTATGATTTCAGTATAGGTAATAAGCATTTTAAAAATGTGAATAATGAGTTCTTAGTAAAGATGATTCAGCTTACAGATGAGCAGTACAATAGGGAAGGGGAAGATGTATTAGATTTCTCAGACGATATATTCAATGCTATTATGAGTAATCCTTCTTTAAATAAGATGGATTTTATGTATTTAGGAGAATATAATAGTAATTTCTATTCAGGATTGATAAAGAATATATTTGATTTAAAGGATATTAGAATAGAATTTCTATCTGATTTAATTTATGAATTAGCATACATTAATGATTTTATAGTGGAGTATAATGACACTGCTAATAAGCCTATTAATAATACAGAAGTGATAAAAGATGGATTGTATCAGTTATTTAATACGAAATGGTTTCAAATGCAATTCTGTAATATGCTATTAAAAATGAAGTATAATTCAGTATATGAATTTAGAGGTAGAAAAGAAATATACAAATTATTCTTCGATGTATTTTATCTGCATTTTAAAGATGTAATAGATAAGGTAAGATTTAATTATGAAAGCATAAATGAATCAGGAGAATATCCTTTAGCTATAATTAATAATTCTTTACTATCTGGAGAATTGGAAAGTTTATTCTATATGGGATTTTATGGAAGATATACTTTAGAAGATTATAAGATGTATTTAGGAGATTTAATTCCTATGTATGAAAATTATCTAGATAGTTTAGATATAGTATTTGGAGCTTTAATAGAGAATGAAATACTACCTTATGATATATTGACAAATCCTGAAGCGTTCATAAACTCATTAGAAGAAGAAAATGCTATTACATCATTGGAGCAATTTGATACTGATGATTTTTTACTAGATTAATTTAATTGAACCTGAGTAAGTTCTAAAACTGCTTAAATAAAAATTTTAGGAGGTATAAGAAATGAGATTTAAAAGTGATTTATCAAAACCAAATAGAAAGTTTAAATATTTCTATTACAAAAATTTAGGAAAGGTTAGGGTACAAATAGATTCAAATGGTAGACCTTGGTTCTGCTTTACAGATATATGTAATATTCTTAAAATTAAAGAACCTCAAAAAATGCTAGATTACGTAGATATACCTTATCATTTCAATCTTACTGTCGTAGAGAGAGATGGTTTATCTGAAAGCTATGTATTAGCTAGTTTTATTTCAAAGGAAGGTTTACATCAGGCTTTGAGAATAAGAAGAAGAGAGATTGAGATACAAATGTTTATGGAATGGATAGAGAATAAAGTAATCCCAAAAATTCATTATAGAAAATCTTATCATAAAAAAGATACAATAACTAATCACGAAAGAAATCTTACGATAGGAGAGTTATTAGTAAAATATGAAAATAAAATAAATTCATTAATGAAAGAAAACAAGGAATTGAAAGACAAACTTTCTGCTTACGAATCATGTAAAAGGAAAGATGATTAAACTTTTTAGACCATAAATCTAATGAAAATGATAAGAACTGTTAATATGCTGGATTTATTCTAAACAACAAATACACTTAATTAAATATGTATATATATTATTAAAATGAATTACAACTGATGTAATTCAAAAAATAAAAATTTTAGGAGGTATTAAAAATGGCTAAGAAGAATTTTAACTTAGACTTAAATGAAAAAAACGAAGGAGAAAGAGAAATGAATGAAAAGTTCAGTTTACACAATATGGGGGAAAACCATATTGAAGACCACCAAGGTGGGAATAATACAGAAGTAAATAATACTTCATTAGGAAATAGTGATTTTGATTTTGGGGAAACTAAAGCATTCCCATTTGGTATTACAGGTAATACTGAAATACCTAATCCTAATCCTACAGTAATCTCTGATGTAGCGGATATTTTAGCAAGAAATGATTATTTAGATGTATTGGAATTCTGTATTCCTATTTATGAATTAGAAGAGTTCATTATTGCGAACTTAGGGGTTAAATCTAAAACTCGTTACATGACATTGGAAGCAAGAAGCTTCTCTAATTTCATTAATGCTCAATTAATTAATGAGTTTCCTAACGAAGATGAAAGATTAGTTGAAGCTACTAAATCGTGGAATCTATTTACATCAGGTTCTAATAACTTCAATGAACCAGTGGGATATTTTCTAGTGGGAATAAAGGAAGGAGATTTGAATAATGCTGGAAAAGGTGGAGATGTATTATCATATTCTACATTTAATGACCCTGGTGTAATTTACTCAACTCCTGGAATGCAAAAATTGAATTTCAAAGACGCTCGTAAATTATTCTACACAGATGTGCAATCTAAGACTACATATCATCTATTACCAGTGATTTCTGTAGCTTTAGCAAAAGTCGGATTTGAACCTGACGAAGTAATTAAGAAATACTACGTGGCTTGTAAACAATCAAGCTCACACGCAGTATTGAGAATTAGAAGAGGATAAAATAAAACATTACCCCTTTAGGATTTAATTATCCTATCGGGGTTTTATTTTTTTTGTCAAAAATTTAGGAGGAATATTTAATGGATATAAATCAAATTAAAAAAGGTTTTTATAAAGCACAAGATAAAAATGTATTGCAGAAGAAAGTAATTGAAAATACTGACAGGAATATACTACCGATAATAATAGAATGCTATACACACTTGACAGAATGTATATTAGTAGGTTACAGTGTATCTGTAGCGAATCAGGAAGCAAGAATGAGAATGGAATTTAAAAAGGAATTGAAAAAAAAGGAGAAAGCTGAGAGAGATAAAGTGTTTAAATTAGAAGTAGCTCCCAGTATTCAATATTTAGATAATGCTTTTTATGAGGTAAGATTAAGATATGTCTTAAGACCTGACTACATTCATAATAAATTCAAGATTTCATCATTAAAGAATACATTGGAGAAATTTAATTCAGTAGCTTCTCAATATGAATATGTCAATAAAGAAGCTTATGATGAATTAAAAAGAAAATTAAATAATTATATGAAATTAGATTTTATTAGAGAAGAGAAGACTGGAGAAAATAAGAATGATAGAAATGAATTACTGGAAGATTTATTTGTACCTGAGCAATCTATAATAGTACCTATATTAGATAAGACTTGGAAATATAAAATTGATGGGTATTCTTATTATGGAGTTTATAATGACGCAAGTCCATCAGGTTTAACCAGTGATGGGAAATACTGGTTTAAATTAAATAGAAGAGGTAGAAGTGGTACTCATTATCTTAATATAATGGAAAATGAAATGGGTAAAAAGGTATTAGTTGCACCATTTTATGGGAAGAATACTAATCCTTATCTATTGCTTTGTCAATATGGTCAAAATGTATTAGAAGATAAACCTGAAAATATAATCCCATTCACTGGTATTGAAATAGCTGATGAAATATTAAGAAATACTTATGAAGATGCTAAAGAAGATGAAGTTAAATTCCAAGCTATTGAAGATAAACATGCTAGGAAAGAAGCTAGAACTTTTGGATTAATAAGAAGTGATGAATTAGATTTCAGAAGTAATTACTGTATGCACATACATAATTTCTTTAAGAAGGTATTAGAAGATGATGATACAGTAGGGGAATATGAAACCAAGAAGGAATACGCACATTTGGTTAATTTAGAGTCTGAAATTTATACTGTGATTAATAATGACAAAAAGAAAATTAAGACGCAGGCTAAATTAGCACCTAGTCAAGCTACTATTAGAAAAAATTTAAGTCCTATGCTTATATATACAATGATTAAGCAGGGGTATAATACAGGTTCACAGAAGAGTCCTCAAATGTTTGAAAGTAATACTACATCTCCTAATCCTATTGACGTGATGAAGCACTTTCAATATATTAAAGCCAGTGGACATTCTACTACTAAAGAAAAAGGAAAGAATGCAATGAGCAGCTATCAGAAACCTTTGGAGCAGCAATTAGTAAGATATAGAGATATGGAGAATTTAGCAACCTTTGCACCTAAAAATGCTAAAGATATGAATCAATCTCTATTACTGCATTTCGATATTGAAAGGGAAAAGATAGTAGCTAGAACTGAGAGTTTCAAGGAGGTTTATATAAATGCGATTAAGTACATACGAGAGAATAAGAGATGATGATTCATTATCAGTATATGATTTCCATAAGAAATTACAAGACGCTTATCCTAACGGGAATGTATTGGAATTAATATTATCATTTGAATTTAGATTATTTAAAGATTCTCTTTCTGGTTGTACGATAAATATTTATGAAATGGTAAGGGAATTAATAAAATTTGTTGATAATGTAGATTATTGGTATTCTAATGGTATAGGAATAGATGGAGAACTTAAAGCAATCTGTGTAGTGGGTTTGTATGACTTATTACTATATGACGGTAAATTATTTAAAGACCAGAGATATATTGCTGATGAATTAGGATTAATATTATATTTAGATAGCACATCTTCTATAGATAATTCCGATATTTATATTTCTCTATATAATTTCCTTGAGAGAGGATATCATAATGAGAAATTAAAACCCGGGCTACCTAATTACACACTGATAAATAAAGTGAACACAATGTACTCAAGAGAATTTATTAAAGAGAAGGTATATTATTATTATTCATTAGATGGATATACTTCTTTCTAAAATATTTTAAAAAGAGGGGGTTATATATTAAAGAAAGGAGAAATGATTATGTATGATATTAAGAAATCTTTCATATATAATAATAAGATGAAAAAGAAAATAAAGTATAGATTAGCAGAATTAATAATAGACCAGAAAGCTATTGACTTTTATGCTGAAGAAATATATGACTATCATATATTTTACAAATACTTGATATTTTCACAGATTATTTCCTTTAAAGAGGAAGTATATTATAAAAAGAAATCTAAAGATGAATTGGTAAACGATTACGGCGGCATAATATTGAATATAATCAATCCATTATTCAAATCGTCGTTTGAATTGATGGACGAGAATGAACTGAAATATTTCAGGATATTAATTCACGGGTCTATAATAATACTACTGGAATTATATTATGATAGTATAAATAATTACATACAAAGCAAGGATTTAGATTCCTACATATCAGACCACGTGGCAATATTTTATATGGTGATGGAGATAGTATTTAAAGATGATGAACCTATATTAGACCCTGATAAAGCTACCAATTTAGATGAAGTTTCAGATATTGACGAAGAAATATTGACTAGCTTTGTAGAGGAAATAATTAGTAGCTGTACAAACTTTAACGAGTCGTTAGACCCATTAGTGAAAAGAATAGGAGATAATAAATGAATGAAGAAAAAAAGGAAAGATTGGACAAAATAATAGAGTTTAAATCCCGTGTATTGCACACGGGTTTTTTTCACGATATTGCTGATATAAATTTTTATCCATATACACACATATACGTAGATTTAGATTCTTACGTATCAATTCTATTACACCCTGATTTAGAGATAAATAAATACACATCTACAAGATTGCTGAGCATTATGCTGGAAAACATAGCAGATTTCATCAGATTATATTATAATGACGCCTATATAATATTTTATCATAATTTCTCTACGTATTCTGTATTTCAGGAATATTATCCTAAATGGAAAAGCAAGAGAAATAAAAGATTACATAATAAAGAAGTATTAGCTATAATACAGAATGTAATATCAAGAATATCATTATTCTCTAAAAGAATAGGCAATGTGGATTGTATTCATTCACATGATGATATTATAGTATCAATAGGGAAAGCATTGCAAGCAATTGATAAAAATGAAAAAGTAAATCCTATTGTAATATCACGGGACCCGCATTATGTTCCTTTATTATCTAGATTTGATTTTGCCATATATGACGGGAAGGAAATACTCCATAGAAGGAATTACTTCAAGTATGAGGGGTTTCCTAAAATCCCCCATATTTTCCTACCGTATTATTATACTTTAGTGGGAATGAAAAGAAATGATTATCCTGGATATAAATTATTTGGACCTAAGAAAGCATATAAATATATAGTAGATAATAAACTATCTGTATTAGAGAATAAAGACCCTATATTAAAGGATTCAAAATTAAAGAATATATTTACATTTAAAGATGTGATATA
>FLSA01000652.1_pt1 | contig 11145 bp, 9 predicted proteins | sample 1550521 | NCBI WGS metagenome assembly FLSA01 (sample SAMEA4031771, study PRJEB14383) | metagenome | biome: human; feature: oral; material: saliva | place: Philippines | collected 2014 | reverse complement strand
GCGTGATGAACTGGAACGATAGCGTGATGAACTGGAACGATAGCACCCCTGTGGAAAACCCCGGTTTACCCAGTATTTACAAGGGCAGAATCAGTGTTCAAAAAATATGCCCCTATAAGTACCTATAAGTTAACCTATCGTCATCCGCGTACGCGCGAGAGGACCTAAGCCTGTGGAAAACTAATCGACGACGACGATGACAAAAAATCACAAGCCTGCTTGACAGCCTGTCCATCCAGGGTCTAGTGTGGTGCCAGATACGAAAATGACCCCGCGGTGCGCTAACACCCGGGGCCGTGGCAACACCTACAAGCGATAGGCACCGCAATGGTTGATTTTAGCGTACCCGCGCACCCTCAGTCCACCCGGACCACCCCCGCCAGCACCGACGCTGGCATGACTCTCAGCGACATCCTCGCTGACCACACCGCCCCCACTAGCGGCACTCTGCAACACCGTCAGAGCACTACCTCGATAGCGCTCGAGGAATTCACGACCGTTGCCATTCCCTGGATTTTCGTGAACTACCAGCTTCCCTTGATGGCCACTCAGGAAATCCTCTGGGAACGTACCGATGGCGATATCACCGTCATCCTTGCCGCCACACCCTACAAGGACAACAACGGTATCACTCAGCAGCACCTGCCCTCCGGGCGTATCGCCCGCGAAATTCTGATTTACCTGACTACTACGGCGCTAGCGACCCAGTCTCCCGTCATCAAAATATCGGACACCTGGCGGGGCCTCCTGAGTGACATTGGAATTGAAGCCTCCAAAGACAATCTCCAGGCGGTACAGAAGCAGCTCCGCGCTCTGCTGAAGATGACCATCCAAATCTCCCACCAGGGCACTCTGCCGGATGGTACCAACGTGTCGACTTCTCACTCCTACCTCGTAGGATCTAGCGAAAAGCTTTTCTTTAACCGGGACGGGCTGCTAGATGACAAGCATCAGAGCGTCATTCGCCTGTCTCAAGAATTCTATGAGCGCATCGCGGCAACCCCCTCTCCGGTACACGGCGCCATGCTGGTGCTACGTGAATCCTGGCGCAAGATCATTGCTGAAAACCCCCACCAAGCCCTCGCCGGTGACGTCTTCTGGTGGCTTGCAGGCCGCATGAGCCGTATCCGCCGCGAGACCCGCATCCCCTGGACTAGCCTTATGGGTCAATTCGGCAGCTCTGCTCGTCAAATCACGAAGTTCCGTGCGCAGTTCCGTGCGGCTCTGTCGGTGGCCACTAGGGAGTACTTTGCTCCCCTCGGTGAGGATTTCGACTCGACTGTCTATGTCGGCGAGTACGGTGTCGGGACCCGTGGGGGTAATAACGGCCTGCTCCTCTCACCGATTAGCGCCGAGCATCAGAGGCTCATGGCGTGGAGCAGTCGTAGCCGTCAGCCTGACGACTCTACTCAATCAGCCTCAGTATCCCGTCAGGTGCCCACTCCGCAGGCCTCCGACTCCACGAACCCGGCTGCTGAGGTGGTCTCTATCCCCGCTCATGCGGGTGTCGATGTGGCTGAGCTGCGTGCCAGCCTCGCATCTGCTGGACTGCCCACGGGCGCCGTCTCAGACGGTGCTCTACGGGCCGCTATCGACACGGTGCTCAGCCGTGTCTCCTCGGTCAGCAATGCCCAGGCTCTAGTGACCACCGCGATTATGCGTGAGCCTGCTCTGCTGACCGGTACCGCGACTCCGGTAGCACCTGCACAGGCTCCTACCGCTCCTGCTGCACCTAGTCAGGGTGCAGCTCCTCTAAGCTCAGGCCGTCCCGTCCTGCCTGTGGCACCGTGCCCTGTCCATGGGCAGGACGTGACTGGTCTGGTCTGCCGTGACTGCGCTATTGAGCTGAAGTCCGCGGATACTGATTCCGCCTCGGCTGAGGCGTGCTGGCGTGCTGTGCGTGCCCGTCTGACTGAGCTGTCCCGTTTGGATGGTGTGGACACTAGCGGTGAGTGGGTCCGCTACTCGTCGCTAGCTGCGGCACACGGTGTCGACGCATGAGGCTCTATACGGTGGACTAGTGACAATGCCTAACGCATGCGTCAGGTACGTGTGCTATGGTAATCGCTGATACCGGTAAAATTTTTTGCCCCCAACGCTGGGGGTTACACACACTACAACCACAAGGAGGAGCGATAATGCTCGCTACCGCAAATGCATTTTTCCTGAACGCTGCTATTTTGGCTGGCCCCATTGAGCCGGGTGCCGGTGAGGCACCTCCCGGCTCTGACGGCGTGACCACCATCGTTAAGTGGGTCGCGTGGGTTGTCTTTGCTCTGGCGGTTATCGGTGTGCTGGTGACTGCTGGTGCGATGATGATTAACAACCGCCGCGGTCAGGGTGGTGAGCACGCTGCATCCCTCGGCTGGGTTTTCGGTGGCTGTATTCTGGCGTCCGCAGCTAGCGGTCTGGTCGGCATGTTCATGGGCTAGAAGCCCTGCACGGGGTGCGCTCACGCACCCCGTGACCCTTTTAATCTCAGGGGCCCGTTGCCGGGTCTGCTACCCCCACTATTACCCACTATCACTCACTCAAGCTCTCCCTCAGACTGGGGTAGGGCTATCTGGTGCACCCTGAAATAGGGTGAGAGATTGGAGAGACATCATGGAGAAAAAATCTGGCGTGACCATTCCCCGCTGGGGTATCGGCGTTATTGCCGGTGTTGGTGTGCTGCTGGTTCTGTTGTTGATTGTGCTGCTTCCGCGTGGCGGTTCTAGCTCGTCGGCGTCGGGTGGCTCTGGGTCTTCTGCAGGTGCTGAGCAGCAGCTGAGTCGTGCTACCTCGTCCCTCGCTGCTGGATCTTGTGGTGCTGGTGCGTCAGATGATGAGTCGGTGATGGACGCTGCCCCGAAGGGTACCTCGTGGGTGACTACTGACGCCGGCTGGATTGGCCCTGTATCGAAGACTGCGGGCCCGATGGTAAACTCGCCGATTCGTTCCTGCTTTGAGCACTCTGCTGAGGGTGCACTCTACGCCGCTGTCTGGGCGACCATCGAGATTAATGAGGCACCGGATGCATACATGCCGACTGTCGTCGGTCCGGGTGCAGAATCTGCGCGAGAGAGCCGCAAAGGTGACACTAAGACACGTACTGTAACGCGTATTGCTGGCTACCGCTATGTTTCCTACACCCCGGAGCGTGCGACTGTGCGTCTACTCTTTCAGATTCCCTCTGGTGCGTATCGTAGCTGGGACGTAGTGATGGAGTGGCACGACGGCGATTGGCGCTTCTGGGTGCCCTCTACCTTGCCCTCCTTCACCAATGTAGATGACACCAGCCAGTTCATTACCTGGGGCTCCTAATGGCCGGTAAGGACGACGTCAATGCCAATTGTGGGTTGGGGGACATGGTCTGCGCTGGCACCGAAGGCTTCCTAAACACCCTCTACCACGGCATCCTGGACGCCATCGGTGAAACAGCCAAAGGCCTAGGATCCTTCTGGGTACACACCCCATCCGTCCCCCTGGAAGGCCCCGACAACGCCGTGACCTTCATGCGCGACACCACCCTCTGGTACGTCGGTGTGCTCATGATGATCAGCGTCTTTTATGCTGCAGGGCAGATGATATGGACCCGCAAGGGCCAGCCCCTCACAGACCTGCTCGCGTCACTGCTGAAATACATTTTGGTCAGCGCCGCCAGTGTCTCAGCCATCACCATGCTCCTCCACGCCGGCGACGAGTTCTCGGCATGGGTCATTGACCAGTCAACCGGCGCGGAGTTTGGTGCCGCCCTGACAGGTCTCATGGCGCTGACCGCGTTCGCTACCGTGACCATTGGGCCCGGTCTGGCGATCTTCATTATCGTGGTCGGCATTATCGCCATCCTCATCTCGGTTATCCAGATTGGTCTGCTGATTATCCGCTCGGCTATGGCCATCATCCTCGTCGGTACCCTGCCTCTGGCTTACTCCGCCACTAATACCTCCTGGGGTAAGCAGTGGTCGCAGAAACACACCGCGTGGTTGATTGCGTTCATCGCTTATAAGCCCGTGGCTTCGCTGATCTACGCGGCCGCGTTCAAGATTTTCGGTACCTTCGGATCTACTGAAGGTGACCTTGGCCAGCGTATTGTCTATTTCTGCTCCGGTATTGTGCTGATGGTCGCGTCGCTGCTGGCTCTGCCTGCCATGATGCGCCTCATTGTGCCCGCTGTCGGTGCTGCTTCTGCTGGCGGCTCGATGTTTACTGGTGCTGTTGTCGGTGGTGCCGCCTCCGGCGCGGTGAATTTTGGCTCGCGTGTTGCTGCCCGTGGTGGCAGTGCAGGTGGTGGAGCTGCTGGTGCAGGTGCGTCTGGCGCTGGTGGTGGCGGTGCCGCTACTGGTGCAGCCGCTGCTAAGGGTGCAGGCGCGGCCGCTGCTGGCGCTGCTACCGGTGGAGCAGGTCTAGCTCTAATGGCTGTTGGAGCAGCCGCGAAGAAGAGCAAGGAAGGCGCGCACGCTCTGCAATCAGCGGTGCATGATGCTGCTGGTGAGCAGGCACCTCCGGCACCAAAGGAATCCAAGGGTGGAGGCGGCGTGCTACCGCCGATTCGTGGGTTCCGCGGTCGTGGTTCTGGCTCCCGTCCGCCCGCTCCTTCGCATGGTGATAGTGGCTCGGTTCCTCGCCCGATTGAGCATAAGAAGCAGGGGAAGGAGTAATCGCGATGGCGCTTAATACCGATTACACAGAGCCCACATATGGCAATTGGCGAATCCCGCAGCGTGCCGGTATTGGCAGGCTCTCCGGTTTGGCGACGGCCCTGCTGTTTGTCACTATCATCATCACCATCTTCGTCATGCGTCTGGCTGGCATTATCCCCGGCCTCATCGTTGGCGTTATCCTCGCGCTGTTCCTGGGGTCCTTTGCCCTGAAGGACAAGCATGGGTACACGCTCATGGAGCGTGTTGCTGAAAGGCTGATCTTTATGTTCGCTCGCTTCCGTAAGCTCAACATTTTCCGCTCGGGACCGCTCGGTGCTACCCCTAGCTCTGAGTTCCGCTTGCCCGGTGTAGCTTCCTCAGCAGTCACCTATGAGGGCACAGATAGCGTGGGTCGTCCCTTCGCGTTGATTCACATGCCTGCCGTTAGTATCTACTCTGTCTCGATGGCGGTTGAGCCGGACGGTGCAGCCATGGTCGATCAGGCTGATGTTGATCAGTGGGTCGCTAACTGGGGTGGTTTTTTGGCTGAGCTGGGCCGTGAGGTCGGTCTGGTGGGTGCGTCGGTGACGGTGGAGACCTCTCCAGGTTCCGGTATTCGTCTGCGTCGTGAGATTGAGTCGTCCATGTCTGATACGGCGTCGCCGATTGCGTCGCAGATGCTGGCTGAGGCGGCTCAGACTTACCCTAGCGGTGTGTCTGAGACTCGTGCGTGGGTGACTTTGAGTTTCTCCGCTGCAGCTCGTGCGGGTATGCGCCGCCGTACCCCGGATGAGATGCTCCGTGACCTTTCCTCCAAGGTTGTCTTCTGGTGCTCGCACCTGGAAGCAACCGGTGCCGGTACCGCTACCCCGATGGTGGCTGCTGAGATTGGTCAGATCGTGCGTACTGCGTATGACCCCGCTGTAGGTCGCTTGCTGGATCAGGCGGCTTATGCTGGTGAGCGCGTTGAGATTGACTTGTCCTCTGCTGGCCCGAGTACCGCGGTGGTTGAGTGGAGCCATTACCGTCATGATTCGGGCGTGTCAGTGTGCTGGACGATGAGTGAGGCTCCGCGAGGTGCGGTGTTCTCGAATGTGTTCGCACGTCTTTTGGAGCCGCACGCGATGATTGGTCGTAAGCGTGTGACGATGTTGTATCGTCCGGTGGATTCGGCGTTGACTGCGGCGATGGTTGAGCAGGATCAGAATACTGCTCGTACCCGATTGACCTCGACTCGTAACGGGTCGGCTCGTCTGTCTGCTGAGCTGGATGCAGCGAATGCGACGGCGGCTGATGAGGCTCGTGGTGCTGGTCTGACCTATGTGGGTCTGGCTGTGTGTGCGACGGTTGAGGATCCTGCAGAGATGACGGATGCTGTGGCTGTGGTGGAGCAGGAGCTTGCTCCGTCGAGTCGTATTATGTTGCGCCGTGCGTGGGGTGCTCATGATGCGGTGTTTGCTGCGACGTTGCCGTTGGGTGTGGTGCTGGGTCGCCACACGGTTCTGCCGGAGTCGGTGAAGTCGGCGCTGTAGGCCCTGTAATATGCCCTGGACCTGGGAATCTGTATATCTGTTTTTACAGATTCCCAGGTCTCTGCAAATCGGTATTTCTGCATATCTGCTTTTCTGTCTTTCTGTATGGAGGTTTTGATGAGTCGTCGTCGAGTCGTCACCTATAACGCTGCCGAGGCTGACCAGCCTGAAACCCCGAGCCGACCTGGCCTATTCTCGTCTATCAAGTCGATTTTCGTCCCGCCTGCTGATGCGCAGTCAGGGACTTATGGTCGCGTCCGTGGGTACATGATTCCTGGTGGCGGTGCCTCGCACCTGTTTGAGTCTCCTCGTGAGTGGCGTGGTTCAACCCGTCAGGTGTGCGGTCTGTGGCCGTTTGCGGCTGGCTCGTCCACTCCGTTCTCTGGCGCGCCTATGGGGATTGATATTGATACGAATGCGCCGGTTGGTTGTGACCCGATTGCGTGGTTTGTGGACGGTATTATTAATAACCCGTCGGTGTTTATCTTGGGTCTTCCGGGCTACGGTAAGTCGACGTTCGTCCGTCATATGCTGCTGGGTATGAATGGCCGTGGCATCATCCCTCTGATTCCTGGTGACCTCAAGCCTGACTATGTCGATGAAATCACTGCGATGGGTGGCCAGGTTATTCAGTTGGCCCCCGGTCGCGGTCACCTGAACATTCTGGACCCGGGTGAGTTGAGCTCGATTGCGGCTTCTCTTCCCCCGAAGACTCGTGAGCGTCTAATGGTGGATGCTCATTCGCGTAAGCTGCAGATGCTGTCTGCGCTGATTTCGATTCTGCGTAAGGGTCACATCACTCCGCATGAGGAGACGATTCTGGATGCTGCCCTGACGTATCTGGAGGAGCATCATGAGGGTGTTCCCGTGGTGCAGGATCTGCTGGATGTGATTGTGGCTCGCCCGCAGGCTTTGCAGGATGTGGCGCTGGACCGTGGCGATGAGGGTCGTTACCGTGACGCGACGGATGCGCTGGTGTCCTCGCTGATGTCTTTGAATGGTCAGGGCCGCTTCGGTGACATGTTCTCCAAGCCCACTACGGCACGTTTGGCGATGGACCGCCCGGCTGTGTTTGATATTAGCCAGATTTCTGATATTCACCGTGACGTGCAGGCGGCTGCACTTTTGGCGTGCTGGTCTACGACGTTTGCTTCGGTGGAAATTGCGCACACGCTGGCGGATGAGGGTCTGGCCCCGCGCCGTAACTATTTCGTGGTCCTTGATGAGCTCTGGCGTGCGTTGCGTGCTGGTGCGGATATGGTGGACCGTATTGACTCGCTGACTCGTCTGAATCGTCGTGATGGTGTGGGTCAGGCGATGATTACGCACACGATGAGCGACTTGGATGCGTTGGCTACTGAGTCTGAGCGTGAGAAGGCGCGTGGTTTTGTGGAGCGTAGTGGTCTGGTGATTACTGGTGCTCTGCCTCAGTCTGAGATGGCGAAGTTGCGTCGTGTGATGCCGTTGAGTCAGGCGGAGGCTGCGCGTTTGGTGTCGTGGGCTGATCCTGGTTCGTGGTCGCGTATTGCTCAGAATCGGTCGGCGCATGGTGCGCCTCGTCAGGCCCCTGGTGTTGGTAAGTTCATGGTGAAGGTGGGTGGACGCCCGGGTATTAGTGTGATGGTGCGTCTGACTCAGGTTGAAATCGACATGAACAACACCAACAAGAGGTGGGGTAACGCTGATGGGTCTGTGCATGTGGCTAGTGGTAATGAGGTCACGAATGCGTTGGTTGGTTTGTCTTCTGCTGGTACCGAATCATATGGAAATGCAGAAATGCAGGAATCTGTATATGAAGGTTTCGGTATTTCTGTGCAGGATTCTGGCTTGTCAGAATCGTATGAGCCGCCAGTTTCTGAGCAACCGCCGGTACGTTTCTCCTCACCGAACACGGCACCGGCACCCACCCCGCAGAGCAATCAGTCTCTAGACGAGTCTGCGCACCTGATTCCTAGCCCGGAAGGATACGGCTATGAGTACTCCGCATAAGCGCGGCTTCAATACTGAAGCGTTCGTCATCTGGGGCATTATCGCCCTCATCCTGGTCGCCGGCGTTATCTTCTACTCCGGCTATGCGGTTGGTGCCGCTCTGACCGGCCAGAGCGTCACCGTGTGGAACCCGGTTGCTGCCATTATTGGCGTGATTCGTGGAACCGCGCCCTGGTCTATGGCTTCCACTGTGGTCTCTATCGTGGTAGCTGTACTGCTACTGGGCGGTGCGGTAGGCCTTTGGTGGCGCAAGCTGGCGAACAGCACCCCGTCAACGCGTGTGGATAAGGCCGGGTCCATGATGGGCTCTGGTGCTGATATTGCGTTCATGCGTGAGAAGGCGGCGTTGAATGATGCCCGCCGTCTGGGTGTGGATTCGCCGGGTCTTCCGATTGCCAAGACTCTCTCAGGTCAGATGCTGTATTCCGGTTGGGAGAACGTGTGCGTGGACATTTGGGGTCCTCGTACCGGTAAGACCACCTCGCGTGCTATCCCCGGTATCTTGGCTGCCCCCGGCGCGGTGCTGGTCACCTCAAATAAGCGTGACGTGGTGGATGCTACCCGTGGTGTGCGTGAGCAGGTCGGCGATGTGTGGATCTTTGACCCGCAGGCTGTGGCTGCTCACCCGGCAACCTGGTGGTGGAACCCGTTGACCTATGTGACCGATGAGGTGAAGGCGCAGAACCTCGCGGAGCATTTTGCCTCTGGTTCGCGTGAGGAAGGCGCCCGCACGGACGCTTTCTTCGACTCTGCCGCGAAGGATCTGCTGGCGGCGTTCTTGCTGGCGGCCGCTAAGGATGGTCAGCCCATTACTCGTGTTTACCGTTGGCTGACTCGTGAGACTGATGATGAGGCGGTCGGAATCCTCAAGGATGCCGGTTACCCGCAGATTGCGCAGAATGTGGACGGTATTATCTCTGCTCCTGATAAGCAGCGTGGCGGTGTGTTCGGTGTGGCTCGTCAGATGGCGAACTGCTTGACTTCGGCGGCGGTGCTGAAGTGGGTGACCCCGCCGGAAGAGGGCGAGAGGCGCGAAGAGTTTAATGCCCGTGATTTTGTGCGTGGTCGTAATACTTTGTTCCTTTTGTCGAAGGAGGGCGCTGGTACTGCTGGTCCGCTGGTGACTGCTTTGACGGTTGCGGTGGTTGAGGCTGCTGAAGAGCTGGCGGTTGCGCTGGGTGGACGTTTGCGTTTGCCGATGGTGGCGATGCTGGATGAGGCTGCGAACGTGTGCCGTTGGCGCGAGTTGCCGAATCTTTACTCGCACTACGGATCGCGTGGTATCGTCATCTGCACGATTCTGCAGTCCTGGTCTCAGGGCGTTGTTGTCTGGGGCCGTGAGGGTATGCGTAAGCTCTGGAGTGCTGCGAACATCAAGGTGTATGGTGGCGGTGTCTCTGAGACTGAGTTCCTGGGCGAGTTGAGCCAGCTGATTGGTGATTATGTCTACAGCAATGTTTCGGTCTCGAGTAGCCGCCAGTCGGGTTCATCTCGTAGCGTCGATAATGACCGTAAGGACAAGATCCTGGATGTGTCTGACTTGGCGGCGCTGCCTCGTGGTCGTGCGGTGGTCTTTGCTTCTGGTGCGCCTGCGACGATGGTTCAGACGATTCCGTGGTACACCGGCCCGGATGCTGTGGCGGTGAAGGCGTCGTTGGCGAAGTATGACCCGGCACAGCAGCTGGCGAATGGAGGTGCGTAACCCATGAGTGAGAATGTTGACGCTCAGCAGGAGCAGGGTCCTGCAACGATTTTCCCGAATGCGGGCGAGTTCGTGCATTCCTGGTTGCTGCAGGTGATGAACCGTAAGGTCAATAGCAGGGACACGTTCTGGTGTGCTCAGTGGTGGAAGCACCCGGAGGCGGTGTGCCGTTTGACGGCGTTGTGGTTGTCCTGGGAGGCTTCCCGTGAGGACCCGACGGGTCTTTCGGCGTGGTGGCGTGACCACATGGATTACCACATGTCGGTGTTGATGTCTTCGACTGGTCCGTTCCGCTATTGTGAGGATGGGGAGCATAATGCGTCGCGGTATTCTCGTGAGGCGTTCCCGATTCAGGATCCGCCGCGGGGAGTCTTTGATTTGCTGAGTTAACTGATAGAGGGGCTCACGACAAAACTGTCGTGAGCCCCCTTCATGCTAATGGGAAAGTTCGTGCTGCTGATGCACCTGTCGCTGTACGGTGCGGGCGGGCTTGGTCTGCTGCTGAGGTCCTCGAGCCTTCGCGGCGGCTACAGCCTGGTGCGGGTGAGTACCGAGGGATTGGTCATTGAGCTTAGCTGCGCGTGATGCCTCTGAGTCGTAGTGAGCTTCGTAGTAGGCGGCACGTTCACCGCGGACTTCCGCCCGGTCCCACTCATGGCCAGCCTGAGCATGTGCTTGTTCTGACTGGTTCTCATGCTGTTGAGCTTCAGCCGGGTCGGTAGAATCCAGAGCCTTCTGGTGCTCAGAGTCAGAGACAGTCTCACGTTCTTGGGCACGTTCTTCAGCCTGATACTGTTCGTAGCGCTCTTCCCAGCCGCGTTCCTTCAGGTATGCAAGGTAGTCGGCTAGGGTGAAGCCGTACTCGTTCCGTAGCTTATCGTCGAGGTGGTGGTAGGCTGCGGCGGCGTCAGCGCGGTAGGGTGCTTCCTGTTCAGCGGCGGTAGCCCATTCGGCCAAGTCGCGGCTGGTTGCGGTTTCCCACCATGATTCTTCCCAGAGACGCGCATACGGAGATGCAGGAATATGTATATCTGTATTTACAGATTCCTGGGTTTCTGCACGAGCAGCCTGCTGCTGATGGTTCTGCAACGCCTGACGAATCTGCCGGGCAATAGCCTGCAATTCACGGGCAAGTTCCTGCTCAACATCAGTGCTGTGGTTGTCGAAGGGGTGAATGCTCATCATTGACCTCACGGGGGTATCAGTGCTTTCTTCCAGATTAACAGAGCACCCTCTTGCATGCTGCTGAGAATGTTAAAGGGGCGTGGGGGTGAGAAATCCAGTAGTGTATTTCTCACCC
>FLSA01000002.1_pt1 | contig 11295 bp, 4 predicted proteins | sample 1550521 | NCBI WGS metagenome assembly FLSA01 (sample SAMEA4031771, study PRJEB14383) | metagenome | biome: human; feature: oral; material: saliva | place: Philippines | collected 2014 | reverse complement strand
TAAACCACCTAAACCTAAAGCACTTAAAAGTTTAGCCGCAACACCTTGAGTTAAGCCTTCGATGACATTATCGAAAATACCATCTTCTTCTTTCTCTTCGTCTTTAGACTTCTTGCCATTTTTACCTCTGATCGCATCACCGATCATGTTGGCTAAGTTTTTGTCTCGTTTGGCTAATGCTTTTTCTTCAGCTTCTCTTAGTTTAGCTAATCTATTTCTTTGCTTGATGTCAGCAATACCATTTTCTCGGTCACCATCTCCATCTCGATCCCCAAATACTCCGGAACTAGGTACAGGAATACGTTGATCTAATAAAGAATGGATTGCAAATAAGTATTGGTTTGTTTCGTTAGAAATAGACAGTCCTGCAAACAAAGCATCAGAAGGATCTTTAATCTTACCAGTTAACTTATCGTAGATAGAGGTATAAGCCCCACCCATGATACGTAAACCTTTAGCAGCACCTTTAGTAGATAAACCAAGAATGCTCTTAGCTGATCTGTAAGCGGCTGCACCCATCTTAACACCCATACGGATACCAGCGATACCTAACTTAATAGATCCCTTAGCCGCTTCAATACCTAGACCAACAGTCTTAGCAATCAGCCATTGTTTCGTACCTGAGAAGTTACGATAATGGTCAGTAAATTCTTTGCCAAATCTATCTACTAAGCCTAAGCGAAGATCTTCACGAGTCAATACTTCATTGCCTTCTGCATCTACTACTGGACCAGATACATCAGCAATATCAGCAATAGGTTTACCTGTTTCTTTATCGAAGTATTTACCCGCACGAATATCTTTAGCGTAAAGAATAGGTGCTTCAGGTTGACCTTTTACGTAAATGTCTTTTATCTGCATTCTAAACTTACGTCTGACAACACCATGAGCAGCTAGAATACTTGCTTTAGCAATCTTAGCAGGAAGAACAAGTCCGGAATAACCCCATGAACCTAATTTAGAAGAAATACCAATAGTACGATCTTTAAACCAGTTAAACATCTTAACCATTTTGTAGGTACCGGAGTCTTTTACATAACCTTTCTTAAAGTCATCGTAACTACAAACAACATTACCTTCAACGTCGTAGATGTCGGATTTAATATCAACAAACTGAGTAATTGGATTACCTTGTTCGTCGTAGTAATTACCTTTCTTCATCTCACGTGCTTTAAGGATAGGTTCTTTATGTCCTTTTAGATAAACATCTAAAACTTTTCCTTTGGCATTATCGGCAATGTCTATTGCTCGTTTAGAAGTGGTTTTGGTTTTACCTTTTAAAGATTTAAGAAGGTCACCACCCATGTCTAAACCTAAACCAGACAATGAGGTCGCTCCAGTCAGACCAAATTTAAGACCTTTACCGGTTATGTTACCCATGGCTTTAGTCAGAGCCATACCCATGGTTGCAGTAGATGAAGCTGCCCAACCACCAAATTCCCAAATACGTTGAGCAATATGTTTTTGCTGATTAGGGAATTGGAATGAACGTTTACGAGCAAATAAATTCTTTACTCGCTGCATGAATCGTGGTCTTAATTCAGGAGGTAAATTATCACCAGTTGCAAACTGATTAATAGACATTAATTGTAAGTTCTCTAATTTAAGAGACATCTCCATTAACAAGTCATTTGTTGTTGCAGTGTTTCTGGCGATAGAATTGAAGTATACATCTTGCAAAGTAGTTGGTTTAGGTAAATTAAGATTTTTTGTAAAGCCAGCTAAGTCAGAAACTGCATTACCTAAGAAGTCTTTAATCTTAGAACCAGTTTCTCTTGCTTTGCCTTTAATATTATCTTGGATCTTACCTTCTTCCCAATCTTCTTTAAATTGATCTCGACGTTTCTTCCATTCTTCTTTAAAGTCACCAAATCGTTTTTCTGTTTTACCTTTTCGTTTCTCGTATTCTGCTAAAAGTTTTTGGAAATGCTTAGATTGCATTAACTTACCTTTAGCATCAACGTAGAAAGTATCTCGGACATCTTCCATTGTCAGGATGACATTACCTTCTTCGTCAAATACGGTTGATTTGATATCGTTAATGCTTTTGATAACTTTACCTTCAGCATCTCGATATTTACCTTCAATAAAACCACGAGCAGTCATGATAGGTTCATCGAAGTTTTTATGGAAGAGGTCTTGTACTTCTAGACCTTTTGAACGCAGTCTATCAATAGCTGAAGAAGTTTTCTTATCGAGTTTTCTTCTAGCGAGTTTTGCTTTAATACGATATTCACGAGCTTTACCTTTGATAGAATCACCAAGTTCACCATCCCATTTTTCATGGAATTTCTCACTGACTTTATCGTAAGACTTTTTAGAAATCTTCTTAACCCAATCGTATGCTTTGTTAACACCTGTACTGATATCGCTACCAATACCACCTGTTTGTGGAATATAACCAGTAGCACCAGATAATGTTTCATTTAAAGTGGATAGCTGATGAGAAATGATTTCTAAATAAGGCGTATCGTTAGAATCGGCTAAGTAACTTGCTAAGCCTTGTGTTTGAGATACATGGTCTTGTGGTCGATTAGGTGTAATACCTGGAATAATCGTACGACCACCAATCTGGAACGAATCAAGATCACTAGATGGACTAGGTTTAGCACCTTTACCATTGTTGATTCTTCTCTTACTGGATTTATTTTGTTTCAATCCACCAATTACTTCATCAAAACCGAATGTCTCATCTAAGCTATCTAAGCTATCAATGCTTCGTGTAAGCTCAACCAGTTTATCTACATTAACGGTACCACCAGCATCGATTAAACCAATTTCTCTAAGCTTACTACCATATCCAGCATTGACAATCGCTTGTAATGTATTTTCTGGAATACTAAAGCTCTTCAATGTTGATTTAGCATTACCACCTAAAGAACCAATACGATCAGTTTCGTAACCAAACAAACCACGAGCACGATCCAATGCAGATGATTTCTTATCTTCACGAGATACTTTACGATATCTTGCGGCTAAGATTTTAGCTTTCTCTTCACCAATCGCATCTTTAAATGAATTTGGATTAGTCAAGAATCTTGCATCGATGGTTTTGTTTTCAGAAGCTGCAGTAATTAATACATTACCTACTGCTAACATGTCTTCTTTAGTAAATCCATCTAGCATTTCTTTTTCGCCAGTAAGTTTATTGGTTGTAAACATACCTGCTGTAGAGAATGCATTATTACCGAGACTATTAATTAAATTAACATTCTGCTTACCAATGGCAGATTTAATAATATCCTTGGTTAGAGATGTAGAACTAGTGAACTTATTAGAACGATAATTATACTCTAATAATGGAACATCTTGTCCAGTACGGATAATGGTTAATTCTCTTAAGATTCGAGCAAGGTAACCTGGAATAACCACACGTTGAGCTTTTGAAACTAACTGTTCACGTCCTAATTGGTCTCCGTAGTTTTCGTAACCTTCGATGTCTAAAGAAGTCGTGGTTTTCTTATTGACAGATTGGTAAACAAGTTGCTGTAAGAAGTCTACGACAGGATCAGTAATCTCACCACTCTTATTTAACTTACGACCAAACTCTCTAACTTTACCACCAGTAAATAAATTAAGAACATTTTCACCTAAATTATTATTGAATGACTTTAAGCGAGCAGCATTCTTATATACCTTTTTACCAAACTTCGTTTTGTTTGACATCTGAAGAATTTTCTTGCCTATGAAGCCAAACAATGTAGGAGCAGCAGATGCTGTAGCAGAATGCAAAGCATCTCGACCTAATGGATCATCATCTACAATGTCACTAATACCTTGCTCTACCATTGGATCCAACGCATCGAAAAGATCATTTATGTTACCCATTGCTGATCTTGCCGCACCCATTAAATTACTGGTAAAGTTAGTAATGAAATCCCCTTCGCCGAAGATAGACTTATGCATACCTTCGAAAGCTTTAGAGCGAATCATTTGTTTCGCAGCTTCAGAAGTACGCATTTTAACAAACTCTGGAAGACCAGTGTTTAGTTTAATTTCATTTAAAGTCTGAATTAACGCTTGAGATGTTTTAGTTTGGGTGTTATAAATATCACTCAGCAAGTGATATTTACGTAATTGTAATTCTATCGATTTACGATAGTAGTTATAAGTATTCTTATTCTGGAAAGATACCGTATTTCTTAACGAAGCATCGATTGAAGATAATACACCGATCTGTCCTTGGAAACGAACAGTTTCTACCGCATCTTTAGCGTCTCGTTTTACTTCTTCTAGTTTTGCTCGTTTTTCAGCAATTCTATTCTGAACAGAAAACAATTCACCTAACGAAGATTGAATACTGTCTTCACGTTGTCTTTCTTTATCTGCGTTGTTCTGACCGTAGTCATCACTACCTTCAAAATCCTCTTTACCCCAGCTATTTAATTTATCGGTTAATGATTTTAAACCGACCATATCCCCTACTGGAGCTAATTGTCTTAAGTAAGCTTTACCTCTAGACTTGATACGGTTAAATTCTTTTTTAACCATATCGGTAGATTCATTTACACCAGAAAGTACCGCACTGATATTGTCGTATGTTTCTCCGTATTCTGATGGAAAAGCTGAACGCAATACTTCTTCCATACCAGTACGGGATAACATACTGTCTTTTAAACCAGCAATAACATTATTTTTTGCTTTTGTTATGGGAGAACGACTTTTCTCTGCAGAGGAATACTCATCAGAAACCGTATCCCATTGATCAGGAAACTGGTTTTCGAAGTCATCGAAATCGAACTTAAAGTCGAGATCTTCTGCTACGGCTTTACCTACACGATTTTTAATCGCCATGTAAAGTACTCCTATTTTTAATCTATAATAAATTCGGGTATTTTTATCGTTGGCTCTAATTTATAAGCCAAAGTAGTCATATCTTCTATATAGTATATATAATGAATGAGTGGACTACTCTATTTTTTAATAATTTATATAGAAAGGAATAAATGATTCATCATGGACGACAAAATTAAAAGTATCTTGAAAAATCAGAAACCTTTTAACTTAAGCTTACTGAACTTGAATCAAGGTGAGTTGTATCGTAGCTTAAATCCTGTTAAGTCTACACAGATGTTTACAGGTGCGAACTATCAACTTCATCCTGAGGGATTATGGTCGAATGAGATATTTGGTGCTATGGGTTCTCCTGACCGAATGACCAAACAAGCTTATATTGATCTTAATGTAGAAATTATCCATCCTACGGTTTATCGTGAGTTGATTTCCTCTTCTTCTTTATTAGAAGAAATCATGGATGGTGTTACTTTTGCTAAATGGAATCCTGAAACGAAATTTTTTGATAAGTCTAATGCTTTAGATGGTGAGACGGGTTATGAATTCTTTATGCAACACTTAGATGAATTAGTCATGCCTGAAACTAACTCTCCTAAACGTAAAGAATTAAACGAGCTATTGAAGAAGCATCGTAAGATTTATAAACTGGATAAGTTTATTGTCTTACAAGCTGGTTATCGAGATGTTGAATTTAAAGAGGGAATGATTGATCATGATGAGATTAACCAAATCTATCGTGAATTGATTTCTCTGGCTAATTCATTATCCAGTATTTCTTCTAAACTGAATCTTAGTGCGGTAAATTCTACTCGTAACGCGATTCAGAAAACAGTTTTAAAATTGTACATGTATCTTGGTGAGATTACTGGACATGGTAAAAAGAAACTGATTCAAGGTAAGTGGGCATCTCGTACAGTAGCGAATGGTACCGCTAATGTGATTACTGCTGTTAAACCATCTGGTCGTTTCTTAAACGATAAAGCCAATATTGGTTTCAATGATACCATGGTTGGTTTATTTCAACAGTTAGTAGGTTGTTTACCTTTCTCTGTTCGTGGTATTAAGAATAGTTTCTTAGCTGAGAAATTCGTATCTCCTCTAGAACCTGTTCGTTTGGTAAATAAGAAAACTTTGAAATCAGAAGAAGTCAATCTGTCTCAACAATGGCATGATCTATTTCAGTCTGATGAAGGTATTAAGAAACTCATTCAGCGTTTTAGACCTACTAGTGTACGGCATAATCCGGTAGAAGTCGATGGTTATTATCTTGCTTTAATCTATAAAGGTTTAGATGGTACTTTTAAAATTATTAATGGTATTGAAGAATTACCTAAAGATAAAAGTAAAGAATTAGTAACACCTTTGACATTTATTGAATTACTCTATATCACTACTATTCATTTAATCGATAACGCACCTAGTAGTATTGTTCGTTATCCGATTACTGGTATTGAAAGTAACGTACCTAGTTTTGCTAAAGTCATGACAACGACTAAGGCAGAACGACGAGTGATGTTAAATGATGATTGGGAGATCGATACAACGATTGAACCATTCTATCAATTTCCAGTTAATGGAGCAGACACAGTAACATCTCTGTGTCCACCATTAGCTTCACTCTCTATGCAAGGTGGGGATCTCGCCCTGATATAATATTCATCAAGTACCAATAAATTAATAAAGGTACTTGATAAATGTCCACCTAAAAATAAACTTTATTTGATAACGTAATAACCTTCTTTCAGCGTATAAAAATTCTTAAGGTCGTCCATTGTTTCTAAACGGACGATTTTCCCTGTCTCTTTAGTTACTAGAGTAACAGGTAGTTTAACACCTAAGAAATTCTCAATTGCTTTTTTACGCACGGCTTCTTGCCATCTAGTCGCATTGTCATTTTTATAATCGTAATCCTCTGTACCCCATTCTGTAAATTCAGATTCTCGACAAAATTGATAACCATTAGGGAATGTCTTTTGTCCTTTAGATTTACAGAAAGTGGTTATTTTGGTTACGTGAACATTAAAATGACGTGCACACGAACCAATACTATTGAATCGTGATACTTCTCCAGTTCCGAAGTTTCTAATTAATACAGGATTAGTACCAGCAATTAAGTTATTCTCAACTGCTCTAGCATTGTTAGCTGATCTGGACACCCATTCTAGATTCTCTACACGATTATCTAAAGAATTATCGTTGATATGGCTAACATCTAACTTATAAAAGTTAGGCGGTATTGGTAAATAGGCTAGTGCCATCAAGCGATGAATACTTACTAGTACGTAAGGTAATTCTTTGCCTTCTTTATTGAATTTTTTACATACGTCTGATTTTAAATTTATTTTTAAGTATGTTTTTGCATTGGCTGAACTAGAACCTGGCGTAGGTCTTCCTTCTAGGAATCCTCCGCGATTTGTTTTAATTAAGCCGTTTCGATTTATTTTATACTGGACAAACCCAGGAATCATTCTGAAGCCTTCTTCATCGTCTTTAGAATTGGCATTTCCCCAAGCCATATTAGAAGGATGGACATTCCTTGAGTCTCCATCTATAAAGATAATCTGTTGGGACATAAGTTCTTCAAACATGTCTTTATAAAGACCTTTAAATGCATAGTTAACAATATTTGCTATTCGAATATTTCTATTCAATGGTTGAAAATAGATACATCTTTGTCCTTCTATTTCTATTGGATTAACTATACGTACATCTCCATTAGAACTTCTAATAAAGATATTTCCTCTAAGGTCCACGTAGTATTTTTCGAAATTTACAGTATCTCTGTAAAAACAAACTTGATCTAAATTCTCGTTGTAATTGCGTAACATTATTCGTTACTCCTTAAATAAATGTTTATTGATACATCAAGGTCCCCATGGGTTATAAACCCTAGCAAAACCCTTCTAATTGACGGGAACACCCTGTAAAAGATCTATACACTAACTACTGGTAGTAATACACAGTAGGGTCTGGAGTAATTAACCAGAGTACAGTAAAAGAGATAGATCAGTAGGGCAATCCGCAGCGAAGAATCCTATTCTCTTTTAGAGAAGGATTTGTGTTCAGAGACTAGTCGAAAGACGTAAGGCATTGTCGTGATGACAACCCTGAAACGGAGGGCGGGTACAGTGGCCTGGTAAGCCTCTATGTACCAGTACGGAATACCACTTCTGTACTCTTGAATCTAGGTACTGACGATACCGAAGTTTAAGCGATTATATAGTCCGTTACACTTAAAAATAGATAATTCTTCATATAGAATATAGCTATGGATATTTTTACTATAATAGAAGATAATACATTTTTATTATAGTATTCTCGTATTCTCGAAGTATTTTTTATTATTTAGGTATGACATTTGATGGCGACAGAGAGAATATTCTCTCTGCTCTTACTGAAGAAGCACGTAATGAAATTATCCAGTATAAGAAACAAAAACGTGCTTATGTAGGTCCAGATGGTTCTATACGTTATTCTGTGAACTACGATACTGTTAAATTTGTTTGCCATAACCTGTCTGACGTACCTAGTGAATAAATTTTCTAGGTAGGTTGTTTAGGTGATGGTATCTTATTAACAAAGTGTACTCTCCAGTGGTTCGTCCCTGGAGAGTGCTCTTATCTTTTTTAATCAATGTCTAAAGGAACAAACTTGTAATGATTAACTTTGAACAATTCCAGTTAAAACTCGTAAATAGAATGGTTACCCATTTTAACAATCCGAGGATATTTAACACAACACAATTTTTCCTACCTAAACAATCTGCTTACCACTATATTCCTAGCAGTACGGCTGATGTTGGTCCTAGTGATAAAAATGCCTTGTTTAAGAAAGGTAGCTTAAAAATTCCCATGTACTCTTACATGGATATTGCTTCTCGTTTAGGTACACTAACTATTCGTACAGCAACACAAATTATCGAATTAAAGAAATACTTAAAACTCAACCGTAAATTTAAAATGGTGGTTGAGATGGATAAGTATAAACCAGAACTTATTGTTCCTTTGGTTCTTAACTATTCTCTCATTGATCGTCGTTATCGTTATTTAGGTAATACGAATTATATTGGTTACTATCGTAACATGAACGTTTTAAATACCTTATTAAAAGGTTTAGCGGATGTTAGCTATAATTACGATAACTACTATAACCAATTCTTATTTATTAATGTCCCTGATGAGTTACTTCCTATCTCTAGTTTAAAAAGATCCATTACTGGGATGACTGTAGAGTTATTCCGTAAACTTGATAATCTAGAGAGCATCTTTATTTTAGAGATGTGGAAATGGTTAGGTCTTAACCGAGAGAAATCTGTATTTGCTAATGTACCTAAAGCGATATTAGACAAAACCAATATCGTCTTAGTGAAGAATGATGTATTTACTATTTTCAACATGGGTTTATTAGATAGCTGGAGAAGTAGTGAAGAGAATCCAGCAGGTAAGATCGATCCTCGTTTGATGAGTAAGCAATTCATTAATACACTTTTGAAGTTGAATAATACCTTTAAAACTAAAGAAGGTATTGAACTGACTGAAGAAGAGATTGCGGCTAAGAACCTAGAAAGTAGTGATGATTCTGGTATCGAAACTGATCCTGATGATGTTGTTGATAATCGCGATAATACTGAACGCGATTATGGTCGTGTTTCAAATTATCATTTGCGCCGAGGTAGGGCATTGCAAAGAGAAGAAGAACACGAAGACAACATTGATAATGATGATCCTGATGCGTACAATCCAGATGATGAACAAGAAAATGGACATGAAGAAGTTTATTATAACGAATTAGGTGAAGTACATCAGGACAATGATGTTCAAGTAGTGTCTGATATTCTTGATGATGAAGATGAACTGATTACTGAAACTGAATCAGATTCTGATCTTAATAAACTATCTAAAATGAGTAATATTGTTCCTGTAGTTAGTGAACAAGAAGACGAGTTTGAAGAAGTAATCAATTCTAAGTTTGATTCTAGCGATGTACTGGATCTTAAAAATTATAAAGTAGAAGATAAAGTACCTTTGGTTAAGATTGTCGATAAGCCTATTTCTCCAAGTATTAAAGGTAAATTGGTATTGGAAGAATATGCTAAAAGCAATCCAATGACGGTAAGTAAATTCGATGGTATTCGTAAAGCATTTACTAAATATAACTCATTGTCTTTAAGTAAAGATGGTGGTAAAACAGTAGGTGAAATGATCGATATTAAACCAGAAGAACTGAAGATTACTGAAAAAGATACTCGAGGTATTTCAACACTTAAGGTATTTGATAAGAAATACATTACTGAATTCATGGAGCGAGATATTGCATCCATGATGGTTGGTGTTCAATCAGCTGGTGTGGTAGTTCAAGACATTAAGAAAACTGAAGTAGAAAACATTTCAGGCACTTATACTGTTTACGCCATGAAGATTAAACCCATTGAAGGTGAAGCTTCTACTATCCGTGTTAAGATTCCTAAAGTGAATGAAGATGGTACGTTTACTGTAGGTGGTAAAACTTATACCTATTGCCATCAACGTTACGACTTACCTATTCGTAAGATTGATGATAGTACTGTTTCTTTATCGAGTTACTTTGGTAAAACATTTGCCTCTCGCGATGATTCACGAGCATTTAACTACGAGAAATGGTTAATTGCCAATATTCGTAAGAATGCTTTCGATCCAGAAAACAAAGATGTATTAGAAACACGTTCTGGCAATATGTTCGATAATCATCTAAAAGCACCTTATGTCTATTCTGTCTTGTCTCGTAACTTTAAGGCAGTGACTACAAAAGATTGTTTCTTGTACTTTGACAGAAAAAGTGCTGAAGAACGATTTGGTCGTGATTTCGTTATTAAGTCAGAAGTCACTGGAATGACTTTTATAGGTACGTATAAAAAACAATATCCATTGGCGATAGATAGTGAAAATACTATTTATTATATCCAGGATAATAACCCGATAGAACTAGGCACTATTGAATCTTTGTGTGGTTTAGATTCTGTTAAAGCCCCTACTGAGTCTGTTAATATCGACATCATGGGTAAAGCCATTCCTATCGGGTTAGTGTTGTGCTATCGATTAGGTATTACTAAACTATTGGCTTCTTTAGAACCTAAATACTATCGAACTGAACCTATTGGTAAACGACTAAAATTAGAAAGTCATGAATACGCTATTCGTTTTAATGACTTTAATTTGGTTCTTTCCAAACGTGATCGTGTGACCAGTTTGATTATGTCTGGTTTAAACAAAATCCCAGATCTAAATAAGATGTCGATTTACAGTTTAAATGAAAAAGAAAATTTCTTTAATCTGTTAGAATCTATTAAAATTCCTGGTCGATACTTAAAAGAAATCGATCTTTATTACAATATGTTTGTGGATCCGATCACTGAACGTATTTTGATTGAGATGAAAGAGCCTGTAGATTTTGGCGGTCTTCTGATTCGATGTGTTGAGTTGCTTGTTGATTATAAACACAGAGATGAAGTAGATATGTCAGAAC
>FLSA01283444.1_pt1 | contig 12458 bp, 15 predicted proteins | sample 1550521 | NCBI WGS metagenome assembly FLSA01 (sample SAMEA4031771, study PRJEB14383) | metagenome | biome: human; feature: oral; material: saliva | place: Philippines | collected 2014 | reverse complement strand
TTCGAGGATGCCATTGACACCCTTATTCAGCTCCCACGGGTCCGCCATCCAGCGGCGATCGTCAATGTCTTGAATGACCTTGCCTTTGACGATCCCAAGATTGCTATTAACAGTTGCCAATAGCTTTCTCTCCTTACTGTATGTATTTGCCAAGCCCGTTGTCGGAGCCTAGCTGTTGTTTGTTGTTGCTCTTGGGTGGTTGCGAGGTTGCAATACCCTTAAGCTGTGAAACTAGTTTATTAATTTGTTCCTTGTCAGGTTCACCTTTATCATTGATAAGTTTATCATAACTAATAAAGTTATGTAAAGTCTCAACAGTGGAATTGTCCAGGCCATTTGCAGAAGCAGCGTTGACAAACTGCGCCTTGACCAACAAAGTCTGAGCTTCACTCATAAGCTTTGCTGCGGAATCATCTACATTATCTTCAGTTTTTTCTTGGCTGCTCTCAATTTTTTGCTCTTCTTGAGCGGGTTCCTGAGAAGCAGCTTCCTTCTCCTCAGCCTTCGCTTCAGGCTGTTTCTCTTGTTTTTGTTCCTTGACTTCTTCCTGCTTGGTGCCGTTCATTGCACCGAGCATTTCAGTCATGAGACCTAAAAACTTCTCGGCCTGATCTTGTGATAGTGCCATCTTATTTATCCTTTCGCGCCAATGTATTCTACGTATTCTTCCTCACCTGGTTTCGCATTGGCACTTACCAGGGTCGGTCCGTATTCTGGGTGGTCAACGACTTTAAACCGTCCACGCTTGAGCAACTTTCCGCTTGTTGAGCCGCCAACCTCGTTATAAAAAACTTCCAAATCCTCGTCATTAATTGCCTGACCGGGATCAATAATCTTCCCGTCCACTTCGACAATCTCTGCCACCTCGCAGTGGCAATTGGCATGGATTGGTAGTAGATCTTCCCTGGTGTACATCATTGTCGAGGCAACCACGCAAAGACCACAGGATTCACCGCTTTTAGAAAGCTCAGGATGGATGACTCGCCGATAGCCTTTCACCTTGTTCTTCGGCATACGCTTCATTGCTTCATGATGCGTATTACGGCTAGCCGCTTGAACATCCTGGCTTACCATGCGTTCTACTCGCTCTTCTGCTTTTTGTTCAGCCCAAGTACGAATGATTTGCTGCTCATCTCGGGGACTGAGGAAGGGGACAGTTTCGGAAGACGAATCTTGAGGTTGACGCTGGGTAATTTGATCTTCGGAGGGTTTGGAAACATCTTTTGATCCAAGCTTGGAAGCTTGATCCTGACGCTTTGATAGGTCGGGCGAGCCTGATTGCTTTGCTGCCTTCTCAACTCCCTGATCCTGGTTGCTGCGCGTTGGTTGTGCGTAGCCTCCGCCTTGAGTTTTGCCTTCTTGGCCGGTGGTTTTAAGCCTTTTTTCTGCCTGCTCAATTAACTCCTCCCAATTTTCCTTTCTGACTTCTCCCTTTGGCTGTTTCGCATCAGGGGTAATATAATGCAATGGTTTCGTCGGTAAAACATCAGCTTTTTCATACGAGACCAATAGCCGCTTGATTACTGGATCATCTTTTTTACGACGAACATTCTTCCAGTATTCGTCTGCGATTCGCGCATAAGCCGTTTCCAAATCGGTGTTCCGAGACTTCGGGATCACCTCAAGACTAGGCAAAGCTGCAGAGAAGGTAAGACCCATTGCCCTGGTGCGGGCAGTCGTAGCCGACCAGGTAACCATTTGAGATTGCCGAATAGCAGAAGTCACAATGGCTGCGGCTGATTTTGCAAACGTCTGAATCCCTGCTTTTGTGGCTAGGTTAGAGGTTCGCAAAATAGCCACAATTTGATTCGTAGCTGCGTCAATAATCCGCTGTTTCGCTGCTGCTACCGCCGTCGTAATAGCCGCTACCTGAGCGATAGAGAGCTCTTCTTGTTGCTCTGGGGTTAATTGTTCACCAGGGGCCACCAACGGCTTATCCGCGATGCTCGGCTGCGGAGGTAGGTAGTGCGGATTATAGAAACTATCAATTGGCGCTGTCATCAGCTTCACCTCGCTTCTGAGCTATCACATCAGCTGATTGATTCTGTTGTTTGAGCGCGTTATCATCCTGCTGAGTCATGGAGTTAGCCTGTTTAGCGCGGGTAAGTGGTGTACCCTGGTTCGACTGTCCAATAACCTGATTCCAAAGCGCCTCGTCCCGGATCTCCACTTGCGCGCGAGTAATTTGTTCTGGTGTGAAGTGCAATCCCTCTCGGAGCGCGGTAGAAATAGCGATACCGTTCGCCACCAAGGTAGCAAAGGCTGCTGTCTTCTCTGTAAGGGTATAGGTTTGTAGCGGACCCCAGATAGGCTCAAGTTTATTAATATCGGCGCGCTCTACCTCACCGTTAAGCTCTAATAGGATGGAAACATGACGTTTCCAGGCTGGGGCAAACCGCTTCCGGCGATCTTCAACCTTCGCGGTGGAGTTCTCACGTGCTGCATCAGCACCGGCCGAGGACTGGTTCAAACTATCAGAGAAGTAAGACATCGGCGTGTACGTCAACGACGCTAGGTCTTGGACATCCTGTTTGGCCGCCTGTAAGAACTCCTGAAAGCTGGTCTGAGCCGATTCTCGGAAATCGCTTTCTTTCGGCAACATCCAGTTAATACCAATGCCATTCTTGAATACATCATTGTAGTCAATTGGACGGCCTTCGCGGTCAAGCTCTTTGAAATTACCGATAAACACTCGCTGACGGAAGGCCTGCATCGTAGCAATCAGGAGACGATGCGCCACCATGTGATTAATACGATCAATAAGCGAAGTATGTTCCTCAAACTCGGCTCGCGCGTCTTTATTCTTTAATACGGTGACCGGGATCCGAGAAACCCCAATTGGGTCATATTCTTTCCACCATGTCCAGCCTTGGGAAGCAAAGCGATTATAGGGAACTTCTGTATCATACGCGGTAATGCGGTCACGATCCTTCTTCACTGCACGGGCGCGCAGTTCCTCTGGTGAAAGAGACAGAGTGACTGTATTAAACTCTTTCACTGCTACCGCCATGTACACCTCACCAGCTGCTTCACCTGTAGCAGGGTCAATCTCCCCACGAATAAAAAGATTAAGAACATCCCGCTGCAAAGCCCGGTCACGATACATGACTACAGCCGCAATCGGTTCACCGTATGGGTCACGCATGACCGCTGCGTTAGTCGGAGGAAATACCTTTTGTCGCTTGGTCCGTGGATCAACATAAAGATAGCTCTGCCTGTAACCACAAGCGAGCGCCATTGCTTCCTGCGCCTGAATCCCCATCTCGTCACGATCAAACAATTGAGCGATGACCTCATCGCCGTTCTCATCAGACGCTGCTGCGGAACGGAAACCTAAAATACCCAAACGGTCGGTAGTGGCCGAGACAATAAGCTTGGCCCAGTTTGTCTGAGCCATCGCCTTCAGGATGGGAAGGCCTTCTACCTGGTTTGTTTCCGGGGTGGAAAAGAAGTCAAGGAGATTTGATCCAGTAAGATAGTCTTGGTTTCGTTCAACATAAATGGTACGCTCGGCAATCTCCGCTAGCAGTGAGCTAGCAAAAAAGTCCGGGGTATTACGATCGTCTGTTTTCTGAATCGCTTCGCCGTGCTTAATCCGATACTTCACTACATTAACCGCCTAACCGAATTGGCACCTGTAAAAAGTCCGTCTCAATTTCTGCTGCGCCTTTGGCCAAAGCTTGCAAACGGGCTTCCCAAGAAAGCACCGCTGCCATTGCTGCGTCGTATTTGAGTTCTCGCTTAATTTTGGTGAGCCGCCACTTCTGATTGTTTTCGTCGTCGTATTGATTTAAAAGATTTTTCCCTGCATTACCAATGTGCCGTTCAAGATCAGGATTTCCAGTATGAGCTAAGTCACCTGAATCTATAGCTTCCTTATATGAACGCAGTGCGTAATACATAGGATTTGTTTTATTAGTATACCAAAAGATAACTTTCTTTTCCCAACGTCCAGCCCAGGCGGATAATTGCTCTTGCCAATAAGGCGGGTCGGCAAACATCCAGTAGACCTCGAAGTCTTCAAAGAGCGCTTCAACGGTCGCTTCAACCTCAGACACCGGAACTTCCCAATGCTTAGAAACAGGATCATCCTTCGGTGGACGCTCCCAAAGACCAACGAGTTGTTGCACACCGGTATTAATATCGGTAATCACAATCGCTGTTGAGTCCTGGGTTTTAGCCCCGTCAAAACCAACAGTTATCAGTGCCCCGTGCGGAATATGAAGCTCTGGATCCCCAAGGTCAGCAAACTTCTTACGGTCAAAGGCGTACATTGAGCTTGCAACCCAGCGGTTGCACCAAACCCGCTCAAGGCGAGAACGGTCCGCTCCTTCCTCATCCCAAAGCTTCGCGGTAGCCAACAAATCCCGCCACGTCGCCGGCCCCGCGGCCTCACGCAACGCCTTTAAACGCTGAGCAATAGTGTCAAACTTCGCTAGCTCATCTGAGGTTTGGCGATGATAGAAAAACGTTGTACAGTCGTCAATCTTCAAATGTTTCTTGTTCGCGTTCTTGACGCCTTCCTCAAACTCGCTTTTTGCGATTGAGTCCTCAGAAGGATGTCCAGCGGTGGTGATAGACAGCTTCCAGGTGCCAAACATGCCAAGCTTCGGCAAACCATGCACCACCGTGGAATAAGCTTTCCGGTTCTGATCCGAGGTGAACATGTGGGTCTCATCAAACACCACAAACGTTGGCTTCAAGCCTTCAGCACTTCTTGAGGTTGCAGCTAGGGGGAGGGCCTTTGCGTTCACTTCACCCTGCACCATAATTCGCTCTTGGGTTACGTCGAACCAGTCAGCATCTGGTATTTCCTTGGCAATCTCCATGGCCACGCCATAACCGAGGTCAAACAGCAACTCTTTGGTTGGTGCAAAGAACGGGATATACGGGGACTGCACCGGAACACCAGGGGCTAATCCACCGGGCATAGACGGATCGTAGCCGTTAAACCGCACCGGAGCCTCAGGGTGCAGCTCACAAAGCGCAATGATTGCCCCTAGCTCGGTCTTGGCGCAACCTTTCGGGACGGCAACATTGACTGAATAGAAGTGCCTGCGACCGGACATATCAATGTATTCATCTTCGTACCTGGACTTATGCCCCTCCGGGAAATATTCGTAAGCGCGCATGAGAATATATCGAAAGTCTTCACGGACCTTATAGGGCTGGCCCTGCAAAGGGCCAGGCCCGAAGACAAAGTGACTTTCAATAAAATCAATGACTTGAGGCCCTAAGGTTGGCCAAATATCCAGCGTTCCGTCCGGCTTTCTCGCGGGCTTTGGGGAGATGATTTCCAAGGTTACACCTCAAATCCCTGGTTCCGCATACGCCTACGCTTACGTGCACGTGGCGACACAGAGGTATCATTGGGATCAACCGGTGCAAACCGCTGGTTAAACGCTGTGGTCTTTTGTACATGGTGCTCATAGCAAAGCAGCTGTAGATTGTCTAACCGGTTTGCTAAATGCTTCTCGTGGGGCTGGAACTCGCTAATTTCAACGATGTGATCCACTTCCGTCCCGGGGCCACCACAAATAGCACACCGACCGTTATAAAGCTCACGAACCCGCTTACGTAAGGAATCGGTTGTGTGAGACTCCTTTTTTGGTAAGGGGTGCTCACTACACCTAGTAGTACCAGGCAAAGCCAGGTTGTGACAAGAGTGGTAAACAGGTGTTTCTGATTCCCAGGAACAAAAAGTAACCTTAGGCAACTAGGCCATCCGTCCCGCGGTCTTACGACGACTTGGCGCCTTCTTTGACCGATAGGTCTTATTCTTGAGTTGTCGCGCTACCGCGTTCTTAGGGGTGAAATCATGGCCCCACTTGGAACCGGCTTTGCCTTTGCCTTTTTTGTTCTTGTTGAGAGGCTTATTGCCCCGACCTGCTGTTGCCACAAATAATTCCTTTGCTTTCGATTAATTAAACTTATTATAACATATGTAGTTTAACCAACCTTAGTTTATTGTGGCAAGAAAATAGGCCTCGAAACCGAGGCCTATAAGACAGCTATTTACTCAGCTAGGCGTTCAACAGATTCAACCCATTGATTTACCAGGTCTTTGAAATCGGGTGGGACAAAGCCCTCGCCTTTTACAAACTTCCCTGTTTCTGGGTCGGTCTTCCCGCCTTTGAACTTGGTGCGGTTTGATTCGCAAACCCGTTCGAGGGCTGCTGAAAGATCGTAACCGGTATGGGTTTTCACCGCCAAGCCTAAAAGGGTGAAAAGAACGTCGCCGAATGCATCGTAAAGATCGGTAAGTACCTTTTCTCGGTATTCTTGATCCAACGCAAACTTCGGTTTTGCCATGAGGTTTACCGCTGTTTTTAGCTCATCTACTTCTTCAAGGAAGAAGTTCAGTGCTGGACGAAGCAGTGCTTCCCGGTCGCCTTCTGCATGAAAAAGGGTTTTCATATGGTCTGAAATATTTGGTGGGATTTGTCCGACCTGCATGTTCCAGTTGCTTACTTCGTTGACGAAATCATCAAAAGCCCAGTTTTGTGATTCTTTATAGGTGGTTGGCGCCTCGGGGTCTGTGCTTAAGCCTGCGTCTTCAAGAACCTTACCGAAAACCGCTCGGTCAAGGTTGTAAAGCTCTTCAGCAATAAGCGCAATTACTGACCGGAACTCCGCATCTACACCTGCATCGGAACGCTTTTGGATAATCTCTGACCAGGTTCGGAAGTTACCGGTCACCACAATTGATGTCGCGGTAGCGTTTGGTAACACACAGCGAGCTGCTTCCGCTGCTTGTTTTTTAGAAGCCTCCGGGTGATAACGCATCACCATGTCAAAAAGCTCATTGTACAGGTGTACGCTTTCGTTAGCGAAGCACTCTAGCTTTGCTTCCATTGATGCTTTAGGTGAAAGTGGAGGATAACTACCGCTATGAGTGGTTGGGATATCTTGCAAAGCCGGGGGAAGCACTATCTCCAGCTTCTCACCTGGAGATACAAAACGCTGAGACAGTACGCTAAACGACAGGTGGCGGTGGCGCGTAAGCTCTGCCAGGAATGACCGGCTCACACTGTCAAGAAGAAATGTTGCGGAAGCATGTTCCATGATGGAGTAGTGGTGTTTTTCATGGATCGTCTTCTCTACGTACTTAGTCGGCGTGTTGGTTTCCTCATTTGGACGATCCCAAGACTGATAGCAGTTCCGTCCCGCAAACTCAATAAGACGGGTTGAATCTGGATCACCTGGTTCATGAGGAAGCATATATCCAAAGTCGTAATTAAACTCTGGATTCAGCCGGGTGAAAGCAAGTAATGTTACTTGCGGAGTTTGAGAGATTTGTACACTCATTTTTATAGCACCTTGTCAGCCGCGTAGTCGTAGGAGAAACTGCCCTGATTGTTTCGCGCTAGCTCGCGTCGGCGCTGCTCAACATAGATGTCATTCTTATTCCAGAACGCTTCCATGAACATTGCGCGCAAAATAGACAGTTGCTGTCGCTTGTCTTCTTCCACTGAAGACGGATCTACCAGGAAGTACTTCGGTAGGCCCGGGGAGTACTGAATCTCTTCCTTTGGTTTACCTTGAATGAAAGAGGCGATTTCAAGGTCTCGCTGGTCTACGAGTTCGTCGTACTGGTCACGAAGAGCTTGTAGTTCTTCGTCAGTGTATTCTTTGAGCTTTTTAGCCACAATTCTTCCTTTCTAAAATAGTCGGTCTGCCATATATTCTACCGGATAACCGCTTTGTAAGCCTAATGTTTTGCGGATAAAGTTAATGCCTTCTGGTTTGACAAACGTGGTGCGGAAAGCAACCTTCCTCTCTGTACGAGGATCAATCCGGTAACCTTGTTTGACCTCAAAGTATTTCATGTACCGCTGGTAGGGAGTGTTGTAGTCATCTCCTCGGGAAATGAAAATGCCGTTGTGCCGAAGCCCAGCAAACAAGTTGTTTCGTCCGACCCTTAAGACTTTTGCCGCCTCAGCCATGGTGTAGAGACCTTCTGAGTCACAAAGCGCGTCGAACGCTTCCGCTTTTGGTTGAAGCGCCTTGTTCTCCGCTTCCAGAGCTAACCGCTCTTTCTCTGTTGCGAGAGCTAGCTCTAGGATTTCCAGCCGGGACATATCGCTTTGGGGGGTGTTCTGGTTCTGCTCTGCCCTGAGCTTGCGTTGCAATTGCTTCTCAGCTTCGATGAAGTATCGGCGGGCTTGCTTCCCTAGTTCTGAGCGTTGAATCATAGCAATTTCCTTTGCCATATCCAGACTCACAATGTGGTTGAGTCGGGGGCGAGAAGGCATTCCCGCAGGTGGCGTCGAATGCTCATTTTTGAGCAGATAGTCCATGCCTTCCTCAAAACCGTAGGCAACCATCCGGGGGAACCAATCTTTATAGTGAGTTTCTATTTGTAGGAACTTATGAAGGTCCCGTCCCATCACGGCTTGCACAGAATCTTCCATCTGTACAATGGGAAGCAGGTACTTGATGAGATCAGACATTTTTGACTCCTTTGTGTTGTCTGATTGAGTGGACAATGTGTCTAGCTATCATTATAACAGAAACCCCTAGACCATAAAGATCTAGGGGCTCCATCTCATTGATAATGAAAGGTAATTTCAATGAAAACCGAAAAGTGAAGAGAACCAAAAGCCACCGGAAAATGTACAAAGCCGGGGCTCTTGATCGGTTAACTAATATGATAACAGAAAACCCTTTAAAGAGCAAAACCCCTAGTTATTCCCAATACTCAAAAATGAGTACACGTAGAAAATCCCCCGGGGGAGTCAAAAACCCCGGGGGATCACCCAATCAATCACTCAATCCCTATAAAAAGAGACCCTGCGTTATCATAAACGCAAATCCTATTATATCACAATCCTTCTTGCAGCACAAGAATCGTTCGTTGCAGTAGGGCAATCATAGATTGATTATCTACGACATTACAGCCTTCAATGGCAAGATCGAAACGATCTTTATACACGTCACCGTCCGCTTTTGCTTCTTTGTCTCGCAAAACAATAAGCACCCCGCCGACTAGTTCCTGAGACGGGTCTGCGTCTGGCCATTGCTCTTTCTGCACTCTCCGTACCGCCTCTGCGCAAGCAGAGTCGTCAGTGATGTAGGTTTCATCAGAGATATGCTTTGTCATGATAGTTCGCCTTCTACCTTTCGCATTTCCAGTTCAATAAGTCCATCGCGGAGGTCTTCGTATTTGTAATACCTGTCCTCAAGTTCTTGCAGTAGTTCCTCAAGATCGTCTTTGGAAACAGTGCTGTCAACGAAAGAGTAGATCCAATCAAAAGGATATTCCACCAAGTACTGGATGACTTCTTCAATGAGAATACTTGGAGTCACATTTTCCAGATCGGGGAGCACAAGGAGCACTCTTTCCATATAAAAGTTCCGCAATCCTGCTTTCTTTTGCTCAAACTGCTCCCAAAGCCCAAGAATGTCCTCATCGCTTAGGGGAGCTTCTTCTTCCTTGTGGGATTCAATAATGCTCTTGGGAAGCTTTTTGATTTCTTCATCAATCGCTTCTTGAAGGGAGTCTTTGACTTTAAAAAGCCGATTGATGCGTTTGGTGTCTTCGGTTTCTTCCTCTAGGGAAAGGTAGAGCCGGAGTAGTTCTTCATCGCTTGGTTGGTTGTACATTTTAATCCCATTCTCCTTCGTTATCGCTTTCTTCAAAGGCGTCCTCGAAAAAATCTTCCCAGAAATCATCACTGCAAGGATGATTGGACATAAAAGAAGATTTTCTCCGGCTTTTTGAAGAGTTATTAAATTGTGTCTTCACCCTGCGTCGGTTGCGCATCTTTCGGGTCTTCCTTTCCTGAAATAAGCTGTTTTACGGTTGCCAGGTCTGCCTCAAGCTTTTTCTGTCGTTGTTCTTCCGCTTCGTGATGGATTTTTAGGAACTCATCGAACGGGAGGCGTTGGGGTTGTGTCGGCCTAACTGCTTGCTTACGGCTCATCTTGTTCAAGCCCTTCCAAGTAGTCAGACATCGAAACTACCTTCTTATTGACAGACTCAATATTACGCTTCTGGCAGTCGTGAGCTAGGCAGAGATAAGAAGCCGCATCCAGGCTGTCATCAATAAGTGATTCTGGGTATTCCTCGTAGACACTGCCTAGAAAATCAGGGTCCTGGTCAACGCATTGACTAAAGTCCGTATTGGCGGTTACCCGGGCAATTTTGAAAAGCGCCATCATGCGCGCCACATCCTCGGGAAGCAACGTAATGTCCGTGTCTTCCCGGGTGGAGAGGTACGCGGACCACTGTCTCGCAATTGCGGGGAAAGTTTTATCGCTGTAGGAATCTCCTCGTTCCTGGAGAATTTGTTGAATTTCCGAGGCTGCGTCCATGATGAGTCCTTTCTATTTCGCTTGGTTTGATTCTAGCATAGAAAGGAATTTATCTGTGTGTTCACAAATAGTTGTTGCCATGTCCTCAATCTCGGCTTCTGAAGCGCAAATATCCACATCAGCCAAGTGAGTAATATCTGTGTAGCCTTGGGCTTCCAAAATCTTTTTAGTGTCTTTCACGGCTGCGCAAAAATCCCGGCCAAACGTGAGATTCCCAACACCAATAATGAATTGGGGGGTGTCCCGCAAAATAAGTTTTTCAGCTTGTAAAAATTCTTTGAGGGGTTGGGGGATCATATCGTCTTTCACCCGCCTTCCGGTCGCTGGGTCGTCAACGAACCGTCCGTAGCTGGGAACCAACCACACCACGGAGGAGAACATACGCTTTCCGCGGAATTGAGCTGAATCCATGTCAAGGAGGGCGTATGTTTGAACGCTTTCGAGTTTCATTTGATCCACCTCCTTGAGGTGTCCCCTTACGCCTTCTTTAAGAGCATTCGTGAGGCAAATTCCTTCAAACTTAGGGGCACCCTCAGGGTTCCTTGACCATAAAGTTTCTTGCAGCTTATTAAAGACCTTTTGGGTGTTACCGGAAAGACTATAGGCAACAAGCAGATGGTTCATCCAGGGTTCAGATTGGTTATTTGACATCGAGGTTTTCCTTTTCAGTTACTAGTCCTAGTTTGAGTTTTTGAATCATTTCTTTTGCAAGTTGTTGGTCTTCATCTGACAGGGTAGTAATCCGCTCTTCCAGGTCCCGTACCGCGCGGAGGGAATCGACGGTAATTCGGCTACAAGCGAAGGGGAAACTGTTGGTCTTAAACAACTCAATTAAAGCGTTTCCCGCTTCTAGGAATTGTCGCTTGTCTTCCGGGGTGAAAAGCAGCTCTGGTCCGTAGAGGGCCGGGACTAGAGCCTCACGGAGTTCTTCTACATCAAAGACTTTTTCTAGAGGCAGAATGATTTGGATTTTGCCTGACTCAAGAAGTTTCTCCGCTAGTTCTTTTTTGACTCGCTTTACGGACTCTGGATTGGGGAACTCAAAAGTTTCTTGCCTGACTGCTGCGAGTAGCGCTAGGGAGTCTTCGTCTAGTTGGATTTCTAGCTTCACGTATTTTCCTTTCTGTGTCGTGACTCAATTATATATGACAAGGGAGGGATCTAAGGTTTTGAGTCAAGATATCTTTGTCACACGTTAAAGCAAAACAAAAACGAAAAATTATGCAGAAAAACTTGAGTTAGTTGAGTTTTTGAGTTAACGGTGTTCAAAACATATCTTGACCTGCATGAATACCTAACTCAAATTCAACTCAAAAGTTGAGTTGAGTTGAGTCAGGCGAAAAACTGAGTTGGAATTTAAAGCAGAAAAAATCGAAAAATTTGTACAAAAAAGTTGAGTTATTTGAGTTAATCTGAGTTTACCCCATTTGACCTGCGGAAATGCTAACTCAAAACTCAACTCAAAACTTGAGTTAGAAATTGAGTTGAGGATTTTCCGGGTTTCGGACTTTGGTTGAGCCGCCGGTAAGGCGGGTGAGGGACGCCGAGGGGGGGTGGCCGTAAGAAAAACTGGGGTCTAACTCAAATTCTGACTCAGTTTTCGCAAAAACAGCAGGGCTATGACCTGCATAAATACTCAACTCAAATTCTAACTCAAAAAGTTGAGTTGGCCTTTTCGCAGGTCAAGGTGGGTTTTTAGGGGCTAACTCAAAAACTCAACTTTTTTGTCGATATTTTATAACTAATAACGCTTTAACGCTTATTGGTTGTGCACAACTGTATTTTTCTCTATACGCATTATTTTACAATTTAAATTGAGTTATTGAGTTAGAGTAGTAAAAAGGGTATCTGACCAGGGAAAACAGTAACTCAATTTCAACTCAACTTTTTATTTTCCCAGGTCAGAATTTGAGTTGAAATTGAGTTAGCAGGTCAGAGGGTATTTTTGAAACCAGAAAATCCCGAAAATCGGCCTCCCTGACTCAAAAAGTTGAGTTAGGCAGAAAAAGACGCCTTGACTCAACCGAAAGCGGCTGGTCAAGGCGAGTGCTCAAATTTGAGCGGCTGACTTTAAGAATATTGGTTGTACAAGTTCTGTTGTTGCTTCTCCCACTCCTGAGCGAAGGTACGGTCGTTCGTAG
>FLSA01000108.1_pt2 | contig 13114 bp, 9 predicted proteins | sample 1550521 | NCBI WGS metagenome assembly FLSA01 (sample SAMEA4031771, study PRJEB14383) | metagenome | biome: human; feature: oral; material: saliva | place: Philippines | collected 2014 | reverse complement strand
GGGTTTCCTAATCGATCAGAACTCATGCCATATATTACTTGCCCTCTGATCGATAAACGTTATCCATTTATTGCCATTTCTGATAATAATGTCAGAACATTAACTGGTTGGCCTTCTGGTCAACTGGGTGTTCGTCGATCAGCAGCAGGTATTCTTAAAGAAGTCCACATCATGGCTGATGGTCCAGCTACTTATAAAGGAGACTTTTCCCTTAACATGAGTTTAAACTCAATGAAAGGTAATCCATTAATGTATTTATACTATTATTGGATTCTTTATATTGGGATGGTCTATACTCAAAGTTATGGACTGATGCCTTGGCCCGAGTATTTGTCAAACGGACGTATGGATTATACCACACGTATCTATCGACTCATAATGGATGAAACGAAGACTTACGTTACTGAAGCTGCCATGACTGGTTATGCTATTCCAACTAGTATCGATATCGGTCCATATTTCGATTACCAATCTGATAACTATCGCCCATACGTTGATAAAACAGTAGAAGTAGAGTTTGCATGTTCTGGTGTGGAATACTTAGATGAAATTATTATTAAACAATTTAACCGAACAGTAGAAATGTTCCAACCATTCATGTCTGACAAATACCGTAGTAAACAATTAATCAAAGTAGATAAGCGTTATCAGAAAATCATGAACAATAAAGTATACCCATGGATTAATCCAGTTAGTCGTGAACTAGAATGGTGGTGTACTCCTCAGAATTGGAAAAATTCTGCCTCTTTAATACAATTAGCTGACCTTAATAATCCTTACTTCTAGGAGTTAGTGAAAAATGGCTGAAGATAATACTTCTTTAATCGTTAAAAATATAGAAAAGTATGGCGGTAGTCCAGCCATGCTGATGCGTGACTCGTTAGCCACGTTAAAAGCAGTATTGAATAATAACCATGGTATTGTGTCTGCAGAAAACCCTGTGGCATTACTCATGGAGATGTCCGCAGTGCAAACTGCTGGCGCGATTGGTAAAAGCTGGTTGCTTAATCGTCGACAATATCCTGTTGCTGCAAAAACCCATGAAGACTTATGGTATCATTTAAGTGATCTTGATTGGGTCGGTGCCTTTGCATTACCGAGTGATGCTACATTTGTTTTGGCTTTCGATTACGACGAACTAGAACAAATCATGTTGCCTATGCCTAATGACGACGATGGTCGTTTATTACGCATTCCTAAAGGTATTCGTATTACCGTTGGTAATGTTGACTTTATGTTGGATTATCCAATTAATATTCGTCAATTACGTCATGGCGGATTCCGTGTTACTTACGATACAGCTGAGAAGTCTCCAATCCAGCAATTAGAAAGTAACATCATTGAACACTCTGTAGCGAATATTGATGGTGTAAAACATTTCTTAATTCGTATTCGTTTAATCCAAGTAACCGAAACAGTAGTAGAAGATTCTATTACAAGTAATGCAACCATTACAGTAAATAAAAACTTTAATGACCAGTATTATTACGCTCGTGTCTTTACAGGTAATGACGAAACTGGCTGGAAAGAATTGACCACTACTCATGCTCCAGACATCTACGATGTTAATAAATTAACTGCAGTATTGAAAGTTATTGAAAATACCAATGACAGTACTTTAACCGTAACGGTTCCTAAGATCTATAACGTTTCTACTACCAGTAATAATGGTTTAATCAGTAATCGTTTAGGTAGTCGTATTCGTGTACAAATCTATTCTACTTTGGGAGAAATCTCCATGAAGTTAGATGAGTATACACCTAATCAATTTAGTTACGATTTCTTTCCACAAGGTGAGCGTAAACGAGATTACTCAACCATTGGTAATTATAGTGCTGCACTTAAGTCATTGCGTAATATGTCTATCTGGTCTGATACGTTTATTTCTCAAGGTCGAGACGCATTGACATTTGAAGAGTTACGTGAACGAGTGATTAACAATACGGTAGGACCTAATGAGATTCCAGTCTCTAATAATGCTATTGAAGATAAGATCCAAGACTATCGCTTCAATATCACTAAAGCTGTAGATTACGTTACGTCACGTGCTTACTGGGCAGTTCGAGACATGCCTAATCCAGAGTCTTCTAAACTGATTACTCCAGCCGCATCTTCAGTAGAAGTTTTGACTACTTCTATTTCAGCTCTGATTGGTTCAGGTACGGTTATTGACAACGATGCTCGTGTAACGATTACTCCGGAATCGGTTTATTCCATGAAAAATGGTAAACTGTCTATGCTGACTAAATCAGACATTGATCGTATTAAAGAGATGAATTCTGAGAATAAGGCTAAAGCAGTTAACACAAATGAAATGTTCTTCTCACCATTTCATTATGTTGTTGATACCAATCACGACACCATTCGTCTTCGTCCTTATTATTTAGATAAGCCTACTGCAAAAACCAAATCTTTCATTACTGCTAATGATAAAATTGATATCGCATTAGGTATTGATCAATACACAATCGAAAGAACTGATAAAGGTTATCGATTGATTGTTACCATGCAAAGTAATGATGTTTATAAGAAGCTTCGGAACGATGATTACTGGGCACAGTTATTGATCCATCCTTATAAAGACAAAGGCTATGTTTATCTAGCAGGTAAGTTCATTGGACGAACTCCTGAAAACGAACCCATGTTCCAGTTTGATCTAGATACTCGATTCGACTTGGATGATAACCATAACTTAATTGTTAAGAACATGTCTTTACAAGGTTTTGGTGAATTGGATGTTCCGATTCCTCTTGAAGCTAAATGGGAAGTCATGTTTGGTTTCTACGGTCAGATGCCTAACTGGTCTAGAATTAAACTAGACAACTTGATTGGTTTACATTTGGTTAATCCTGATGCTAAAGCCTGCTTGTTAGAGTCTATCGATGTTCGTCTTGGTTATTATTTAGAATATCTCTGGACTCGTGCTCGTACTCATGCTACAGAAACATTCTACAAACGTTACGATAAGAATATTCCTTTAACCTATCCTGAAGATGTTTACGATAAAGACCAAGCTACTGGATCCATTGTTAATATCGTTAATGGTAAAGTAACTTATAACTTGCGACATCGTAAAGGCGATCCTGTTTTAGACGAAAATGATCAACCAGTATATTTACACCGAGAGGGTGATGTAATGTTGGATGAAAACCAACGTCCAATCATTAAAGAACCTCGTAAAGTGATTCGTCGTCTAGAATTAATGTTAGTAGATGCTGTTTATCTTTTCGCTACAGATGAGATTGCTAAGTCTTATCGTGAAGAGATTGTGGAAACATTCTTAGACTGGATTGTAGATGACTTAAAACCTATTAATGATAAAACTCTTGAACAAACTCGTATCTTATACTATCCATCTTCTACAATGGGTGAATTTAGAGTAATGTATAACGAGGGCATTGAAACGTTTATTAATGCTGCTCAATCATTACAAATTTGGTTTACAGTAAGTAAACAAGTATACATTGATTACGATATTCAAGAGAAAATCAAAACTGCTTCTATCCGTGTAATCTACGAGGAACTGAAAAAGAACACTGTGTCTATTTCTTCTATCGTAGCCGCATTGGTAAAAGAACACGGTAAGGACGTAATGGGTATTAAAGTTCGTAATCTTGGTAACAATGACGATATTGTTTCATTTACAGTATTGGATGAAGGTAAACGTGCAACACTTCGTAAGAAATTGATTGTGCAAAGTGATGATACTTTAGCTGTTGCTGAAGACATTACTTTTAACTTCATCTTACATGAATCTGAACAAAATCTTTAACACATAATAGATTATTCTCCTCTACCTTTTCGGGTAGAGGAGAATAGTCGCTATGTTCTATTATTTAATAGTCATTACTGGATTAGCAAAAATCTCTAAAGCTTTATCAGAAGCTTCTTTGATTCGATTAGCTGAATCGTATACTGAATCAGGAAACTCTTCATTGTTTTTGATCCAAGAATCTACAACATCAGACAGAGTACTGAAAACAATTTGATAACCAGCCATTACTCCCAAGAAGTAATTACGCTTACCTACATAAACGGTAACGTCTTTAACTAAGTTTGCAGACAAAGTAAATACTAACTTACGAATGTTATCGTACAAGTTACTGATGATTTGTTCTTCTTTTGATGTGAAGATATCTTTACGAGATTTGATATATTCATCTAGAACAGGAAGTAAGTCATGACAATAGAAATTAATGTAATTTTGAATCTTCTTAAACTGAGCATTCATGAAATGAGTATTGTTTTTAATACATTCAGAAATGGCTTCGGTACTAGATTCCAATACATCTAAAAGAGGCTCGTATTCAAACACTTCTGGTTTTAGATAAACAGAAGAGATATCGAATTTATCAACATCACTGTTTACACTAATATAGTTTTCAAAAGAAGCTTTACCAGAGTATTGAGTATCTTCAGGAATTGGGCTACCACTAATAATGGCATTAGCAGTATCTGTAATCCATTGGTTGATCTCATCTAGCTGATGACATACTCGGTTATGTGCTTTTTGCTCGTGAGTTTCAGTAATGTTATAAACCTTACGATCAGTAATATAATCTTTTAAAACATAAGCAATATTCGAATATTTTCCTAGTTCTTCTTCCATAGAGAACAAAAGTTTTTGTTGATCTGGATTCATGTATTTCTTAAACCAGTTCATCAATTCTTTTTCATTGGTGAAGATTTCACGAGTAGCTGTCATTTGATCAAGCTGTTCAGTAATCATCTGGTAGATGTTCTCGTCTTTACCTTCTACAATTTCTTGATCTTTTTTAGCCGCTTCTATCTTACTCGTAATGTCACGAACAAAATTAACAATAGCATCTCGTACTGCTTTGATCGCTTGGTCTCGTCTAAATCCACCATCCGCTACTTGAGAGATGATATTATCGATATAAGCCAAACGTTCTGCTTCTGATTTATCACCACCAAAAAACAGATTCTTAGCAGCAGTAATTCGAAGATCACTCGCTACGCTAGCCATTATTACTTCATTGGCACTGATTGTATTTCGCAATGCTACTTCTGTTTCTTCTGCTTGATTTTCAGAAGGTACAGTAGTATAGTCATTTGCAGATTCTAAAGAAATGCTTGGTGCCAATTCTTTTAAATCATGATGCGTACCTACAGATACTTTTCCTGTTTGTTGGATATGTTTGTAGATTTGTTTCAGAGACTCTTGAGTAGCTTCTAGAGTTTCAATCTTTTCTTCTACAGCATCGGTTTCTTTCAGTACTTTATAATCTTTATTGATGGCTTCTTCAGGAATGTTTAAGATTTCTTCAATCTCAATTTTAGGAGTAGCACGATCATCTACTGTGTTTACTGTGTTTTCTACAGTGTCAGCCGCACTTGGATTAGTTTCGACAGGTTCATCATCCCATCCGTATTTAGACATGTCATTGTCCTTTCTTGAATAAAAATGAAATATAGCTATATTGGATTTCACTCATAGTCTTATGAAATATTTAATTAAAACATTTTTGTAAGAGAATGAGCTATGCAACTTAGTGAATTATTACATAAAGAGGATGACCCTCTTAATTATATCGATGGAGAACATTTTATTCCTAAACACATTGGTCTATCTGCTGAAGATGAACAAAAACTTGATGAGTTAAGAGTAAAATATCTTTCTGATAAAACGGGTTTAGATCCTAAAGATATTGATTTAGCAATGGTTAAAAAATACTAAAAGATTACTCCTCTATCCACTTAAGGATAGAGGAGTAGTTCTTTATTCATCTACATCGGTTTTTGATTTACTAGGATGGTGGTTATCTTTTTGTTTATCTTCACCCAAGGCTAAGTTATAAACAATACGCGCAACTTCTTTAATACCACGGCCTGTTGCTTTTGCAGCATCTACCAAACCATCAGCAGCATCTCGTACTGCTTGATTTCGGTTTTCACGTTTACGCTCTTCTTCTTCAGTTTTCCTAGCAGTTTCTTCATCGTGTTCACGATTAATCTCTTCACGAGTTTTCTTGTCTACCGTCATGGTCACTGATGCGTTTCGTGCTTCTTTTTCAATCGCATTTTTAACATCATTAACATAACCTAAACCCCACTCGTTGGATACTTCTGTATCACCAAGAGAATTTAAATTGAGTAGTGACATGTCTTATTCCTCTACTGGAACAGAATAAACTTCGCTCAGTTTAGCACACATGTTTAGAATAGATTCATGATGTAGGTTAAATACTTCTGTTTCTTCAGCAGTAAAGTATTTAGAAAAATCAACAACTGCTTCAGTAAGACTATTTGCACCATTCTTAATGGAGAATGGATTAATACGGGTTTCGTACAAACCTAAGAAAGTGTGTTGGAATACATTTACGGCTAAGCGTACATCAAATACAACAGAACTATTGATTTCAGAAATATCTGGAACGTACAGATCTTTTACTTTTTGCTCGTATACTTCTTGAGCATTAGTGGATTCTGCTTTTACATAGTTTGCTGCAGTAACACCATAGAAAAGACCAAGTGCAAAAGCCAAACCTTTAGAACGACCTTCACCAGGGAAAATCTCTTGAGCTAGTTGACGAACATTTTGTTGAATAGACATTATTTAATTCCTTTTTAAAGTTGTTTTAAATCATAAGCACTAACGAATAAATCATTATTGCCTAACTTTTCTAATTCCCTATAGTATTCTGTTTGAATACCAATACGACGACGAGACGGAATGATGTAATCTAATACAGAAGCAATGACTGATTTGTATTCATTGTAGTCTTTAAGAATATTATCAATTTGCTTAATATCTGCTCGAATACGAGCACCAATCGCAGTATCGATTTTCTTGTCCTTTAACATGGATACCAAGTCTTCACGAATACGACGATATCGATTTAATTCAGTATCGTAAGTACCATCAGAAAGATTAGAATGCCCAACGGTAATCATGGTCGATATATAATTAACAGCACTAAAGATTGCGGATCCTAAAACACCAAAACCTACTGCAATCCCAAGAGCAAAACCAAAAACAAGTGGTATAGAAATCATAAATTCATTAAAGATGAATTGATTTAAAGACATCTTGGCACGAGTACCATGAACGCTGTAAATTTTATCAAGCATGGATACTACATAAGCTCCCGCACCTACACGAGCTGCAAATTTATCCGCTAGGTATTCTGCATTAATTTGCTCGTATGCATTATGTCTCATGATGGATTTAAAATCACGAGTATAATTGCCTACAATTGCAGTCACAATTACTTCTTTATTTTTACTAGAAAGTTCTTTAACGTCAACAGTAGTCAGATTAGTAGGTTCGTCATTCCATTCTTTCAACACTACTGTTAATTCTTCAGTATTGTTTGTTTTAAGAACGCGATTAACCATACCAATCATCGGCATAACTGCAGAATAAGTATAAGCCGCTAAAGCGAAATAAGAGAATGCATGACCAATCTCATGACATACGGCAGCTGCTAATTCTTCGTTAGTTGCCTTATAGAAATCACCATAGATAAACTCTGGAGAAATATATAGAGTAGATTTCATTAAACTAAAATCACCAGATACTCTGAAATTCTTAAGATCAATAAATCCTCTAACTTCACCACTTCTTTTACGAATTTCTTCGTTAGTATAGTATTGCTTATTCTTGGGTTTAATCAAAATACTATTACTGTTAATATCGGGAGGAATGATACCAAATTCATGGTAATTTGTTCCTATTTCAATATTAATGCCAGTATTTTTAAAAATAATATCTTTAAAGCCTTTTGCTACTTTTGGATCACTGTATAGCTTTCTTGGATGCACGTTACGTCTGATCCATCTAAAGTGATCGATCAGTTCAGGAAATAGGTCAGAATCTACTCTTGTCCAGTTTCCTTCACTCAACATAAGTTCTTGGGATACCTCAGGCATCCCTAAGTTATTTAAATTCGAAATATTCATTTTAATTATTCTTCTTACAAACAATTTAAAATAATTACACCAAAGATAAAACGTATGAAAAAGTATTTTTATCTTTGTATATAAAATGGCTTAATCTCATAGAGTAAGGATTGAACAATGGCGGAATTAAAAGGAACACAGTGTCGTAATGTTGTATACTGTAAAAATCCTAAACATATTGACTTTGACTTGCATTTAGTTAAAGTCACTGATTATTACGATGATGGAACTAAAGAACCTAAAGTAAAACTGATTAAAGACTTCAACAAAACCTTTTGGGTAGCGAATAGAAAGAATAGACATTATAAGCAAAAAAAAGAAAGGTTTCCTTTGGCAGATTGCGATGAAGTAAAAGCACCTCGCCGTAGAATGGCTGAAGAAGCAGCTAGAGCATTAGATATAAAATTTCTACCACCTAATCCAAACGATCTATTAAAAGATCCATATGTATTTGGTACAGACTTAACTTCTTCTGCTGAATTGAAATTCAAATACAACCAATCTAAATATGCTAAGGATACAGAGGAATTAGCAGATGTTGCGGCATTTGACGTAGAGACCAACATCCGAGATAAGAAGAGATGGCAATGGATTGAAATGGCCACTTTATCTTTTAAAGATGTAGTGATTACAGTAGTGGATAAATACTTCATTCAAGAAAAGTTTCCACAAAAAACAAAAGAAGATATTATTAATGATCTTTATAAATACGACAATATCTATTTAGGTGAAGTTAATAAAGATCGTAATATCAAACAAGAGTTTTATGTGGCTGATTCTGAAATTGATGTATTGAAGATCTTGTTTAAACGAGCACATGAATTAAAACCTGATTTCATTTCAGCATGGAACATGGACTTCGATATCTCTCGTTTGATTGAAGCTTGTAGTCGAGCTAATATTAATCCTGCTGATCTATTATCCGATCCATCCGTTCCTCGTGACTTTAGATTCTTTAGATATAATCCTGGTCGTGAATCTGGTATGTCTCAAAAAGGTGTATGGAAAACATTTGCGAACTACGAGAAGTGGCCTCAAGTATTTTGTCCTAGTTCTTTTGTATTTGCAGATTCCATGTGTTTCTATTATGGTTCTCGTAAACACAAAGGTAAGTTACCTAAATACTCTTTGGATTATATTCTTTCTCGTGAGTTTCCTGATGAAATTAAACCAGGGATGTCTGAAAAGGAAATTGAAAAAAGAAAACGAAATAGCCGTATTCGTAAATTGAAGTTTGAAGAGTCTAATCATTTAGTAGGCACACCTGATTGGCACATCTTCATGCAAACCAAGTATCCTTACGAGTATGTTATCTATAATAAGTTCGACTGTATTGCTTTAGAATACTTAGACGAACAAACATTAGATATCTGCCATACTTTGGTTTCGTCTTGCGAATACAGCGATTATAAAGACTTTGAATCAGAACCTAAACGATTAGCAAATCACATGCATTGGTTTAATCTAGGACACGGTTATGCTTATGGTACAGGTGGTCAGAACTGCGTTATTCCTTTAGATAATAAACTTATTGGTAGGGATGATTGGATTATTACTTTACGGGCTGACTTGCTGGTTGAGCCTGGATTGAATAATCTAGAAGATGCTCCATTACTCCATACTAATGTGCATCAAGATAGTGGTGATATTGACGTAACCTCATCTTATCCTTATTCTAATCTTACCATGAATACTTCAGTAGAAACCATGACCAAAGAACTGATCAGTATTGATGGTGTAGATGAATTGGATCGTCGTCAAGCAGGTATCAATTTTAGTGCTGGATTTATTAATTCAGTTGAGAATGCTTGTAAGCTATTCCATGCTAAGAATATGGTTGATGTATTGAAAGTTTATCGTAGTCAAAAATAAATCAAAAAAAAAGAAAGGACAGTGAAAACTGTCCTTTCTTTTGTTTATTTTACAGATCAAGAGGTCCAGTTTTCTTGGACTCTTTTTCAGCTACCGGAGCTTTAAGCTCAGTGTAGAATTTTGCAGCTACAGTAGCGATAAACAACCGTAAAGAAATCAATTTCAGGTCTAGTCTCAGTCTCCGGAATTGGAGTGAGATTAGTCAACTGGAAAGCTACTTCTTTTTTGATAGAAGCTTTAGCAGCTTCCATCACTAAGCCTGGCAAGCCGAAGCCTGCGAATGCATTTGCATAGCGATAGATTTTGAACATGGTTGAAAATTTCATTTGGACATCCTTTACAAGGTTAGTTAACTGTTACGATAGATTTCTCTATCAGGTTCATGGTAATAGTATATATTTGAAATAAAATAGAATGATAAATTACTCTCTACTCCAATTAAGGAGTAGAGAGTAATATTCATCTATACTTCTAATACAATTCCTGAATCCAATTCGATTACTGGTAATAGTTTTCCTTTAAAGATCCTATCCCTTTTATCGTAATGGTATTTACGATGTGAATCAATATCATCACAAACAAAGTAAACAAAATCATGTAATGCACCTTCTGTAGGTAACTTACGTAAACGACCTTGTACTTGAATATTGGTTTGTTCAGAACCAATCGCTACCGTCATGAATACTGCAGCTAATTTAGGAATATCTAAACCAGTACCTGAAGACTGATGAGTAGACACACAAATCGTAGAATTAAATGCATTTGAATCTGGATCATCTTCAACAAATGAATTCACTTCTAGTTCTGGATAGCATTGTTTTAAATAAGCCGCTAGTGCTCTAGCCATGTTAATAGAAGCAACCACAATCAAACATTTATATTCTGGATCTAATGGTAGTCTGGTTAAGAATCTATCGTATACCAAATTATCAATCATTCCAAAATATTGCTTTGTTAAACCTTTTCTTTTAAGAATGGATTTTTCAAAGTTAATGTGATTATAACCCCTAAATCCTTCAGATCGAATCATGTAAGGTTTATCGAATTTAAAATGAAATGCAGTTGGTTGTACATGAGGTGTAACGTTCTTTTGCATGTATCTATTCTTAATAGGATAGGCATATGCTGCCATCTTGTTCACAAATGGATCAGAAGCCTTAATCGTACCTGTAGCACCTACCATTTTATTCACACCTAAGTAAGTAATCAACTTACATTGGAAATGTGAATCTTGATGTACTTCATCTACGAATATTGTATCTACACCTAATATTTTACCCAATTCCATAGGCGTTGCATTGAATCCTAAATCTTTAAATTCCTCTTCAGAATAATCTTCGTAGTACTTAATGTAGAATTGTAAAGTCTTATTAGAAATCAAAATAACCTTATAGTGTAATTCACCAGCTAAAGCTAAATTAATAATAGACTTTAATTCTTTATTACCAGATACGGTACAGATATCCTTAGGATCTACTTTAGTAGACTTAGCAAACTCTTTAATCCAACCAGAAATAGAATCCTCTGTTTGCTCTCCATGATAGCCTGGTCTCATGATACAGACCATTCTCTGTTTTAACTTCTGGCAAATCATGATAGATGAAATAGTATTGTGGGTGACAATACAATTCTCAGTAAGGTATAATTGACTAGGATGTTCTATACTAATGCATTTAGTATAGTTGTGCCCGATATGTTCTACCGATACAATTTGTAATTTAAGATGTTCGTAGTATTGACCATTGTCTCTACATCTTGCTAGTTTCTTTTTCGTAGTGAATAGTAAACTAGGTTTCTTAAATCTTACATTTAGTCGATAGGATACTCTACCTGGTTTTCTAATGCCATTGTGGGTGAAGTAAGTCTGTCTTTGTTTAAACTTACAAATACCTCCTAATGAAAATATCAACTCTCTAAACTGATAAGCCAAAGTTAAAGAAGTCGTACTAAATTCAATTGAACCATGTTCGTTTATATATCCGTCAGTATCTAGTAAACCCCTAACTAATTCAAACTTCTGTTCAGCAGTGCCTCTCATGTATTCTTCAGGAATAAACTTCTCCCAAGATCTTAAACCCATAAGTCCAGTTTCTTTAAGAAATTCCTTAAAGATATTTACTCTAATTCCATTAATGGGATTGGTTGGAGCTTTGTCAGTAGACACAATACCATACGTGGGACATGCTTCTTTATCCATTTTGTTAAACTTTTTAAAGGTTAACTCGGGAGGTAAAAGAGACATAGCTCGTTCGATAATATCTTCGTCTGGATTAGTGATAGAAAGTGTATAGGTACCATCTCCTAGATATACTCCTAATACATACGGATGAATTTTGTATGTATTTTCGTAATCATTTACAGGCTGACATAGAGGAATGTATAAACGACGATCTGAATTATTCGTACTAGGATTATCATCCATGTATTTTTTCAGATCTTTCGTCATGATATCGTATTCAAATAACTTATTGTTATTTCTTTTAATCACTCTCCAGATATGTTCATCACTACAGATAACTTCACGACCATCTTTAAATTTAACTGAATAAATAGGTGTGATTCCTTGTGGGTAAATACCTGTAACTCTAGTAGGACTACCATCTACCGCGATAACATAGTCACCTACTTGTATTTCACCCATTTCCTTCCAACCACCTGGCACACGAATCTTATTGTTAATAAGCTCGGCTTTGCCCCCACCTGTAAATAAAGCCATTAGATAGCAACCATTGTGGTTTTTAATAATAAACTCAATGAGGTCTCCTTGTTCACCTCTTGGTTTAATGTGGTCTAGTACTTCAGGATATTTATTCTCAACTAACTTAATATCCAAAGATTTCTCTTCAACTACAAAATCTTTACCTTCTACTTTTCTGGCTAAGTTTAAATGAGCAATGAAATCAGGAAGCATTGTTCTCATTGCTCTGATGTTACTTCTGTCTTTACTAAAGAAAACATAAGCTGCGACAGGGGTCGTAACTTTCTGTTTTCTTCTCTTATCCCAGTAGGTATTTACCCTAATAAAGTTTCTACACCATAATCGAATCAATTCGATGTCTTGTTGATTTCTAGGATAAATAATAAACTGCAAAGGATAAGCTTCTATTCTCATGGGTTCCATTAAATATCCTTTCTGAATGAAACTTAATAATTTTCTGGATGTAAATATCGATCTTTAAGAAAGTAATAACGAGAACCTACGTATTTATACATACCTTCTTCAAAACTATCTTTTAAAAGATCTAAAATTTTATTTTGATGTACTGGTGTAAGACCATTATTGACTTCACCATTTTTGATATGGATTAGTTCTGGTTCT
>FLSA01000643.1_pt1 | contig 13336 bp, 4 predicted proteins | sample 1550521 | NCBI WGS metagenome assembly FLSA01 (sample SAMEA4031771, study PRJEB14383) | metagenome | biome: human; feature: oral; material: saliva | place: Philippines | collected 2014 | reverse complement strand
GCTTAAAATATCCTATATTATAAATACCATCTTTAATAGGAGCATTTTTAAATAAACTACCAGTCTTCACTTTTCTGTGATTTCCTACAAATACATTAAGATTAGGGTCATCAGTAGAATCCCTAGGAATAGGAAATACAGCATAATCATCGTAAGCTACCTTTCCAGATAATTTATTTGCCCTAAGAAGTGTATTCTCTTTGTGGAATTTAAAATATGGAGCAAATCCCATTAATGGATATTTCTGATTAGCTATTATATTATCCATTCCGTACATTTCCTCTAAAATTTCATCTGACGGATATTTCATATAGAATAGATTACAATTAAGTAAAGCTTGTGAATTCTGAGCATCAATATCGTCCGCTGGTACCAATAATGAAGAAAGTATATTATAATTTCTATATTTTCTATTTGTACCCGGCGCATTTGCTAGGCAGGGTTCATAAATGAATACTTCAACGAATGCTCTGCCAGCATAAGTCATCGGTCTTGTGATATAATAATCTACTATATCAACCATCATATCCTGTACTGGTACTTTTAATCCTAAATGCTTTCCTTTTTTTCTAGGAGTATCTAATACAGTTTGTATTGGAGAAATCCATCTCACATTATCTCTTTTATATCTTTCAGGATAATAATCCTTTTCAATAGGTACACCATATCCATCTCTTTCCTCTGTATCTATTAATTGTAATTCGAAGAATATTTCGGGAGATAATATATTTTTTGTAAATCTAGATTTATTAGGTCGATACCATAAATCTAGAATCCTATTTGCTATTACACCTTCATAATATTTATTAAATTCTAATTTTTGATAATGCGATAAAAGGTCTAATGGTGTAGCACCTGATTCTTTTTCTACATTACATAATCTCACTAATGTATTTATATCTACCTTATCTTTTAAGAAATATCTTCTATTCATTAATGATAATGGTATCATAAAGAGTCCATCTATTTTTCTTCCATCAAATGATTTATTTTTAAGGATTTCAAATGCCTCGTCGTAAGTTAAGTAAGTCATATAAGACCACGGATTATCTCCGTAATCCATTAATTTAGCTTCTTTAGACCTTCTAGGTTTTGAATTAATAGATTTCTTAATAAATAACTCATTATAATCCCTTAAAGATTGCCGTAATTCATCGTCTGTGGTAACTCCATCTCTTCTAAATCCTTTGGGAGTAGGAATTAATCCCTTCGGAAGAAATCTCTGGTCTGGTACCATTGAAACTATTTCTTCTTGATTTTCTAAATTTTCTTTACTATTAATAAATTTAGGTCTAGGAATTGTGTAATTTCCTTGACTATCTAAAAATTTCAATCCATCTTTAAATACTCCATATAGATTTGGTAAATTAGTAAAATTATCATTATTTATTCTATTGGATTTTTTAATGAAATTTTCTCCGAATTTTCCTTGCCCTAAAAACGGGTCAGATTCAAAATCTTGATATTTCATCTGATGAAAATGTCCGTTAGATGAACGAATCCAAGTCATTGTAGGAGTTTCAAAAATTTGTGTTACGCAGTCTGTATCTCCAAGAAAATATGCCGGTCTATTCCACAGTAATGTATCGTGAGCTCTATCGAAATTCTCTAATGAATAAACTCTATTTAAAAATTCATTAGCTACTGAATTATCTCCTTTTTTCAATACACCTTGGTTATCTTTATACCACATATCTTTCTGATGAATTTCGTGCGCTATTGTAGATTTATTGTATCTTACTGTACCTTCTCCGTCTTTATCAGATAAATTTAATTCTTTTACGAATGTACTATCTTTTTCTTTATACCAATGATTAAACTCCTTGTTCTTAGATACATCTAAATCATTTACGTAATAAAATAATCTTGACGAATCTGCTACATCTGAATTTCTATTGAATTCTGGTGTAATTATATTATTTTTATAATTTTCATCACTATATAATTCTGATACGCTTGCACCTTCACTTGGTTTGAATGCGCTTCCTTTGTAATCTTCCTGTGAATAAGCATTAAACCATCTTGCTCCATAAGTATTTATAGGCTTTCCTTTCGTGAATATTTTCTGTGCTAATACACCTGTATTAAAGTAGATTTTTAATGGTAACTCCATATAGCTTCTTGGTGTAAATACATTTCTATAATTTAACGGGAAATAAAATCTTGTCAATCTCTTCTCCTTATATCTATTTATTATATGAAGAAAGCCTGATTCATCTGACGGTAAACCCTTAATAGCTCCTGCCGAAATATGAAATACTTTATAATCATCTCCGTCAAAATAAAAATCATCTATATGCTTTATATCTGACGGAACTGGCTGTGTTTCATCACTGGTAATTTCATATACCTTTTTATTGAAAGGAATATTTAAGTCGGTCTGCACTTTTAGATTAATAAATTCTCTTTCATCTGGGTCATAATACAAATCTTCGTCATCATATAACGAATAAATTTCATTTTCCTTTTTCTTGTATATATTGCCGATAGTACCATAATCTTCTTCATTAGCTAAGATTTTAGTAATTCTTTCGTGATAAGGATTACCTGTAAATCTTATCCTTTGAGAAGTAAATCTGCTGTTTTTATTAATATATCTATCAAATAAATTGATTTTCTTCTTATTTTTCTTAATCATATCTCAATCATCACCTCTGTAAATTGTATACATTTTTTAGCCATACTCTTTCCATCTTCATCTGTAACTATATTACCCTGCTTATCTATGAAATCTTCTATTTTCAGTACGTCATTTCCATTAATACCGATGCCTTTTTTATAAGAAAGCCTTATACCTTTTATTTTTGTACGAATAGTATCATCTACGTAAACATCTGGAGCACCAAGCAATAAATAATCTTTAGAATCAAAGTAATACCCGGCAGGAATCACAAACTGAACGTTATATTGTCCTGATGTATGTATAAAACGTGGCTTAATTAACAATGGTTTTAATTTTTCGTGGTCTTTGTCTTCATTCACGTCTATATAAGCAGGAATATTGACAGTATCCCAAGGGATATCACCGATTTCAGGTTTATTTATCTTTACAGAACGCAAAGCGTCAGTAGATGCTTCTCCCTCGTAATTTCCACCTTTATATACAGTAGGTCTTGTATTTTTCGTGAGCAAAAGCGAACTGTTTGCGAAATAACCGTTACTTTTCTTCTTATTTCTGTAATAATATTTCTCTACCGTATCATCTCCCTCGTAATGAGTTATAGTAAAATCATTTTTGGACTTTGAGAAGATTCTGAATGCAGTTTTTCTTCTTCCGTCTCTTTCTATTTCCAATAAAGGCATCTCGTATATGACAGGAATTCGACCATCTGACTCATCGAGATTATTAATGATATCAGAGAAAAGATAATGTTTATCTGAAGGGATTTCCCTGAATATATCCCTAGGAGTAGAATCTAATACGAAGTCCCCTAAGTATTCACAGCCGTTTGTATTAGGAGCTAAAATAGTATTCTGATTGGCATCGTACTGGTCCTTGACGTGATGTAAATATCCCATCAAGCCGTGATTCTTTTCTAATAATTTATTTAATTTACCTAAATATTCTTGGTATCTGGCATTTTTCCTTTTATCTATATAAGAATAGAAATGCTCATTAGTATATAAGTTTTTAAATCTTAAGTGCATATTTTTATAATCATATACATTACCAAATCCCATTTTTACTTGTAGCTTATAAGTGCCATCTTTCAAAACTGCTTCTAAATCTCTATTTAATTTAAAATTAACATCCCTGTCTTCATCAAAATAGCTAGTTCTCTTCACTTTGAAATTCTTATCTAATAAATATCTATTTTCATACCCTATTGTATTCGGTCGAGAGAAACTGTCGCCAGGATTAGTCATTTTATCTACTGTGCTATTGGTGAAGTTAAATTCATCTGTACTATTATAATTATATTTAACTTGAGGATTTAAAAGTTTTTCATTTAATCCTATATTTATCTTATTTACTATTAATGGGCTAGACTGGTAACGAAAAGTTTTTCCCCATAAACTGTCATTTATCTTTATATTATGTATATCATCTAATACGGCTGAATAATTATTATTTCGCTGGTAATTGTAAATGTAATTATCTTGGTCCTGCTTCCAGCCAAATGTATTCATATCAGATAGTGAATCATATCCACTAAATCCCGTATAATCTTCCTTTAATTTATCAGTAGTAACTCCTGCCATTCCAGAACGTACGTCAAAAGATTTCAAGTCATATTCAAATTCTACATAATATGACTCATTATTCAATTGCTTTGTATCTATATTATCTCTTCTAATTGCAAAGTTATCAGTTTTCAATTCATCATAATACAAAGGAGTATCTTTTGTATGCTTAATAAATGACGGAATTATCTGCACCCAATCTGAATAGTTATAAATATTGCTTATATTATGAGGCACTGTATCTTCGGGTGCAGTAATCACTGTCACTTTTCTTTCCCATATACTATGGTCAGGAAATCTATGAAATCTTTGTATACATTGTACCTCTTCTCTTTCTGATTTATGCAGGGGTTCTATATTACCTTCAGAATTTAGCCATCTTTGAGAAAAAGTATATTTATTATCACTTGCTAATATTTCTACAATTCCTGTGATGTATTTGTATTTATCCTTATTGTTGAAATGGGCTAAAACTTCCAGCTGAGGTTTGTAAGGTCCCCATACACCATCTGATATTACAGCGTCAGGTATTATATCCTTTCCTTCTTCAACACTGTCATTCTGTTTAAACTGATTTCCTTTCACAAACGGTTGTCCTCCAAGAGTTAATCCAAAGAATACGGGAGCTGCCATTCCTTTAGAATAATTCATTAATTTGCTAAATTCACTTATTGTAGTTACAGGCGTTTTTGAAGTAATATTGTACCACCCAAAAGTTTCGTAACCAATATTAGGAATTCCATTTGTAGATATTTTCTGAGGATTAGGTACTTTAAATATAGTAGGAAGCCAAAAATAAAAAGTTCTCTCTCTTTGAATTTCTGGAATAGCTTGAAGGACGCTTGTTGGTGCTTCCCCATCAAAATCACTGAAAAACTCTGGTGTAGCATAAATTGTACCATCGGGTAGTTCCATATATCTTCCTACAAAACTGCTTACATTTTGTTTAATTGCAATTCCGTCCCAATTTTCCCTGTAATCTTCCAGTCTGTCTATAAAGGTTATATTTTTAGGAGGCAATATAGAAATACCTTCTCCATATATAGCAGATTGATACGGAAGATAAAAATATCCTTTTATATTATCAAAGTATTTATATCTAGTAGTAAAGGATTTTCTAAATTGTTTCTCGTCAGTCATTTCGTCTGCATTTAACACGGGGGAATCGCCACTATGAATATTTGGGAAATAATAATCCCTATAACTATCGGAAGCATAAAGCTCATCTAATTCTGGAGCATTTTCGTGCTGCAAATATCTGTAATTTATTTTATCCCACCCTTTATCATCGTAACCTCTTCCAAACGGTCCTAAAGAATTTTCATATCTTTCTGCATAAGAATAAATAGAATATCTATTCATTATATCTGTAGTAAGAGCCATATCAGGTTGTGTATTTGGAGGGATATAATTATTATTATTCCGGATGTATATATTCAAACCACTGCTATTTACATCTGTAACTGAAACTATATCTTCATTTGGATTTATTTTTGTAGTTTGTGCGGTAGAAGATTCTGTCTTCTTCCATTCCCTTATAGCATTTAACTCTTCTAATGGGTCAATTATTGTATTCTGTAATTCTTCTAAACTAAAACCTGCCTCTGGATAATGGTTCTTAGGAGTAACCCAACTAGGGTCTGATACTTCATAGAATCCACTATTCCACGTATGTATTAAGTCGTTTAAATCACGGTCTCCTATCTTTCCACGATAAGCCATTACGTAATCGGTTACATTTTCTATAAAACTCATCTTATTACCATTCCTTTCTTAAAAAAATTTTGTGAAAAAATAAGGGATAATTATACAAATTATCCCCAATTTTATTTATTATATGCTAGATGTAAATATTCCTGCATTATTTTCATTTAATATCATTACTTTCTTAGCTGGTGAAAGTATTCCATTATTGAATTTATATCCTTTAACTTCAGGAATAAAGTTTTGATTTCCAGTTTTCATTATTCTTATATACGTGTCGAAAGACATTCCTTGATTTCCATATTCATCTTGTACTGAATACGTGAGCCTCTTTTCATCGTCAGTACCGATACTACATTTGAATGGACCCGGTTTTGCATAATAAATACTAGATTTACTTTGGTCAATAGTACCGTCTGCATTAAATACGCAGTTTAAATAAACTTCTATATTAGAAGAAGATGATGGAGAGAATCCTCTTAATTGAATATTTACTATGGCATTTTGATTATTTAAACCTGATACCGGCAATGCTTTTATATTAGTAGTAAATGTAAGAATACCGTTTTCTTCTCCTACTTTTTCGTTATTATGAGAATGTACTAACCTATATGGCATTGATGTATTAGTATTACTTCCTGTAAATGCGTAATCAGTTGAAATAGTTTTATCGTAAATTTCTGATTTTAATGCCGCTAATTTAGCTTGCACCCATTTCGCAGTAGCAAATCTACTATCATCTGACACATATACCCATTTTACATCGGTGTCGTTTGCATTTAGTAATGATTTAAATGCAATTGTATTGTCTGGTTGTGGTTTATTTGTAATAGGCATATAAGCATAAGATTTCACTTTACTATTCATATCTTGCTGAACTATTAATACACCTTCATTTTTTACTAAATCCTTATCTAATTTCAATTTAGCAAGATTATTATTTCCATTTACGTAATAAGAGCCTGGTTTTAATGATTTGAATTCATTAAATGTATAAGTATTAGATGAAAGGAACTGTTCAATAGCACCCATATTTCTAGTATCATCTAAAGCTCCTAATATTTTACCTTGCTCAGCTGTGAGTGCTTTATCTGTGCCACCTTCAGTTAAATTATTAACTAATTCTTTTTTCGTAATAATTTTATTCCATTCCACATCATTACCGCTTCTATTTTTAACTGCTAAGCTTATCCCTCCGTTTGAATTTATTTTAAAATAAGTAATCTTAGGACCTGTAGTTTCCGTAGAATTAGACAGATTAAATGATAATAATTGGGATACATCATTTTCTACCTTGTATGTGTAAGAGCCAGTAGATTCAGGTATATTATTTAAAATAGTAGCTACTTTATCTTCTCCTGCATTAGAAAAAGTTTTTCCGGGAAGAGTTAAAGAAGTGCTTCCTGACATATTTACAGTTTCCCCTGCTCCAAAGATAAATGTACCAGCAGTAAATGTATAATCCCCTGTAGTAGTATCTCCACCTCTATTTAATTTCTTTCTTAATTCTTCATCTACATAAGTAGTATTTGCTTTCTTATTTAAAAGGGTATTTATCTCGGGTTTCTTATAATAGTTTGTATGTAAATCATCAGCTAATAAAGCAACGTCTTTTTCTAAAGCAAAATTAAAAGGAACTCCTTCCTTTGTCCAAGTAGGTATTTTCTTAGTATTGAAATTAACTCCGTTGGTTAAATCACCAATATTAATTAATGGTGTATTTCCTCCTGTATTAGTAAGATTCATTATTAAAGAGTCAGAAAGCATTCCTGCATCAGTAGAACCTCTTACAGAAGTTTTTAAAGTAAGAGTATTCAATGTACTATTACCAATTACACTTAAATTTTTATCAGCTATAGCATCTCCGAAAATATGTCCTCCTGCCTTATCGTATTTTAAATCTAAATCTTCAGTAGAAGGAGTTTTTCTCCATTTAGACCAAGTATTAGTATCTGGGCTATATACTCTATTATATATTACTATACCTGAATCTGTATTATATGTAGTAAATTTTTGTAAGTATGTGGTATTTTCTCTTTTAACTTCTAAAATACCGATTACATTATCTTTTGGGTAACCATCAGCTACTGTGGCTTTTCTAGGAGTTACTAATGACCAATAACCTACTTTAAATACATTTCTTAAATTATTGATATTTATTATTCCTGAAGATGGATTTAATGTACCTCTGTAAAACCAACCATTTGCTAAATCATCCATAGTAAGCCAATATTCTTTTTTATTTACTCCTGCTACTGTATGGTTCCAATATGGCTTCTCGCTTGAATCTATTCTTACATTTCTATAAGCATTATCTCCTATCTGTATAGTAGGATTATTATTATCGTCTTTAATGAATTTAATTGCATTCATAGCATTTCCACCATTAACATTACTATCTTTCACTGATATTCGCCAATTGTAATTATTGCCTTGTATTCCTCCATTAAGATTAGAAAGTCCTATTACATTAAGACCTTTATTTAAAGATAGATTTTCAGTTATGGTTGTAGGATATTTAATATTAACCATACCTGCATTGCTCATAATAGATTCATTCCAATCTAATATATTATTTAATGAATTTAATCTAGCAGTATATATTCTTCCAGTAGTAGAAGAAATTAATTTAACAGCTGGTTTTCCATCTTCTGATTTATGTAATAAAATAGAACCTGATTCAGGGACGTTAAATATTACATCAATAGCAGTAGTATGACCATCTGCTTTTGAATGTACTGTATCTATCCAAGTTGAATTAGGCGTCATTCTATTTCTTAAGATTTCAGTTATATACAATGAAGCAGTATTATAATTTGCTTTAATCTGCTCGTTAGTCAAGTCTAATTCTTTTATTCCTACATATAAACCATCATTTTTTGCTAATCTCAGTATCAATTCCTGCAGTTCATCTAAGTAAGGTTTTAATAATTGAGTTTTTGGAGCTCCAGTTAATAAATCCTTATGCGAATGCCAAGAACTCATAGTATCGTTCCAAGGAATTACATATTTGTAAGTCTTATTATCTCCTTCAGGTGAGTTGTCAATTACTACCGGGTTTCCTCTTATTATTAAAGAATTATTAGCTGTATTAGCAGCGAATGTATTTTTTGAAATATACATTCTCGACGGGTCAGTTTCAGTTTTTACTAATCCGTCAGCTGATGAGTTAGTTACTATTAATGAATTACGGATATGGTCTATAACTTGGTCATCTAATTGACCACCAATTGGAAATATAGAACCGTCATCTCCTTTTCCAAAAAGAGTTTTATTAGTTTTATCCAACATTAATTCTCCAGCTTTCGCTATAGCAGCATCAGCATAATTTCTTGGTGTGGTAATTAATCTTCCTGCTCCTGCGTGTAAATTTGCTAATGACTGTCCAGAAGAAATTTGTACAGATTGAGCATTAGTTAAAGGAGCTATTGCATTAAATGCAGTTTCATTAGGAAGTATATTATTTAACCCAATATATCCATTAGGAATACTGGCTACTTTAAACCCTCTTATTGTAAACGAAACTTTAGCATTAGCTTTAGAAGAAGGTTTTGCTCCTACAGAAACTCTTGAAGCATTTTGTGTAAACCCATTAGTAGTTGCACTTCCGTATACGTAAGATAATGTAGAATCGTCTAATATGTAACCTATTTTAACTGAAGCTGTAGTGGCAGATTTATCTATCATTATAAAGATAGTCTTTTTATTTAATGGAAATGATTTAGCAGTAACCTGCGCTTTAAATCTCATTTCATCTTTATTAATTCTTAATGTAGATTCGTCAGTTTCAGTCCCATAAGTATCTGATGTAGCTTGTGGAATATTATCTTTTATAAAGATTAATTCTGCTTTTTCTTCAGGGTCATCTACGTATATTTCCATATAATATTTACTATTAGGTGCTAACGCCAATGATGTAACTATATGACCCCAATCATTCGTATTATTCAAATCTATTGTAACTTTTTTACCACCTTCAGATATTAATGAACCCTCTTTTACTTTTTTATCTTTATCAGGTTCAAATTTCAATCCAGTTACTATATCAGGATTAGTAGCATATAAAGTGTAAGTAAGAGAATTTACTATTCCTGCGTCGTCTCCATCTTTTAACCATAATGCTTCCCTATCAAAATGTGTAGGAGGATTTTCTCCTATAGCAATATTCTTAGCCAATCTATTAATTATGTATTTATTAGAATTTGCCAGCATCACATCATTGGTTTTAGTATTATCTACTTTCCACCAGATTGTATTATCAGGATTTATATAAATTTCTCCTGACTGTGCTTCTTCGTAAGAAACTGTAGGTTTTACAAGAGCTGCATCTTTTGTCTTTCTAATAATGGTATCTAACCCTAAAGGGTTTCCACCCTTATCTTTCCCTAATATTACACTTTTAGCATTTGTAGTAGGTAATATAGGAACCCATTTATAAACTCCTGAACCCGGAGTAGTTTCAGCTTGAACCATAATTTTTGCTTCTGTAGCATTTGCTGGTTCTACATATAGCATATCTGTATTATACCACAAGGACGCTTTATTGAAAGTTGAAGGTTCATATTTGGATATTATATGGTAATATTCTAAATGCTTCATTATTTCATATTTTCCTGAAGAACCTATTAATTTGGCGACTTTCTTTCCCTCCTCTTCTATTATCATATATACATCTGCTGTAAGTGTATTTGCTAATAAAGACCCTATTGGGAATACTTTAACCGCATCTGGGTCGATATTCGCTAATTGTACAGTTTTAATATTATTCATTTTATTATATCTCCTTTCAAATTATAAATAAACTTTCTACTATGTCAATAATACAGTTTATAACTATTAATAAAAAAATATCCATATAAACAACAATGAATCACAAATCAAATACAATTACCTCAAAAGGGTAATTGTATTTGATTAAATTACTCACGATTTTTTTTTTCTTTTAGAGATGACTGGTGATAAATAGGGACTTTAAAGGGTGTTAAATATGCTAATAAACAAAGCGAAACTTTTATTTTCATAAGCATATATTTAATAAGCGTGAAAATAAATTATTTTTTATAAATTTAGGAGGTCAAAAATGAACGACGAATTAGAAAAAGAAAAAGATTTAAAAGAAGTAGAAAATGAAGCTGCTGAAGATGTAAAAGACGAAATCGCTGAAGATATGGTTACAGCTGAAGAAAATGCTGATGAAGAAGCTGAAAATATTGAAGCTGAAGTAGAAACTAATACAGAAGAAGCTGGTAAAATTGAAGACGCAGTTTATGACGCCGAAACTTCTCCAAACTGGAATGGAGATTTTGGAGACATCAAATTAGAAGGGGAGCTAAAAGAAGAGTTTGAAGAAGCGTCTGAAGATACTCCTTTAGACGATGCTGAAGAAATTGAAGCTCAAGGAGAAGCGTTTATCGCTTTTGCTGAAGGATTAGATGTAGATGATGAAATTATCGCCACTGGAGCAGATGAAGAAGAAGCTAAAGAAGCAGTAGGAGCTACTAAAGATGATGAATGGGAATCTACTAGATTAGATGAAACTCCATTGACTGACGCTTTATTAGAAGAAAAGGAATTTATCTCAAGACCTGCTGACGGAGATAATACTGACATAGCAGTAGAAAGCGTTGAAGATAAAGATGATAATATGGAATTTGAAGCATCTAATTATGAAGAATATGGAGATGAAGACGCTGTTGAAGATTCAGAATCAGGAGCTAACTGTGGTACAGAAGAAGGAGCTGGAGAAAACGCCTGGGCTAATTTTTTAAGATAATTAAAGGAGGCTTGTGATGAGCGATTTTTTTGGTGTTGATACTACTGCTTTAAAAAGTATTGATGAAATCTGGCTAATACAGTTTCTTGCCAGATTGCTTTCGTGGTTAGATGAAAACACAATACGTGAATCACTTGCCACATTGCAAAATCATAGAAGACATTTACTGGAAATACAAAATATAATGCTAGATAACCTCGCAAAACACGGAGTATCTAACTTCGTGTCTAGCGAAGTTTCTGCTCCGTCAAAAATTTTATGTGAAAAGGTTTACAATGACGTAATAACTTGGATGAATGAAATGAATAATTTGTATGCTAATATAGTGGATTGCATTGATGAGATGAGAGAAAACTGGTCTAATACTCCAGCTGACGCTTTACAAAGTAAAAGTGATTCCATTATAAAGAGAATACCTACTTTGGATAAGATTAAGCAAACAAGAGGTTATCAAACTAAAACTATTTTTAAAAGAATAAAAATAAGTGTAGAGGATTTTTCTGATAATTTTAAATACTTAATAGAAGGTATAGATGAATTATTATTAGGATTAGAGAAATGTATTATATACTGCGAGCAATTTAAAATCTACAGTAATTTCTACAGCAAAAAGGAATACGAAAAGATGGGATTAGATGGACCGATAGATAAGACTGAAATTAATGAATTTGGAGAAAGAGAATTGAACACAATTAGATTCGATGCTAAATTTCTTCCTAAAATGAACGTAGCAGTTAAAATGCTTGACAGAAATTTAAAGGAAGCTATCTATAACTATGTAGTCGTAGCAAGAGATTATAATAATACAATGGTAAGAGGAGGAAAAAGATGAAAATAAATAATGTAACTTATAGTAATCGAGCACAAACCACGACAAAGATTACTAAAGAAACTGAAAATATTTTAAATACTAATGCAATACAATTCTTAGAAGCTACTCCTATTATTGTGGATTATTATCAATACGATGTGGATAAAAGTACAGTAGGTGTAGGTTTTAGAGATACAGGTGGTCCATTTAGTGGTGCTACTAAATATAAATACATCAAGGATTATATAATGTATGGATTTAATGACGTAAAGGAAGTAAATAAGGATATGAAAGAAGAAAATGATTTACAGTATGATATTGCTGAAAATCAAAGCCTTCATCTTCCTAATACTCTGCATCCTAGAGAGGGAGATTTAATTACTCTTAAAATAGAGAATAATAAAATATTTTACAGAATAGTAGAAGTAAAAAATGCTTCCTTTCATAATAATCCTTATATACTTACTACTTGGGTATTGGAGAAAAATCTTCCGCACGAAAATTATTCTTTTAAGGATATGGAGAAAGATGGACTTATTTCTGATAAATTTAGATTTATATCTGATAATGTAGGAACTGAATATACTTGCTTTTTAAGATATGACTTCTATGATAATATGTCTAAATTGGAATTAGATAGATTCGATATTAATGAAGAATATATGGATTACTTTTATGATGAAGATAAGAATCTTTTGTATACTATCAACGACGATATGCTTAATACAAGAGATTACTTTCCTATATTAATAGATTTCCAGATGAAGTATTTTCCTTTAAAGATATATAAGGAAAATGATTTACTTCTCACTCATGAAACTATAATTAATTCAAGAAATATTACTAATTTCAAAAAATCTAAT
>FLSA01283438.1_pt1 | contig 13551 bp, 14 predicted proteins | sample 1550521 | NCBI WGS metagenome assembly FLSA01 (sample SAMEA4031771, study PRJEB14383) | metagenome | biome: human; feature: oral; material: saliva | place: Philippines | collected 2014 | reverse complement strand
TGCCGCTTCTTCATATACTCCTGAACAGGCTCAAAGAATGATACTAGATTATCCTGACCAAATATTGTCATTGATGGATAGAATAACTCAGTATTTGGGAAATATCTGGGGAACTAGAGATTTTCAGCTAGAGTATACTAAGATGAGAAATCAAGGTGTAACTTTTGGGGTAATTACATTATTCCCTGAAATAGTAGGAGATAATATTAACTTTCAGCTTGAATTAGCTAGAAGCACTCGTTACGGAATGAAGACAGATATTTTATTTAGGAAAGAAAGATAAATAAATTAAAGATAAAATAGGGGGGATTTAATTTCTCCTATTTTATTTTTTTGTATCAATATATAAGGAGAAGATTAAAAATGAGAATAAGAGCGTATGCAGATTTACACCTGTTTTACAGCAGACAAGATATGGAAAGATACTGGAACACTGAATTAAAAGAATTAATAGAAAATTTAGAAAATGACTCTCCTGATATGCTAGTTTTTTGTGGCGACTTATGTCATATACCTTATAAGAATGATGATATAAGATTCATTAAGACTTTACAATTTATGAGAGAGGTTATAGAAATCTGTAGAAGAAAAAAGATTATATTCAGACAGATAAGAGGAACTTCTACACACGATGGAGAGATAATCACAATATTAAAATCTGTATTTCAGGAAGATGATTTAATTAGATTTTATCCTAATCTTACCTACGAATATTTTCCTAAATATGATTTAACTATAAGATTCCTGCCTGAACCTTATTATGACGTTTATTCAAAATTTAAAAACGATATTACACAAAGACCTTGTGATATTACATTCTTCCACGGCACAGTGGATAAATGTATACCTATGCTCAAGCAGACCGATAACGTAACTAACCTTCCTAAATCTGTACTTATAAAGTATGAGGATATTATGGAAGGTAATAGTATGTTCGTAGCTGGGGGACATATCCATAAGCATATTAACATAGGCGATAGATTTTTCTATATCAACTCATTAACTACGCATAATTTTTCCGATATTAATGATATAAAGGGATATATGGAATTTGATATTAATCCAGATAAATCATTTATCAGTAAATATATTTCTAATTATGAAGCTCCTAAGTATTTAGATTTCTTAATAGAAGACATACATCTTAAATCTAAGGAAGAAATTAAATCCATAATAGGAAATATAATACTGGCTTATGATTCTAAGGATAAGATTAGATTCAATGTAAAGGGATTATTATCTCCTGAAGCTACCTCTAATGTATCTTATATACAAACTCTTATGAGAAGATACGATATTAAAGTAAAATTTGATTATGAAGAAGTAGCGGAAGTATTAGATAACGATTCATATGAAAATGAATATTTCTCTAACCCATCTATATCCATAGTATCAAAAATTAAGAAGTTAATGGAGATAGAATACCCCAATATTGAAGAGTCAGAAATAAAGTCTATGATTAAATAAAGAAAGGAGAAGTGAAAATATGAAATATAAATCATTCGATTTAGCAGTTTCCAAAATAAGTCTGATAGATGAAGAAGAAATACCGAAAGGGTTAGTAGCTTCATTATATAAAGTAAGAAAAGAAACTTATGAAGATGAGAATAAGGAAGTATCTATATGGTATGCTACAGTACAGGCGAAGTATAATAATTACAATGAAATATTTACAGAAGTCATAAATACTAAGGATAAATCTAAATTCTTACTGAAACTGCTGAAATATTACAGGGAAGTAATTAAAGAATACAAAAAGGTAAATATATTATCTGAAGATTTGGAATACAAGTTATTAAATGGATTTATAATGAAATTGGGAGATATACTAGATGAAATAAATTATAATGAAATAGAATTGAACGAATATGGAATAAAGGAAAATGTATTATTAGATATTCTTAAAGGATTAGATATTTCTTCTATTAATGTGAGTCCTGAAAATAGCAATCTTTATATAATAGATATTAAGCCGGCATATGACGTAAATAAATACACGTATGTATGGGATATTAGAGATAATGATATTTCAGTATTATCAAAAGGTTTAGAAAAAGTATTGGCAAACGTATATAAAGGTACATCTAATATTGTAGGTAAAAAGCATCTTTCCGCTTTAGTGAACGGTTTATTAACTTTCAGGGGGATTAAAGCTAAAAAGCCAGTTCCTCAAGACACAATGCTGAATGAGGATATCATATACTCTATACTCAATAAAGATGGTACATTAGATAAAACTGATATGCGTGCAGAAAATCCAAATTTATTATTCGATAAATTATCTTCAGAAGATTTGGAGATTATAAAGAAATATAATTTCACGAAAGAATTTATCACATACAGGATAAATATCTCTGAAAAGACCATCGCACTGGTATATCGCAATTTAGCAATATTGACAATAGTGGAAGGAACGGGAATAGACAAGACTACGAAGGACTACTTGATTATAATAAATAAATCATCATTTGAATTTAGAGTAAATGACGATATTAATTACAGAAAAGCATTAGATAATCTTAATAAGATTACAGGAAGAAATATTGTAACCGATGAAGAAGAAATAAGAGATTTATCTAAAGCATTATATTATTTATATGAAGGAGAATTAAAATGACACAAAAACTTAATGTAGAATACGTATTACCAATATATGAAATGAGAGGCAGTCTCAATATAACAGACGAAGCCTACAAGAAAGCAGATTATAATTATAACCCAGATATTGAATCATTGGAAAATTATAATATAGTTATAAAATCAGCAGTAATCAATAAAGAGGAAAAAGAAATCAATAAAAAAATACCATTTGAAGATTTAACTAAATTCATACAGGCATATGAAATAGAATTAGATAATGATATGATGATTTACGGTACTATTGATAAGAAAGGAAATTTAACTGTAAATACATCTGATGAAAGCATTCTGTCATTAAATATAGTTATTTCCTTTGAAACTATTTCAAAGGAGCGTTCTTTGGAAAAAGAAGTGGAATTACTGAAAAAGCAAGTTCAGGATATAGTAACTTCTTTAGGACTTACATATAATCGTGAGAAAAATGCATATGTAGGTAAGGCAGGTGTAAGAATAGAAGACAGAATAGCGAATTTAGAAAGAAAAAATAGAATAAAAGTAGTAGAACCGTCGGATAAGATTAAATATATTCCTTCATCTGAAGTGTAAGAAAAATTTAATAAATAATTACTTTTTCACAGGGAAGATTAATTTCTTCCCTGTATTTTTCCGTCATTTTTACTGCAACAGGAATTATAGAAATAAATATATAGGAAAGGAAAATGATTAATTATGATTAAGAAATTCGTGTCAAAAGGAATTATCGGACTGCCTGATATGGAAATAGAATTAGAAGGCGAAAAGATAGTTTTAATAAAAGGTCCTAATGGAAGTGGAAAGACTTCCTTATTAAGACAGATTACACACCCTTTTGCTTCACATAACAGGTTTCATAAACTGAAGCCAGGTGTAGATGAAGGTCATACAATTATGTATTTAGTATATAAGGGATTTGAATATAAAATTCAGCATTTATACACAAAGGAAAGAGATAAAATAAAGGTATTATCTTATATTTCCAAATTAGTAAATGGCTCGTGGGTAGAATTGTCTTCTAATGGATTATCTACCAATTTTAAGGATTTAGTCTTAAAGGAATTAGATTATCAAGGATATATGTATGATATTTTGAATATCGGTATTGAAAATAGAGGAATTGTCCAATACACTAATACAGAAAGAATAGAATACTTGAAGAAAATATTGAAGATGGAAGTATTAAATACGATAAAGGAAAATGTACTTAATAATCTTAAAGAAAAGAATTCTAATCTTAAGTATATAAAGACTAAATTAGAAGATTTTGTGCCGTTAAAAGACGCTCATAAAAAGATACAGGAATGTCAGAATTTATCTAAAACTATTATGAATGAAATTTCAGATAATAATAAGAAGCATTCAAAATTATTAGCAGATAAAGATAGATTAGATGAATATATGAAAGAGTACGAGGAATATGACGTAAATAGAAAAGATTTAGAAGATATAGTAGAGAATTTTAAAAGAATTAAATTTAATCCTACTAAAACGTATAATGAATACATCGACGATATTAAAGAAGAATATTCTAAAGTGAAAGCTAAATATGATTTAAACGAGAATGATTTGGACTCTGTATTAGAAGAAATAGCTTCCATTAAGATAGAAGATGAATCTTCATTAAATAAGGAGAAGAAATCATTAGAAATTAAAATAAAGGAGATAGAAGATAAATATAAGAATAAGAGATATGATGTAGATTCTAATTTCAATAATGTAGGAGATATAGAAGTATTTCTTAAATTAATAGACGAAGAATTATCTAATGATTACAGGAATAATATATTAACTATATTAAAAAATCCATCTATTATAAATGACATAAGAAATAAGAGAGCGAATACAATCAAGGAATTAAGAGATGACATAGATTTATCAACTCGTACAGTAGATGAATTATCAATCTCATATGCTTTTATTAATATAGAATATCACGAGGGAGATTGTCTTCCTACTTGTCCTTTTCACAAAGAATATGAACGACAACACGCTAATCTAAATCTTCAAAACGAATTAAAAACTAAAATAGAAAAGAATAAGAAAAGATTAGAAGATGAATTAGAAGAGCAATCTGTAGAAAACTACTCCATAAGAAAGGCAGAAAAGATACTAAGTATGCTTAAAAATAAACCAAATGATTTTGATAAATTTTTCCCTAATTTTATAGATGATATTTTCAATAATGTAAATCTAATAGATACAATAGTAGATTATTCATTTTACTATAAAGATATGCAAATATTGGAAAATATGAATAATAGACTAGAAGCAGTAAATCTTCGTATTGATATATCAACAGGAGGAGCTAAAAAGAGAAGAGAGGAATTAATTAAAAAAGCAAAAGATTTAGAGCTATTGAAAGACGAATACGCCACAGTTTTAAAAAAGATAGAAAATGAAATCAAATTATCTAAAATAGATTTCTATAATCTCAATAATGCCACATATACAATAAAGGAAGTATATAAGAGATTAAAGGAAATCAAGGAAAAGCTATTATCGTTAGATATTAAAATTAAAGAATTATCCTATATAAAAGAAACTATAAAACGATTGGAAGAAAGAGGGGTTCTGCTTAATAATAAATTACAGAAAAATACTGAAGATTATTACGAGCTGAAAAACCAGATAAAGGAATCGAAGAAATTATCTGATGACTATAATGTAATAGATTTAGAATCAAGAAAATTAAAGTCATTAAAGGATATAGTTTCTACAGTATTGCCGTCGAAAATTCTTATGAACTATCTGTCTAAAGTGGCAATGGAAGCAAATGCCTTATTAGGAGAATATATGCAGATAAGATTTGATACATCTAAAGGAGTAGATATAATAATAAACAGGGACGGTACAGAAAGATTGTCATCAGACCTGTCTCAAGGGGAAAAATCAATGCTTTCAATGGCTTTATTGATGATATTCAAAAAGAATATTCCTTGGGATATAATATCATTAGACGAACTGGACGCCACATTAGATGAGAGCAACCGTTCAAGATTCATTTATATGGTAAGGGATTATTCCAATATAGTAGAAAATTTAAAGCAAATTTTCATAGTAACTCATACAGAATTTAACGCAGACGGAATGGATATAAAAGTAATAGAATTGTAAAGGAGAATGGAAAAATGACAGATTTAGAAAAATCATTTAAAATAATATTTAAAAACGTATCAGTAAAAAAATTAGAAAAAATACTAACTGAAGAAGATAAGGAATTAGTATTAGACGGGGCAGTATCCACTTGGAGCTTCTTAAGGTCATCATTACCTGACAGAGCAAAGAAAGTACCGAAAAGAATAAAAAAATATAATGGCGAGAAATTGGATATAATGATACTACTTATTTACCAGCTGGTAGTTACAGCTGAGTTCTTATATGAAAGTAATATTTCCCTTAAGGAAGCAAGACATATGATTAGAAGAATTCTTATATCTTTATCGAACGCATTGAGAATAGGCAAGAAAAATTTGAAAAAAGATGTGTTGTTTACATTATCTGACTGTGTACTGGAAAAATATAAATAGGTATTTTTTCGCATATATATTATCTCAATGAAGTAGATTTAATAAATTAATAAAGGAGGATAGTAAAAATGGAATTAAACGACATCTATTTCAAGCATCGCAGTGGTGATGATGATATATCGCCAGTAGAATTTGTATTTGGAGGAAATTCGATATTGTTTACATCAATGGGGGACAGGAAGTTTACAGGAAAGAATAGAGCATTCTTAGTAAATGGTCTGAATCATTTATTGAACTGGGCGAAGACAAAAGCTATTGAAGAAGAAAAGACAGGAGAAATTACCAATCCGAGAGGAATATCTAAAAATGATTTTCTTACAAAACTAGGATTATTTGTTCTTAATATTTACACAAGCATTAAGTCAGCAGAATTTACAATGGAAGTAAATGAAAAGATGAAAGCCGATGCAGTTAATGAGAAATCTTTAATTAAAGGGGAAATCTATGCAAGTTATTTCGACAGAATTGATGAAGCAATAGTTTACACTATATTAGAATACGTAGATGAATGCTTGGAATATAATTCAAAGTCAAAGATTGTTCAAGGAGCTGTAATATCTTCTAATCTTACAGAGATTGAAATTACAATGCTGGTATCATTAGTAGTTGTAGGAAAATTAATTGCTTTAGGCACTCTGTTATTAGGTACAGGAAAAATATCGGCTCATTCAAGATACTGTATACATAATTTTCTTTCGAGATTATCTGATAATTTAATAGGTAGATATTTATATTCTACAGGAGATACAGTTAGATACGAGATGGCTAAGAACAGGGATTGCTACAATTCGTTTTATTCTTACATCGCTAATATGGTAGATGAGCAGATGGAGAATAATCTGAGAGTGACTCAAATGAGTGAAAAAAACGGTAGGTCAAGAAAGATACTTCAAAAGGAAATAATAGGGAGTGGATTAGCCAATGCCTTCAAAATAGTTCCAATATTATTTAAAAAAGAAGATACCACAGTAAGATACGAATCAGAAGATAATTTCGAGGATTACAAATATACTTCCAGAAACACAATAAATTTCTTCCGCAGCATAATTAAGAATGGTCATAAGAATCAGAATATTTCGGCAATGCACAGAAATGTATCAGAGGATAAAAGAAATCCTTCATTATTATTGGAAAATAATATAAATGTATCTCATAATAGACAAGAACTTATTCTTGAAACTAGGGACGCAAAAGATTTAGAGCAGAGAAGAAAGAATGTAGAAATGCTTGAATCCTATATTGAGAAATATTTTGACAGAAATAATATTACAGATTTAACTGTGATTGCTGACAGAAATGATTTGACGGATTATTTTGTGGCGAAGATATTAAGAGAAATATCAGAAGATTATGCTACATTGAAAATACTACATATGAATACATACTCTATGATAGTGAATTATGCTTCTGCTATTATTAGGAAAGATTATCCTTCATTATCATTAGCATTGAAATCTCAGACTGCCAGTGATTCCATATCAATGATGGAAGCAGAGAAAATTCAATGGAAAGAAAGAATCAAGGAATTACCATTATACGTATTAGACCCTCAGAGATGTGAAGAGCATTTCTTTAAAATAGTAGGAAAAAATTATCACGTTACTGTAGGTAATGGTAATGGATATATGGCAGATATATCAGAAGACTTTTTCAGATTCTTGATAAATAATCCGAATCTGATTAAAGATTATATAATGTAAAAATCTACTTTAATAAGGGAAGGGTTAATTGAAAATTTTAATTATTAAAGGAGAGAATAGAAATGAGCACATTTAGCAGAAATGAAAGAAAAATAGGATTAATGGCGACAGTTAATGATGTGATTAGGTTAGTCACAATACCGAGCGTAATAATAGCAATGGGCATAATATTGTTTATGCCAAGAGATATTGACGAGACAGAAAATCTCAAAAAAGTATGCACTAATTGGAAAGCAGATGTACCTGTTAGAGCAATAAAGAATGGTAAGGAAGTTACTCTTTCCCGATTCACTTGCCAATCTGACAAAGGTACAGTATACAAAATAGAGGAGGAATAAAACTATGGATTTTAACCAAAGACAAATTTTAGTGTCTTTAATAATCTTTATAATGCTTTTGCTTATAATGACGTTGTATATCATTCGACATAACGACAATAGAAAGACAACGTCAGTTAGAGGAGAAGATAAAGAAGTGATGACGTATGAATACACTTCGTGATATATTGAGAGACACATTGGAAACTAATACAGAAGCACATTGGACCAACAGAGGTTTCCTAGAAATTAAATGTCCATTTTGTGATTCAAAAAAAGATTCAAAGAAGCATATGAACTTGAGGCTCATTGAGGGAGAACCAATCTCCTTCAAGTGCTTCAGGGCTTCTTGCTCAAAAACCGGGATACTAGATTCAAAATTAGCTAGAGCATTTGGAATAACTAATTCTAAAATCTTAAGAGCAATAGATGAAGATTTATTATTTTATACTAGAAAAGGATATAAGCCTGTGAATTTTTATTCATCTTTAGGTAATATTGGAGAATTACCGCCAGTTACTGATTCAAAGGCTGCTAATTATTTCCACGACCGTACAGGTTATGATATAACTCCTGAATATCAGAAGCTATTTAGAGTTACATCAGATTTTAAAACCTTTTATGAAGATAATAAGCATAAAATATCCAGTAACCAAGCTATTAGAATGGGTAGAAATACTAGAAATAAAAATACTCTATATTTCTTTAATTCTACTTACACCCAGTGTAATTTAAGAGAAGCAAAAGAAGATGGAGATAAAAAGAATTTTTCTTTAGTCAAAAGAGAAAAAGGATATACAAGACATAGAGAATACGCTTTCAGAGGTACAGGCAAAAAGAAATTACATCAAAAAGGTTCAGATACAATGATAATTGCAGAAGGACCATTTGATATAATAAATACTTACTTTCATTTATATAATGAATATGACTCTTATTTTTCAGCGTCGTTAGGCTTTTCAAAATTGAAATCTACTATAGATTTATTCATTAAATGGCATTGGAATCCAATAATAATAGTAATCTCAGATTCAGATGTACCATTGAAAAAGTATAAATCTATATTAAGAAGAATAGATAAAAGGATATCTGCCTTCTGTGTAGTATACAATAAGAAAGCTAAAGATTTCGGAGATATAAATGACGAATGGGAAGTATCTAAAATATGGTTAAAGAAGAAAGGAGGATAACCTGTCATGCAAGGAGTAGCAAAATCAGTATTAAAAGATATAGATGTACCAATAACCACTAAGGACAATTTAGAAAAATACGGAATTTACGTAGATTTCCCTCCAGTATTCGACAAATACAAAAGACAAAGGATATTGGTTGAAATAGAAGCGGCAGTAGAGTTTATATTAAGAGCATTTTATGGAGATTACAGATTATTACCGCAAGTTGAAGGTATGTTTATAGATATAAGAAGATATAAGCATATATTGAATCAGCCAGGTACAAATACAAGATTAGCCACAATGGTTGAAAATAGTTTAGGTGCTGTATTAGAAGATTTGACTCCATCAATAGATGTACAATATGATGAATCTCACGAAATGATGATATATAATATTACTATTTATGGAGATACTGAACTTACAGTAAATGATGGATTAGATTTAAGTAATGCAGAAATCAGTATTAATAAAAAGAAATTCTATGAATAAAATTTTAGGAGGAATATTAATGAATATTAAAAAGGAAATTTTAAAAATAATCGCTGGATTAGTAATCGGAGCATTTGCTGGTTTTCTATTTGTGTCAACGAGTCATTATAATTCAAAGGTCAAATATTATCAGACATTCGGAGGTATAGATTCAAATTATATTAAATGTACAAGAGTACCTGAAAGAGAGCTTAATGATTCAGATAAAGGAATATTAGTAGAAATGACATGTCCGTTTGGTAATAAAGGGTTATATAAAGATGTGAGATTATATGCTCCTAAAAAGAGAAGGATAGGTATATACTATCCTGCAGAAAATAGTTCATGGCAATATATACTTTCAGGAAATTCTCGTGAAATTACAATAGTACGTTCTGACTTGAAGTTCGTGAAATTACAGAAAGATAAGAATATGCCTTATGTGGTAATATATAAAATAAAGAAAAAAAATAGGAAATAAAGAATTTGACGAATCTTTTGACAAACTAAAAGATTACATGAGAAATGTGAAGGAGGGGGAATTGAGAAGACTTAAAAATGAAATAGACAATAGATAAACTGAATTAAAAACCTTGAAAATGAAGTACAACGAAATCAACAACTATGAAGAAAAATTACAATAAGAATAGATTAAAATGGTAAACGTCATCCCCTTAGATGGGGATGATTTTTATCATATTTTTTAGGAGGATTTAGAAAAATGAAATTGAGAAATATAATTAGAAAATTAGGAAGAGTTTTTATAAAGACTTGGGATAAACTTCCAGTTCAATTAATAGTAGCTTTAGTAATAGGAGTATTCTTAGGATTTTTATTAATTACATTTATGCGTATGAAATCGCTTAAAGAATATTATCAATCTTTCGGAGGTTCAGTTTCTGATGTAGTAAAATGTACGAGAGTATCTAAAGAAGATGTGAAAGTGTCGAATAAAGGGATATTGATAGAAATGGAATGTCCTTTCGGCACAAAACTTCTATCTAAGAATACAGTATATTATATGCCTAAGAGAAGAAGAATAGGTGTATATTATTCACCACAAGGACGTTCTTGGAATACTGTAGTTATAGGTAATTCCTCAGAGATTACAGTAGTCCGTTCAGATTTAAAATTCATTGGATTACAGCGAGACAAGTACACACCTGACGTTGCTATATTCAAAGAAAAAGATACAAAAAATATTAAATAGAATTTTTACCTCTCCTTAATAGGAGAGGTTTTTTATTCAAAAGGAGAAGAAAATGAAATTCATAGAATTAATAAACTATAAAGTAAAAGAAATAAGCGAACTTATAAAAGAAGAAGAAGTCAATGAATTTATAGTAGAATTAAAAGAAGATGAAATAGAAGACCTTAGATATTTAAGATTTTCCTTTACTATTAATAATGAGAGAAAGATAGATTTCACAGTCTATATAGAAAGATATGAAAATCGTAAAATGGGAAAAATATATGAACGACACATAAGTTTCGTCGAATCAGATATAAATAAATATATCAAAAGATTAAGAAATTATATTAACGGTAAAAAATCAGGTAGTTTAAAAGAATTAAAAAAGAAAATAGAGAAAAAGGAAGAAGAGTTAAGAGAACTTAAAGAAGAACTAAATGATATAGGTAACTTTGGAGAGAAACTTAAATAATTTTTCATATATATATTATTATATTGTAAAGAGATAAAGAAGTATCTTTTAACTTCTTTAAAATTCAAACTCTTTGCAAAGAAGGAGAAAGAAATGAAAAGCAAAAGAGAAATCGAAATTTTTCTAAATGAAAAATTTAATGGACTAAGTAAGGAGTTGATAGAGTTTATATTTCAAGATGATGATACTAAAAAATCTAATACGGTTATCAATAGTAATCCGTATATATCAGATACAGACAATTATGTGGATTTCAGATACCCATTTGAAACTGATGAAGAAAAATTTACTATAAGATTCACAAAAGGAAATAGATGTATTTCCGCTTATTATAATTATGAATTAATATTCGATGGAAATACATATCCGTTTTGTAGATGGTATATGGGTAAACAAACAAGAAGAAAATTAGATGTGTGTAAAAGTAAAGAAAAAGATATAAAATTCACCGGCAGTATATATTTCTTGGCAAAAATAATATTTAAAGAATTACCGTCGGAAACAGTGTTAAATGAAAGTAAAATTAAAGATTTTATAGTAAATACTGTGAAACCTTACTTGATAGAAAATGTATTTTATAAAGATGAAAATTAACTGAATCTTTAGGCGGTAGATTATTCTACCGTCTTTTTTTTTATTTTCTTTTAGTGGTTACAGAAGCATACAAGCTATTTATAAATGAGCTTGAATCATTCATATAATCTGTATCTCCAGGCATTAATATAGTAGGAGGATTATCATTTACTTTATTAAATGAATCATCATATACAAAGAAATTTCTATTTACTTTATTTTTATTAGTATAAGTAGGTTCTTTTGTATTTTGAGTATCTGAATTTACTATAGCAGAATTACCTTTATTTTTTTCCTCTATATCTATCATTTTCACTTCATCTTCAGATAATACCTTATCCCTATAGGAATCATAATAAATGGTTTTTATTCTTCCATCTCTTCCTTGTATAAATTGAGTGTATATTCTTTTTTTACCATTATTTCCTGACAATATATTTACTCCTTTACTGATTATCCAATTATTAGGATTGATTATTATTTTATGTCTTCTTTCTAATATATCTACTGCGTAATAAGCCATATAATAAGCGTGCAAAGAAGCGAATATCATATCATCGTGATAAGTATCTCCAGCTTCTATTCTAGAGCTTCCTAATCTATTTTTAATCACTAAAGTTTTAACTTCAGAAGTAATTTCAGGTACAGAATATACTTCAGAATGCTTTTTAACCAATGTAACCAATAAACTCTCAGTTAATAATTTCCTAGACCCAGCAGTTACATTAAATCCAAAATCATATCTTCCTGTCATATCTCCGCTAGTAATTTCAAAATCCACTGGTCTTGAATAATCGTGTAATTTTGCTTCGCTTACAGGATAAGCTATTAAATATTTTTGTAAATGCTTCATTTTTTTAATACGAGCTAATACAGAAGTACCTGAATTATTTCTTTCTATTTGCACAGCACATTTAATATTATTCCTTTGAATTATTCTTTCTAATATATCTATTATTAATAAAGCAAAATCATCAGTGTCTATTACATTATTTTTATAAGTAGCAATTATCCTTAAAGTTTTAGCATCTAATAATACCATAGTAGAATAATCTCCTCCAGTACCATTAGCTACATCGACTCCTATTAATATTCCATTCTCATAAAAATTGAACATTAAAAAACTAGCTAAATCATTACATATTTCATTATCTTTAGGATATAATGTAAATTTATTATAATCGTCATAATCACTGATTACAATTTTATGTAATTGTCTTCTCTGCTCCAAGTTAGCAAGTTGAGCTCTAGTAAATGGATTTTGATGATTAGTTTCTTCCCAGTTTAATAATACTTCTCTTCTTATTTCTTCCACGTCAGCATTTCTATTTTTATCAAAAAACCATTCTTCACTAAAACCTAATTCTCTCCAGTCATATTTAATAAACCAGAAATTTCTTACAGTTCTTTCAGAAATATATTTATTTAATTCTTCTTCTGTATAATCAAATAAGAATACTTGCTTAGTAGTAAAATGTACAAATTCGTTTTTAATTAAACCATATATCCAT
>FLSA01001071.1_pt1 | contig 16940 bp, 20 predicted proteins | sample 1550521 | NCBI WGS metagenome assembly FLSA01 (sample SAMEA4031771, study PRJEB14383) | metagenome | biome: human; feature: oral; material: saliva | place: Philippines | collected 2014 | reverse complement strand
CGGCCCTTGAACCGCACATTCTGGGACTCAACCTTCCGGCGGGCCCGCTCCAGCGACTCCCTGTCAACGTCGACCTCAGCGGTGAGGCGAACCTCCAGGTCACCGACCTGCTTCTTCACCCTGCGGAGCTTCTTCTTCAGGTCCTCCGCGAAGCGGGAGAGGTCAGGGATGACCTTGACGTGAAGCTTCCCTACTTCGCCCTTACCCGGCATCCCTAACCTCTCATCCTAGCGCTGCCACGATGGCCGCCACCGCCCTGGAGTCCCTAGAAGATACTACCGCACCGCCCTCACCGGTCGATGGGCGCTGGGCCTTCTCAGACTCCTTGAGGCTGACCCGCCGCTGCGACGTCGCCTTAGTCTGAAGAGTCTGACCATCAAGAAGACCGTTGAGTCTCTCCGAGTCCGCCGAGTACCCGAACCACTTCGTGTCACCGAGCTCCTTGGCCCGGCACAGAGACCAGGGCTCATAAGGGAGGCGCTCAAGCAGAGTTTCCACAAGACGAAGCCGATACGGACCGAAGACATCAATCCTATAAAGGGCCCAGAAGTCTCCGGCCGCATCGGGATTCTCCGCGAAGTAGTCATCTACTGCTTGGCGCCGATGGCTTCCCCCGCATAGGCGGCGATAAGCGTGATCATGCCGTCCATGCCGTTCTCGTCGAAGAAGCGGTTCCACGCCTCGATGTCGAGAACGAAGCCGTTGTCCTCAAGGAACTCCATGTAGTCGACAACCACGTCGAAGTCGTCGAAGTCGAATTCGTCGCCGCCCTTGAACGCGGCCATCAGCTTCGCTGCGACCCGCATGCGCTGCGACGCCTTCAGGTCATGCACAGGCTTCAGGAGCTCGCTGCCCGGGATGCCCTCGAACTGGGGTCGATTCTTTGTCTTGGTGGCCATTGGCCCTCCTTCATGGGGTGTCAGGGGTGAACCAGGTGGGCACCCCCACACCCCTGACAGGGCGCCCACCTGGAGGATGTCAGGCGACCGTGAACGTCTTCGCGTCCGAGGCGCCAATGTTGTTGGTGACGACCACGTTCACCGTGCCGGTCGCCCCGGCGGGAACGTAGGTGGTGACCTGGGTGCCGGAGTCCTTGTCGAACGACGCCTCCTTCTCGCCGAACTTCACGGAGCGGACGCCGTCGAAGTTGGTGCCGGTGATGACAACCTTGGCGCCGACCTTGCCGGTAGCGGGAGCCAGGGCCGTGATCACGGGCTTCTGGGTGCCGACACCGGTAGCGGTACGCGGCTCCAGGATCTGGACGCGGCTCTTCCCGGACGGAGGAGACAGGAGCGTCCCGGAGATCTTCACCTCAGTGAACTCGTCCAGGCTCAGCGACGGCATGGACCCAGCCAGGGAGACGCGCCGGAACAGGTAGCCGGAGACGGTCTGGCCGTCGACGACAACCACGAGGATCGCCCGCTCACTGGAGGCGTCGAGCTCAATGTCCCAAGCCCGCAGCGCAGCGTCATAGGTCGACCCGGGGAACGCCACCTTCATGACGTCCTCGCCGAGGTTGACGGCGTTGATCGTGACCTTGTTGGTGACATCCTCACGGGTGGAGCGGACACTCTGGCGGTCCCAGGTGCGCTTCGTGCTGGTGTCACCCCCATCGGTCTCGAACTCAATGAGGTTCTCCGAGGAGGTGTCGCCGAGCCAGGTCCAGCCAGCACCCTCCAGAGTGGCGCCGTCACCGAACGTGTAGCCATCCAGGTTCGGGGCGACCGTGTCGACGGCCCCGTAGTAGACGTGGCCGATACCGGCGATCTGAATCTTGCTGTTTCCGAGGTTAGCCATCTACCTCTCCTTCCTGGCCGAGACCTGCAAGGCCGAGACCATGTTGATGTAATCTGCCGTGGTCCCCATATCCGTTTCGGGCGTGGGGAGCTGGGTCCACTCCAGGTAGGTGGCCCACCCCTCGGCGGTGACCATGCCGTCCCGCCAAGCCTTGTCAAGCGCCAGCACCAGGGCGTCACTGGCATCAGACACCTTGTCACCGTCCGGCCCCGTCATGTACAGGCGCGCACGCACCTGCGTCGCAGCGAACCGCGGCCCCGACGGATGCGTTCGGGCGATAGTCATCTGGACGCGGCACACGAGCTCGTTCAACGGGTCATCGACGTCACCGTGCGTGCGCCACACGATCTCCTGGAGGATCGGCCACTCATGCACGTACCGGGAGGCGGCCTCCTTGCAGTAGGCGTAGATGAACGGGAGCGGCGCGACGTACATCAGAACCCCCCGTTCGCGGCGACGACGTTGCGGAAGATACTGAGGCCCTTCACCTTCTGGGAGCGGACAGCGTTCTGCCTGGTGGTGAAGTTGCCGTTCTCGTCGTAGTAGACGCGGTGACCGAACTCGGCGTGCGCGTCATAGTCGGTGTCAGCCTCGATGTGCCAGTCCACCTTCCCCTGCTTGAGCTCGATGGACGCAGTGAGCTTCCCGGAGTCGTAGTGCCTAGCAGCCTCAGCGCGAACCTCGGCGTACACGCGCGACGCAGCAGCCTTGAACTCCGCCTTGCCAGCAACCACCTCAGCGATGTCCTCGTGCGTCTTGTCGTCGTCGTAGACCTTGATACTCACCTGGCCTCCACCCCGAGAGTGTCGCAGCGGACACTGAAGTGCTTCGTCATCGGGGACGCGTCATAGGTGAGCGCCTCACCGGCCTGCTGGAACGTCTTCCCGACCAGCGAGTCCGGGCCCTTGATGATCTTCACCCACGAGTGCGGCCCACCCGGCCAGACCCGGCCGGTACCCATGACCTTCAGGGTGGTCTCATCGGTCAGGTCACCGCGGACGACACGGTTCTCGGTCGCCTTGAGAGCGTTACCAGCACTGGGCTGCACGAGAACCTTGTCCACGACGAACGTCTCGCCACGCTCATAGCGGCGCCCCGTGCGCCCCTCCTTGACGACAGCTCGGGTCACCTCAACGACGTGGGGGCCGTCCTCCAGGTAGCGGCCCCGCCTGGCCCGGACCCCTACCACAGGGCCACCTCATCATCATCGATGATGGGGGTCACCCCGGCCTCGTCGAGGCGTGAGGGGCCACTGATGTAGGTGGGGTCGACCGTGAGCGTCATGTTCGCGCCGTTACGGCCGTAGTTTCGGCGCGCGTAGCCGTCCATCTCGGACCCGGCGACCGCGTACCCGCTGGCGCCGCCGGTGAGGGCGTCCCAGTCGCGTTGGGTGATCTCCAGGATGCCGGAGGCGACGGCCTGGTTCACCGAGTAGGTGTAGGTGCCCTCGGTCTCGTACTTGTAGAGTCCTCCGCCAGGGGCTCTGAGGACGCGGGAGACTGCCTCGGCCTCAACCATCTTCATGACGGACATGAAGTAGTAGTCAGTGCGACACTTGTTGACAGCCCAGGACATCTTGGCTAGGATTAAGGCCTCAGCCCGATCCAGCAGAGCCTGTACCCACAGCTTCTCATCATCCTCAAGAAACCGCAGCAGACTCGCCTGAACATCATCCAGATTAGCCACAGTCATGATCGTCCCCCCTCTCCATCCTCAGAACACCTGGCCAAGGGCCGGGCAGCCTTGTGAGCCGCCCGGCACAAGGTCACTTCGACGTCAGCTTCACGAACGCCTTCGGGTCACGAAGAACCCAACCGAACTGGGCCTCAGCGAGAATCGCACCCAGGTTCCGGTCGAACAGGTCCACGCCACCAGCGCGCTCCTTAGCGACACGGTAGGAGATCGACTCCACGAAGCCCAGACGCAGGGCATCCTTGAAGTCACCACCAATACCGAGAAGCTTCGCGGCACCAGCCTTCGCCTTCTCGTAGCCGGAAACAGCACGAGAGTAGGTCGCAGGAACACCCAGAACAGTGCCGAACTTCGCGGTAATGTCCGGGGACGACTGGTACAGCGGGCGACCCTGAGCATCCAGGGCGTTCACCAGGTTGCTGCGGAAGCGGGGGGCGAGAAGGAAGTGATCGAACCCATACTCCGCCTCGTCAGCATCATCCAGGGTGACAAGGTCATAGGCGGCGGACAGCTGCTTGGTGAAGTAGCCGGTAACCGTAGACGCGAGGTCCAGCTCAACCGACTTCGTGGTGGAGACAAGAGCCTCCTTACCAGTGATCGCAGCGCCCGTGGTCGCATCCACACCATGGATGACAGCCGTGTCGATAGCACGAGCGATAGCCTCACCAAGAGCCTTCTGGATACGCCCGTACTCGCCAAGAGGATCAGCCTTCGCGGTCTCCTCCGAGTACAGAATCATGACCGCAGCCTTCACAGGCGTAACGGTCTTGACCTTGGACTCAAGAGTCGCGACCGGCTTCAGCCCGGCCTCCTGAACGATGCCAGCAGTGGGCTGACCAACCGGGATCGGGATCGCGGTACCGTTGATGGACACCGGAACAGACCCGGCGAGACCCTGAACAACAGACCCCTTCAGGGCGTTGTCCCATACTCCTTTGACGACGGTCTTGGGAAACGCGGCCTCGTTCCCCGTGTTGGCCGCGAGAATCTTCTTGACTGTCTCGATCTTGGCTTCGACCTGGTCGCTATTCTGCGCAGGTGCAGGCATCTAGCCCTCCTTCTGTATCAGTCGGAGAATCCGAAGAACTCCAGGGCCTCAGCGAGGCCCTCATCCTCGGTCTCCAGATCGGCGTCCACCGCAGGGTCGCGGGGGACGGATGGTGCGGCGGGAGCGGTTGATGCCTGCCCGCGCAGCGTGGTCAGGGCGTCTATCTGCTCCTGCCACGAGTCCTTGTCGCCCGAGAGGAAGCGGGCGAATGTGTCGGGGATGTCAGCCTTCTTGAGGGCCTCCACCTTGGCTGCATGCTCGGCGGCCTCCTTCTCGGCGGCCTCCTTGGCTGCGATGACGTTCTTGAGCTCCTCGATCTGGGCTCGGAGCTCGTCGACGCTGGTCTTCGACTCCTCAGGCTCCTCGGTCTTGGGCTCAGGCTCCTCGGGCTCCTTGGGGGCCTCCTCGGGCTTCTCCTCAGCCTTGGGCTCCGGCTCCTCAGCCTTGTAGTCGGTGGTGCTGATGGGCTCGTCCTGAGCCCCTGTGTCGTCGACGACCGGCTCGGCCGGTGCTGGGGTGTCACTCACGCCGTTCTCTCCTTGAGCTGCTGTCTGAAGTACTTGTTCATAGCCTTACGGGCCTCGGAGCCATGAAGGTCATGGTCCTTCACAACCTCATTGTACACACGTTCGAACTCTTTGTGTTGCTCCTTCCCCTCCCATATTTTTGAGGTGAAAACCGGAACAATCGTACAGAAGTCGTTCTCATGAAATCGGTCAACCCGCAGCCCCGCAGACTCGGACGACTTGTACACCGGGCCCCGCGACGCCAGCATCGCACAGAACCCGCACGGACCATTCTTGTTCGGGTGCGTCACCCTGGCGAACGCGAACGGCCGCACAATCAGGTTCCCCCTGCGGTCACGCCGATACCGGTCCGGCACATCAACGAAGACCTTCATCCGCCGGTGCCGCTCCTTGACCAGCTCCTCCTCATCCAGGGCCTTGATCGCCTCATCGACACGCTCAACCATCTTGTCGAACGCCTCATCCAAGGCCATGGCCGGGCGGCGCCGCTTCTCAACCTTACGGATGTCATCCTTGATGGCCTCCCTGGTCGGCTCAGAGAAGTCCTTCAGGTTCTCATCAAGATCATCCAAAGCCCCCTCCAGGAGAGGGACACTGTCCGGGGCCGTGTCCACGGCGTCAGCGACCGTCCGGCGCGCAGCAGCCAGCACGTGCCCCTGAAGACGCTGCTGAAGCCGCCTGTACCCCTCCGGCGTCCCGTCGTTACCCCGAACCTCCCTGATGGTGCGACGGATCGTGTCCGGACTGTACCCGGGCTGCGGAGGGATCCACGACTCGGCGGCACCGCGATTACGGGCCTGCCCACGCAGGAACAGGGCAGCAGCGGCCCACGCCTGCCTCCTAGCCGCCCACATCAGCGGGGTGAGCACCTCCCCCAGGTACTGGTCCGACGGCGGCTCAGGGAGCCCCTGGAGGCTTCTCGTGGCATCCTCGACGCGCCGCTGGAACAGCTGGACGATCGCCCGAAGGATCGAGTAGAACAGGGCCTCACTCATTGACCTGATCCTCAGGGACCTCCACCTCAGGCATCACCATGCCGGCCTGGTCATCCATCTCCAGCGAACGGGCCTTCTCCCTGCGCAGCTGCTCCGGCGTCAAGTGCATGAACTCGCGGACCGTCTCCTCACCGATCACACCCTGAGACTGGGCCTGAAGGGCGGTAGCCATCTGCGCGCTCGTCGACGGGGCAGCGGCATCACGCCACACCACCTCAAGAGCCTCCAGCCCCCTCACCGACTTCCCGTGAGACTGCGCAACGATACGACCAACCCTCTCCAAAGCGTCACTGAACTGCCGCTGCTTGTTCTCCGCACGAGCAATCAGCCGGTCCTTCGCCACCCGCAGGGCCTCCGCACTGGTCGGGTTATTGTCCGAGGACACGCCCATCATCGACGGCGGGATACCAGTCATGGCGGACAGCTGGAGCGCATACGACCGGTACGTGTTGATGAACGGGTCCAGCGCCATACCCGTCAGCTGCTTAACGTCCGCCCCCTCAGGCAGGGCGAACAGGTTACCCATGTACGCCTGCATCTTGTCCGGATACTGGCGCAGCATGTCATCAGCGCCACGCCCAACCACAACACGCATGGGCGCCGCAGCCACCTCCTGCGCCACCTGAAGATTCGTCAGAGTACGTGAAGCCGCATCAATAACACCAGCGAGCTCCCGCAGGTCGGAGCGGCCGTACTTGTCGCTGATGCGGGCACGATTGAACATCGGGACGATGGACGCCCCCCACGAGTCCTCACGCCCCGACCCGTCAGACTTCCACCCGTAGCTGCCCTTCACCCAGAACTGGACACCATCGGGCGTGTAGTAGGTGGCCCCAACCTTCCCATCATCACGACGGTAGAGGACCATGCCCTCGATGAGCTCGCCACGGAAGTTGATCCGCACCCGCGCGTGCTTCGCATCCACCGCACGAATCGACGCGAACTCATGCGCATCATCAGGGGGAGCGATCACCCAGTAGGCGGCCCCAGCGGCGATCGCCTCACTCGCAGCCAGGTTGAACTGCGAATCCATGTCATTGGCCTGCCACACCTTCCGGAGCAGGTCAACCACCCCGGTCTTCTCATCATCGGCGACACGGTAACCGTCAGGGATGAGGATCTCCGTGAGCACGTCCACGGCCATCTTCGCGAACGGGGCCTGAAGCTCCAGGACCCTGGCCTTCTCCGGCAGGCTGATGCCCACCGCGTCAAGGCGCTTCTTCCCCTCATAGTAGGCCTCGTACGTGCTCGGACGGTACGCCCCAGAAGCAAACTTCGCGGCCAGTTTCTCAAAGCTCATAGGAATATACCCCATCCGCCGGTCGGCTGGTTCATGTCGGCCCACTCCTTACTGTCCTTGACATGACGATACAGCATCCTGGCACCAATCATGCATACCGCCAGGTCGATCTTCTTCGACGACTTCGGGGACTCCTTCTTCACGGACCAGCGGCCCTTGAACTCATTCACCCGACAGTTCGACACGTGCTCCCCCAGCGCGGAGTCACCATCATGCGTGAACGTCTTCTGCTGAATCTCAGCGAACGCCGTCTCCGCCGCCTCCGCGAACTGGTAGGCGTGCGACCGCATGTCCCACGCGATCGGGGACGCCGACATGCCGCCCTTCACCGCATGACAGATGAGGTTCTCCCCCAGGTCCTCCGGCCACGACGTACGCACGAACGACTCCCACTCACGCACATCCGCCCAGAACGCCACCACCTCATAGGTCTCGAACGCGCGCCGCACAGCCGAGTCAACAGCCGCGACATTCACGACCTTCAGCGCCCCCTCAGGCTTCCAGTGCCCAATCTTGAAGACGTGCCCGTCCTCCATGCAGCAGCCGACCAGGGCCGTGTGGTCATTCGACTTCGACCCGTCGAAGAACATGACGATACGCTCACCCGGCTCAACCTTCCGGTCAGGCTTACGCAGCTGCGTCCACTCCTCCAAGGTCACCCACGCGTTCTCAGACGCGTTCGGGCGGTTCAGGAAGAACCGGATCGACCTGGACTCCGGATACTCCGGCGACCAGATCTGCTCCTTGATGGACTCCAGGTTCACCCACGGACAGTCCTCATACACGTACTCCAGGGCCTCCGTGAGACCTACCTGCCCCTCCTCCGGCTCATCCGTCAGAACCGTGTTAGGGGGCGCCATGCGCGCGTCGTAGAGGATCTTCGTCTTGCCTCGGGTGAGCTCGTCCTCCTGGTCGCACCACGCCTCGAAGACCGACTCAGCCGACGACTGCTCGCCAGGCACCCAGGCGTTGCAGGTCCCCATGAACCGGCCGCCCATCTTCGCCGCGTTCTGCTGGATCGTCTCCAGCATGGCCGGGCCACCCTGCGCGGGAAGCCAGTGCTCCAGCTCGTCCCCCACCACGAAGGACACCTCGCCGCCCTCCATCGAGTGTGCGGAGGATGTCATCTGCTGGAGCTTCCCCCCACCGGGCGTCTCAATGAACGTCTTCGCGACCTCCAGGTCGTACTTGCGGGCCAGTGAGCCCTTCTTCTGACAGAACGCTCTGACCATGCGGATGGTATTCTGGGTTTGAGCCTCCGACGTTGCCACGATCTGCACCAGCGGCATACTCATGGGCTTCGCCCGCACCCCGAACGGCTCATGTCGATCAAAACCATCGAACCGACACGGGCCAAGAAGCTCGAAGAGACACATGGCCGCCGCGAACGGAGAGTTATGGGTCACCACCATCGTCTCACCCACCAGGTAGAGCCCATCCTCAGCCTCCACAGTGATGCAGCGGGCATCAACCGGGGCTACCCTACGCACGTCCTTGATGACACGCGGAATGGGCTTCCTGCGCTGCTCCTGCACCCTCTCCGCACGCCGAGGGAGGGTCACGAGGTTCTGATGCTTGTAGGGCTTGAACGTAAGCCTGTAGCGAGGACCGGCGACTCGACCATAGAGCTTCGCATCAGACTCGCGCACGTTGACCTTCACCCCCATGGAGCGCAGCAGGAACGCCATGCCGTCAGCGATCTGCTTACGCACCTGGCAGTACTCCGCAGAACCTTTCTTGTCCACATAGCCATCAGAGTCCATGAGGCCCTGAATCAGGGCGCGACGCTGCTCGACGGAGGCGTACAGATAGGCATCTGGGATGTGCTTGTCACCGAGGACGCCGGCTGCTCTGAGGTCCTTCGCTAAGCCGAGAATGGTGAACTGGCGAGCACGCCCGCCCGCCTTCTTAGCCCAGACGGCCCCGATATCATACCCAGCGGCACGAACTCGTTCGCGCACATGCGGAATGTCGTCAACGTCAGCGGTTGCTGAACCTTGATGAGACGAGCCGTCTCCGAGCCAGTAGCCCAGCACCCACGGGTCCACAGGCAGGTCCCGTTCCGGGAACTCCAAGGGGGCCGTCTCAGGCAGGGCGAACTTGCCTACCCCAGGCTTGGTGGCCTTCGTAGACCCACGCGTCAGGGGGCGCTCATAGACAAGTCCTTCGCGGGCCATGGCGCGGACGTCGAGAGTGCGCAGCTTGCGCTTCGAGGAGCCGGTGAACTCCTCGACAGTGAAAAGGTGCTCGCCGGTCAGCGTGAATGCGGCCCCGTCGGACACCTCAAGCTCCCACGTGTCCCACTGGCCTACAGGATGGAGCTGCGTGACTCTGGTAGGCTTGCCGGAAGGGTGGAACACCTGGTCGCCGACAACGAGGTCGCCGACAGTCTTCCATCCGTCGGTCGTCAGAATGAGAGTAGACAGACTGTGGCCTTTGCCACTTCCCTTAGCGAGTCTTCTAATTCCCTGCCGATACACAAAGGAACCCTTATGGGTCAGGGCGTAGAAATGAGCAAGGAACTCAATCTGCCTATCCGTCGGAATGAACGGCTGCCCAGCCCTAGGACCATTCGGCTGAATGAGGTTATCCATCATCCACGCCGCCGCATGGTAGCCAAGAGTCCGCTCCGGGAGCCCAGTGGGCAGTGTGTCGATCCGCTCCCGAGGTGCAAGGAGCGCGCCCGTCACTTCGCCGCCCTGGCCTTAGCCCACGCCTGAAGAGCAGTCACACCAGCCGACTCGGCCTCCGACTCATCAACCCGGTTGATCTCAATCTGCACACGACGACGATCCCCCTCAGTGAGGAGCAGGCTCGTCAGCATCGTGTTCACCGCAGCAAGCATCGTCGGCGACCGACGCGCCTGGAACTTGTAATTCGACAAGTCATCACAGGTCGAGTACAGCACAACCCAGTCCGACGGCTCGTAGTAGCGGGTGAACGTGGACCGCTTCACCGACTCCCACAGATCCCTGGCGATAGGGTGCCAGTCAGGATCAGGATCAGGCGCCACAACCTTATCGGCGATCACATTGACCGGCTCGACACCATGATCGAGCTTACGCGCCTGCGTGGTCCGATGACCTTCCGTGCTCCGCTTCGGGATGGGACCCTTAACGCCCATGATCGTCTCCTACAAGTAGCCGGGGTGCTTGCTCTTCGGGCGGGGCCCGCGAGCCTTGTTGCGCCGATTATAGCGGCGCCGCCGAGCCTCCACCGACTGCTGCTGGGTACGGGCCATATGGCACCGCTGGCACAGGCTACGAAGGTTCTCCGGAACGTGCGGGCCGTCCGGGAAGATGTGGTCTACCTGGTTCGCCGGCGCACCACAGAACACACAAGCACGGCCGTCACGAATAAGCACACGCTCACGGATTCTCCCCCAGTCCTTCGGAAGCTCTTTTCGACGTCGGGAGCTACTCGACCAAGCCATCAGGGCCCGACCCAGAAGAAGGTGACACCGAGGTCGAGGCCATACCGCTCCTTGCAGTAGTCGACGAACGCATCCTCAGCCCTCTCACGGGCGTCAGCGAAAGCGTCACTCGACTCCTTGTCGTACACGTACTCATCGAGCTTGGTGGTCTCCAGGGTGTCACTGTCGCGCTTGAGGGCCCGGAGGGCGTCATCGAGGCGGAGATGGGTGTCGGTCATCAGATACTCACAGGGTCGAGATCAACATTGGCGAGGAGGCCATAGCGGTCGTGGAGGAGGTTCCCGATGTAGAGCACCACGTCGTCACGGGTGTTCTCCAGGGCGGCGACAGCGGCCTCCTGGGCGGGCGTACGAGCCTCCGCCCGAGCCGTCCACGCCCCAGTGCGGTCCATGTCCTTCAAGGCGTCCACGAGAGCATCAACCGCCACATCAAGGCCCGCGAGCACGAAGTCAGCGTGCAGGGAAGCGATCTCATCCGGAGTCACCGCCACAACCCCCACCTCTGCTCAATGTCGCCGGCAGTGAGAGTCAGGCGGCTCTCCTTCCGGCGGTGGACGGTCTTCGGCTTCGGGCAGGGCTCAATGCATGGGTGCCCCTGCTCGTAGAGCTCACGCACCGTCGGGTACCGCACCTCAGCCTCCTTCGCTGCCTCGCGGGCCTCAGCGCGCTTGCGGCGACGCTGGCACGAGCTGCACTCGCCGTGGGAGGCGTGAACGAGAGTGTCGGGCATCTCCTGGCTGGTGGTGCCACCAGGGCGCATGCGGACATCGCAGGTGACGCAGAACTGAGGCTTCGTCCAGTCTACGGGGGCTCCAGGCATCGGGGTGTTCCTTTCAGAGTGCGTCTGACACGGCCAGTGTAGCACAAAGGGCGAGGCCCCGCCGACCACTGGGCTCGAACTCCGAGGAAAGGAATGACTCAAAGAGTGAGCAGGGTCGGCAGGGTCTCTGTCAGCACGTCCAGCATAGCCGAGTGAGAGCAGATGAAGCAAGGAGGAGGTTGTGGTCTGGAGCACATTCTTCTTCATTGCTTCGGCGTCTCGCGCACACGCACACACGCGCGCACGCGCGTAGAGAGTTTCTCTTATAGGTTCATTTATAGGTTTGGGTGTCACTCTGACACCCCCTACCGGTCACTCTGACACCCCCACGTGTCACTCTGACACCCCCTACCGGTCACTCTGACACCCCCACGTGTCACAGTGACACCCCTGTGCCTTCGGTGCCGAACCCTGCTACGATGGAGCCACGTTGCAGACCCCCGCAAGAGCTTGTGACCTTTCCTCTTGCGGGGGTCGTCCTCTATCTGCTAGCGTTAGCCACGCAACGAACAACAACTCAACGCAGAAAGGTCATCATGGCTGACATCGTTGTCCACACATTCCGCGACCACCAGGTCCGCACCACCACCGACACAGACGGCAACCCCCTCTTCGTCCTCGCAGACGTCTGCCACGCCCTAGGAATCTCCAACACCAGGAACGTCGCCGCTCGCCTCGACGCAGACACGAAGGGTGTCCGCCCGATGGACACCCCTGGAGGGGTCCAGCAGCTCACCGTCATCAATGAGGCAGGCCTCTACGAGGTCATCCTCCGCAGCGACAAGCCCGAAGCCAAGGCATTCCGCCGTTGGGTCACCCACGAAGTCCTCCCCAGCATCCGCCGCACCGGCGCCTACATGACCCCCGAAGTCACCGAACGAGTCCTCACCGACCCCGACTTCATCATCCAGCTCGCCACCCAGATGAAGGACGAGCGAGCCCGCCGCGAAGCCGCCGAAGCCCAGATCGAGGCCGACAAGCCCCACACCACCCTCGGCCGCAGCATCAGCGGCGGCACCGGCACCCTCAAGGTCGGTGAGGTCGCCAAGCTCATCGCCCAGAACGACCCCACCATCCCCATAGGCCAGAACCGCCTCTTCCAGTGGCTCCGCGACCACAAGTGGATCAGCAAGCGCGACCACCGTCCCACGCAGCGCGTCATCGAGCAGGGCCTCATGACGATGCGCGTCCACCCCATCCACCTCAGCGACGGGCGTATGATCGAGCGCGTGACCCCGCTACTCACCGGCGCCGGCCAGGAGAAGGTCATCAATGGCTTCCTCAACGACATCTACAGCATCCCCACCACGAAGAAAGAAAACTAACCGTGACGACCAAGACATATTACGACTGTGATGACTTCACCCCCCTCCTCGCAGGCCGGTACGTCACCAGCATCGTGGACGACACCCTGATCCTCGATGACGGAACGCACCTGGAGTTCAAGGGGAATGAGGGGTGCAGCTGCGGTTCCGGGCAGTACGACATCACCAGCATGTTCGAGCGTGGCACCCCGACCGCCCGCATCATGTCCGCCGAAGTGGAAGTCGACGTGGTGGACAAGAGTGACGATTACAGCGATCTTGTTTACACGCTGTTCGTCATCGTCGAGGACGAGCGCCTCCCCCTCGTCGAATGCCAGGGCAACGACGGTAATGGATACTACGGGAGTGGCTTCACCGTCAGAGTTACCATCTCAGACCAGGAAACTCGGAATCTCATTAAGACCCCCAAGCCGCCCTGCTGAACAAAGCAAGGGGGCCCAGTCTGTGGCCGGACACCATCACATCAGAAGCAAGATAGGGGTATCTATATGTCCTTCGCAGCCCTCACGCAAGCCCTCAATCTCCCGGCCCGTATCACAGGACCCGCCCGCATGGTCGCCGTCGCCCTGGCCGACCACATGAGCCCCAACCCAGAGGTCGACAACGCCGTCTGCTGCTGGCCGTCAATCGCCACCATAACGAAAAAGGCGGGCGTCTCGGAGTCCACGGTCCACCGCGCCATCAAGCGCCTAACTAACGAGGGCGTCATCAGTGTCGAGCACCGCTACGACCGCACAACCAGTCGCACTAACCTCTACAGGTGGCACCCATGGCTTATGGAAGACTGGGATGAAGGCCCTATGCGCAAACGCGAAGAGGAAGCGCGCGGATATGCTTACGACACCCCTCTAGCCCCCCAGGAGCCTCAGGAGCAGCCGAACGAGCCCACACCCGCACCAGACCCCACTCCCGTCGAGAAACCCGCCCAGAAGCCCGCAGACGGCTTCGACCAGTGGTGGGCCGCCTACCCCAAGAAAGTCAAGAAACGCGACGCCGAGAAAGCCTACCGGGCCGCACTCAAGACCGGCGCCACCCCCGAACAGCTCCTCCAAGCCCTCCACCAGCACAACGCCAACTGGAAAGCCCGAGGAACCGCACCCCAGTACATCCCCTACCCCGGCACCTGGCTAAGAGCAGGCTCCTGGGAGGACGAGCTCACCAACCCTGAGACCAACGACCAGCCAGCACCAGTCATCAACCCCAACACAGGGAAACCCCTCACCCGAGACGACTTCGGCTACGCCTGCCTAGACGCAGGCATCGACCCCAACCGGTACATCAACTACTGGAGGCCATACATGGGGCTCCCCAGCAGCCCTGACTGGCCCAAGTGGGCCGCACAGATTGACAGGCACTGCGGACGCGCCTAACCTAGACCACGTCAGCCACCACCCGAAAGGAACACCCCAGTGAGTACTCTCAACGACGACATCGCCACCGCAATCCAACTCGCAGGCCCCATCAACTGGCACCACCTCCTCGCACCCACCCGCAGCAAACTAGACTTTGGAGCCGCCGACCAAGCATTCGGAAACTACCTGGCCACGCACAACCGGCACCCCAACACACCAGGAAACGCGATCGCAGCACTAGGGGAGCTCGCAACCGTCGCCATCATCATCGCCAACAACATAGCCAACGACATCTTCACAACCACCGCGCAAGACGTGTTCCAAGAAGCTTACGTCGTGGCACGCGAGTTCGACCGCCATGCCCCCAAACCACTTTCCTGGCCCCAAACCAACAACGACGCCTACCGGGCAGCCAGGAAGATCCTACGCTCCGACAACACTCGCGCCCACGCCATGCTCCTCGTCGACATCATCCGTGCCGCCAACCAGCTCGCCAACCAGTAACCACCTCGCGGGGGCCTCCTTTACGGGCCCCCGCCAACACCTCCACACAATGAACCTAGAAGCAGCCATCATCGGCATCGCCCTCTCCGGCTCCAGAATCGCCCTCCTCGACCTCGACATCGTAGCCCCCTACCACTTCGCAGACACCCGCAACCAAGCACTCTGGAAACTCATCCAGGAGTACAAGGAGCAGAACCCCGCCCAAGCGCTCGACCCCGTCCTCCTAGCCGACCGGCTCCCCAGCATCACAGAAGCCCGAGTAGACGACAACTACCTCCTCGACTGCCTCCAGGCAGCTCCCGTAGCGGCCGAAGCCCTCGCCCCCGTCTACGCAGACAAGCTCATCAACGAGTCCGCCAGGCGGGGCCTACAGGAGGCGTGCACACGAGGCCTACAGATCCTCGAAGCCGGTGGAGACGCCTCCGACGCCGAAGCCGAGATCCGAGACCTCCTCAACCAAGTATCCACAGGCTCCGCAACCCTTGTGGACAACCAGGAGTGCCTCAACCAAATCACCGACTTCACCACACAACACCAACCCTTCACCCCCACCCCATGGCCCGAGCTCAACGACCTCATCGGAGGATGGAAACCAGGCGGCCTCTACATCATCGCCGCTAGGCCAGGACAGGGAAAAAGCTTGGCCGCCCTCCAGTCCGCCCTCAACCTCGCAGACACCGGCCACGTCTACCTCGCCAGCCTCGAAATGAGCGGCACAGAGATCTGGGGACGCATCATGGCCCAAGTCGCCGACGTCCCAGGAGACGCCGTCACACGCAAACGCTGGCCCACCAAAGAAGAACGCGCCCGCATGGAAGCCGCAGCCCCCATCCTCAAACAGCTCCCCCTCCACTTCGACGAGAGAGCAAACCTCACCATCGGCGACTTCGTAGCCACCACCCGCCTCCTACACCGCGAACACGGCCTCAAGGCCGCCTTCGTCGACTACATCGGCCTCATCAACGCCGCCCCAGGAGACCGCCGCCAACGTTGGGAGCTCATCGGCGAATACACCAGGACACTCAAGAACCTCGCCAAGGACCTCCAGATCCCCGTCGTCGCCGTCGCCCAGCTCGGCAGGCAGGCAGAAGCCCGCCCCAACGGGGAGCTCTCCCTCAGCGACCTCCGCGAGTCCGGCAACATCGAGCAGGACGCCAACGTCGTCATGCTCCTCTCCTGCCCCAGCGAGAACGGGGTCATCGACTGGACCCGCCTTGACGTCTATGTCGCCAAGAACCGTGAGGGCCGCACCGGCCACGTCCTCCTCAAACGCGAGGGCGACTACAGCAGGCTGTCACACCTCGGCTGGACACCCGACTACCAGTGACATACACTGACACCGTCAGCACAACCGAAAGGAACACCCCAATGACCATCCTCAGCCTCTGCTCCGGCTACGGAGGCCTAGAACAAGCCATCCACCAAACCTTCGGGCCACTACCCATCACCGCATACTGCGACAACTACAAACCAGCCCGCCAAGTCCTACGCGCACACAACCCCCACACACCCATCCACACCAACGTCACCGACACCTACCTCACCCAATACGACCCAACCATCATCGCCTTCGGCTTCCCCTGCCAGGACCTCTCCAACGCAGGCAAACGCGCAGGACTCAACGGCACACGCAGCAGCCTCTTCTACGACTGCATGGACATCGTCCGAGCCGCCTACCCCACCGAAGTCATCATCGAGAACGTCCCCCAGGTCGAACGCTACAAGGACGTCATCAACCAAGAATTCTGGGACGCCGGCTACACCACAAGCTGGGCACGCGCACAAGCCTGCGAAGTAGGGCTCCCCCACAAACGTGAGCGAGTCTTCATCTACGCCCACCGGCTCGGCCGCCCACCCCGCCAACAAGCAAACCCCCAAACACCCACCCCAGTCACACCCACCTTCCCCACCCCCACCGTCGTCGACATGGGCTGGGGACGCACCACACAAGAATGGAACACCTGGGTCGAAACCCAAAAAGCCAGACACAACAACGGCAACGGCCACGGACGAAGCCTCTACCAGCTCTGCGGAGAAGGAACCCTCCTCACCATGGAGCACCTCATGGGCCTCCCCACCGGCTACATCACCAACCAACCCATCAGCGAATCAGCCAAACGCCGCCTCCTCGGCAACGGAGTCGCCCCC
>FLSA01000680.1_pt1 | contig 17482 bp, 23 predicted proteins | sample 1550521 | NCBI WGS metagenome assembly FLSA01 (sample SAMEA4031771, study PRJEB14383) | metagenome | biome: human; feature: oral; material: saliva | place: Philippines | collected 2014 | reverse complement strand
CTCGCTAAGTACTTTGTACCAACCCAGGATAGTGATATACTTGGGGGCAGCTCTAATCAAGCTGAGACGGTAAAAAGCAAAGTAATAGAGAAAATCCGCAGCCAAGATTCTACTTTTGAACAAATTCCTAGAGAACAAATAGATAGAGTAATACGTAGGAAACTATCTTTGATTTATAGGAGTATGGATTTTGAGAGAATTCCTGATTATTGGAAAGATAAAGAAACATTCTTAGTAGAAGTTAAAAATCTTAAAGGGTATAATGAGAAAGATTTATACTTTAGTAGGATTAAACTAAAACTAAACGTTAAAAAAGACGGAAAAGTGTTTAGTGATTACCATAGTCGAGAAAACTCTATATTCGTTACTGTTCCTGAATATAAAGTAGAATAAGGTTCAACGACTATCGAAAACACGTTTGCTAGTAAATAAGGATTAGTAAGCGGAAGTGAGTAGAGTAGGGAGTCTGTTGGAAGCAGACTCTCCCAAGCGGACGGGCCATAAGTTTAACCAGCTTATGGTAAGATATAGTCTAACTAATTAACAATAATACCAAGAATATACAGGAATGTATATATCGTGTTATTATTGTTCATATGTGCCCAAACGCATCAACTTTATTAATGTCCAGCAAACCCACACAATTTCTGCTTCTGGATATCATCCAATGCCTACTCGAACTGGTTATGATGCTAAGTTAGTTCAGCGGGCTGGCGATACATTTGCAGCTACTGCTGATAAAACAGGTAAAGTAGTTGAAGTGAATGATTACGCTATCAAAATTCAAAATGATGACGGAACATTCCGACATATTGAGATTGGTCGTAAGTTTGGTAGTAGTGGTGGTTTCACTATGCCACATGACATTGTTTCAAATGTAAAAGTAGGTGATCGATTAGAGCTGGGCGATGTCATTGCATACCATTCTGGTTTCTTTACTAAGGATCCGTTAAATCCAAAAAGCTTAGCTTACAAATCAGGTAAATTGATACGTGTAGCTTTGATGGAAAGTCCTTATACGTATGAAGACTCGACAGCTATTTCTAAGCGATTAAGTTTAGATACTGAAATTCAAACTACAGTGGTAAAAGAAGTCGTTGTGAACTTTGATCAAAGTATTCATCGACTGGCTAAACCAGGTACAAAAGTAATGGTAGATGATCCATTATGTTTTATTGAAGATGCTTTAACTAACGATACTAAATTGTTCGATGAAGAATCTTTAGATCTCTTGCGTAGTATTTCTGCTAATGTGCCTAAAAGTAATGTAAAAGGCGTTATTGATAAAGTAGAAGTATTCTACAATGGTGATAAAGAAGACATGAGTGAATCATTAAGGAAAATTGCTAATCTTTCGGATTCTAAAATTGTCGCTAGACAGAAAGCATTGGGTAAAGCTCCGTTTACAGGGATGGTAGATGATACTTACCGTGTTAACGGAAATCCTTTAATGTTAGACACTGCTGTTATTAAATTTACAATTACAAGCAATAACTATTTATCACAAGGCGATAAACTTAAGTTATTTTAGTTGTGCTATTAATAGTTATGAGATCAACTAAAAATTACATAACTATGAAAAAATTCAAACTTAATGAAAATTACGAATTTGATATGTTTGGAAATGGTACTTATTTAGGTGAAAAGATAGTACCTGATTCAAAAGGTTTTTACCATATCGAGATAGGTAATATTGTGGTTCCGTTTTCTAAAAAAGAAATAGGACTAATCACACATTTCGAAATAGATTTTAATATAACCGAATTAGAAAAAGTAATGTTTGTCCCATCTAGTTCAAATTTGTTAAAAATGAAATGTGGCTATCTCATGGTAGTTACTGGACCGATAATCACGGAAATGACTTCTCCTGGATCCAAATATAGAATAATTCCTGGATATCCTGGATTTGTTATAAATAAATACGGTGATGTAATTTCTAGAAAAACCGGTAGAGTTCTATCTAAAAAGGATACTAACGGTTATCTAGCTGTAAATATCTACAATCCAGATAAATCCGAATGGAGAGTAGTACCCGTACACATTTTACTAGCAAGAGCTTATATAGAGAATAATAATCCGGATAAGTATTGTTGTGTTAACCACATTGATGGTAATAAACGAAATAACAACATCGATAACTTAGAATGGGTAACTTACTCCGAGAATATTAACCATGCTGTCGATAACGATTTGAGAAATGACAACTGTCCTACTTTAGTTAGAGACATTTCTGATAATTCTATTTTGGAATTCCCGTCATTGTTTAAAGCATTCACGCATATTGGTTATTCCTGGATTCAACCATTGGTTAAAAATATTAATGGTGTATTTATTCCTAATCTATTTAAAGATAGGTACGAAATAAAAATCAAAGGTGATGAAAGTAATTGGTATTACGGACATCCTGATAAATCTGGGAAGCACATAGAAGCTCTTAATTTGGAAACTAAAGAAGTTAAATGTTTCGAATCAATGGCTTCCGCTAGTAAAGAGTTAGGTATTCGCTACATGAGGCTTAATGGTGCTGTTAATTCCATTGAGACCTTATCCGTAGATGGTTGGTTAGTAAGATATAAATCAAACGAACCTTGGCCATCTGTATATCGGGAATCTAAACAATCTCCAATTTTCAAAAAGAAAGAATTTACAGCCACTAACTTAAAAACTAAAGAAGTTATTAAGTTTGAAAGTGGTAGGGCTGTATTAAGACACTTTTATCCTCTTATTAAAAGAAAATCTTTCGAGAATAAGATTAATAAGTCTGGTGAAGTATGGGTGTCTGACTGGCATATTAAACTAAAATAATGTTGTCCGCTTATCGAGTAATTGATAAGTGATATCTTTCTTAATTGCTGGAAAACCCTAAAGCCTTACGTACTCGTGTTAAAACACAGTAAAAATCGTAATGGATGTACAATGGGCGATCAGCAGCGAAGCCTGTTTATAACAGGAACGTTCAACGACTAACGGGTTAGCCTCCGTGTACGGCCCAAGCGGGTAGCGAGAGCTTTAAATGGAAAAAGAAAGCCCCTGTTTATACAGGGTGTTGATATAGTCTAGTATCCTAATGAAAGTTAGGGATGTGTCTTAGCACACTGCATGATATAGCGAATCATGTGAATGTTACGAAAATCGTCTTTGGCGCCCAGTTGAAGGCAACGATTGCACATGTGTTTGAAGAATCTCCAAGAATCAATTCTGAGGATAATCAACCAGGTGAAGAAATTGATGCTGTATTCGGTAGTCAATCGGTATATGCTCGTATTGTAAACAGTCCTTTCTTGATGGGTATGTCTAACAGTATTCTGGTAGAAATGTCTAAACGTATCGGTAAGGAATATCTGTCTAATAAAGATTAACCTATATTGGGATAAGAGTGCTCTATTTCTAGAGCACTCTATATCTCAAATTTTACTATTTTATGTTTTTTTTTAGATCTGGGAAATTAAACTATGGATCAACAATTTGTTAAAGATACTGAGAATGCGACAGTACTGGCATGTGCAGCTGACTTAGTTGGTGTGTTCGCTAACCGTTTGATCAGTGAAGTAACTGGCGTTCAGGGTTTTGTAAAAGGCGAAGCTTTGAATACTAACATTATTCAAGAAATGGCTTTGGCTGAATTGCAACGTCGAATTATTGCTAAAGGAGAATAAATAAATGCTTACTCAAGATGTATTAAACTTGGCCAGTGATGTTGCCAAGACTTCATTGTTAAATGGTGCTCGTCTTAAAGCAATTCCTGGTACTGCTCTGGATGCGATGGTTCAAAACGTTACTCCAGCTGAAGGCATTGTCGCTTCTCAAGAATGTCTGGAACATTCTCTTGGAACAGTAATCGATAAGTCTTATGCTAATTTTGGTTTCACTGAAAATGCGGCCATTTACCAAGTATACGACTCTATTGAAGAACAATGTATTAATCCTCTTAAGAATCAACTGAGCTTTACTCGCAATGTAGTAAGTCCAGTGATTCGCGAAATTATCGAAGATGTTCGTGATCGTCTTTCAGTACGTATTGAACCAGCTTCTAAAATTAAAGTAAACCAAATCGAAGTACCTTCATTCGTATATAATTCTGTACTTCCTCGTATTACCGGACTTGTGTCTTTGTACAATCCTTCTCAAAAAGGTCCTTCTAGTCAACCTACTTTTGACGAAGCAGATAACAGCACTATTATCGAATTGGTACGTACTGTAGATGATGCTACTAACGAAGGCATCATGAATCTGGCTGAAGTATACGAAAAACAATTTGGTAGTGATTTGTTCCAAGATGCGTGGAAGCTTTTGAAACTGCGTAATGAATTTGTTAATGATACTTCTGTAACTTATCAAAGTTTCATGGTTTACTTGACTGCATTTTTGATTGTTGATAAACTGGAAAAAGAACCTATCCAAGGTATGCGTGTTAGCGATGAAGAATTAGTACAATGGGCTATGTTCTTTAAAGTTGCTTGCTCACGTATTATCAGTAGTTTTGCTAACATGTACTCTTCTGCAATCGCTTCTAAAGCAGTCATTTCTAGCGTTAGTACCAGTACTAAAACCATCCATGTTTATCACGATACTTATGCCAATATCGACCTTCCTAATAAAGCCGATATTCTGGTAGGCATCATGAATTCTAGCAACCCTATGGCTTATCGCAATCTTGATGCAATTACAGAAAATGCAGAAGAATTAGCACGTCATGGTCAACTGGTTTTGGCTACTGTAAATACCATTGATAAAACTCGTTTGGCTGCTCGTACATTCGATGCTGTCACTTCTAGTATTCTGTCATTGGTAGAAAATACTTTTAACGATGAACATGCTGAATTAAAAGCAGTGATTGAAGAAATTCCAGTATTGGAGTATCGTGGTAAGATTAGTCGATTCCTGAATAACTACTATCCAGGTAATCGTATTTTGGATGTTGATTTGGCTTATGTTGTTTCTGACACTGTGTGTGAATTATTCTTTAAAGACACCATGGCTAGTTTGATTTTGAAACACCTTATCGTTGCTGAATCTTCTAAACAAGATTTGGATACTTCTACTGTTGTTTCTACTGCCATTATTAACATTCTTATTGAATGGGTAGCAGGTCAAATTGAAGTTGTAAAAGGTTAATTAAGGAAAGAGACCTACCATGAGATACGGTATTCGTAATAAAGATAAAATTATGGCTTCTTTAAAAGAAGTTAATAACCAATTAATTACGACCACAGGATGTAAGATTATATTTCCAGTTCGTTACGAGATGGTAGGTCTTGCTCGTGTTGGTAGTGATACACACTTTTATAGTTTGTTTTTAATTACCAATCCAGATGAAACACATTATGCCATTTTTAACTGTATGGCTAGTGTTCATTCTGATCCTGATGCAATCAACGTCATCACTATTGATGATGAAAAATATTACGAACTAACTTACGATCCAGGCAGTGTAATTATTAAAAGTCTTGTGGTCGTACGTGAAGATAAATTAATTGGTAAATCCTATAAAGAATTTGTCACTAAAGGTAAGGTACCGTTCTTTATCTCTTATGCAGATATGGGACGAGTATTCTCACAAACTGCTAAATATGCTGGTAAGTCTATTGGTGACACATTTGAATCATTAGCCATTCCTATTAGTATTATCGCACGAAATCCAAATAACATCAATCAGTATTATCGTGAAATATTGAATGATATCGATCCCGATAAAGTTATGCCTGTATTTGTTCCTGCTTCATCTGTTAATTTCAGTGCTTCTTCAGCATTGACTAAACTGACAGGTAGCTATTTCTATACGGGTGTTGTTTCTTCTTTGTGTAATCCTACTTCACAAACAGAATTGATCGATCACGTATTAAGATATTAGAATAAGAAAGTGATGTAGACATGTCTAACTTTGTTTATCGTTGTACCCGTTTAGACGGTACGGATAAGAAAGGTGTTCTTACTCCTGATGAAAATGGTTATTATACTATTTGTGTTGGTGCTTTGGATCACAAATCAAAAAACATCAATCCTAAAACAGGTGAAAATGAATACTATTCTTCTTTAGGTGCAGATAAGTTCTTTGCTCCTGGTACTTTATTTAACCAGCGTATTGCTGGTGGTTTTATTAAAGCAGAATATGGTCATCCTTCTAAACAACCAGGTCAAACAGACATGGAGTTCCTAGAACGAAATATTCGTATCGATGAAAAATCTGTTTGTGGTGTATTTGGTGAAATCTGGTTGGTTCCTGATTATGTCGATCCACTCACTAATGAAAAATGTGTCGGCATTATGGCTAAGGTAAAACCAGCTGGTCCTTATGGTAAATTCTTAGAAGAAGATTTAAAAACCAAAGGCATGAACGTATGCTTCAGTATTCGTTCATTGACTACTCGTCAAGTAATCAATGGTAAAAACTGCAAAGTATTGCATACTGTAATTACTTTTGACTACGTTAATGAACCTGGCATTACTTGTGCTGAAAAACTGGTATCTCCTTCTTTGGAATCTAATAATCCAGTACAAGCCATCATTAATCAAGGTGGCCAAGACGTAGAAGTGACTCCATCTTCTGCACGTCGATTATTGGCAAATGATGTCGTTTCTGCTGAATCCGGTACAGTATCTATTTTGTCAGATATTGCTAAAATGGATAAACCTGTTAAAGATAAACAACACATCTTTGTTAATTGGTAATCCTGATAAAAAGGATGAATCGAAATGAAGATTAATCCTAATCTTACCGAAGAGGAAAACTTACTTCGACACATAAACGAAAGAGGTGAGTTTCCTCTTACTTTCCGAGATATTACCATTGGTCGTCCTGAGACTTTATTAAGACAAAGCTTAAGAGTCACTAAAGAAGACATTAGACTGAAACGATTTGATACCGTTGTTAAGAATACTCGAGTCTTGTTGAAAGTTTCTCCTAATTCTAAAAGATGGAAAGGGCAAGTATATATCCAACCATACCGACGAATTCATGTAGGTGCACAATGGTGGAAGTATGCTGATAGGGTTCTCACTCAAGATGGTAATTACGTAGTGACTACTAATACGTATAGGTATAATACTCCTACCATTGATGAGCTAAATGATTCTATCTTAAATGTCGTTCGTTATAGAAAAGAGTCTTTAAAAGTAGAAGTCCTTTCTTATCAAGATAATGGTTTTCAATACGATACTGGAAGGATTCGTATTAGACCTATTGAGAATTCTTTATTGTATATTGGTGTTCAAGAATTTGATGTGGTTTATAAACCAATATCGTTTGCTCCTGCTGCATTAAATGGTTTTGACGGATACTTGCCTTAAAGTTACGTTATTTAAAAATAATACAGAACTATATTATTAAGTTGAAGGTAAGACAATCAAGTTTATCCTTCTACATGTAGAAGTACTTATTTTTATTTAACCTAAAAAAGGAAAGTTATTATGTCTATTAAAGATACCACTCGTGAACTGGCCGATCTGATCCAGAAAGACTATCTGGTATACAATCCAGAAAGCCAAAACCTGGAAACTAAAAAAGGCGCAATCGGTGCAGTGATCAAACACACTGGTGTTGAAGTTACTGAAAAAGAAATGGATGCTGTATTTGGTCTCACTAACCAATTCGTAGCCGCTACTGCTTTGGCTACTGGTGAACTGGGTGTTGAAACCATGGCTAAACACAAAGAAATCGAATCTTTGTCAGCAAAATTCGATATCGCCAAAGGCGTGCATACCGAACACATCGTTACTCGTGATTATGTTTCTCGTACTCCTCCACAAACCAAAGGTGGCGAAGCAACAGAAACTATTAAGCATGGTCGCGTGGAGTCTACACTGACTATTCGTGACAACAAAGATGCTCGTGGTCGCAATGGCGAACACAAACACATCCGTAATCATGTGTATGAATTGGGTTCTGAAAAACTCGGTAAATAATATTAGTACTCCTCTACCTTCATTAGGTAGAGGAGTATTTCTATTTTTGCTTTTATTTTTTACTCTATGTTTAAAGGAAATGAATTATGGAAAAGAAATACGAATTAATTAAAGATGATACTGATATCGTAGAAGGACACACGCTTTATCGCATTCGTGCTTTGAAAGATTTTGGTTGTGTTAAAGCTGATGATTTTGGTGGATATATTGAAAAAGAAGAAAATCTTTCTCATGAAGGAAATTGTTGGGTAGCTGGCAATGCTAAGGTATATGGTGATGCTACAGTAATTGAAAATGCTCTTGTTTCTGATGGTGCCATTGTTAAAGATAGAGCGATCATCGGAGATATGGCTTTTATTGGGGATGGAGCCGTTATTTCTAATAAAGCATATATTCGCGGGATGGCTATCGTTGTTGAAAATGCTAAAGTAGGTGGTGAAGTAGACATCTCTGATAATTCCTATATTGATGGAAATGCTTCTATTAAAGGTGAGGGTTTTGCTTACAGTAACACCTATATTGGTGGCGATACTGATATTGATGGTAATTTCGAATTAAGTAACTGTACCATTACAGGTGGTTGTGTCAATGGCACTAATGTGGTTATCAATGACGGATCTTCTATCTTTAGTGGTGCCGATATCACTGGTAATGTTACTGTAAACGGTAGTGCTGTTATTAACTTTAAGTTAGAACACACTACTGACTACTTTACTTATCGTGATCCTGTTCGACCACATGTTATTGTTACTGCCGCGATGAAAGAAGACATTTGGAATGTTGGTAGTTTTTCTGGTACTGCTAAAGAATTCATCGAATATGGTTACAACATGACTGATACTAACGGTAAGTCTAACGAAGAAATCGTTAACTACCATAATGAAATAAAAGCTAAATACTGGAGTAAATAAAATGGCTAAAAAAGAAAACACTAAAAAGTTCGAATTGGTTGAAAACTTGACTCTTTATTACGATGGTGGTCTTCTATATCGAATCCGTGCATTGAAAAATTTTGGAGATGTTAAGAAAGGCGATATCGGCGGTTGGGTAGAATCAGAAAAGAACTTATCTCAAAAAGGTCTTTGCTGGATCTACAACGATGCAAAAGTATGTGCTAAAGCACGAGTATCTGAAAATGCTCGTGTAATGGATTTAGCTATTGTAGATTCTAATGCTCGAGTTCATGGCAATTCATCTGTTTGCGACAATGCCCACATTACTGATTACGCAACCGTTAGAGCTAATTCGGTTGTACGAGATAAATCATGTGTAATGGAATTTGGTCTAGCTGATGACTATTCCTTTGTATCTGGAAATGCTACTATATCTGGTCGTGCCCAAGCTTCAGGATATGCTCGTGTTTGTGACCATGCTCGAGTCACTAATGGATCCATTGTAAATGGTAATTCCTTCATCGTAGGTAATGGTTATATTGGTGGTGATGTTATTGTAAATGGTAACGAACGAATTGACTTTACCGTTATCCGTTCAACCGATTACGTCACTTATAAGGATCCTTTTACCGATTGTGTTTATTACACTGCAAGCACATCTCGCGATATTTGGCTGTATGATGACAAAGGTATTTCATCTGAATCATTCGTTGGACGTTTCGTTCACTTATGTGAGAATGATACTGACGAACGATTACCTATTTCTCGAGCGGACTATATTAAAGGTATTGTGGAAAATCACAAGAAACTTTTTAATATAGATTAATACGTTAATTAGACACTCCTCTATCCAATTAAGGATAGAGGAGTGGTTCTTTTTTACATTCTAAAAAATCTCAGATATATACTATTAACGTGAACCTGGGAAGGAAATCTTCCTATCTTATTCATTAACCTTGTAAAGGAGTTTTACCATGTTGTACAGTGCTGTTAAATTCATCGCCGCCGGTGCGGTAGTGGTTGGCGTAATCGCTGCAATCGAAGCAATTTCTGAAGCAAAAGAAGCTGCTAAAAAAGCAGCAGATGCAAAAACCGATGCAGAATTACGCCGCGTCGAGCGAGCAATCGACGCAGAGTTTAAACGAACTCAAGAAGAGTTCGTTAAAGCTCGAGATGAGTTGGATCCAACAATCCACTCAATCAGTGAGGACTACGCTAAGGCGTGTCTTCGCCAGTACGGCATGGTACTCTCCATGTTGAAAGCAAGCCCAGATAACGAGATCGTTCTGGGTATGGCTGCAGAACGTCGCCGCAATCTGTTCGAAGTCCAACGCGACTTCGCAGTGCGTTTTGCAAATACTGGTCTCGAGCCAGTAGACCTCGCAAGAGGTTACACCGATCAGGAAATGATCGAACTGGTTAAGCGTGAGTTGGCAGCTCGTGCTTAATTAACAACGCCCTAGTACCACTATTGGTACTAGGGTTTTCTATTCTAACTTTGTAAAAGGAAATTTGAAATGTGTAAATTCAATAAAGATCTCAAAAATGAATTGGTTGAAGCTCTGGGTTTGTCAGAAGATCAATTAGAACTGCTTGACGAGAGCAAGTTTGACGAGCTTCTAACACAAGCGATCAAGAAAAACCTCGACCAATCTGAACAATCTGAAACTGAATCTCAAACTGAAAAGGAAACTGAAATGAACAATGTTGCTATCGAAACCCCTGTTGTTGAAACCCAAGCTACTGTTGAAACTACTGTTGCTTCTACTGCACTGGCTAAAGTGAAATCACCGGCAGCTCGCAAAGCTATCTCTGTATTTGCAAAAGTAGCTGCAGGCGTATTATTCGGTGGTGCCTGTGCCGTAGCTGGTGCAGCTCATCACAAAGAAGTAAATAAAGCAGTTAAGAAAGCCCGCAAAAAAGTGGGCAAAGTAATCCCTGCTATCGCTCCTAAACCTTGGTATAAATTCTAAGGTTCAAGAAAGAAACTCCTCTCCCCAAAAGGGAGGAGTTTCTTTTTTTGTTTCTATTCTATCTTTTGATATTTTTTAGTAAAGGAAATTAACATGTATCTGTCAGATAATCAAATCATTGGCTCTTCTTTAAACTCTGAAAAACCCCTCATTAAACCTTTCTCTCCTGGTAGAGAAATTGTTTACGTAAAAGATGAAACTAAAAACATCTCTCATGGTTTATCTCAAAATGGATACGATATCCGATTGGGTTCTGATGTAGAATTTTTTATCTCTGGTAGCTACATTCAGAACTCGGATGATACCAGTGCATGTTTAGATCCACTTGGTACTAAGAATGTATTAACTGCCCGTATGGATCCGTACAAAAAAGAATTGGTTAATTACAAAGACTATAAAGGCAATATTTCACAAAAAGAAGTTAAGTGCTGGTTAATTTATCCTGGTCAATTTGTACTGGCTCATTCTTTGGAAAAATTCTGTATTCCTGAAAATATCACTGGTTTCTTATTTTGTAAAAGTAGCTATGCTCGATTAGGCATGAATATGGCTCCTACTGTTTTGAAATCAGGTTGGGAAGGTCAATTGGTTTTAGAGATTTATAACCAAACTAATCATGCTTTGATGATCTACGAAGGTTGTGGTATTGGTACTATTTATTTTGCAGAACACCACGAAAGTACCAATGATCCTTATAAAGGAAAGTATCATCATCAAGAAGGTGTCGTAAAGGCTCGATAATGAGTAAATACACGTGGTCTAGGTTCGGTGGGTACGAATGTTCATCTAAGGGAGATAAGCGCTTCAGCGCGTTCTATGCGCGTTTAAACGATGGTCTCTCTATCGAGCATCACTTCCAATGTTTTATTAAAGGCTATTCTTCTATTGAAGAAGGAAAAGGAAACCCACCTTTAAGAGAAATACCTATCGAGGAAAGTTATCGTCTCTATAAGGAATTATGGAGACAATATTTAGATAACAAACCTTGGTTATGGATTGAATTGAAAAACAATGTAGAAAAGTGTAATAATACTGTTTCTGATATGTTTGGTACCAGTGTGATAAATCAGGCAAGAGCTTTGTGTGATTTATTAAACGAACGTTTCGATGTAGAACCTCTAAGTGGATTTGAAGTCTTAGATTTATTTTAAGGAGTAATTATTGTGTTAGGTGAATTAAAGATAAAAGTACAATATGAACTAGAACCAGAACTGAAGAAGTTTTTAGAAGCCATCTTCTTAAAGACTGGTGAAACGACTATTGATAATATTAGTTTTGAAGAAGCAAAAGAAGGTGGTTTTTATAATGTCTATGGTAATAAAGCCAATAGACGCATTTATAACATAGACCATTTGAAATATAAAGATCATTCTCTTTGTTACCGTATTAATATCTATTATCCTGAAGACATAGGATCTGAATACTGGTCAGAAGAGCAACGAAAAGAATTATTCTTTGTGGTTTCGTTCAGCAAAGATGAAGATTGTTACGAGATTGTTGTCAACAGTTCGGGCAGTAAGCATTCTGCCAATCATGAAGTTACTGTTTACATGAAGTATAATGATACCTCTACTAAAGTCGCTCACTATATTCTCTCTGCTTTAACTGAACAGAGAGAATTTAAATTCATTGATAATCTAATGGATAGTGCCAGAAATATAGCAAAATACTTTGTTAGTTGTCAAGATAAAGTAAGAGATGGTAAACTGAAATTTCTATCTATTATTTCTGATGTTGTTAATATTGGAAATAAAAAATGAAAGTAAGTTTATCAGATAATGCTAAAAGACTTATAGGTGACATACATTCTTTAGCTAAGTGTTTTGAAAGTGGTGCTAAGTTTAGTGGCTTCGCGATGCCTATTACTATTATAGATACTAAAACTACTCGTTCTTTTAATCCATTTCGTTATGGTGGTTCTTACCTTATCATTCTTAATTATAAGGTACAATTACTGTATCGGAAAAAAGGTTTGTTTACTCTTGGATCTTATGTAGATGTAGTTGAAGGAATCGAATTAACGAAACCAGAACTACACTATGTTGCTTTAGAGATTGATAATCTTTTTAAAGCAATTAAGAAAAATGAGTATTACTCTAAAGAACTCGGAGACATCTATGTCACTAAAGATAATTGTATGTAAAAGCAGTAACGACGTCATCGGTATTAATAATAGCATTCCTTGGAATCTTCCTGAGGACTTGAACTACTTTAAAGAACAGACCAAGAATTCAGTGGTTGTTATGGGTCGGAATACTTGGGAAAGCTTACCTAATCGTCCATTGCCCGATCGAATCAATGTGATTATTAGTAATAACCCATCTCGTTATTTCTTGAACGATGCTGAATACGATGATCCTAGCATTAAACATATTTTCCAATTGGATAATGATGATGCTTTTGCTGAGAAAATTCAGGCATTAGAAAAAGAATATGGAGATGTGTGGATTATTGGTGGTCAGAAAGTTTACGAGCAAGCTCTGGACATTCTGGACTTTGATGAAATTCACGTCACTAACATTTTACGAGAAATCGTTCCTGAAAATGAGAGCGATGAGGTTGCTTATTTTCCTATGGAAAAAGTACTCGCTAAATACATTCCAGAAGAAGAACATGCTGAAGTCTTTACTTCAGTACATCTTCCTGATCGTGAACGCTATACAATTACTCGTTATTTTCCTAAATAAAAGAATTACTCCTCTGCCCTTATGGGTGGAGGAGTATTTTCTTTTTTAGTTATTTTATCATCTGAACAATTAAATAAAAGGATGATGAAAATGCCGGTACGTGTTATTGAAGAAGACATGTTTAATGATAAAGAAAGTGTTTATTGTGTTCCTGTAAATACTCAAGGTATTGCCGGAAAAGGTTTAGCACTATATTTTAAACAAAAAAGCCCAATGTGGTATAACCAATATAGAGAAGCATGTAAGAATGATGAAATCAATAAAAGAAAATATCATTTATACTCTACGGCAACAGAAACGTTAGTAAGTATTCCTACTAAAATTTCACCCTACGATGATTCATGTATTGACTTAATCCTTGAGGGTTTAAAAGCATTTGAAAAAGATTACGACAAAACAGAAGGTTTTCATTGGATTACCCAATTGAGATTACCTGCATTAGGTTGTGGTTGTGGTAATTTAAAATGGGTAGATATTGAAGATAGAATCATTGAAGAATTAAAAGACAGTGAGGTTGAATTTATATTCTGTATTGAAAGTAAACATCGTCCAGATCGTTGTGCTGAAAGATTCATGAATAATCACATTTTCTTTAAAGGTGATCACATTCTTGGAATTACTTATAGATTCGATCTAAACTTATTAAGTCCTAAAGGAATCATGAAGAAATACCCAAATGTAATGTGTTTCATTATTGACTGGATTGCTCATTATCTTGACATCAATCCAGAAGTATATAAAACAGAATCACAAATGATTTCTGGTATTAAGTCTGCTCTTATCGATTATTTTAACCGATATGGTTTTGTAAAAGACGATATTGATTTCAGAAGACTGATTATTGAGAAAATGATCGAGGGTAAGAAAACACATTACTATTCAGATGCTCATTTTAAAAAGTATCTAGACGACTTAAACGAAGAAGATGTGTTCTTCGCTTATTGCGGTTATGACTTCCCTGCTATTTTGGGTATTAACATGGATTTATCCAATAAGCATTTATTAGATAGAAAGCTTTGGAGCGGATCTAACTATTTAGGTAAACTTTTATCTAGATTATAAACATATACTATTAAATTGAAGATATCTAACTGTAAGGATTTTAAACATGGATAGCATCAGTAATAATTTGGTAATGATTGATATCTCGTCACTACCAAAAACTCCAGAAGAAGAAAAGTTATTTAAAGAAGCTAAAGAGTATTTAGAAAACGAATTTGAAATTCCTATTTCTACAATATTCAAAATCATGATTAATGGAGTAAGTGGATTTGTTATTGACAATGATTACGAATACGTTGAAAACTTTGTACGTAATTATCTAGATCTACCTACTACAGAACAAAAGAAAATATTTGTTAATTCAGATGGTGAACAGGTATTCATTTGGGATGATGTACAAACAGGTGCTGAAGAAGATCACTTAGCTTTTCTAGCAAGAATATTTATTAGAGAGATTAAAGAAAAGAATGGACTATTACTTATAGATTATTCTATTCGATGTAAAGAAACTTCTTTAGTTACTTTAAGCCAAGAGTCTGTTCATCCTGATCATATCGTCGTATACCTTGATAAAGAGGAATAAGATGTTTCAAATAGCTAAATCAGAATTTGTTTTACCTACTGAATTTCTGGTTAATCTAAATATAATGGACCTCTATCAAGAGTGTATTATGCTGTATGGTAGGGATCCATTTAGAGATCGACATAACCATCCTGCTTGTTTTAATTATAATCCTAATAAACCAATATCTGAAGAAGTATTTGATCAAGTTTCCTTTAGTCTTCTAAATTCAATTACCATTAAGTATAAAGATGTTTATCTTGCGAGTATTCCTATTAACGAGATGATTGTTAAGGAAACCATGATACGTTTATGGGATTCTTTCTTCAATGATTATTTTGATTATAATCCAGAAGACTTGATGGTAGATGATGAATATCTATTCCGTGTTGATGATGAAGAGAATGGTGGTTATTCTAACTGTATCACGGATAATAAAAATAATGTAGTTACATTGAAATATGGTTTGGAAGAAGATGAAGCAATATTTACATCTTTATTCTTTTTAAGGTATGTAAATTATCTTGCTAATCTTTTTCCGAAAATATTTAATTACATTTTACAAAATCCTAAACTAGAACCGGAAATCATTCCTAGGACTGTTGATCCATATTCGTATTATCCTAGACACAACAGAAGAATAGCATTACCTACAAACTACATTAATGACATTATGATTAATACTAGAGTGGAGTATGACATCGTATGCAAGACAATAACTATTTAATTGGACATTTAGATCAGACCAATCTTCCTATATGGGAGATTGGTCAATCTCATTATCTTGATCTTTCTGAGATATTCAATGTGACCAGTTCTTTAGCTATAAAGAATACTGGTTTACCATCACTTAATTTTATTCTGGATATTCTTCCTGAATATAACTTATCCAATATCACTTCTCTTAAGGAACTAGTAAATTATTCAGTTTTAGAATTTGCTTTAAAAGTTTCTGGAACTCCTATTAGAATAGATGAAGAGATTATTCGGATATTCTTTGGAAAATTATTCGGATACCTTATAGAGTTGAATATTATTAAGTTAGGAATGACTAAGAGAGTATTCTTTAAACAAGAAAGTGATCCTAGTCTAAATCAAAAACAATTAAACATTTTATTCGGTACAATCTATACTGTACTGACACGAGATTAAAAATGAACCTAAAAAGAATACGTTTATTGGTAAACATGGGGCCTCTATTTAGAGTAGTCGATGCCCTAACTGCCAATCAGTTTGTCATTAACCATAAACAAGTTATTAATGAATTGTTGTTAACTGTAAGTACTCGTGAGGTTAATCGACACTATAATCAGATCGATACACATATCCCAATGTGTAAAGATGACATGAGTATTCAGTTAACTTCAGAAACTCTATACCAAAAACTTATTAATGAAACCTACCTCAATCACGATAAAGCGGTTACTATTTGTAATACTTATATCGACTGCATGTATCAATTTTTAATCAATATACATGAACTTATGAGCGGGGAAGAAATCATAAAAGTATTTGGTCATGTTCCTACATTATACTACTACTTAACAGTAGAAGAATATTTAGGAGATGGTCAGTTTGTCCTTGCTGAGCTAGTGCCTGGTCAGGATCAAATGGAAATCGATACAAGTCCTTGGTTTTATCTTAAATAACTGACTAGGTATTATTTTATTATATAAAATCTTACTTACTCTTTTATCAATGAAACCATTTACTAATCGTCACATTTCGGAATTAAATGAATCCATTACCCAAAAACACTATAGCCGTATTTTAAAGGATCTTGATCCTTCTAAAAAATACAAGGCTAATAAACGTATTGCGAAGATGAGAATTAAGTATCATCATCTCGAAACGCTTAATAAGAAAAATACAGACGATATCTAGATATGAAGAAGTATCTATTTGATCTTTCGGGTAGGTCATGCTATTTCTTTACTCCTAAGTATGTTTGTTCCATTGGTGATTATATTAGATAGTCACGTACAGGTTATTCTTTATAGAGTAATCTGTGCGGGATTATTTACCGGACGGTGGTCTTTAGTCCCATGACATTCTTATTTGTTTTCATATATCCCTTTACATTAACAGCTCTACTACTCCTTAACGGGAGTAGTAGAGTTTCTTTTTGTTTTATTTTAAATCTATATCATTTAAGTGTAATAGGATTTTAAATTTAATCTTATTTTAATCTAACTTTAAAAAGGAAAACCCTATGTCTAGTAATGATAAGCGAAAAGCCGCTAAAGCTAAAAAGCGTAAAGAAAACTTACGCCAGCGAAAATTAAAAACAGGAAGCACCATCAATCCAAATAACATGATGGTATTTAATAAAACTTCTACAGGTTTAGATGTTATCCATCGTGGTAGTGTGTCTGGTTCTATTGCGACCGATATTTTAAATGAACAAGAAACTCAACCTATCGATCCTAAAAATCGAGAAGACTTGATTAGCCAGATCAAAAA
>FLSA01000642.1_pt1 | contig 21849 bp, 21 predicted proteins | sample 1550521 | NCBI WGS metagenome assembly FLSA01 (sample SAMEA4031771, study PRJEB14383) | metagenome | biome: human; feature: oral; material: saliva | place: Philippines | collected 2014 | reverse complement strand
GGGGTGAGAAATCCAGTAGTGTATTTCTCACCCCCACGCCCCTTTATTAGAGCTCGATACCTTGCTCTGGCGGTTCAGGACCTCGACGCGGAGCCTCATTATTCTGAGACCGGCCTGTCTGTGTTACACCGCTTTTCTGCATCATGGGCTGGAGAAAACTGAGTGACTGCTGCGCTTCCGCATCAAGCTCTGATGGTCGATTACCTAGCTCTGTGATAGCTTCTTGTTGTTGTGAACTTAAATTATTACGAGCAATAGTTAGGTCTAGAGCATGTTGCTTTTCTATAGGGAGTTGAACGCCTTGAGACTTGGCGCGACGGAGACCTGTACCATCTTTGCTTCCTTCTGGTGGTAAGGTGCGTTTGGAGGTTCCATATTGATGCGCAGTTTCTTCACGTACATATTTTCCAAGTGCTATATTTATCAAATCTTCAGTCTTTAGTTTCTCAATTGGTGCGCTAGAAATTCCTTGGATAAGTTTATTTTTGGGAGATAACTTTGCGTCTAGTCTGATATACCCTTGTGTATGAGCGTCATAAATATTTATGACATCAGAAATTTCATTGTATAGACTGTAATCTGAGTAACGAAGTGTCCTACCAACTGCATAAGCGACTGCGTCAGGTATCCAAAGAAGGTGCTCCGCTTTAGGGGAACGCTGAGTTAGCTTGATGTTGCCAATGATGCCTTGATCTTTCAGCTGGGAAATAAGTTCACGATCCAACCTATTGTCATCCAGTGCACGGTTCTCAGAATTAGCTTTTACACGCTCAATAACAAAATGACTGATGGGATTGTCGGCGTCCTGAGAGAGTTTTAAAAGAGTTAAGATGCACTCATTGCGTGCTTGGCGAATAAATCTAGCCTGCTCCTTTTTATTTTCTGAAAGGTTCTTATTTTCTGAAAAGGGGATAAAAGTGTTAACGGTAATAATCGAGGAATCTAAATCAAGATACGGCTTAATTTTTCGGAGCATCTTGATATTTTCTTCTTGATCTTCATCTGTTGCATGGTAATGATGCCCAAAATCATCTATAAGAGCGTCTCGTATTTCTTTTAGTTTATTAGATTCTAGGATGATTGCTGTAACAGAATAAAAACCTTGATGTACTCCGTCTTTGGTGTATTTGGGGCTCCAGTATGTCTCATCGATGAAACCGAATCGTGGGGCTTTGTAGTTGTTGCGGTAGAAATTGTTGATTTTTGAATGAGGTGACTCTAGGTCGAACATGTAGTCGCTAAGAAGGGAGTGGTATTTTTGGGCCTGCATTTTTACCTTGTTGTATGGTGCTTGAATCTGTGATAGAATTATACCGCTAGGATAAAACGATGGACCACCGCCCGAGGGTACAGGGGTGAAGGTGTTGAGGGGTCTGCTGGGGGATACCGGCCGAACTTAACGCTCCTAGTTTAAGGCACCTGATGAGGGTGCCTTTTTTGTTGCCTTCTTACCCCTCTAAGATAATCGTGAGAGCATTATTTGGGGTCTGTTCAGCCATTCTCACCCAGCCTTAACCTATTTCAATCCTTATTGGACGGGATTCGACCTTGACCTCAACCTTAACCAGAGGCCTGCACCGTTGTTGCTACTTCTGCAGCGGCGGCTACAGCCGCTCGCAGATGCTCAAGAAACAGACCAATATTTTAGAGGGGGGACGCACAGCGTGCGTCCCCCCTCTAACGTTATTCCTAAAGTTCCATTCCCTTATGAGTCTTTGGACGTACTGTCGAAGGTGCCGGTGGCTGTTTCGGACGAGGCTCTGTTCCTTTTCGGGTGTGTGCCCTCATGCCAATCTGGCTCACCCTCAACGCTGCCAGAGTTTCCTCATCAGCTGCAGGTTCAGGCGCACGCTCAGCACGGGCTTCCTGCACCTTCTGCTCTACCGGTGAGAACGACTTCGGCTGCTGCTCCGGGTCATTAACCTTCTGGTCCTTTGGATGCTTCTGCTGGTTCTTGGCGCGTTCTGCCAGACGGGCCGCCTTGGCAACACGCTTGACCTGCTCCAGAATGCCAATCACTGCTTCCGCTGCGCGGGTCTTCTCAGCAGACTGCACCACCACCGGCGCACCCGCAGATGCCAGGCGCGCATTATTCACCCGCTGACGTGCCTCATGCACCATCTCACGCGGTAACACGGCAGGTTCACTCTCCGGCACACGGTACTTGGTGCGCAGTGCGTCAGCCTCACCAGCAGCACGCACCCACTGACGGAAAGCACGCCGACGGGTCGGCACCGGGCCCAAAGCCTTTACCCACGCCGGGGCCTTGCCCTCGCGCACCTGCTGCGCCAGCTCCTCGCCCCGTGCACGGGTGAGCTTGCCAATCTCACGCGAACGAGCACGCAGAATTGTGCCCAGTCGGCCCTGACGAACCGCAGGGTGCTGTTCCCAGAACCGATCCAGACTGTACCCGGAGACCCCGCCTGAAGTGACCTTCGCCGGGTCCACCGCAGCTGGGCCAGAGGGCAGAGACTGACGAATCTTCTGCTCTTCCAACAGCACTTGATGCAGAGTGAACTGGTGCCCGCTCCGGGCACGTTCACCGCGCACAATCTGCTCCAGCTCACGCTGATCCCCGCTGATTTCCCAACGACGGCGCGTGATTTCAGCGTCCATGTCACCCAGATTCTCCTTAATCTGAGCATAAACACCGGTAGTATCGCCTTCGTTCGCGTTCAGCGCCTTGACGGTCCGGGCACGCATCGCCAGCAACTCATCGGTTTTCGTCATGGCATAAGGATTCGTGAACCACCACGGATCCTCCACCACCAAACGCTCCTCTACCGGGGCAGTCTTCTGCTTCGCCTGCTGCACCAGGCGCTCCAGATGCTCATCTGACAACGACGCCAACGGACGATCAGAACGCACCATCTGGGCCTGCTGGCGAATCTGGGCCACACGCCACGCCATCACCGCGGCAGCATCACGCGCAGTAGCATCACCATCATGCAGGGCACGACGACCGTAGGCCCGCTCGACCAAATCGGCAGGGTCAAAGCCCTCACGGGTTGCTTCACCCAGCTCATGAGCCAACGCACCCCATGCGTCAGAGGACAGAACCTCAGCAGCATCAGATGCAGCGTCAGCAGATACATGATGAGTCACCATGCCGGAGGCACCATCACGGACCGGGTGCTCAGACACTCGGCCCATGCCCTCATGTACGGCAGCGGCCATGACCTTCTGCACCGCCAGCTCGCTGATGTCTTCATGCTGAGCAATCAAATCAGCGAGATTGTGGTGTTCGGCGCGCACGGCGTCTACGCTCTCATGTACCGTGAGGTCACGTTCATACGCGGAGGCGATCTGCTCCAGAACTTCATCACGCTTCTGACCGTCGCCCAAGGCGACATAGAGTGTGTTGCTTTCACGGCCACGGGTGAGTGCCACATAGGCACCGGCACGGTCCGTTGAGGAGTCAACAAGTGCGTGTGCGGTGTCCACGGTAGCGCCCTGGGCACGGTGAATCGTTGCGGCGTACCCCAATTCAACATTCTGGGCAGCGTAGGCAGCAGGAAGTGTCACCTTCCCGCCATGCTCAAGATGTTGCACCGTGAGCATGCCGTCCTCAAGCCCAACAACTCGCCACAAATCGCCGTTCTTCACAAAATCCTGACCGCTATTAACAGTCAGGCGGCGCGCGTTCTGGCGGGTTACAACCACATCACCCACATGCGCGCGGGCCTCATTATGTAGACGTACCGAACCATGCTCAGGGTGCACATGACCACGTTCCATGGCATGAGCCTGCGCCAAATCATTCAGTTTGCCCACGGTCTCATTGGTCGAAGCAATCATGATGGACTGCTTCCCGGCAGTGGTGTCTTCACGCCAGGCGGTAAAGACCTGCTCGACCATCACATCAGATTCACCGGCAACAACCCGGCCCTGATCCTTATACCAGTCGAACGGCTTATCGTCTCCCACCAGGGGCGGCTCACGCAACGCCAGGGTCGCAGCCGCCTCATCCGGGTTTTTAAAACGGAACAATTCATCAAGGTGAACGGCGCCAACCTCACGGTCTACCAACCGCAGAGCACCGCCAGAACCAACAGCAGAAAGCTGACGGTAATCACCCAGAGCGCGCACCAGTGCGCCGCGCTCTTGCGCAAGTTGCAGGATCTGCTGGAACTTCGGGGTGGAGACCATGCCGGCCTCGTCCACCAGAAGAACATCACCAGCACGCAAGTTAAGAGGCGCGCCCTTCTTCCAGTCAGACAAAATCTTGTCTACCGTGTCAGCTTCAATGCCCATTTCCTCGCGCATCACCGCAGCCGCTGCGGCAGTCGGCGCCATGCCCACCACGCGCCCGCCAGAGGCCTCAATAGCGTTGACTGCAAGGCGAGTTGATGAGGTCTTACCAGCGCCAGCAGCACCAATGCCCACCACCAAAAGCTTGTCACTGGTGGCGAACTCGCGGGCCATGCGTTCCTGACCCTCGGGTAGAGCATACCCTTGTAGAGCCAGTTCAGCGCGACGCTTCTCAGCTTCCACCTCAAAGACGTCAAGACTCGAAGCGGGGATGACCTGCTGGGTTGCTGCGTCCAAAATGGCGTTTTCAGCGGCCAGCACCCGCTCAGAGGTAAACAGTTCATGGTTAATCTTCTGGTACTGGCTCGTGCCGTCCTCGCGCATAAACTCGCGCGGAGTCAGCCGCTGGCCCTGCGCGTGCAGGGGCAGCATCTCAGCGGTCAGGTGCTCGCGAATCGAATCCAGCAGAGCAGCGTCCTGCTTCTCGTTCAACCCCAAATCGCGTGCATAGCGCAGCACCTCAGCGTTCACGTGGGTACGCCGCCAAGTCGAACGGGACTCTTCCAAGCGCGCGACAATAGCCGCCGCGTGCTCTTGCACGGGCGACTCATACGCCTGCTGACGCTTCGCCTGCAGGACCTGCTGCTCATACTCAGCAGATGCCGCTTTCAATTTTTCAGCCAAGGCACCCTCAACCGGAAGGTCCACACCCTGCTCACGCAACGCGTGCGCTTGCGCAACCCACTCAGCGTGCAGCTCTTCCAGAGAGTGCACCCCATCCTTCGCCGGACGGGTCGCCAGCGTCGCCTGCTGAGCCAGCTGAATCAGCTGCTTCTCACTCGGCGCATAACCATGCTCCTCGACAAACTTCGCGGTCACCTGCTCGAGAGCGGCACTAATCTCACCACGGCGCGATGAGAAAGCCCGCACCATCTCATCATCAATTCCGACGATTTCGTGCACGGGCTGCTTCCCGTTCAGGGACCGTGCCTCAAACTGCAGGCCGGTCAATTCAGTCACATACTGCTGGACACGGACGTTATATAGTTCGCTACATTCAACGCCGTACTGGTAGAACATGCGCCCGTCAATCGAAGACCACTGACCATCAATGCCCTGAACTCGGTTGGCAATCACGACGTGATCGTGCAGGTTCGGGTCTCCCGCGCGGGAGTCCCAGTGACGGAACTTCGTACCAATCACGCCACCAGAAGTATCAATCTGACGCACACCATTGCGGCCACGGCGGGTCATCACAACGTTCTTCTCCAGATGACGAATCACGTCCTGAATGGCACGCTCATGCGCCGCCTCAATGCCTCGGCGTAGCTGCTCATCCCCCAGACCCCAGGCAATAGAGACACTTTTCGGCGGGGTGAATACCAGGTCATACCCGGCAACAGCCTTCTGATGAGCCTTAGAATTCTGAGCCACGAACTGCACCAGCTGTGCGTTGCTCGGTTCGATTCCACGCTCGTCACGGAACATCTGCGCGCCAACACGGAACCGGATTTCCTTCATCTCAGCCGTGTTTGGTTCGGCACCATCATGCATGCGGCGGTGACGTGAAACTTCCTCCTCAACACGCTGAGTAAAGTCAGTAGATGCCACGTAATCGGGGTGAATATGCGGTGCAGCCTGCTCAGCATAAAGGACCTCTTGTGCCTTCTTACCTGCACTATGAGCACCCTTAAGTTCACTGCTTGTGAGACGATACTGAGCTACAAATTCATCATGATCTACCTGGAATGCCTGACCAGATTCTGCATAACGAGTTAGATAAGAAGACACGGTACGCTGACTCATAGGGTAACCCTGTGCGGTCATTTCATCAGCAATCTTCTGCTGACTCATCCCCTCATGCACACGACTCAACAGCTCCCATGCACGCTCAGCAGCCTTCACTCGGTGCTGTTCAAGAGTCTGCTCATAGACCTGCTGATACGCCTCAGCCGCCGGTGCACCATGCAGAGTATCAAGGACCTCACCGGTGGAAACAGGGGTGAACTTCTGCCCAAACAGGGCATGCATATGCGCTTCAGAAACCTCACCGTCGAGGTTCAAAGCTGCGGAAGCTGAGCCAACCCACTGGCCTGGCGGCATGCCATGAACGGAATAGTAATCACCAATTTCACGGTCTTTTGCGCGCAAAGCATCGCCAGTGGCGACTTCGTTCACGTAGTACTTATAACCGTCGCCAGCACTGAGTTTGTGGACGGTCATCATAGCACTATCTTAACACGAATAACTCAGATTAGAAGCCTAATTTATATGATGCAAGAGGTGTGACAAAAAGAAAGCGCAGCTTTTCAGCTCCACAGGTGCGAAGAATGAGCACACAACAATGTGGACAGGCTGAAATGCGGAACGGTTTTGTCCGACAACACTGTGTCGCGCTCATCCACAGGCGGCGCCGGTGTGTGTGAGAGCTCTGCTCTCTTGGAAGGAGCTTGCGGGAGGAAAGAGAGGGCACAGGGCTCTCATGCATTCCAGGCAGCAGACGGCGGGAGAGCTGTGCACACCTCGTGGGTCAGGGCGCAGGTGGAGAGAGGAGTTTGCGGGGTGAATCAATCTGCGGGCTGTCCACAGGTGGGTGCAGGTGACCGGCTGATGCGTGCCAACTGTGGGAGAGCGAAACCGGCGGCTGCGCCGCCGGTTTTTCCGTCACCGGTGACGGAAAAATTCGCGCGCAATAGCCATAGCGTGTAGTATCTAGAGTGACAAATGTTATGAACGGCCCCAATAAAGTTCATAAACATCATTGAGAACAGACGCCCCGAACTATCAGAAGTTTGGGGCGTCTGTTGCTCTGTAGGCACTAGGGGGTGTTCAGCGTATTGTGGTGGCTACCGTGACGGTTTTTCTGAAAATATGGCGTTCTAAAGGTTAAACTGGAAGATAAGAAATCCCCCTTTGAAAGGAATCACCCATGACTCGCTCACCCCGTACCATTGCCGCCCGCCGCGCCCGCGAAAACGCAGCCGCCTTCGCAGAACGCGAAGCAAAGCTGCTGACCCTGGCTGAAAAATTCTTCGCTCTGGAAGCCGATAGCCCGGCGGCAAAGATTGAGAACGAAATCGAAACCCTGGAGAACAAGCTCACCGCCTTGCGCGAAAAGCTTGTGAGCGCCCGAGATGAGACTGATCAGAACCTCGCCGCGCCGGTCGCCGAAATGAAGGCACTGAAGGTTTCCAAAGATGAGATCGCCGCCCGCCTCGGCCTCACCCGCGCCGACGTGAACGCACTGCTGCGCGCCGCCGCTGCCAAGGCTGAACCCGAAAGCGAATAAATTTCTCATGGGCACCGCATACCAAGGCAACCAAAAAAAGGGGCTTCGCCCCTACGTTCACAAAAGCAAACGACGCGGCACTAGCGAACGCCAAGGCGTCGATATTCGGGACGTCCCAAAGGTCGAGCCCGGCAACTACTCCCTGCTTCTCTTGCTAAATCAGGCGCTCTCCTACCGCCTCTCCCCCACAGGCGAGGACGGCGAACCAAACACCGAATGGGTGCAGACTGATTCCCGCAGCACCCTGCGCCTGGTTGCTGGAACCATCCAACCCAACGGCACAGATGAGCCCCGCCAGATTCTACCCACCGGAAAATTTGCACGCGCCGCTTTCCTCTGGCTCATGCTCGCAACAGCGAAACATCAGTCACCGAAAATCTCAGTCAGTTCATTCCTAGACTTCCTCTATAAGTTCTATGCCTCTGGCGCTGCGCTACTTACCCCGGAACAGGAAGCTGAAGCCATCGAGCAACTTCACGCCCTGCTCGCCGTGCAGGTTGAAGCTGTCCTGACTGGCCCGACCCCGGACGGAAACCTCGTCAAGAAAACCTACCGCTTCGCTCTAGCATCAAGCGCTGATTGGGTGTACTCCTCCTCTGGTATGCCGCTTCTGAATGAGTCAACCGTCGTTCTGGCCCAGCCCTTCTACAGCCATGTTGCCACTTTCTTTGTGGTCACCGGAACCGGCCCCGCACTCATTCAACTCGCGGATAAAACACAGTCCCCGTTCACCCTGGACGCGCTCATCTGGTTCTCGCATTTCGTCTACCAAGCAAGGTTAAGCCAGCGGTCTATTGGTCCTGTGAGCTGGGACCAGCTGCGCGAAATGTTCGCGCCCGATCAAACAGATACTCGCTTCTTGAAGCGCACAAAGGCATCAGCATTCGAGCTGGCCAAGCTCGATAAACTCATGATGCTTTCAGCTGAAATTCTGGAGGGACGCGGGGAACACGGCCCCGTGCATGGGCTCATCTTCCACCCGGTCCCGTGCGATGCATTCCATAAGAGCATCATCGACAACCGCTAAACAAAAAATGGGCGGGCCGATATATCTTAGATGTATCGGCCCGCCCATCTCTTTAGAAGAGCTGCGTCTGCCCTTCCATCGTCAAACCTCTACCAAGACGGTCTACAGCCTCTTGGTCGTACCCGTGAGCTAAGGTAAGCTCGCGTAGTGCTCGTGAATCTGCCGCGCGTTCAGCTCGACTACGGCGCAAGAAAGCCAAGCCATGCAGGTTGTCGCGGCCGCGTGCCGCGCGCTCTCTCATGTTCTCAGAGTGATCGCCAAGGAAGAGGTGAGATTCTGAACCGGTTTCGGCGCGCACGCATAGTGGGTTGTCGCATAGATGCGTGACCATCTCAGCAGCTTCCACGGCATCATTTCCGAACGCAACCGTGGCGGCGAATCGGTGGGCACGCCACATTTTTTCGCCTGTCTCCGTGTTCGGGTCTTTGACCCAAAACCGCCCGTAACCGTCGGCACCAATGGCGCCGACCCATATCCAGCAGGCACCGGGCATCTCACCCTTGACGACTTTCTCCCAGAACCGGCGGGATTCTTCTTCGCTCGATTTAATCTGCATCGCTGTACTGCACTCCTGCGTATTTGCCGATACGGTCCAACACCGAATAAATTGTGTGCCGGCTGCACCCCATCTTGCGGGCGATAGCCGTTTTAGGAACACCCATAGCGGCCAACCTACGCACTTCACGCGCTTGTTCTGGGCTAAGTTTTGGCGCGCGGTCATACTTGCCCTTGGCTCTGGCTATCGCGATACCTTCAGCCTGTCGCTCTCTAATGATGGAGCGCTCCAGCTGCGCAACGGCCGCGAGAATCGTCAGCATGAACTCACCCTGCGGGGTGTCCGTATTCAGAGCGGGGTTATCAAGAAATTCGACCTGCACGCCACGGTCTTTGAGACTCTGAACAATGTCGAGTAGATCACGAGTGGAACGCGCGAGGCGGTCGGCGCTGGTAACCTGCAAGACGTCACCCTCGCGAAGGTAACGCATCATCTCCTGGAACTGCGGGCGGTTGCTGGTCTTAGCGGCACTGACCTTCTCGATAAAGATTTTGTCGCACTCTTCCTCAAGTGCTTCAAGCTGCCGCGCAACATTCTGTTCCAAAGTTGATACACGAGCGTACCCAACGATTTGCCCGACAAATTCCTTCTCTTCTTGTTCCATAACCCCCGCTTTACATCAAGCTTGTCTGTCAGGGTTTATTCTATCCTTCAATAGGCATAGAAACACCCCGCCGCAGTACCCCGTGGCGGGGTGTTTGCGGGGGTATACCTTAAAGACACACAAAGGTGGGGTGCTCAAGATGAATATCTTGAGCACCCCACCTTCTTTAGTCTCCGAGTCCTTGACCGGATTCGTGGTTCAACCCGTGGTTGATGCTTCGGTTAGGTGTCTGAGCTGTCTGCTGCTGACTCGTTCCAGTAGGTCCGGTATAGCCGCTCATAATCTGCTGGTAGATTTGCTGAGACTTCGCGGCTTCCGTATCGAGTGGAGTCTCGTGCGGAGTTTCGCGTGGTGTCGCGATAGCCTCAAACATTTGGTGTAGCTCCTCAGGGTGTAGCTCTGTGGACCCCCTATCTGGTCCACTAAACATCGACCGCTGGTTCCAAAACTCAGTACTCACACGGTTGTAGTCGAGCTGGAAGTTGCTCATTTCTGCGACATGATCCATAAAGATGCGGTTCGTTCTGCCATTGCCCTCGCGGAAGCAATGGGCGTAGTTTAGGTTTGCGAATACCTCAGAGGCAGCTTCAGCAAATTCCCTCCGGTTGAGGCTCCCCCAATCTGTTGCCTGAATTTTACGGGTTGCCTCATCTAGAAAGTGGTCAATACCCCCATTCTTCGCATCAGCAAAGGTGGTCACACCTTTATCCATATTGACAGTGCGGTACTCCCCTGCCCAGTCGTACACGTCTTGAAAGATGTAGCTGTGGATGGCTTTGAGGTGTTCCGCATCGTATGTGTGGGGTATGAGCTGTGGGTTCTCTTTGAGCTGGTTTCCCCAGTATTCCGTTGAGTTGTATTCGAAGAGCGCTAGGACTCCAGGGTCGGTTATTTCAGGGATGTTCCGCATCACTTCGTTGTGCGGAGGGGGGAAGAAATATGCTTCCCATTCCTTGTTGCTCACTGTTCCTTCGCCTTAGCTTCCTGGAGGGCTAGGGCTTCTTCCAGAATGAGCTTGCGGTATTCTTCTCCGCTGATGCGGCCTAGCTTCATGTCGATGAAGCGTGCGACTTCTTCGCGGGTGTGCTTGCGTCCTTCGAGCCAGGATGAGGCGAGGACGTTAATAGCGTCTTGGCGCTGGTCTGCGGGAAGCTGCGCGAATAGCTCAGGGTAACGGTCAGGAAGGTCAAAGTACTCGGCCATGAGTAGCTCTCCTTAGTTATCGGCGGGGTATCGTAGGGTCATTCCAAATTTATCAGAACGACCCTACGAATATGTTTGGACGTGTTAATTACGCTTACGTGCACGATATGCCGCAGCTTCAATTCCGAAAGCCAGAATGAAAACAGCGCAAATCGGAAGGCACACAATGGGTGCCAAGGGTGAACATATTGCAACAATAGCAAAGACACTAAGGTACCAGGCGTTGTTCTTCAGATAGGTCATGACTACTCCTTGAGGGGGTAAAATAGGGGGAGCACCCCGTCTTCAAGATACTAGTCCTATTTTGAAGACGGGGTTTTGATTACTTCTCCTGCTTCTTGGAAGCTTCACGCCACTTGGCGCATGCTTCAATCAGCTTTGCAATGGCGGTAATCCATGCGGGGGTTACCACGTACCACTGCTTGAGGAGTTCAGCAATCACATGGGCAATGTCGCTCATGTTCCTCCTATTTAGTTGTGTGTTGAGGAATTTCCCCAACACTTATATTATATACTATCCCATAGACAATACGCAAGGCTTAAATGCCCTGCATTAGGAAGTTTCTATACCTAATCGACAGACTTATACTCAACACCCTTGGGTCGAGGCACTCCACTGCCACCCCATCCCCAAGATCGGGATTCGGGTGGATTCTCAAGGCGCCACTGAGCCCACCGTTCAACTTCTTCTTGAGTAAATCCATAGGAACGGCCTACTTGCACAGCAGCTTTCAAGGTTCCAGCTTTACGCGCTTTGGCAATGGCATCAGGGGTTACGCCCGCCATCTGTGCCGCTTCCTTACTGGAGAGATATTTCTCCATAACTAACCTCCTTTGAGGTGTTAAATGTGGATATACAGAAATCTGTGTTTCTGTGTTTCTGCATATCCATATTTTCGTGTTCCGCAAGGCTCTTTAGTCCTCGAGCTGGTTAATGAACTCGAGCAGCAGGTCAGTCATGGTCTTGCCGGTCATGGCTGCGTGTGCCTTCAGGCGGGTGTGGGCGCTGGCCGGCAGGTTGAGGGTCAGGCGCTTGATGGGCTCTTCTGCTTCTCCGCCGTTCTTAAATGCCTGTTCGAAGCTGGCGCGGTTCTTCACGCTCTTCCCAGTGCTGGCGGGTACGGTGACGTTGAGCTTCTTCTTTGCGGTTGCCATTAGGATTCCTTTTCAAGGCCGATGAGGGTGATGAGTTGGGCGGCGACATCGTCGTATCCGGCGAGGTCGTCGGGGGTGAGGCCGTAGCTGGCACGCACGGACTGCTTGGGGCGGATGGAGGTGTCGAAGATGGTGATGCCGGATTCTTCGAGCAGTTCCCTGGTCTCACGGAAGAGCACGGTGCGCGGGTCTGCAGAGGTGAGCAGGACGGCCGCGGGCTTGCCTTCGGGAATGGAGGCAAGGGTGGAGAAGACGCGGGTGATGTCCAGGCCAGCGGGTGCTGCCGGGATGATGAGTGCGTCAGAGCGCTGAGCGATCGCGTTAAGAATGGATTCGTTCAGCGGGGGTGAGTCGATGAGGGTGACTTCGGTGGTGGTGCGGCGCTTCTTGAGCTGCGGCACGTTGACGGGTGAGACCTCGAACGGGAATTCGCCGCCGTTTTCTTCTGCGGTGAAGGCCCAGTCGGTGGCGGAACCTTGGGGGTCTGCATCCCAGACTTCGACACTGTAGCCTGCGTTGGTGAGGGCGTGGGCGAGGTAGACGGTGCTGACGGTCTTGCCGACGCCACCCTTGGCGTTGATGATGCCGATGATGGGGCTCATGGCTTCTCCAATCTGTTTCTCTGTATATACAGTTTAGCAGAAAAACAGAAATCTGCATATGAAGATTTAGGTATTTCTGTACAGTATTTGCCCTGGTCAAGACATAACTGAAAGGGGCGAGTAAACCATCATGATTTACTCGCCCCCTTGGTTAGGTGCTAGGCGTTAGAGGTCTTTCGGCGGACAGACCACACACCGGCGGCACCGGTGAGAATCAGCATGAAACCGCCGATTGCGATTCCGCCAGTCTCGGCGCTGACACCGGTGTACGCCAGCTCGTCACGTGCAGGTGCCGTGGATTGAGCAGACGGGACAGCGGCAGGGGATTTCGCATCTGCAGCAGACTGAGCTGATGACCCCTTCTGGCTATTGGGTGTCTTGGAGCCCGGTGCTTGCGGGGTGATGCCTACCTCGTCGTTACCAGTCACTGCATGGTCTGCATTATCTGAGGTGGACTCGCGGTCAGATGAGGTTGCACGGGAGTGCGCCTGGGCGTCTTCGGGTGCGATGGGCACCTCGGTACTGAAGACTTCTGAGTTATCCGGGGCCTCGTTGTCTGCACTATCGGCAGGTGCTTTCTGGCTCGGCTCGGGGGAGGGGGCGATGACGACTTCAACTTCACCGGGGGTTTCAGTGATCTCGGGTGCCGGGGTGGAAGGTTCCGGTTCCGGTTCGATGACCGGTGCGGTGTCTTCAATCGGCTGGTGGTCGGCGGGGGTTTCGTCGCGTTCGCTACGTACCGGTTCGGGCTCGGGGGTGATGGGTACGTCGGTATTACCCGGGGTTTCCGGTTCGGGGGTGACGGGTTCAGGTTCCGGGTTGATGGGTACGTCGGTATTGCCCGGTGTTTCAGGAACCTCATGGGTCGGCTCAGGGGAGGGCGCGATGACGACTTCAACCTCACCGGGGGTGGGGGTTTCCTCGTGGGGTTCGGGGCGAGTCGGCTCCTGTGCAGGTGCTTCAGGCTCGGCGGGGGTTTCCGCTTCGGGGGTGGAGCCTTCTTGCGGTGCAGCATCAGCGGGTGCTTCTGCAGGTGCTTCCTGTGCTGGTTCCTCGGCGGGGGTTTCCGCTTCGGCGGGGGATTCGGTAACAGACTCGGGTGCGGTGGCAGGCTGGGTAGCTGCGTGACCGGCTCCGTTCTTGGTGATGAGAGCAACGGTAAGGGAGCGGGTCTGGTCGCGGTTGGGCTGACCGTTGTCACGGATGGTGATGGATCCGCTCTGGGTGGGTGTTTCTGCTGCGGCCGCTGCGGTGCAACTGATGGCGCCGGCTGCGGCTGCGAGGGTGAGGGAGGTGATGAGCGCCTTGCGGTTCACTTTTTACTCCTCTTAATTAAGGGTTGATAACGATGCTGTGCTGGTCGGGGCTGACGGTGACGCGGTGTCCGTCTGCGGTGGTGCCGATGACCGGAGTGTCGGTGGATGCGGTGTATCCGTTGGGGGTTGCGTCGCCGGTGGTTCCGTCACCGAATTCGAGGGTGAATCCTCCGGCGGGTCGGCTTGTGACCTTGGTGGGTACGGCTGGCAGGGCGTAGGATCCCTCGGTGGTGAGGTAGTGAACCTGGTCTCCTGCGATGGCGATGGTGCCGGTGCCGTCGATTTTTACGTTGTCGGCTGCTCCGGTGATGTCGATGGTGCGGCTGACACTGTCAGATTCTGGGGATTGGAGGGCGAGGATGTCTTGCCCGCTGGGGGTGTGCCAGAGGGTGATGACCTCGCCGGTGGCGGTTGCTCCTACCCAGCGGGTGAAGGTGGCTCCTTCGGCGGGGGTTGCTACGGGTCGTGCCGCGGTTTCGGTACCGTTGGCGGTGGCGGTGATGATGGTGCCGTTGCCGCGGGTGGATGCCCAGATGCCGCTGCCTTTGGAGGTGGCGATGAAGGCTGCACCTTCAGCGGGGGAGCGGTACCGTTCGGTGCCGGTGACGCTGATTTTTTGGACGCTACCGGGGGTGGGGTCATTGCGGGAGATAATGACAGGTTCTCCAGCGCGGGTGATGATGGTTTGCGCCTTGGCGGTGATGGTGTTGATGCTGGAGAATTTTCCGCCGGACCAGAGGAAGTAGCTGCCGGGTGCGGTGTAGAGGAATCCGTCACTGGTGGGGTGGATGGTCAGCCCTGCTGCTTCGATCTTGATTTTGGTGAGGTCGGTCTGGCTGACGAGGGTGCCTTTGGTGGCATCAACAACGTAGAGGGTAGTGCCGTCAATGTAGGAGATGCGCTGTCCGTCGCCGCTGAGTGCGCCGGTGGTGTAGGTTCCGTTGTCGAGGGTGAGGGTGACGCCTGCCGGGGTGGTGGCTGTGGTGGTGGCGGGTTGGTTGAGGGCGTTGACGGTTGCGAGGGCTCCGCCGCCGAGGCCGAGTGCTAGGAGGGCTGCGGCGGGGATGAGGATTGCTTTGCGTCGCCAGATGGACGGTTTTTCGACTTCTTCGGTGACGGTTTGGAGGGTGGGTTCTCCTTCGGGGGTGAGGGTGTAGTAGCTGGTTTTGGTGCCTTCTTGGACGTGGATTTTGACGTCGCGGCCGAGGGTTTGGGCGAGGTGGGCGCAGTGGCTCCAGACGTGGGTGAGTGCGGCGTCGGTGGTGGTGTCTTGGAAGGTGCGGGGGTTGTGGTCTTGGATGGTGAGGTTGATGATGCCGTCGGTTTCGACGGTGGCGTCGATGCGGGGGTAGTCGAGAGCGTCCATAATTTTACTTCTTCTGAGTCCGGCTCTTTACAAAAGAGTTGAAGCCCTGAGGTTCGAGGATGTGGGATGCCTTCCATTTGTTGGGTCGGTCAGCGGTACGGTGTACTCGCACAAAGTATTGCGGGCTAATACCACCGTCGACAGTGACTGCCACAGTTACCCAGTAGGGGTTTTCGCCCATGGCTGTTTCAAGAGTCGGGTCATTAGTGATGGTGGCTCCAGTGACTTTGCCCTTGAGAATGTCGGTTTTGGTCTTCGGGCCGTACTGGTTCTGGAGTTCGGGGTCGATGAGGGGGAAGAGCTCTGCTGACCATTCCTTGTAGGGCTTGCCGCTGGTGTAGGCGGTCACGATGGCCTTTGCAGCGTCCACTGCGCGGGCGCGGTCTTCATCAGTGATGGAGGTGAGCACGGCTTCGCTGGAGGGTTGCTGCTCGCCTACCCCCACCCCTGCGAGGGGGGAGGGGTCGAGGCTGACCGTCGGGGTCGGGGTTGCGGTGGTGGGGCTTACCTCGGTAACGGTGGGGGTGTGGGTTGCGGTGCTGGGTGCAGGCGCGGGCGCAGTGGTAGTGCTGGGGGTGGAGGTTGCAACGGGGGAGGAGCCGGTGGGGGCGGCGTTGTCGGTGGATGCGGAGCAACCGGTAGCGAGTAGCGTGAGGGTTGCGGTGAGTGCGGTGGCTGCGGTGAGTTTGCGGCTCATGATATTTCCTTTCTTAGGTGCCCGGCATGTAGAGGAATGCAGACGGCGAATTATTAGCAACAACGCGAGTGTAGTAAATGTGGTCATTCGGTGCAGCCAGGCCGTTGTATCCCTCTTCAACGAAGGTTCCGTCGTCGCGGACTTCCTTCACGATGGCGACGTGACCGTAGCCGCTCATTCCTGCGACGTGCGGGCCATAGTAGACTACTGCGCCAACCCGCGGTTCATGGCCGCTGGGCCAGCCTCGGCCTGTCCAGTGACCAAGCCACACAGACGCGTTACCGGGCGAATGGAAAGTGATATTTTCTGCATCGCCGCCTGTTTGTCGGGTGACACGCCATGCGGCGAAGGCTACGCATTCACTCGGAAGTGCGTTGGTGGGGTCGGGGGTGCTGGGGCAGTAGGAGTAGTCTCCACTGCAATGGGCCATGTGAGCCCAGGGGTAGTCGTCACCGGATGAGTCCGTGCTGACAGAGCCTCCAGTACTGCCGGTGTTGTTCTTGTCCGTCTTGGCGGCTTCCTTTTTGCACTCTTTTTTGGCATTGCCGCTCTTCTCCGCTGCTGACGTGTTATTTGCAGCGGCTGGTGTGGTGGCTTTCTGCGCCGTCACATTGGACAGAGAAGGTTCTTGCTCACCGGTGGGGTAGTCCTCAATCCCTAGGTCTTTGATGAGGGTCTGGTACTGCTTCCAGTGCGCGCGGATTGCGGGGGCATAATCGGCATTTTCATCAGTATTCCAGCCGCCAGACTGCTCAATTACGGCTCCAGGACCAGCGTTGTAGGCACGGAGCACGTTGTCGATTTCGTCGCCGCCTACGCCGGAATTACGCAGGATTCGTTTGAGGTCGCCCATGTAGCGGCCCATTGCCCGGATTGCGTCGCGGGGGTTGAAGGGGTCGCCACCGTTGCCATAGGAGGGCCAGGTGCCAGGCATGAACTGTGCGAGCCCCTGCGCGCCTACGCCGGAGACTGCATTGGGGTCCCATCCTGATTCTTGGTGGATGGTGGCTGCGATGAGGGAGATGGGGAAGCCGCTGAGGTTTGAGGCTTCTTTCAGTTCGGGCAGGTATTCCTTGATGGTGTCGCCTCGGTCGCCGATGCTGGTGACGGGTGCTGCGGCGGGAGCGGAGGCGTTTTGGTGGCCATTGCCGCCGAGGCCGCTACTACTGGAAGTGCAGGCGTTAGCGCCTACTCCGCCGCCGATGACGAGGAGGAGTGAGAGTATGAGTCCGAAGACGAAGACGAAGGGGAGGGCTACCCCCAAGGCACTTTTTTGCATGGTCTTATAGCTCCTGGTGTGTGGAGGAGTGTGTGGTTGGTGTGAGTGATACCGTGTGCCCTGGGGTCACTCTGCGTAGAGTGACCTCGTGTCTTATTTTAACAGGGGGTGTAGGGGTTTTAAAGCTGGCTGGTCACTGGGGGTGCAGCGCTCGGTGTTTATTTGTTATTGTAGTTGTACAAGTTAAAACCTGATGCCACTCTCTGCAGCTGTATAGCGCTACTCATTATTTTGGTGAGTTCCTAGACCTACTGGTTTTCTAGGGGGACGACGGCTTCGGGGCTGCGGGGGGGAGCCTGAATGGCCGAAGCCGTGGAACTTGTCATGGGTATGAGGCGTGGTCCCAGTAGGGTAGCGCCTCATAACGCTTTAAGGGCGGACCTTTAGTGGTTCGTCCTTTTTGTTGTCTGTATACCGTTTCCTTCGGGATACCCTGCTGGCAAGATGTACAGAAATACAGATTTATGCATATACAGAAATATGGATTTTGTGGTATAATGGGATAGTAGCCTGTTGAGGTTAGGAGAATATTGTGATTACTGATGTATCCCGCATGACCGGTGAAACTACCAAGAAGTCCCCGGAAGATGCTCTGCAGTTCGTTGAGGCTGGCATGAACCTGGCAGGCAATGCCATCACCGATCCTCATCTGAAGGAGCTCCTGCGCCAGTACGTATACGGCGAGATTTCTGCTGAGGAATGTAAAGCAGTAGGAATGCGTCATATCCTGAGCCACACATAATGGCGAAGCATTACGAGTGGGATGACTACTACATCCCAGGGACCCACGTCCTCCGAAACCTTTTCACCAGCCCCGGAAAACCGTATGGTGAAACTGATCCCGTAAAACTTCGAGAGCTCGAGGAGTTTACGGTGTCTATGCGTATGGGTGCGCTGGCTCAGCAGCCTATCCGCGGCAATTTCGATTTTGCCCACATGAAGGCGATTCACGGGTTCCTCTTTCAGGACGTGTACGAGTGGGCTGGTCAGGAGCGCACCGCCCCCAGTTTTTGGGATCCGCGCATGAGCAAAGATGGTCACAGGTATTTCCCGGCGGGTGATCCGATGCTGGAGCAGGCGAACCGGCTCTATCGTGGATTGGCCTCGAAGGATTATCTGGTTGGTCTTACTCAGGATGATTTTGTACGTGAGTACGCCGAGTTGTGGAACGAAATTAATGTAGTACATGCATTTCGTGAGGGTAATACCCGTAGCCAGTTTGTGTTTTTTAGTCAGCTTGCTGAGCATGCTGGGTATCAGCTGGATGCTGATGCTTTTGCGGTGGGTGAGCCTTTGCGTGATGAGTTCGTGGAGGCGCGTTATGTGGGTCAGGATACTGGGCGGAGTGATCGTTTAGCTGAGGTTCTTGGGCAGGCGATTACCCCGTTGGGTGGTGGCCAGGTTGAGGATGTTGATCTTGAGGCGGGCTCCTCCCCGCGCATACGGGGAAAACGCATGCGCCAGTCGCCATCCTGCCACACCATCGGGCTCCTCCCCGCGCATACGGGGAAAACTCCAGCTGACAGGGCACGATACCCAAGCAAAGCCTAAAAATTGAACCCGTCCCTGCGTATACATATAAGGGGGATGAGTAGACAATTACTTGCCTACGGTGACCCGCCGCCAGTAGCGGCTGGCCTTGACGCATCCAACGCCACATCCCCCAACACCACCGAACCGGCAGCATCAGAGTCAGCAACTCCGCGTCCGTTTAGACTCTCCCCCGTGCCGGGGGCGAGTTGCGCCTCATACATCCGCACAGCCTCCGCACGAATATTACATGCCGCATTCACGTCACGATCAATCCGCACACCACAGGCCGTGCACTCAAAGACACACACGCGAAGGTCGAGCTTGGTTCTCGCTCGCACTCCGCAGACGCTACACCTCTGAGAGGATGCAAAGAAGCGGTCAATAATCTGTACCTGTGAGCCGTACCAGCTGGCCTTGTATTCCAGCTGGCGGCGCAGCGTACTAAAAGCGGCATCCAGAATAGACCGGTTCAGCCCGGCCTTCTGGCGCACACGCTTACCCGGTGCCTCGATGGTACCGGCAGCTGAAGCAGTCATACCCGCCACAGCCAAGTCTTCAAGCCCGATGAGGGTATACCCGGTGGCCAGGCGCTTAGAAACCTGATGCAACCCCGATTCACGGCGCAAGGCTACTAGGTGGTGGTGCCGTGCAATCTGCTGCACAATACGGGCACGACGATTAGAGCCCTTCTGTGCTCGTGCGAGAGCACGCTGCAGGCGTACCAGGCGCTTCTCAGCGGCACGAGCCCAGCGGGGGTTAGCCAGGGTAGGGGTACCGTCACCGGTGAACTCCAAGGAGGGGTACCGTGCGAAGCGCTGCAGTGCCTGCTCGTCAGAGAGCGCGGCCAGGTAGCGCACGCCCAGGTCTACACCGACAGCGCCAGCGGCACGCTGGGCACGGGTAGGGGTTGCAGACGGGCGGGTAAGCTCTACCAGGATAGAGACATACCATCGGTCAGCGGCACGGGAGACCGTGTAGGAACGAATCTGAGCACCAGCACGCACAGCCTTCACTAGGGGCTTCGTAGTGTTGTGGGTACGGATCACGCCCAGGTGCGAGAGGCGCACGTGGCGGTAGTCCTCAATGGTCGGGGCGGTTTTGATGCCGCGGCGCTTGAGCTGTGCCTTGCGGCGTGTGTATTCAGGCTCTCCGCGTAAGTATGCGGTGCCGTAGGCGCCGATAGTCTCCGGGGCAGGGATGGTGAAGGAGTCTCGGCTTGCGCCCTTGCGCTTGAAGCGGGGCGTGCCGACGAGTCGGCCAGCGCGGGCACCGGTACGGGAATCAAAGAAATTTTTCCAGGCTTTGTCGGCAGATTGTAGTCCTGAGACGAGGACTCGGCGGGGGATGGTGTGCATCCACGGTTCGGAGGATCGCTCGGTCTCGGGCCATACGGCAGCGGGGTCGGCACCAGACTCAATCGCCTTACCCGCAGCGCGGTGGCGGGTGATTTCGGGGGTGAGGTGGGCGGTGGCGTACGCCTGAAACCCCAACGCCTTGTAGGTAGCGGGGTCGCTCTGAGCGAGTGCCTTGAGCTCAGCCTTAACGGTGGCTTCGTCGGCGCCTGCGTCGATGCGGGCGTGCCAGTAGTCTGCTCGAGCGCGGGAAACGTCGAGATTGTGGGCGGTGAGGAGGTTGTAGGCGTAGCGTGCTGCGCCTGCGCACTGTGCTAGGGCGGATGCCTGCGCCTGGGTGGGGTCGAGGCGGAGCTTGTAGGCGCGGAGCGTAGTATCAGCAGCGTCGGTGCTGGTCGTCTTAGCCATAGTGTCTCCTCCTCTCCGGTACAAAAAATCAGGAATACAGAAATCTGTATTTCTGTATGTCGCCCCGGTGTATCCCGGGGGGGTATTTGCCTCAAGATTAAGGGGTACCCCTGACACGCTAAGGGGTATTTTTGCAAGGATATGACGAATCTCAAGACACAATCTCAAGCGCCTAGATAGAGTAGATATATCACTGTAATGCAACGACCGCATAAGGAGACTCTATGCACGAGACCGAATCTCTCTACGACCAGCCGCTCTACAATGCCACGGTGTACAGGCGTGACCTGACCGTGAAGGATGAAGAATTCTGGTACCCGGTGGCACAGAATATCAATGTCCTCGAGAGCATCGCCTATTGGGCCGCCTCTGGTCGCGGTGCAGGCCGCACCGTCACTGATGACGGCCTCGACCACTACAATTCCTCAGCCCTTATTTGGCTCGAGGAAATGCAGGCAATCGCGACCGACCTTGACGGCAAGGTGATTCCCCCTGAGCCTGGTAAGGATCTTGAGGAGACTCACGGATGGCTGCACCATTCAGAGAATGATGAAAAGGGTGCCTTGGAGCGCGTGCCTGATGACCCGAAGGCTCGACTAGTGCGCGTCTATCCTCATGTCCTGAAGAAGCCGATGGATCGGTATTCGGTGCAGGAGCTGCAGGATATTGTGGATCGTGCGACGGATTTCTATACCGTCTGGACTCACCCTGAGCCGCTTGAGTACACGCCCGAGGCGGTCAGTGAATATGTCACGAAGGCCTTTGCGCTCACCCCTGGACGTGACCGTCTTGAGATCGTTGAGGTGCCACAGGAAGAGAATACGACGACGATGATGCTGATGCAGCTGAAGCTGCAGATGATGATGCAGGGTGAATCGGAAGAGTTGGGTCGAGAATATTTGACCCGCGAAATCATGTACAAGCACCACGAATTTCTGCCGGAAGATCAGCGCTTCTAAGTAGATAGAGGGTGAGGTAGGTGGAGCCATTCGGCTCCACCTACCTCTTTTTTGGAGGGGGGTAACGTCTCGATTTCTCAAAATTAATGCACTCTAGAGAACATTTTTTAGTGACCTTCGTCATGTGGATAAGTGACCTTGAGGGGCGTGATGAACTGGAACGATAGCGTGATGAACTGGAACGATAGCGTGATGAACTGGAACGATAGCGTGATGAACTGGAACGATAGCGTGATGAACTGGAACGATAGC
>FLSA01018767.1_pt1 | contig 32182 bp, 42 predicted proteins | sample 1550521 | NCBI WGS metagenome assembly FLSA01 (sample SAMEA4031771, study PRJEB14383) | metagenome | biome: human; feature: oral; material: saliva | place: Philippines | collected 2014 | reverse complement strand
CCGCCGAGGCCGCCCTGAGCGCGAGAGGCCGCAGAACGCGCCTTGGAGCCAAGACCGCCGAGGCCGCCCTGAGCGCGAGAGGCCGCAGAACGCGCCTTGGAGCCAAGACCGCCGAGGCCGCCCTGAGCGCGAGAGGCCGCAGAACGCGCCTTGGAGCCAAGACCGCCGAGGCTCTCGCGAACCTGCTCACCGCGAGACTTCCGCCTTGGGCCGATTCCGCCGCCGAGGCCGGGGTCGTAGCGAACAAGCTCCTTGCCGGGAGTTCGCTTCAGCGCGCCCGCAGCACGGCTGCCGAGTGACTTGGCGCCCTCGAGTGCGGAAGGCCCATAAGCCCGCAAAGCGCTAGCCCCAGCGTCAAGACCGCGGTCAACCAGCTGGTTCGCCGCCCGCTTAGCCGCTCGCTCAGCAGCCTGCTTGCCGATACCGACCGCCCAGGAACGGAACTTCTCGCCCCCGGTGCGGTTCATCTTGTGATACTCGTTCTCCATGCGGCGGCGGTTCAGATACCGCTGGAGCTCGGTGTCGCTCATGTTCGACATATCGCGAGCGCGCTTCTGGCGAGCGCTCATATGGCCCTGCCGGCCGTTGCCATGGGGTCGCTGCTTGCGTCGACCCCACTTCATACCCTTGACGCCGAAGTGGGCGAGAGTCTCGTCGTCGGAATACATCATTTTGTCCTTAATGGTCACTTGCGCTGCCTACGACGCTGGCGGACGTACTCGCCGATGACCCCGCCCCGGTTAGCAGCGTAGTTGTAGTCCTGCCGGTCACGCTTCCAGGCCTTGCGGGCAGTCTTGTAGCGGTCTCGGAAACGGGCGTTACTAGTGCTGCTGACCGCGCGGGCCAGTGGTGTGTTCTTCCATCGACGATTAGAACGAGCCTTCTGGATCACGATAGCTCGCCCCAAAGCCTTGCGCCGAGCGCCCTTCGACCTGACGAGAGCCTTTGAAAGACCACGAGCACGAAGCGTTCCTGTACCGAAGGTCCCATTGATATAGTGCTGGGGCGAGTTCTTATCGTAGATGGTAGAGATCTTGGCGCGCCCCTGCTTCGCGATTCGCGACTTGATCTCGCTTCGCTTTTTCGCTCGACGCCGACCCCACTTCATGCCCTTGACGCCGAAGTGGGCGAGTTCGTTGGGTTCTCGAATCTCTGAAAGCGGTACTTCGAAGATGCTCACGTGTTCACCTCAATCTGGAACGCGATACGCCAGCCGCACTCCTCGATCTGTTTCTCGATCGCTCCGGTTAGGAACGAGTTGTTCGGCGGGTCGAAGATCAGCCTAGCGCGGAGACCGATGTAGGTCTTGACTGCTTCGATGGAGCAGGAGACAGGATCGAAGTACTCCTCCCACGTCTCCTCGCCCGTGGAAACTTGAAAGGGCGGCAGGCCGAGCTGCTCAGCGATCATCAAGGCCGAGTTAATGGCAATGACGATCTCCGTGTCGAAGGCCGTGTAGTCAGGCGTAACGCCGAGCGTCTGCTTGACATCGCTAAGAATGGTCATGCCGCCTCCACAGCAGGTGGTCATCGGGTTTTCGCTCGGTCAAACGTGGTCGTCGAGAGCCGCGACCGTAGTGGATCGCATTATGCGTATCGTGAGACACCGTGATGAGTCCGGACAGGTCGAAGACGGCAGGATCGCCCTGTTCCAGCGCCTCCGGGTCGATCGGGTTCATATGGTGCACCAGAATCCGATCAGCGACCTCAAGACCAGGAACCGCGAGATCGCAAGCGGCGTCACGCGCTATGACTTGAGCACGGACACGCTTCCAGGCCGAGGACGCGTAGAAGCGCTGATTCAGCCAACGCAACGATCCGAAGGTCTCGCCGCCAACCGTGCCCCCGCGCATAAGGTACGCGAGGCGTTCTTCGTAGCCGTCATACTGCAACAGCTCATCGTACGTCAGCATCGTCCGAACCAGCGATCGCGTAGGACTTGAAGGCCTCGAGAACCTCCGTGTAGGCCTCCGCTCCCTTGATGGAGGCGTCGAGCGCCTCCTTCTTGGAGCGGAGCATGTCATTCTCAGCCCGAAGCCGCTCCTGCTCGAGCCGCTCTCGAGATGTGGCGAGCTTGAGATAGTGCGTGATGATGCTCGGAGGCGCCGTGCCGGCCTCGAGCATCTCCTCTGCCCGACGAACGGCGAGGGTTATGAGGCGGTTCTCCTGCTGTTCGGGCGACCTTATCGGCCTTTTTCCCACTTTGCGTTCCTTCCGCTCAGTTCGCGTCCGGTTCAGGTCAGATTCCAGGCCCTTCCCCCGCCGAGAAAGAGGAAAGGAACACACAGAAAACTCGTCCTCGGACAGAGCCTGGAACCTGGTCCGAACCGGAATGCGAATCGCTAAAATCCCCGCGGGGATTTTTCGAGGAGGGCGGCGAAGCAGGAGGGGGGTAGTCTTCGCGGGACCTCCCCCCGGGGGACGGATGGTCGTTAAGTCATTTCATTTCGTCAGACTTCGACATCTCGTTCCACAATCCTGTAGTTGCCAGTCAGATTGAGCGCAAAAGCCTCAATTACAGCTTCATTAGAAGCTTCAATCTGATCAGCAAGAGACAGCTCGTCGCTGCTGTATGTCACCCTACCCAGGTAGGCAGTGGTGCCGTAGCCATTAGACACATCGAAGTTGTACCATTCGTCGAACTCATCGAAAGGATCGAACGGATTGTCCTCTGTTGTGAGCCTAAAGGCAAGCACCACTGCCTCCTGTAGTAGTGTAGTAGTCGCTACTCGTCGTTGTAGATCACTGACTTGACCTGTGAGACCGAGAGACCGAGAGCCTCTGCAATCTCAGCATGTGTAGCGCCCCTGCTGCGCAGTGTCATGATGCGAGACTGCTGTGCTGTAGTGACACGAGTCTTCTCACGTGGCATAGCGAGCTTCTTGATGTGATCAGAGTCCGCATTAGCCACGATCTCCTCCAACATCGCATTGGACACAGCGCCGCGTTGAATAGCTTCCCACTCGCGAGGGGTGGGGCGGACGCGAGTACCCTTGCGATCGGTTCCGAGACGAGCACGAGCCGTCTCGACAGCCATGTACTCGATCTTCGCCCGCTCCTTCTTAGACATATCCGGATTTGCAGCAACCTTCTTGGATACAACACCTTGCGCAATGATTTGTGCTTGTCGTTCCAAAGGCTTCTGCTTGATGGCACGGTTGAGGGCGGCCCGGAGGCTTGAAACCTCGGGGGCATACTTTCGTGCCATCCGGGGGTCTCGTTTCAGCGGGGGGATAGAAACAGCAGCCTTGCGGCTACGATTTGCCAGTGCCTTCAGCGCATTGGCATGGTCGGCGTATATGCCTTCCATATGAGTACCACTGCTGAGGATATGCGCATCGTCCACCAAGGCCATCTGACGGGCCTTGGTAACCTTGGGAATCCACTTGCCCTTACGGTTGTAAAATCCCCGGCCAGTCTTCTCGTAAACGAGTTTACCGGTCTTGGGATCTATGGGGCCGCCTTTCGCTGCTTTGCGCAATTTGCGCTCTTCAATGAAGACCGGACCCTTGGCCCTGGAAATAAGCGTGGCCGCACCGTGCCCGTTTTCGCCCTGATACTTCTTCCGAAGTGCAGCAATACCGTTATCCCGCTCACTCTGTTTGTAATTGAGGTAGTGCTTCTCAGCGTCAATAACAACCATCGAGTGACGGACAGCGCGAGCGAGCTCGGACTCTGAAGCCCCCTTCAGAGTCATGTCCGTAATAAGGTTGCTGATCTTGCCCATCTGGGCCTGAGTGTCCCGCATCCTCTTCATCCCGGGATATGCCGGATAGACTCGCTTAGGTTCGAAGCCTTTGAGCCCCTTCAGTGTCGGGGTGGAGCGGACCCGAGTCGTGCCAATATGGGGGATGGCTGTGACGGAGTCGCCGTCGAAGTCAGCGCCGCTAAGTCGCTCGGCAACAGAAGGATGAATGCCAATAGCATCCCGAGCACGACCCATAATACGACGCGCCTTCTTGTCCTTGTTGTTAACCACAAGTTGCGGGATCTCGAAGGTCCCCCCATGAGGATAACGAACAAGAGACACCACAGTACCATCGCGAAAATTTGGTGCATACACATGGTTCTTCTTGAGGTGTGGCATCGGCAATATGACCTGCGAGGCCTGACCGGGTAGGGCCTTGGCCTTGAGGTGTACGGCTGCCGAGTCGCAGTCCTCGGCGAAAGACTTCAGCAGCTTCTTCCGAATAACGGGGTTCGTGAGACTCATGATCTCCTTGAACTCTCGCTCTTTCGCCTCGCGAGTAGCCTTGAGCTGCTTCTTCGCCAATACGGGCGATTGCTTGGACAGGAACTGGGACGCCAACGTTACGGACCAGCGGTCCCAGGACCCTTCCTCGTTCACGATATTGAGGGGCGACAGCTTCCGCTTGCCCGTCTTCTTGTCCTTGTAATATCGCTGCTGGACAACCGTACCGAAAGGATTCTCCGGGTCGTCCTTGAGCGGCTTGAGGACAGAGTGGTCCTTCGGGCCGAGAGCGGGCGTCCCCTTGGGCTTGTTGGTGTTGAATATCATGTCAACACCCTTGGGGAGCTTGTCAGTGTACATCGCCATACCCTTAAGGTAGTGCGTGCCGTCGACATTAATACGGACCTGAGCATATGCCGAGGAGCCGAGACTGAGTTCCTGGACACCACGACGGAGCTGAATAACGCCGTCCATGTCCGTACCGCCGTCCTCAGCGTACCGAATACGCAGGCGCTTGCTCGACACCTTCGTCGGAGGCTTGATCCCGGTCGATATGCCGTTCTCGTCCACGACAACACCCGGGGTGCGGATCTTGTCGCGATTCGCCATCAGCTCGGCGCGGGTAACGCCCGGAGGGACGAGCACCTTCAAAATGGTGAAGTCGTCCCGCCCTGGCTGCTTAACATAGACCTCGTGGGTCGTGTAGCCCTTGCGGCGCAGTGACTCGACCGCGGTGTTGAGCGTAGCGGTCGACGTCTGGAGGTTCATCTCCACGCCGGTACCGTACTCAATATAGCGCTTGGCCTTGCACTCCGCCTCGAGAATATCGCTGGTGCGCTTGATGGCGTCCTGGCGATGGCCGGCGTCCGGCTTGAGAAGCTCTCGAACAGACGACTCGTTAAGCCCCATCTTCTCCGCGATAGCGGTGTTGGGGAGACCGGCGTCCTTGAGCCGAACGGCTCGAGCAATATCGCCGGCCTTCTTCTCGGCTCGGGCGATGCTGCCCTGCGCTCGGAACTCGGTGGTGGTCATCCCCCAGGCCCGAGCAATATCGGTATCGCCCATCCCCTCCTTGCGGAGGCGGTCGCGCTCGCTGAGAAATGACGAGGCGCTCTGGTACGGGTCCTTGCCCGACCCCCAGGGATAGCGCCCGGAGTGGCGGGGCGTGCCGTAGTGGACGAGAAAATCGTCAGTCATCACGCCTCCTGCTTGAGCCCCTCGATGATCTTGTCGAAGTGGACGAGTCGGTCCTGAATATGCGAGAGCACCTCGGCGTCGGGCTCGTCGACGAAGACCTCGTTGTTCTGGTAGATGCGGGTCTCCGCATGAATATCGCCCGGACGATAGCCGTACTCGAGGCAGAACAGAGCCACATAGATATGAAGCTGCGTCATGGACGCCGGCGTAACACCAGTCTTGAGATCGTGGACGCGGAGAAGGTTCTTCTTCTCGTCGAAGGATATGGCGTCCGCCGTCCCGAAGGCGTTGTCGCTGTACCAGAGGATCTGCTCCGGTGTCATGCGGTAGCCGATAGCATCGTTGATATAGCGGTTGAGCGTGACCTGGTTCTTCGGCATCCGGATCCGCAGGCGAATATGCTCTGCGGCGAGCTCGTGAAGCCGTGTGCCTCTAGCTGCGGCCTGGCTGGTGCCGTAGACCTCTCGAAGGCGATCGGTGTCGTAGTTGACCCAGGCGTGCTTACTCGCGCTGAGAAATGCGTGAGCGCCGGTCAGACGTGAGTGATCGTTGAAGTGCATCTAGGACGTGTTCCTTGTTGTCCGGAGAAATGAATGCGGCGAAGGACATCCGGTCGAGAACATCGACGTAGTAGTCCTGGTTGGGGCGGTGCCTGGCGCGACCGGAGGCCTTGACCTCCAGCATGGCCCACCTGTCCTCCCAGAGGAGAATAAGGTCCGGCACGCCCTGCTTGTAGTTCGGGTCGTTCTTCAGGATGATGCAGCCCGGGAAAAGGGCGCGCAGATCCTTGATGAGACGAGCCTGGAACTCTCGTTCGAGCATTGAGCCTCCCGAAAATGCATGACCCGTGCGGGGGTCGGGTCAGGATCTTCATTATAGCCCGTGTTCTACGCGCGTAATTGTACCCAAGACGATGGTCGGGTCTTGGCCGAAAATGGCCACTGGCCAAATCTGTGTCCAGCGTGGCCAAAAATGGCCAGAGCGTTTTGGGCGGCATTGCAACGGAAGGTGCCCGGATGGCCAAATGGCCAAAAACGGGCCGGGTTTGTCCACGCCACGGGAGAACTTACAGGCTCTACTGGCTATAGTTTACTATTATTAATAGTAACTTCTTTAATAGAAAAATGGCCTTTTGGCCATAAGATAGAGAAAGCGGCGTCATTGCAACGATTCCTTCGTGGCCAAATCTGGCCACTGTGGCCAAAAAAATGGCCACCCCTGGGATCTGGCCAAAAACGAGAACCCGAGACGGCCGTAAGACCGCCCCGGGACCTCGTCATCGTCGCCCGAAGGCCGCTTCGTTGAACCGCTCCTTCCTCTTCAAGGCCCTCTCGACCGCGCGGTCGAATCCCGACTCGCTCGTCAGGGTAATATAGTACAGGTCCTTGTAGGGGGTGTTGGCCCGGTCGATGCGCCCCTTCGCCTGCTCCACCTGCTTCCACGAGTAGGACTCGCTGTAGAATATGATGGTGTCGCAGCTTGTGCAGTTCCAGGCCTCTGCCCCCGACGTGTACTGCACCAGATACACCCACTCGTCGCCCTGAGGCACCTCGTCGTGGTAGGTTCCGTTCATCTCCCCCCACGGCCTCGCCAGAGCCTCGCAGACGTCCCGTAATATGTCGCGCTCGTAGTTGTACATGTAGAACACGATAGCTCGTTTACGGGCCGCCAGGAGCCTCAGAAGGGTGCCTCTGCGGTCGCCCGAGGCCACCACGATATAGCGCAGCGCCCGGGCAAGACCCGCAGCGTCCTCGATGGGCTGGTTCCGAAGGACGTCCCACCTCTGCCGCAGGGTCTCGTTGTACGTCTCCGTCTCGTACTTGCAGGATATGCGCTGCTCGTGACGCCGGGTCCTCCTCTCCATCGGCATCTGCACCAGTATGGCGTCCCGGTGCTTCCGCAGCAGCTTCTCGTTGTGGTACCGCTTGACCTTCGGATATCGCGCGAACCGGTCGTACTCCACGTGCTTCTCCACGAACTCGGTCTGGTTGCGGTAGAAGCCGTTGCCCAGAAATACCTGCATGTAGTCCATCCAGGTGTCTCCGGGCGTGCCCGAGAGCAGGATCCAGGGATTCCGGGAGGCGATCTTGCGATATGCCTTCGCCCAGGCGCCCTTTCCGACAAGACGCTGCTCGTCGAATATGAAGAAGCCCGTCGCCTTCTCGTGCTTCCGGATGTTGTTCCACGAGTCGACGACGCAGGATATGCCGCGCGTCGGTTCTCTGGGCGTGAGACCGAACCGTGCGAGCTCCCCCTGCCAGTCGAGACTGTCCCGCTTGGTCGCGGTCGTGATGATGTAGAGCGTCGTGGGGGTCTTCGCGCTCTTCCCCGACTCAAAATTATGACCCGTGATGGTCTCGATGGCGAACGCGATGCCCACCATGCTCTTCCCGGAGCCCGGGGCCCCGCAGAGGACGCAACCGATATGCATCCTCCGCAGGGCCTCGCGCTGGTGCTTCCACAGCAGGTCCGCCATCAGAAGCCCTCGATCTCGAAGGCCGTCTGACGCCACTCCTCCTTCTTCCCCTGCCAGTTCTCCGACACGAGGTCCGAGTACGACTGGCAGTACAGGTTGTCGAGACGAATATCGCGCGGGTCCTCCATCCGATGCCTGATGCAGTGCATTGGCGGTACGGGCCCGTGAAATGCCTCCCACACGAGTCTGTGGGCGACCATCTGCTGCTGCTGCATCGTCTCCGCGTCCAGGACGCTCATGACGAGCGAACCCTTGTTCAGAGTCGGCTTACGATATGTCCCCGTGCTGATCTTGCGGAAGCGGCCGTAGTTGCTGACCTCAAGATCGTAATATGCATAGAGGGTCTTCCAGATCTCGCTCAATGCTTCACCAGCCTGACGCGGTAGCAGTTGTCCTTCTCGGTGTTCTCGTCCTCTTCGATCACAACATCATCGGCGCCGTTCATGATCGCCTCGCGAACGAGTGCGTCAATGAGCTCCATCTGTCTTCCTCCTTGCTGAGTATGTCCACCTGTGCGCGTCGTCCACCATGCCGTGCGACACGAGCCAGATATCGGTGAGGTTCTCCTTCTTGACTAGGTTCGGCAGAACGACGCTGGTGATATGGGAGCGCCGTTCGATCATCGTGTCCTCCCCCTCGATCTTGATTCGGATAATGTGCGACCCAGGGCCCTTGCAGTTCTCCCGTCTCTTTCGGTGCTCTCCCGTCATCATCTGCACGCCGAGGTTCAGGAGGGCTCGGTTATTCGAGTCGCCGTCCAACCAGCAGAATCGATGCTTCTTCGGGTCGTACTCGAAGGTCGTGAAGGCCTCGCACATCAGACGTGCAAGCCGGAAGAACTGGGAATTGCCCTGACGATTTCGGGCCTCGACGCCCTCACCCTGCCTGGCGCACCCGATATGGCCGCGAGGACCCTTCACGCGGCCCTTACTGGATACCATGTACCTCTGCTTTGTGAGGCCGGATCGGATCCAGTACTCCCTCTTTCCGAGGTACTTCTCGTCCCGGATCCACTCCGCGATCGGATATGTCGGTCGAGGGGGTGGGTTAACCACGGGCCATCACCCGCAGTACGTGCTCGTTCCGCTCGCCATCGATCTCATGACCGATATAGAACCGATCACTGTCCAGCACGAACTCGTACTGACGATTGCGACGGATGTCGTAGGCGGACATGACCATGACGTCCAGAATATGGTGGGGCTGGACATCCCTGACGTGTCGCAGGCAGGCCGCCCAGATCTTCGGACCGCCGACGAAGTCCACCAGAATAAGCTTGTTGAGTGGTAACATGGTGCTCCTTTCGTCCCGACGGGCGGGCCCAGATCGCTCCAGGCCCGCCCGTACAGAATACGGTCAGTCGGCAGCGATCAGCTCGATCGTGCCCTCGTCGTAGTCGATGATCGAGTAGAACTGCCCCTTGGGGATGCGCAGCTCCACGCCGTTCTCGAGGACGAGACGAAATGCCCCGACGAAGCTGCCGTAGAAGCCGAAGCTGCTGATGCCACCACGGACCTGCCCTTCGGCCTCGGTGGCCTGCTTGCCGTTGTAGAACTCCTCCTCGGAGAGGATCTTCCATGTGCGCTTCACAGCTCGGGCTCCTTCTTCATGACGTAGAGATATGACGTGCTGTCGTCCGGTCGGTGGACGACTTTGAGGTCCACGAAGTTCGCCTCGACGCGAACCCAGTGGATAAGGCGGGACTCCCGGCAGGGGGAGAACGTGTAGTACCCCTTCATGTGACTCCCGAAGGAGTCCTCGAGCAGGTAGACCTGGTCCTCGCCGAATACGGCGTAGGTGTCGTGCAGCGACTCGATGTCGCTGATCAGGAGGTACCTGATCCCCTCGATCGGATATGACCGGGCGGTCTCGACGCGCTTGCTGTGGAGGCACAGGAGCTTCGCGGCGTCGAACCAGATGCCCTCCCACTCGGAAGAGAGGAAGAGCTCCTCCGCTCCGTTGCTCCGAATAAGGACCGACCACTTGTCATCGCCCGGCAGAGCGGCGTAGATATCGCCCCGAGCACTGACCGAGGAGCCGTCCGGCCGCACGATGCGAACACGAACGTCCTCGAGCTGCGGCAGCCTAGAAATGGTGTCAGGCGTGATCCTCATGCCCGCCACTCCTCCGGAGCGTCCTCGTCGCTGGGCGGCTCGGCGTACATCGCGTCAAGCTCATCCTCCTGGACGGTGATGAAGGCCTTGTTCAGCCAGCAGGTGGTGAACCCGCGCTCGGCGTTGTGCCAGACACGGATCTGGATATCGGCGCGCTGGATAACCGCCCAGTCCAGCATCCCGAGGGACGCCTCGTCCTTCAGGATCGTCCGGTGCTTCCCGGAAATGACCGTGATCTTCGGCGGGCGGGTCCCGAACTTCACGTTGACCTTGACGAAGGGCTCCGGCTGGTCGTCCTCGTCGCGGGGCTTGAGAACCCTGACGTTGACCCCCTGGGCACGGAGGTCGTTCGCAGCGTCCTCGGGCAGGACGACGCAGAAGGTCCGCTTCCCCTCGTTCCCGAAGCGGTCCCGGGCTCCGCTGAAGTTGCGGAAGAGGAGGCGGACGTCCTTGAGGGTGATCTGTGCTGACGGCATGGATATGTTCCTTTCAGATGACGCGGAAGTGCATGAGGTAGATGACGACCAGGGCGCAGAACAGCGCCCATGCGTACTCGGATCCCCACCGTGTGCCCGCATAGTAGAGGGACATCACGGCGAGGATCGTCCAGAGGATCCAGATCACTCGACGGTCCCCTTGCGAGAAATGACATTGACGCAGAGGCCGTTCCTCTGGACGTCGTACCAGTCCTCCGAGATATCGAGTGAGCCGGTGACGATGTACGACTTGATCCCGTCGAAGGTCTTCGGCGAGACGACCGGGAAATGGTGGTATCCCGACTTGTCTGCGTCGTTGCGGACGGCGTCCGACAGAAGGATCTTGATCCCGTCGACGCAGGGGTCGTCGGAACGGACGGAAACGATGTGACTGCTCATGATGCCTTCCTCATGTAGACGGATCGAAGGGGGTTGACGGCGTAACCGACGAACTGGTAGCCGTCGAGAATATGGGCGGTCTCGTTGGAGGGACGGATCTCGGCGATGAGGCCGTAGCGTCCGTCCGTGTGGCGCCCAACGATGACCATCGGGCCCTCTGCGTTCTCGTCCCACTCGAGACGGACATTACCCATGGCCGAGACGACCACCCGAGTCGGAATGGGGCAGCACTCCAGCGGGATGTCGACCCCGCAGTACTTCTTGACCGCGGCGTTCATCGCCGCGTGCACCAGTGTCTCGAAGGACGCGTCCTCACGATATGCGTTGTGGTTGGTGACGACGATTCTGGGTACGAACTTGATCTCCATTGTGTTTCCTTTCTGATCCAACGAAAGCCCATAGCCCGGGTTGGGGCTATGGGTCTCGTTAGGAGCCTTGTTAGTTCTGCGCGAGGAACTCGTCCGCATCGCCGAATGCGGATATGGCATCACGCGCCTTGTTGGCGAGCGAGTTGGCGTAGCGGTCGTCCACCAGCGAGATGTCCCCGTTCAGGTCCTCCGCCTCGAGCCACTTGTATCCCTTGCTTCCGGACGCGAAGGAGTACTTCCCCTCCTTCTCGCGAAGAATATCGAAGCCGCCTTCGCGAACAGGTACGAAGCGACCGACTCGGCCCACAAAGCGGATGCCCTCCGGCGCAGTCTCCTGGTCCCCCAGAACCAGGCTGGTCGTGACGGCCTTCGTCTCACAGAAATCATCGAGAGTGACCTCCTCGTGGCTGAACAGTGACTTGAAAACGTACGGGTGCAGGAACTGGGCGCCTGTGGCGTGCCAGCCCTTCTCGTCGTGAGCAATATAGACGGCGTCGTTCAGGAGGCACATGCGGTCGTACGTGGCCTCGTGCTCGAAGGTGTAGCCGTACTTCTTGCCGAACTCGGTGACTGCGGAAATGATCTCGGGCGTCGCGTCCGGGATCTTGATCGAGTCCGTCTTGATATGCGCGACCGTGAAGCCCTGCTCCTGGACGAAGTGCTTCAGGTCGATCATGAACAGCGCGCCACGCTTGGCGCAGATGTTGTCCACGTTCCGCGGGTCACGAAATGCGTTGTCGAAGGACGCCGCAGTCAGCCCGTAAACACTGTTGATCACGATCTTCAGCGCGTACGCCAGGTCCTTCGCCTGTGACGCGTCCGTCAGATATGGACCGAGCGCACCTCCGAGCATCGACTTGGCGTGCTGAATATCGCCGTGCTTGATGGCGATACGAGCGGCCTTGATCTCGGAGAAGCGCTTCGTGTAAGGCCCGAACATGTTCAGGACCTCGATCGAGGTCGGGTGCATCGAGGCAATATCGAGCAGGGCCACGTTGCGGTGGATGCCCGGCTCGGCGTACACGTAACCGCCCTCACCGGTGACCTCGCCGCGATATGAGCTTACGCCGAACTCGTACTTGTAGCCCGGGAACTCCTTGCTCAGATCCGTGTAGACCAGGTCCTTCTGCGGGTGGCGGTTGTCCCCGAAAATGATCTTGGTCGCCAGGATACGGTTCGTGGCGTTCGGAGTCATGCCCGCGACGTCCGCAAGAACCCGACGCGCCGTCCAGTCCTCGTGCCGTGCGTTGAACACGGCCTCAGTGGCCCGTACGTCGTTGTCGCAGTATGCAGAGACCTCGGGCCAGCGCTCCTCCGGAACCGGCATGTCCCAGGGCAGGCCGAGCTCCTTGTGGTGGATCCCGAGCTCGATCTCCCACTTCTTCAGGCTCTGCTTCTTCGAGGAGAAGTCGTAGATGTCGGAGTATGAGAGGTCGTACGCGTTGCGGAACCCCGCGTCCAGCACGTTCCCGATGATCTTCTGACTCAGGTGGAACAGCTGCTCGTTCGAGTACCCCATCATCCTGCCGTACAGGATATGGTTGTCGTACCGTCGGTTGTTGAAGCCGATCAGACGGTGCTCGACGAGCGCCTCGATCTCCGCCGGCGCAGGGTTGATCATGCGGTGAATATGGTCGTTGCCCTGCACCTTCCAGTTCACGAGGAGCAGGTTCGGGAAGACCTCGCAGTCGAAGAAGACGATATCCCCCTTCTCCACGCCCTCGGTCTTGTCGACGTCCATCTCCGAGTGGAAATGCATCTGCGCGACGCGCGAGAGGCAGTACGAGGAGTGGTGCGTGGACCTGAGGGCGAATGTCATGACCGCCTGCCGCATGTCGCTCAGATCGTACTCCATCCCCTGCGAGTACGCGTCGTTCAGGATCTTCTCGATGAAGTCGATCGACGGCTTGGTGCCGGGGTGGATCTCCTTCCGAAGGTTCCGCAGAATAAGGTCGCGGAGACTCTTCTCGTCCTTCATCGTCGTGCGGTTGAGCATCTTCTCCTCCTTGAGAGGGAGCGAGCCTTCCTCAAGAGTAGCCGGAGGAATATCATTGCATACACTCAGTCGCCTCCGTAGAGCTGAACGTCCGGGATACCACTTGACCTCGATTCCCGGCTCGTAAATATGGGCGAGGCGCTCGGGGTCTCCGGCGTAGACGTAATGGAGATGGAGACCTCCACCTCCTCGAGACCTCTCAGCATAGGTTCGAGGCCACCGAGAAGCAGCGTCAAGGTTTCGAGAAGGCGACTTGACTCCGTTCTCGCAGATATCGAAGTCGATGACAATCTCATTCTCGGGGGGTCGTACATAGTGCTCCTTTCGTGTGTCGATATCGCTCAGCGTGGTCGTGACGTCGTCCCACCGACTCAGCGGGGTGCCCTCGTCCGACGAGTACTGAGCGGGACGATCCGAATATCGCCTGTCCAGTAGCGAGGGCTGCTCGGACAGGTGCAACCAGGTCGTCTCGTTGGGCTTCTCCTCCAGCTTCTTCTGCGTGAGGATATCGCTTCGGAACCCGACGTAGACGCTTCGTCCTCGACTTCCGTCCGGAAGGGACGCCCGGTCCTTGTAGTCCTCGAAATACGATCGGAACTGGGACCGGAACACGTACATCGGCAGAGGTGAGGACACGCTCGCCATGTCGCAGTACTCCTTGTACATCGTGTAGGCACGACGCAGGGATATGCTCGACTCGGCCTCGAGCTCCTCCTGGTTGTACTCCACGAAGTTGTACAGCGCGTCCGTGTCACCCATCATCCGCAGCGGGCGGTACTCGTCGTAGTAGGATATGCCCATGCGGTTGTACTCGTCCCGGCAGTATGCCGCGATCTCTCCGCGTGTCTGGCTGATCTCCGTCATCAGACGCTCGTACGTGTCCTTGGGGACCGTGCTGCCCGTCGGGTGAATATCGATCAGCCTGCGGATGATACCCGACTTGCTGTCGGTGATCCGGACAGGCGAGTTCGTGCCCACGAATAACGTCGTCCGAAAGGCCATCCCGTACAGCGACTTGTTCTTCTCGTTCACCAGCATCTCCTCGTGGGAGACCAAGGAGTTGAGGACCGTGTTGTCGCTGAGCCTGCTCATGTCGCCATCGTGGTCGATGGCGATGAGCGGATTCGTCTTGAACGCCTCGAGGGCGAACTGGTTGTTCGACCGCACAAGAGCCCGCGAGTCGAACGGCTTGCTGTACCCCTCGAACAGCCAGGATATGATGTTCAGGATCGTGGACTTGCCTGATCCCGGCTTCCCGTAGAGGACGAAGAACTTCTGGATCCGAGCACTGTCTCCGGAAATGACCGAGCCGATCGCCCAGATGATCTTCCGACGCTCCTCCTCGTCGTACAGAACGCCGAGGAGCCGGTCGAAGGCCGAGTGGTCGCCCGTCTTGAGCGAATATGGTAGGCGCTTGGAGGCGTAGTCCTCCTTGCGCACCGGATCGTCCGCGAACACCAGCGTGTCGTCCAGCGGGTGAAAATGGTCGAACATGCTCGACTCCCACGAACGGAACTCGCGCCAGATGCCCGACTTGAACCTCCGCATAAGGCGCACCGAGGGATTGTCATCCGACTTCTCCGCAGTGGCCAGGACCTCACGGTCGACGAGACGGGCGACGTCATCCATACGAGTGGACCACCTGCCCTTCTCCTCGTCCCAGATGGCGTAGAACGCTCCACCCCGAATCATGAAGTCCGTGGGCTCCCCCACGAGGAACTCCGGGGCGAGGCAGGCCGAACCATCTTTCTTCTCGGTCCTGGCCACTTCGAAGAAATCCATAGAGTGCTCCTAGAATTGATCGATGCTTCTGTTGTACAGATGCATCTGGTACCAGAGCTCGATACGGCGAGTGTCTACGAGCTCGCCGTTCTCGAACACCGGAAATGGCGTGCGGGGGGTGAGTTCCTCACGATCGAGCCATCGATGGATCGTGAGGCGCGTGTCGTGCTCCGCCTCGAACGGTTCTACCGCCCAGTCCTCGTCGATCCACTTGCTGAGACCGAGGTTGCCGAGAATCTCTGAGAAAGCGATCTGAATATCCTCCTCGTCCATCGTCTGGAACGAGAGGTCCTGCGCCAGGACGACAAGAATCTCCAGCACCGAGGGCTCCTGAAGCTCGGACAGCTTCGCCTGAGCCTCCGTCTCGAACATGGTCCGGAGAGAGATGGCGTCCGCGACGCGGTTGTCGTCCATCGGCACGTTCGAGAAGAACACGATGCTGTGCAGGACGGAGCAGAGCGTGCGGTAGTGCTCCACGAAGGAGATCGCTCGTCCGTACAGCCACTCGAAATAACGCTGCGTGTCAGGCATCGGGGTCCTTCTCGAAGAACGCGTCCGCGTAGATCTCGAGCGTGATGTCCACCCAGATCAGGAAGTTGCGGATATAGGCGGTAGTGGTGCCGCTCGAGGGCACGGAGATAACGCTGAGCGCCTCCCCGATAAGGTCATTCGGAAACTCAACCGGCCGGTTGTTCGGTCCGACCAGCGTGTCGTCCTTCACGTAGTAGCGCAGAGTGAGGTCGTCGAAATCGCCTCGACCCTCGCGCTCCGCCCACTCCTTCTCGGACAGCACCTGGCACCCGAAGGAATCGCACCCCTCGGGCAGCATCTCGCTGTCATACGCCTCCACGTCCGGATCGTACTCGTGCATGTCATTGTCCTCCGATGGTAGATATGGTGCAAGCACCTCAGCGGGCATCTTCAGGAAGAACTCGAGCTGCTTCTCCTGCTCGGAGATAGCAGCCTTGAGCATCTTCGAGGTGTCGGTCGCCTCCTTGCGGATCATCGCCTCTCGGGCGATGGCGTCCTTCATGTCCTCGAGCTCGTGGAAGTGCTTGCGGTTCAGAATATATGCGGTCGCCCCAACGGCGGCCAGGGCACCCGAAAGCGCCCCGGCCGCCGCGAGCACCGCGTCACGCGGTGAGAACATCAACGGACCGACACCTCGTCGATGCGGTCCCAGATAACGCCGTCGACGTTGAAGTCGAGGATCCAGCGCCTCGCCTCGCACACGCCGTCGACGTCCTTGTAGATGTCGTCGAAGTAGTTCGCGTCCCAGTCACCGAAGGTGATGTAGCCGTCGGCACCGCCGTCGTCCTTGCGGATCCAGCCGACGACCGCGCCGGCAGACGTCTGGGGCAGACCGAGGCCGGCGTAGACCTCGTTCAGCATCACGTACCCGCGGCAGTTCAGCAGGTCGTTGGCGTAGCTCTCCTGAGCACGGAGAATGGACATGGAGAGGTTCCGGTTCTTGTTCCAGGTGGCGGCGTTCTCGTCGTAGAGCACCGCGTACTGAGACGCGCCGGCCAGGTCGAAGATGCTGTCCCCGATCTCGGAGACATCGGCGTCGGGCTTGCGACGCTCGGCAATATCCTTCTTCGCCTGTTCGCGGATCTTGGTGTCGAGCTCCTTCATCCCCTCCTCTCCGAGGGCCTGCTCGACACGACCCCTGTAGCGGCGGTAGGACTGGTCAAGCGCACCGTAAGCGGCCGTCAGGCCGGCGATGCGCTTGGCGGAGATGCGGTGGGACGCCGCGATGGACGCGACGGTGAGAACGCCGACGATAAGCGCCGGAGCGTAAAGCTTCAGCAGGTCCCGACCGAGACGGGTGTAGATAACCGTACGGTCGTGCAGGGCGTCCTGGTCGCTGTACTGCTTGGACTCGTCCTCCAGCGTGGCGGAAATAAGCTCCAGGTTCTCGACGTGGGGCTCGATGACCTCCTTGACGCGCAGGGTCTCCTGCGACGCGAGAACAGCGGTGGCGACAACGCCGACGCCACCGATAACACTGAGCATGGCCGGGGAGTGCTTCGAGAGCACCAGACCGACCTTCCCAGCGGCGCGAGTGATGACTCCGAGGTTCATTTGAGAATATGCCTTTCAGTTGATCTTGACGGGGGACGGAAGATCGAGCAGATATCCGTCTCGGACGCGTGTGACCTGAGCAGATGTCAGGTTCGTCCAGCCGCGGTCCTCGACGGGGTAGTCCGCGGAGATGCCGACCATGCCGTACAGGTCGCCCACGGAGGCGGATCCGTACGTGTCGACGATGTTGGTGAGCTCGGTGACGACGGATTCCGCCTCGCTCTTCGAGTCGAGCACGACGGGCTGGTAGACGCTCTTCGTGAGTGTCCGCTCGCTGCCCGGCGTCGTTCCGTACGTCCTGCTCTGGTAGACGCGGTTGTAGGAGGTGTAGCGAGGCGTCGTGGGGCGCTGATATGCCGGAGCGCCGCCCTGAGAGAACAGCGTCCGCTCGGTACCCCCGACCACCATCTCATACACCATGTTCTTGAACGCCGGGATCGCGATGTCCCAGAACAGATATGACCCGACCGACTTCAGGTCGTCTCCGAAGAGCGCGTTCACAGCGCGTTCACGGAAGCTCGGCGCGATATGGCGTCCGGGCTTGCTCGTGATCTGCTTGGCGACGCGCTCCTTGTCCTTGTCGCTGTTGCCGGGAAGGCTGCCTCGAACGGGTACGTCCATGTCTATCACTCCCACCAGTTCGTGTGCTTCTCGAGGAAACCGAGCGTCGCGTTGATCGGTCGCCATACGATATCGACTGCCGTGAGAACGGCGTACTCCCAGAATGACATTGTGTCCTTTCAGATATGCTCAGCCGAGCTTGAACCAGTCGGGGATCGGTTCGGTGATGAAGTCCACCACGAGACAGGGCTCCTCGTTGTCGCCCATGCTGGTGGAGAAATGGAGCTCGATCTCCGCTCCGACGCGCCACCCGAGCTGGTCGCCCATGGCCGTTGTCGGGAGTCCCACGTGCTCGTAGAACTCGTTGAGGGAGACTGATGACTCGGAGATGAGGATCCGGTTCAGGTCGTTCTGCACCTTGCGGAGGTGGTTCATGCTCGAGCGGAAGTACCGCCCGCTGTGCCCGTCATAGCACAGCACCGTGCCCCCTTCGACGAATATGACGTTCTGCCGGTTCTCAGGAAGACGGATCTTGGCGGCGGAGGCCGACTCGACCTTCTTCCTCTGCTCCTCGGGCAGAACCTCCTTGGCGGCCGAACGATAACGATCGAACGCCTCGGACGTCATCGTGCAAGCGGCTACCGCTGCGGCCTGCCGTGCAGCGCCGACTCGATAACCGGCAATGACGGCTGAAACAGTTCCCGCCGCCGCAAGGAGTGCAGGAATATAGCACGTCCATCCGTGCTCGAGACGCTCTCGGTTCGTGGGGGCGTCGATTCCTGCGTTCTCGCAGCGGAGCGCGGCCTGGCGGTCTCCCGCAACAGCGGCAACCGCCGTGAGAACAGTTCCGGCGACTCCGATGGCGGAGAGGATCGCCGGGGCGTTCCTGTTCGTAGCGGATACAAGTCCGCGGACAAGTCCATTCACGTGTGTCCTTTCGAGAAAACCATAACCCTTGATAAGGGCTATGGCGAGGGTCGTTAGTTGGCGATGTCAGTTCCGTCGGTGTACCAGAGAATCGTTCGGGTCCAGAGCGCGATCCAGATCGCGGATCCGAAGAGAACGATGTCGTGGGAGTTGACCGAGTCGGTGTTGTTCATTGCGTGTTCCTTTCGAGGGGTCTCACTATGAGCCATGTAGAACTCGCTAGTGAGACCCCTCGAAAATGCCGTCAGACCCCAAGCGCCTTGAACGCCTCCGGGTTGGCCTTACGGGCGTCCTCGATCATCTTCTTGGGCATGACGCCGTTGAAGAACTTGACCGCCTTCTTGGGGTCGTTGACCAGGTCGAAGAGGAACTCCTCGTAGAACACGGACTCCTTGAAGTCCTTGAGGGCCTTCTCGGACTTGCGGAAGTGGATTCCGTCCTGGTCCCTCTCGCCGAACGAGCGGTCGACGAGGCGAACGAAGAACTGGTACGCGGTGATGCCGTCGACAACCCGCAGGTTCTCCGGCGTGGACTCGCCCGAGAGAAGACTGCGGGCGAAGACGCTGTCCTGCTGCGACTCCTCGATGAGGAAGTCGACGACCTCCTTGCGGGTGAGGTTGAACCAGCAGGTCTGGGCGACGGACTCGCCGTCGAAGTTCTCGGCGAGAATGGTGTTCTTGATCATGGTATTCCCTTCAGTTGAGCAGGACAAGAGCGAGCGCTATGAATATGAGCGCAACAGCGACTGAGAAGCACATGGCGAAAACCTATAGCCCGGGTTGGGGGCTATAGGCGAGAGTTAGACGGAGACGATGGTCACTCGTCCTCGTCCGCGTCAACGGTGTTGAAGTCGTCCTCGTCCTCGTCCGTCTCGTCAGACTTGCTGAGCGCAGCGGCGATGGCCAGGGTGCCCGCGACGGCGCCGGCAACGGCGACGCCCTTGAGCACGGCCCAGCCGAGGGCCTTGAGCTCGGACTTGGTCTGGTCCGAGAGCGGGGGGAGGTTGAAACGGGACTTCTTCTCGTCGTTCTCGGCGGGAGTGAGGTCGGTGTTGTTCATTGCGATTCCTTTCTATGGGGTCTCATTATAGGAGATGTGTTTTTCGCGAGTCACCAGAACGCCATCACGGCGAACACGACAAGCATGATCATGGTCGCGATGGCCAGTGCGAGTATCACAAGGCGCTCTTCTCTCGAAGCTGGGCGCGCAGATCGAGGATGGTCATCGTGAGGTCGGAAAGCTGCTTCTCCGTCTCGTTCTTCTCCTTCTGGAGCTCGGCCATCTGCTTGCGCATGGTCTCCTTCTCCTCGAGCTGGCGGTGGAAGATATCGGCGATCCCGATAATGGCGATGATTGTGACGACGTTGCAGAATACCTGGGAGTACATGTGATTCCTTTCGAGAAACCTATAGCCCGGGTCGGGGCTATAGGCGGAGGGTCAGTAGTAGAAGTTCCGGGGAGTGGACTCGTAGCCGTTCTTCGCGAGCATCCACTTGGCGATGGTCCAGAGACCAACGCCGAAGACGATGTTCTTGATGATCCAGCAGAAGAAGTTCATTGCGGTTCCTTTCTTGGTTCTCATTATGAGCCATGAATACTCCGCGAAACCTATAGCCCGGGTTAGGGGCTATAGGTGTGAGGTCAGTTCTGGCGATTCTTCTTGACTTCCTCGATCGGTGGGAGCTTGCGGAACTGCCGGTACGTCCACCCCATCAGCGCGAAGCCGGCGAGGGAGTTGGCAGCACAAAAACCGAGCAGGATCTTGGAGGCGGTAGTCATTGAAGTGTCCTTTCAGGTTGTGGGGTCTCATTATAGTCTGTGTAAAACTCGCGAGACCCATGACCCATGCGGGTCATGAATCTGCCTTCAGCGGCGGGTGGAGTAGAAGTGGACGTTGTCGGCCTTCGTAACTTCATCGTAGGTCTCCTCCGCGTTCTTCCGCGCGAAGCGTCCGACTGCGGCGCCGATCGCCATCGTGCCCAAACGGTACCCGATCATTGCGGGGATCGAGAGTTCGGGCATGACGGCAACCATGGCGACGCCGACGGCGTAGCTTGCGGAGATGTCAGCGGTGAAACCGATGATCTTACGAGCGTTCATTGTGGTTCCTTTCTTGGTTCTCATTATGAGCCATGAATACTCCGCGAAACCTATAGCCCGGGTTGGGGCTATAGGCGTGAGTTCAGTTCTCGGAAAGCGACTTGTAGAGGCGCATCAACTCCTTGTCGAACTCAGTCACGCGCTTCTTGCTCCTGGCGGCGTCCCTGTACGCGATGAGCGCGCAGGTCAGCAGCAGGAACTCGACGAGCGAGATGAGAGCGAGCACGAAGGTGATGAAGAGCAGCATTGTGGTTCCTTTCGAGTTGTGGGGTCTCATTATGAGCCCTGTTGAAATCGCGTTTCCGAAAATCCCTCCCGGGCAATTTTTAGAACCCGATTCTGATAAACCATGCCATGGGCCCGAGTCGGTTATGACAGGGGCCCATGGCATGGGGTTAGATCTCAGAGTCGGATCTTGGTCGCGATAGAGAGCGCCTTCGAGGCGATCGGGAAGATGCTCTCCGCCTTCACGATGATCAGGATCCCGAGGAGGCTGGTCGCGGACGACAGGACAGCGTCGGGGCTCGGCTTCCAGCTCCGGTGCTTGGCACGGGAGATGGCCTCGAGCTTGTCGATGCTCTCCAGCGTCCGACGATAGGCGTCGGAGTCGGGGTCCAGACCGTAGGCGAAGGCGTAGGCGTCCTCCAGGAGGTCGTCCTGGTCGGGCTTCTCTGTGTCGGGGGACATGTGGTTCCTTTCTCTAGGTCTCATTATGAGCCCTGTTCCCCTCGCGTCAGGCCTCGGAGACCTTCAGCGTGACCGAGTCGCCCCTGCGCAGGTCGACCGCCGGCTTCTCCAGCGCGGCCACGACCTCCTTGTTCTCGTGGTCCACGTGCAGTACGCCGTCCGCGGGAGGGGTGTACTGCTTGGCCGTGATGCCCAGGAGGGAACCCAGGAAGAGGTCGACCGCGGTGATCGTACCGACGACGCCCTCGACGTGGCCGAAGCCCCAGGCGGCCGCAAGAGCCGTGTACAGGGTGGCGAGAGCAGGAAGGACGACCTGCGCGACGAACTTCAGACGGTCATACGTCTTGTTTGTCATGATGCTCCTCTGATGGCGGGTGAGATGGTAGAAGGGACAGTTCCTGTACAAGGCGCTGCGCGGATCCGTTGCCGCCCAGCGCCCTGTACGGGTCATACAGGTATACGCGAAGATCGTCGTACTCGGCGTGGGTGATCCAGCCGCGCGCGATATACCCTTCGGCGATGGCGACGAGCTGGATATGCGCCAGCCCGACCAGCAGCTGGGACTGCGCGGCGTTCTTCGCGTTCCTCGCCTGGATGAACGCCCACAAGCCCGAGGAGCCAAGCACTGATGTAGCAACAGTGATAGCCAGTTCGAGCGTGTGCGACATCAGTTGGCGTCCCCCGAGATACAGACGAAGGGACGTAGACCAGCGGTAGTGTTCCAGATGCGATTGGTCAGACGGTAGTCTGCCCAGCAGGTGAAGTAGTTGTACCAGCACTTGTCCCTCAGCCAGAAGATCTGGTGCGGGTTCGGGATACCCATACCCTGCCGGTAGTATGAGAACTGCTTGCCCGTGATATGCCCCGCCGCGTTACGCCCGGCCTGAACGGGAGCCATGAGCCGGGCACCGAACATCATGACCTCATCCGGGATCGTGGAGTAGATGTCGCCGCGAACGAGAACATCGTCCGATGTATAAGGATACGTCGGACTGCCGTTATATGAGTTCGCCAGAACGTCCTTGTGCCCCATGATGTACTCATCGCCGAACAGCGCAGCGAACTGCGGCTTGAGCTTGGAAGCCGCATCGTACATCAGGGAATCGCAGTAGTTCTTCAGGGGGTCCTCGGCCTTTGTGGCGAAGGTGGCGCTGAGGCTTCGGTCGGGCATTACGACAATGTGATTCTTGACGCCCTCGGCCGTGCCCCTGAAGTAGTTGAAGTCGACGATCATCCAACGGACATTGTTGTACAGCCAGTAGTCGCCCAGCCACAGGTCCTGGAACGATCCGGACCGGATCGCGTCCTTGTGGTCCTGTCTGAACTCGTTGCCGAGAGATGCTCCGCGAACGATCTGGTTGTGGGTGAACTGGTAGTTCGAGAACACGGAGAAGCGAAAGTCGGAGCAGGAGATCCGTTTCGTTGTGCTCTTTCCAGGATTGTCGAGGACGATATAGTCCGACTCCTCGTTATACCGGACGATCGGAAGATCGGAGATACGCATGAATCATACCTTAAGCTCGTAGACGAGTTTTCCTTGAACGGGCGTAGTACGGTCTACCAGAACCTGCCCGTTGGACCATACTATGTCCTGGTAGATCCTAAAACCCGCGGTCATCCCCTGGAGCTGAGACTTGATCGCCGCGATCTCGTTGATGACCTTCTTGTTGGTGTCACCATTCATCGTGTTGATCAGGGTGTCTTTCCAGGTGTTGTAGTCGGCCAGTCGCTCGGCCTTCCACTCATCCAGGTCGGTTTTGACCTCGGCGCTGTAGTTCTTCGCCCACTCCTGGAACGCGTCGTCCCAGCGCTTGAACAGGGTGTCGCCGTCAAGGTGGTCGACGATTCCCGTGACGAATGGACAGTTCGACTGCCCTCGATTGTCGCTCACCTGCTTGGGGGCCGTTCCGGCCTTGTACTTGCTGTCCATAAACAGGTAGAAGAGCGGGTAGCGAGACTTGATCTCGTTGTTCGTGCTGGTGACGTCCGGTCTCGTTGCGCCATTCTGGGGCGTCCCGTTGACGATCTCGAGATATGCCGAACGCTGGTCGTCCGAACGGTCCACGGTGAGAACCAGAGCATCCCATCGAGGAAATGTCGGGTGTGCCGGCGAACCATCGATCTCGATTATGGCATCGTTGACGACCCACGTGTGGTTGAACCACGCGCGACCGCTGTCCACCTGAATGGTGAGACTGTTCGCGTCCTTCATGCTCGGACGGAAACCATTCAGAGCAGTTGCGTAGATGCCGTCGTGGATAAGACCGTCGAACATTCGCCCGAAGTCTAGTGCCGAGTACTTTCTGTCTCCGTCCTTGGACGGGTAGAAGCCAGAGGTAAGTGCCATTCTCCCTCCTCAGTGGTGCCAGGCCGAGGACTCGTCCGGCTTGGTAAATGTGGGATAGAACTTGTCGCCCTCGGACTCGGAGGAGGAGCGGGTGTACTCGGTGAGGATGGCTTTCTCCGACAGACCGTGGCCGTTCTCGAGCTGAACCAGGTCGCCCATGAAGAAGTCCTCGCCGTAACGATACATCGTTGTCATGTCCGCCTCGCCGGTGTATACCGTCTTCTTGCCGTGCTTGTAGAGCTCGTCGTTGCAGGCATCCTCGATCTTCTGCAGAACCTGCTCCTTGGTCATTGTCTGCTCGCCGAGAACTGAGTATTTTGATCCGTTCCGATCGGAACGGACACCGGTCATCTCGTTGATCTGAATACTCTTGAGATAGCCCTCGCGGCGCTCGAGCCCGGAGATACCGATGGTCTTGGAATAGTTGGCCAGCTGAGTCTTGGGCTTCGTGTCGCCGTACTCGTGCGCCTCGCCCACGCTCTGGCTACTGACAAGCCCTGAGTAGATAACAGACTTGTAATCTGCAACAGACTCGACATACACCGACTTGGACAGGTTGTCCATCTTGGGCGAGAAGATGACGGGCGACCGCTTCGTCTGCGACCGCGTGCGGTCGAGGCCTTTGTACACATACCCCCACCAGCGGAAGGGGTTCCCGAGTTCCAGATCGATTGCGAATCCGCCGCCGTAGTACCCGAGAATAGTGGTCACGATCTCGTACAAGCTGCCCTCGAGCGTCGACGAGAGGTCGATCGAGTACTGACTGAGTCGAAGGTCTGCGCCAGGGCCGGCAGGCTTGCTGTGCTGCTCAGCAACCGTCGTAAAACGGCGCTGAGGAAGCTTCATCTCGGCGCCATCCCGACCGAGGAGCACCTCTGTCGGAAGGTCCTTCGGGTTTGCCATCCAGCGAAGAGCACCCACGTGCCAAGGCAGTGTCGGCTTACGGAACGCAAAGGCATCTGCGACCAGTGACGTAATGATATTATCGCCATAGTCGTCGAAGCCTTTCATGTAGTAGAACCAGGGGTCGTCGCTCGACTTAACCGGTTTCACGACACGGCGATCAAGAATGGACTCCAGGGATCGCCCTGTGATCTTGATCTCGCTTGCCTTGTTGTACTCCTCCGTCCACTCGAGCTGCTCGATAATCATCAGCTTCTGCGACTCGGGAGTGAACAGATACGTGTCGAGGCGGAACTTCTCGTAGTTCTCGTACGTGCCCGGAACCACTAGCTCGAAATCGCCGTACTTGTTGTAGCGCTCTGTCCAGATAACCGACTTGTAGTCGTCGATCACGTATGCGAGATTGAGACCCTTGTCCAGAACAGCGAGATACACTATACCCCCTGGTAGAGAATATCGCGGGACAAGGACACCCTGGCTCCGCCTCCGACGTTGATTGTGTAGTAAAGACGGTTCTCGCCCGGATACAGCATAAGCCAGTCCGAGTCGATATCAAGAAGATGCAGGGCCTTCTCGGCCTTACCGTTTCGAATACGCGTAACGGCCTTGTGGCCGACACGGGTGTTAATGTAGAACCGGTCGCCCGCCTTGGCCGGCTGCGTAACGTTTGCGTCCGGGTGCCACTTGGTTGTCAGAGTCAGGTGCTGGCTGCGAACGTCGTCATAGATCGTGATCGGAGTGGCGTTGTCCTTGAGAATGTCGATCATGATCGTGAAGCCCGCAGGAACATCTCCGCCGTTCTCTAGAATGACGGAGGGCAGCCCGACAGTCTTCGAGAATATGAGCGTAGGACTCTCCGAGAGGGGTGTGTCCTCCCAGTCGAACTCGAACGCAGCGTGCTCCTGCACGAAGGGGAGGTAGTTCTGCGTGTCGTCAGCGCCGTCCGACCAGTAGCCGTCGGGACAGACGAGGACGACCTTTATGGCCTCCTCCTTGGAGAATATGTCCGGCTCGCTGGACTCGACATAGCCCAGTGTCTTGACGACCCGAGTGTCCGTCCGCACGATAATCGTTACCGCCTGCTTGATCGGCAGCAGGTTGTAGATTCGGTGCCGTGCACGCTCGACTGTAGGGACCTCGAGCGGCAGCAGGGTGAGCGTGATGGTTCTCATTCCCACCCTGCTGCCGTTGAACATCGCCGAGTCGGTCAGAGACAGCGCTGTGGTGTTGATCGTAGCCTTCGCCGGGCCAAGGCCGTCGATGGACTTGACCAGAATGCCGGTGTCCTCCGGCTTGTCAATCTCCAACAGCAGGCCCTCTCGGTCTGCGGGAATGAGCTCGATAGATCGTATCACAGCTTGAATATCTCCTCTCGAAGACCAACCAGCTGACTCCGCGTCTGGCGGTAGATCTCCGCCTCTGACAGTGCCCTTGGCGAGGTGTTGTACTGGTTGAAGATAACGTCGCCCTTCGGACGATCGCTGTCATTTTGACGCTGCGGCTCAGGAGCCGTAACGCTGTACGCAGAGCGAAGCGCCTCGACCCTGGCGGCCTCCGCCGTAAGGTTCGGAGAGGCACCGAGGCCGTCGATCGCCTCCTTGGCCTTGTCGACCTCGGACAGGTCCACCACGGGCTTGATCACCGGAGGCTCCTGGCCGCCGAAGAGGTCGATGTTCTCCGGATCGATGTCCAGGTTCTTCTCGAACTCCTCGGAAACGGCCTTCGCCGAGTTCTGTGCAGCAGCAACAGTCTCGGAGGAGTTGTCGGAGATACCCTTGGCGAACCCCATCATGGTCCACTTACCGAGCTCGGCGAAGCGCCGAGAAGGCGAGTGAATGCCCAGATAGGACTTGAGCCGGCCGATACCGGCCTTCGCACCGGAGATAAGTGCGTCTCCGATCTTGTGCGCATTGTCCCTGACGCCCTGCTTGATACCGTTGATGATATCACGGCCGAGTCGAGTCAGAGTATCCCAGATACGACTCCCGAAGGAGGACGAGTAGTCCTTGAAACCCGTAACAAGCGCATCAACAATGTTCCCGCAGGCGTCTCCGACGGTACTGGAGTTGTTCCGAATCGCTTCAGCGAACCCGTTGAGGAAGTTGATCGCGATATCGAACGCCGTCTGAATGATGACGGGAAGCTGCTCGCTGAACGCGGTGGCAAGCGTCGAGATGGTCGATATCGCCTGCTGCACAACATCAGGAGCGTGATCCTCGATGCCCTGAAGCCACGCGATAATGAGCTCGGCGCCCTTCTCGGCGAACTCGGGCATCTTGTCGATCAGTACCTGAATAAGCGCGATAAGCAGGTCGAACGCGGCCTGGATGATCTGCGGAGTCATCGTGACGATGACCGTGAGAAGCGTTCCGATAAGCTGGATGCACATCTCGCCGAACGCGGGCAGCGAGTCGGTGATAGCTCCGAATATGCCGATCAGGAGCGCCCCGAGGCCGTCTCGGATCGCCTGCATGTTCTCGCCGAGAACCGCCAGGAAGTTGACGAGGAGACCGGCGAGATTCGTACCCAGGATCGGCAGAAGCTCGATCATCTTGGCAAGGATTGCCACGCCGGCCGCGCCGTTGACTGTCAGCAGCGTGAGACCCGTTGCGAACAGCCACACACCAGCGCCCGCGAGGGCGAACCCGGCGCCAAGACCGATTAGAACCAGCGCAAGTGCGCCCAGCCCAACCGCCGCGCCAATGGCCAGATAACCCGCGGCAATAATGATGCCGAGAGCACCTGCCAGGATAAGGAGGCCAGTAGCGGCCTTCCTGAGCGGAATCTGGCTGAGGATGACCAGTGCCGGAACAAGGAGGGATATGGCGGCAGCAAGCGCAGCCAACGCGACTGCGCCCCCGATGCTCCCCGAGGCCAGATAGCTCGCGGCGACGATAATCGCCAACGCCCCTGTCATCTCCCCGAGGCCGATCAGATACTGCTGCCACGGCATCGCCGCGAACGTCGCAATGATCACCGCGACCTTGCCCACGGCCATGGCCACGACAAGAAGCCCTAACGCCCCTACCGTGGAGAGTGGAATGTTGTCCAGCAGGATAGCGACCCCCATGAGGATCGCCAGCGCGCCGGTCATCTCGCCGAGCCCCACGAGATACGTCTTCCAGTCCATCTCACCGAACTCTTTGATGACTGAAGCGACATTCTTGAGAGCGTATGACAGGATGAGGAACTGGATCGCGTTCCCGATAGCGTTCTTCCGCGGCGTAGGCACACGGTTGAATATCATCAGAATCGCGATCATGATCGTGAGCGCCGCCATGCCTTGCAGCAGCTGAGCGAGAGACATCTCGCCGAGCTTGGCGACGCTGTTGACCATGAGGCGTACACCAGCGCCCAGCAATATAGCACTCACGCCGAGCGCCATGAGCGAGCCCTTGTTCTTGCCGACATTCTTGGACGTCACGATGAGCATGCCGAATATGGCAGCAAGCGCGGCCGTTCCCGCCAGGATCTCGGGCCACTCCATACCGGCGACGACGCGCAGCGCCCCCGCCGCAGTTGCGACCGCGATACAGATCGCCACCATGGCAAGCGCTCCGACGAGCATGCTCGCGTTGTCCTTGAGTGAGTTACCGATCGACTCCGCCGACGCCGTAAGACCGGCGAACACTGCGATAATGGCGACCGATACGCCGAGGAGCTTGTCCGCCGGAATCTGGGCGAGCACCCACATCGCGGCCGCAAGCACCAGTATGGCGCCAGCGTACATCAGGATCTGCTTCGCCGTCTCGGTCTTCGCCTCGGCCTCCAGTTTCTTGGAGAAGGAGGTGAATACGCCGCTGAACTGGTCGATGGCGTTCTTGACCGAGCCGATAAGGTCCTTGATCGAGATGAACGTGCCGGAAATGGCGCGCCCCGCGGTGACGAAGCGAAGCAGGCCGCTGATAACGCCACCGATGGCGAGCGTCATGGCCGCGACCTGATGGTGCCCCGTGAACCACGTGATCGAGTTCTTGATGAACTCGCCCAGACCCTTCAGAGCGGATCCAGCGAAACGAGCCGCCTGGTCCGCCAGGAAACCGAGCGCCTTGCCGACGGCGGTGACACCCTTCCCGATAAGCCCGGGAAGACCTCCCCAACGGTCCTTGAAGTTGTCCCAGCCATTCGCAATATGCTCGCCGATGCTCATGTTGCCCCAGAACTCCTTCAGCGCCTTACCGGCGTTCCAGAGATGGGTACCGAAGCTCGACAGAGCAGCGCCTGCGCTCGCCAGCATCGCCGTGAACGACGAGGTGTCGATCGACTTGAGGGACGAGGCGGCGAGGGTGATCTGCCCGCGGAAGGTGCTCGTGTCCACATCCGGCAGCGAAAGCTTCGAGTCGTTGCCGGTGAGGGAGTCCATGAGGCCGTTCGTGAAGGCGTCCTTCATGTCCCGGAAGGCCTGCTTGGTCTTCTCGATCCACTCGATGACCGTGGGCATCTTCTCGGTGATGTTCGCCTCGGTCTTGTCGCCGAACTCCTCGATCTTGTGGTTGGTCCCGTCGAGCCAGCTCGCCAGCTCGAGAATATACGGAGCCAGCTTCTGCGCGAGCTTGTTACCGGCCTCCCAAGCCTTCCGCCCCATGGCCGAGACGACCTGGGCAAAGGTGATGACCGGCTGCGCGGCCTCCTCGACCTTGTCTCCTAGGTCCACGACGTCGCCGGTGAGAACGTTGAGGGATCCCTCGGCCTCGTCCGTCTTCTTGAACGGGTCGACAATGGCGTGGTAGATACGGGAGAACGTGTCGTGAATCGTCTCCCAGAGGTGCTCGGCGCTGCGCTTGAGAACACCCATTGGGTAGATGATCCCGACGTAGAAGCCCTCTTTGAACTTGCCGGCGATGCTGGCCGCTGCCTGGAGGTACTTGTACAGCACAGCAAGGGCAGCAGAGACTTTCTCCGCGCCCTTGGTGCCGAGATCGAGCCCCTGGTACCACTCTCGGAAGCGTATAAGCAGGTATCCGATGTAGCTCGTGATGTTGAACAGCACGAAGCCGAGGTAGGATATAGCCTTACCCGCCAGACCCGCCGCAACCGCGAGAATCGGGCCGAGAGCCTGCCCGACGTCCTTGATGATGTCGATGCCGATTCCGAAGATCGTAAAGATGCCCTGGAACGTCCGCCGAAGGTCGACGAACCGCGGGTATCCCATGATGAGGTACGCCGTGAAGTCGCCGAAGGCCTTGGTGATGCGGGCCAGACCCTCGGCGGATGGTCCTGAGAATGTCGCGTCCCAGGCCTCCTTGATCGCTCGCAGAGGCATCATGATCGCGTCGAACAGGTTCTTGAGCCCGCGAAGGACATCCTCGCGGCCGCCGAGGTCGACCCACGCCTGGAGAAGCTCATTCCGAGCCTTCGACGCGTTGCTGAGAACCCCAGTGAGGTAGTTCCCTATCCCCGACCAAAGCTCCTTGGCCTGCTCGAAGTCGCCGAAGATAATGCGCCAGGTCTGCGCCCAGCCGGAACCGAGCTCCTCCTTCAGCGTGTCGATAAGCTGCGAGAAGGTCTTGATCTTGGTCGCCGCGTCGTTCGCCGTCTCGGCGAACTTCATGATCTCGTCGGTCTGCTCCTCCGTGTACCCCATCTCGATGATCTGCTCGCGAGAGAGATCGCCGGTCATGAGCGTCAGAGTCTCGAGCATGACCTCTGATGTGAGCCAGCCCTCCTGTAGGGACTCTCGGAACGAGCCCTGCTTCGCAATGGCCTCGTCGACCGCCTCGCCGTGGACTCGAGCGGTCCGCTTGAGCGCCTCCTGCATCTGCTCGCCGCCCATGCCGGCGTTCTGCACGGAGTTCCAGTCCATCAGTCGCACAGTACCGGAAGCGATGGCCTGCGAAAGCTGGTACATAGCGGTGGAAGCCTGGGCCGCCGAGGAACCGGATGCTGCCGCCAGGTTGGAAATACCCTTAATGGCACTGACCGATTCCTTCAGCCCAACACCGGCCGCCGTGAAGGTACCGATGTTGCGCGTCATCTCGCCGAAGTTGTAGATAGTTTGATCGGCGTAGACGTTGAGCTCGTCCAGGGCGGCGTTGACGGTGTTGATGTCCTCGCCCTTGGACGCAGTGTTCGCCAAGATAGTCTGAACGGAGTTGAGCTGAAGCTCGTACTCCTCGAAACCCGCTTTGGCGGCGTCAATGGTGAGGGCTTTGACGAGCTCGCCGCCGACGCTAACAGCCTTGGCGGCGATACCGCCCAGCGACGCGACGCCCGCGACCTCCATCAGTCCCATGTTGGAGATAACATTGGCCGCGCCGGAGACAACGTCACCGAAAGTCAACCGACGAGCGGCTTCCGCAACATTATCAATGCCCTGCGTAGCGCCCTCAAGACGAAGTGAGGAGTCAAGGGACTGAATACCCGCCTTGGACTCTCGGACACCGTCCATGAACTGGGCGTTGTTGAACTTGAGACTTACGACTCGCTCGTCAATGGTAGCCATTAGCCCCTCAGCATTCTAGATATGCGACTCTCGATCTCATCGAACACCGGCCGCATAGCCGGATTAATATAGTCCCTGCCGTGAACGTATCCTCCCGTGCCGGTGCCGTGTCCGTACTGAAGAATTATAGCGATCGGAACGCCGTTCACAACATTGGAGTTCGTCCACGTGAGCGTGACCCCCTTGGACGAGGTCTTCGCCTCGAATCCCCAGGACGCCGCCGTCTTGCCTGTGCGAACGGGGGTGGCGGCCGACAGCGCCTCGATGCCCTTCTCGCCACACGAGCGAAGAACATCGGCGACGCTGCCGGCCTCCATCTTGTCCATCCACCGTTTGGTAGCGCGGTAGTCGCCCTGCCAAGACAAGGACATGGAGGGCATGTCAGGTCTTCCGCGGCGCCGTACAAGCGGTCATGAACACGCCACCCTCCGCCTGCGAGAACACACGCACACTAGAGTCAACGGCACGAATCGTCGTGTAGCCGCAAATATTCCAGTTGTTGTCGAACAACGGCGCGTACGCGTTCTCATAGACGGTGATGTTCTGCGGGAGCTTGCCGAACCAGTTCCAACCACGCTCGACCTGAATCTCTCCGCCATTCGTACCCCCGATAACAGTCACCTCGGTGAGGCTGAATACGGCCCAGAGGCGCCTGTTACCTGTATCACGCGGACCCGTGACGTATGCGGGAGCGAAGTTTGGCGAGGAGAACCATTTGAGCTTGGTCTCGTTCGGAGTATCCTCGAGTTCCAGTTTGTAGTAACCCGGGTAACCCGATGACTCTGTAGACAGCGTGACCGGCTTGCTCGGCCCCTTATCGCCAGGTGCGCCCTTGTCTCCCGGTGGCCCCTTATCGCCAGGTGCGCCCTTGTCTCCCGGTGGCCCCTTATCGCCAGGTGCGCCCTTGTCTCCGGGAGCCCCCTGTTTGCCCGGATCGCCAGGCGCGCCCTTGTCTCCCGGATCGCCAGGTGCGCCCTTGTCTCCGGGAGGTCCCTTATCGCCAGGCGCGCCCTTGTCTCCCGGTGGGCCCTGTTTGCCCGGATCGCCAGGTGCGCCCTTGTCTCCCGGTGGGCCCTGTTTGCCCGGATCGCCAGGTGCGCCCTTGTCTCCCGGTGGGCCCTTGTCTCCCGG
>FLSA01283445.1_pt1 | contig 33137 bp, 30 predicted proteins | sample 1550521 | NCBI WGS metagenome assembly FLSA01 (sample SAMEA4031771, study PRJEB14383) | metagenome | biome: human; feature: oral; material: saliva | place: Philippines | collected 2014 | reverse complement strand
GATTTTTTACCATATCGATAATATCGACAGGACCATATGCAAAAGAAGAACCAATGAAACGATCAACAATAATGGTGACATCTTGGTCAAAGTAGTTGACCATATCCACTAATGCTTTTAATTGAGTGGTTTTGCTAGAAACAATACTAGCTACTTCCATAACGAGAGCCAAGTAAGGTGCGTCAACACCGTCCTTATTAAGATTAATGTAGTCTTCAGCAGTCATTTGTTTAGAAAAATTATTTTTCTTTATATTGCTGCGAAGACGATCAAAAGAATTAGCAACACTTTTCTTAGCTTGCCGAAGTGTTTCCATTGAGACTTCTATATTTTTAATAATATATCCATCTTTCTCAGGATTAAGAGAATCTACCTTAGAAATGAAGTATTCTTCAATATCATTCAGATCTCTATCGTTAGGGGTATTTAATACCAGTACTTTGTGATCAATTTTATTTTTCAGTTCATTGATCACTGTCGTCTTACCACTGTGGGATAAACCTTCCACGATAATCAGTTGTTTCAGCATGTTATGTTTCCTTTTCTTAAAATAAACTAAAAAATAATAGACTACTCCTTTTTAGGGGAGTAGTCTACCAAGCCGTGATCAGTAAACCAAATCACAAATATTACCATTACGGAAATACTTCTCAGAAGCCGGATCCGAAATGACTGCAGGAACACTATACCGATAGGTATGGGTATTTTCGAGGATGTTTTTATTAATAGCATCTTCTTGGAAAAGAGCCATTAATTCATCACGATAGGTATTTGGATCTTTAACATAGCTACCATATACTGCATCGTGATGAGACCAGTCAGTGACATTCTCAGTGAAAGATATGCCTTGAATAGCCAAACGATTACCCAATTCACCATCTACCAATCGACGAGGATCAGTATAGGCAAAGGCCGCACCAGTATTGTCATCAGTGATACCACCGACAGATACGTCGGCAATCAGATTGTAGTTGATGTCCAGGTAACGTTTGAAACCAGCAGTAGTCGTATTGCTAATACGATTACCCAGTTGATCAAACGTAGGATGTTTTTCTGGTTTGGTGACATAGTTACGACGTAGGTAATCACCGTTATTGGTGATCACGAATTCGTAAGGATGTTCTTTAGAGTAACGAGTTTCGAATCCTGGAGAGTAGATACCAAAACCACTACCTAATGAACCACCACCACAAGAGTAGATCAAGCGAAATGTTTCGCCTGAGTCGTTCTTGCCATTGTAGATCCAAGTAGGACCGAACTTCTGAACAGCATCGTAAGCATCTGGATCACGAGTACCTGCAGAATGGAATTCCCATCCATTGTTGAATTTCTCGTCAAACTGTTGACCTGTTTTTTCTGGATCGCCATAACCCAAATCTTCTGGAGCCATTTCTGGTGTCTCAGAAGCAGCAGCTTCACTAGCAGTAACAGAAGAACCAACAGCAGAAGCTGCTTGTACAGCCTCTTTGGTTTCTTTGCTTTCACAAGCAGTCAACATAGCTGCAGTAATCAGAAGAGTGATGATAGATTTTTTCATTTTGAATTTCCTTTAAAAAAGATGGATTAAATATAATATCGCATCTATCCCTAAGTTTTATTTTACCTAGGGGTAGACAGAGTTGAATTACAAGAATTGATCATTCAGATCAGTTTGTTTAGTTTCATCAACATTACCATTAAGAATTTTAATGGCTTGATGCATTTTGTATTCCAGAAGCTGGATCTTTTCTTCCAGCTCTTTCACACGATCTTGGGCAATAGATTTACCCATCACAATAGGATGGGATTCTTTAGCCAGTGGTAATACGTCTACCAACGACGCACCGATGTAGTTACAGATTTGGTATACGAGATCAATAGAGATCACATATGTTTTAAAGCTGTGGTGTCCTGGGCTTAAAATGTTAGACAACATAGCCTGTTTAATACCCAAGTGGTCTGAAATATCTTTCAGAGGAATATTCTTATCCTTGATAATATTTCTTAAGTTGACTTTTAATTCTGCATTGTATTTATACAGATCTAAGTTTTTAGAAGATTGTGCACGATAACCCATGGTTAATTTCCTTTATATAAAGTTAGAATAAAATTTGAGCTGATCAAACTCACTTAAATAGTATATATCTGAAATAAAATAAAAAAAAATACTCTCTACCCCGATAAGGAGTAGAGAGTACTTATCATGATTTATTTAACTGTCAAACCACTTTCTTTAGATTCTTTTTTGTAATCACGATTTAAAGAATCTTCAACAGTGAATTTCTCAGGATAACGAGCTTTTAGTTTCTTAATATTCGCCTTCATGATTTCTTTCAGAGAATAAGTCACGATTTCTGATTCTAAGTAACTCGTCACAATCATCCATTCTAGGATATCGACACACAAGTTACTCATCAGTAGTGCATGTTTCTCATGACTCAATTTTTGTTTATAAAAGTAATGTTTCTTAAACGCATCTAGTGCTTTAGCTGCTTTCTCTAAGAATACTTCTACGATATTGGACATGTGTCCGCTGTGTCTGAAGTTAGTAATGATATTTTGGAAACTATATTCATTTAATAATCCTCTAAGGTGATCATTATCTAGACATTGCATTAGTCCAGGAAAACTACCTTTATTGATAAAATTAACCAAAGGATCATTCTCACCTTTATCTCTAAAGATCTCAGTAGCATCGTAATACAAGGCAATATGCCAAAGTACATCGCCTAATTCAGAAACAAAGGCTTCGTAATCAGAGGAAGAACAATAACCTTCTTTATCGTACTTACGATAAATCTCTACTGCTTCAGACAATTCGCCTACTAATCCTACAATGGAGTGCAAGATACGATCAGAAACATGAGATTGAGAAGTGGCATCGGTACGGACTGCTAACTTCACATAGTCTTTAAAATTAGCAATTTGGATATTCTCTACTTTCTCTAATTTAAGAGGATTAGTAGATTTAACAACGAAATAAGGTCTTCCGTGTTTTTTGTCCAAAGCTTGATGTTCGATGAAAGCTTCGTAAGCTTTAGGATCATTTTCTCTCATTTTACCAAGAACTTGGCTAATACCGTCAATACCAAAAACTTCGTAAATGTACTTAAATATTTTAGTCTCAGACATTGTATTTTCCTTTACTAGTTGGGTTAATTAAATTGTTTCAACAGATAAATTAATATAAAAAATAATTCCCACTACCTTTTACAGTAGTGGGATTTTCTTATTTACTTCTGTTCAGTATCATTTCGATGCTGTTTCATGTCCGGATACTCACGTGTCGCGCGTTGATCAGACGGAGGGCATCGAGTAGCTACTGGTTGCTCGCTGTAAGGTTTTATTCCAGAAGCAATATGGATAGTCGGTTGTTCTGCATATCCTTTAGTAGGGTTATCACAAGTTGGTTGAGTAGATCTATTTGATGGACCACCGGAATATTGATGTGGTTCAAAAACAGGTTGATAATAGTCTTTATGAATATTTGGGTTAAAATTTGGTCTCCAATCAGGACGGAATCCAGTATTGTATTGTTCCACAGGTGGTTGACTATAGTCAGGATTATTAAATTGATAATTAATAAGATTAAAACCACCACGCAATGGGCTAGCAGCGACTGTATCGCAATAGTAGCTGTCAGCAATAATGTTCGTCTTAATATTGTTAATGTGTTCTTTAGCAGTAATAAGAGAATAGATAACTTCTTCAGCTAAACGATTCATGTAGTTTAATTCATTAGAAGTTCCATTACTGTTGAGGTGTTCTTTCTTGATGAAGGAAGTTACTGCAACAATTTCATGAAGGATACCATAAACTGGTTCTTCACGAGTCCAGCTACCATTCTTTTCAAGATACTTATTAAACTCCTTATCTAAAAGAGCACTGTTCTCTCTTAACTTATCCAGTAAAGCGCGGGCTTCAGGACTTAGGTTAAGTGTGATGCTGTCATAACCATCTTCGTAAACGAGATTAACATACTTACGAATCTCGAATAAGTGATGACGGATCTTCCAGAACAATTTGGTAGCATGTTCACGATACAACTGGATCGTATTAATGGTACGACTTGCTACATCCACCAGTTTTGCAAATTTTTCATCAGAGATATTTCCATTTAGGTTATCACTGATTGCTTTAGATAAAGACTTCTTCAGGTTCTCTTCTGAAGTAGTATCCAGTTCGTAAGTGATTTCGAAATTTGGGTTCATTTTAGTTTCCTTTACTAGTTAATTTGTTATATGCGACCAACAACAAAAGATTGGTTTCTACTTTTTCTAAGCATTCATTGATATTAATATCATTCATTGTTCTATTCCTTTATAAAGTTGGTTTAATTACTTCATTTAAATAGTGTAGATTTAATAAATCTACACTATTTAAATAATTAGATTACTTAGTTAGAGATTATATTGTTTCTTGTGGTATTCTACCAAGTTCTTATAATAACCTAAAGAATCTGAACAGTTTTTATCTACAAAGGCTAAGAGTTCTTCACCCGTACCTTTAAAGTAACCACATTCCCAAATGTCTTGAATGGTGGAAGTAGAAAAGTCTTCTGATTCGCGAGCACCCGTTTCTATAGGTTGCGTAGTGCGATAAGTAGCAATACCTTGTTCACCCTTAATATCGAATGAAACATTAAAAGGACCATTCAGATACAGAGGGCCGGTAATTTTAGCACCTTTTATTACTACGGAACCACTCAAATTAACCATTCCGGTCAATTCTGATTTTTCTCGTACAGCAGTAAATCCGTATAAACCAATATTTCCATTTACTATACTGTCCTTAACGATAGCTTGGTCGTTCAATTGGGTACAACCTAAAAGAGTAGATTGACCCGTTGCTACAGATCTACCTGACATTTGACAGTAGTCACCAATAATAGAATCCCCAGAAATAGTCGCATAGCCAGACAAATGAGCATTGTCTTTTACCAAGGCATTACCGGAAACTTTCGCATTTGGCAGAATCCAACACCCGCCTTCATGAGATAAGTTTTCTTCGAATTCTACATAACCGCCTATTTGACCTTTCTTTATCTGATATCCACCAATATCAGGCTCATCGATATAGTTTCTAATCGGTACTTCAAAATCTTTCAAAGCCTGAATACGATACAAAGTACGACCTTCTACTTGAATCGTATCATTTTCTAAAAGTGTGAATTTCTTTTCCATAATAACTTCCTTTATTTTAGATTAATGTACTAGTACTGCATTGGTAGTACCATTATAATAGTATAGATTTAAATATAATTAGATTACTCTCCTCTCCCTAATAAGGAGAGGAGAGTATAATCTATTACATTCTACGAACACAATAATTCATCAATACCAAGAGAACAGGTAAATAATAGAAGTGTTCTAATTCACCCCAGTTCATACAATCTTTCACTAGTTCTTCAATAATCTCAACATCCAGAATATCATCTTCTAGATATTTTCTTAATTGAATCTCTAAGTGAGACTGACCATCATCTGCATCTCTGTAAAATTCCTGACTAAATACATAACTTCTATTAGGCAAGATTTGATTAATCAGTAATTGATCATTAACCACTTTGAATTTACGAGGATTAACAGATGGTGTCATTTGAAAAGCATTGCCAATAACTTCATCGTTCTTAATGTAGATCTTATTAGAATAAGTCATTCCATAAGGTGCTACTACTGCTTTAAATGCAGAATAACGAATCGAAGCAAAATTAGGTGAATTGGTAAATTCCTCTAATGTAATCGCACAAGCTTTACTGAATGATTCATTTAAGAGATATGGATCTCTTTCCGTAATCGCATCCCAAATAGAAGTGGTTTGCAATATAGGAAATTCGTCATCTGTATAAATCCTAAAGTGAACCATCTCTGGATATCTTTGAGATGAGAACCATTGTTGGATTGCTCTCATGAAGAAACCATCGTAAATTAATGTTCTTTGATTAGGAACAAGACAAGTCTCGTAAAAACGATGATAGAACTTTCTAAACCAGTAACGAGAAATACGATCGTATTCTCCTCTTAAGAAAGAAAAAGCATCTGCTTTCTTAGGAGTGAGTAATGGATTCTGACCTGCTTTTAAATAATCAATGGAGTATTTTAATACTTCAATGGTTTTCTGATTTAAGTTAATAATGCGAGGATCATTTATTTGATCTCGAATTTCATAAGCCATTGAAAATTGGATTTCGTATAATGTATTACGACGATGTGTTAAGCGTCTTACTTCATTAATGTTAAACCAACCTAAAGTATTACGACCAATATCCATCAACATGATATCGCCTTTGTTTGGAATAACAGGAGGCAATACATGCGCTTCACCCGTAATCTCAGTAATCTTCAATTCAGTAGTAGATTGAGATGTGCCTAATGATCCTTGTAAAAGAATCTCCAATCCATCAATACGTTCGTATTGCTGGATAGTACCACTGGCCTCTAAAGAGAATTGAGTAACAGAATCATTCTTAGAAAGTCTTTGTCTAAAGTAAGTAACTTTCTGACGAGAACCTTCAGCATACTGAACTAGTGTATCCAGTCTCTCTTCTTTAGTATCGACAATTACTGATTTAAAGTCTTTAGGGACTATCTTTGGTTTTTCAATTAGCTCATGAACAGGCGTATGCTGTTCAGGCTTATAATTACTATTGACTAATTTAGGCATATCTATCTAGTCCTTCTGATTGCGATCTATCTCGATAGTTAATAAGATAGAAAGTCTGTACAGTTTTAATATTACCAATATTCCAGCGATTATAATCTCGTCCCCAATTATCGTTATTATTGCTGTCTCGACCACCTTTAAGATAATCGATTACTCTGTTATAAAGATCAGAATAATATTTATTGAACATTGGGTGTAGTTTCAATTTATCTAACCAGTAACGCAATCTATTAATCGCATCTGGTGATAAATAAGTCCAATCGTAATAAATCGCAATACGAATATTGTAAGTGTGTTTTAAATCGATCTTTTGATTCAGATAGAGTTTTCCATCTTTGTCCATCTTAACCGCATTTCTAGACATCATCTGGTCATTCTGATAAAGAAGTATTTGGAATAATGATTGTCCAGTGTCAAAAAGATAATTTTGTTCTGAGATGATAAATTCCAATAGTTCAGGATCGATTCTGAATTCATTGTTTTCATCTCTTAAATCTAATAACTGACAACCAATATCGTCTTCATCTTCAAACAAAATCAATTGATCTACAAATCGTTCAGTTCCTCGAATAGAGAAATCTTGAGCAGGATCAAACTCATTCCAATGAGGAACACAAATACCTTTATATTCTTCCCAAGAATGACTGTCGGTCATTGAAGTAAATTTAGCTAAATGATAAGCAGAATCTGTAAATACAGTATAGTCTTCTGGATATTCAGTAGGTGCATTAGGCTGGACAGTATTGGTTTGATCTACACCCATCAGTACAGAAGGAACGATTTGATTATAAACAACTCTTGGGTAATAAATCGATAATGATGTTGGTTTCATGTATCGTACTAAATAAGGGAAGGTACAAATCCAACCTGGTGTACCTTCTACCTTATCACCTTCTTCAATCATTCCGTCTGTATCGTAATAACCTTGAATATTGGTTTGTACTTCAGAAACAGCAAAGTTAGTATTAATCCCTGCAGAATCAGAAATCTTACCAAAACGATGAGTGAAATGATCTTGTAACCAAGTCGATAAAGGAGGTAAGTTTTTATCTTTATTTTTGATTAATTTATAAACTTCAGATAAGATAAATATTGCTTTATCATCTACGATATAATGATATTCTAAATGATGAGGAAAGGTATCTGTAAACATTCTCATTTTAGATTTTACAGAATTCAACCATGCTCTTGCCGTATGTTTAGATTGCGTACGGTAAGTAATATTAAACTTCATGGTTACATGAGAATAATAAGGTGTGATGTGTGTTTGGGTATTGGGTTCAAAAAAGATAGGCATGAATTCTTGAGACCAATCTTGATATTGTAATAAAGACTGTTCTCCGTATTCTTCTTCTACTGTAATAATAATACTCTCAGCACCTGCTTCAATGATTCCTTCTTGACCATTCTCTTCAGTAGAAGTACCTTTTTCTTTACGTACGCCTTCTTCATCCAAGTGGACAATTAATGGGTTTTCTAAAATACCCATACGTAGATATTTCCTTAAATCATCTACGATTTTAAAAGCGATGGGTCTAACAATTGTTTGCTTCTCGCTAACGATAGGGAAATGTACTATCATGAGAATCTCCTATAGAATACTAGTCATACGAAAAGCATCTTAATTTAAATCAAAAAAAAAATACTCCTATCCGATTAAGGACAGGAGTATATTCTTTTAGCTATACGTAACATTCATTGCCTTAATCTTCGTAAGTGATAAATACACTCTTCGAGATGGCATGGTTGTTTCAACCGTTTTCACCATGTTAGGTGTCGTAGGTGATAAGTAAGTATGGTTATATTTAGAAAGGTATTCTTCGAATGTTTCGTCTTCTGGACGATAATAGCTTGAAGTTTCGTATTTAAACTTCAGAGCACTCATGAGTGAATCTTGAATATCCTCACCAATACGATTATTTGCTTGAGCATTTATATTATATACCGAACCATCATTCATGACAATACAAACATCTAATGTACCGCCTTTTAATTCACCAATGTATAAACAATGGATACCGACAAACAATTTAAAATTTGAATTTAGATAATTTCGTAGATTGGTATTTTTGGGTTTAGATTTTAACTTAGTTACTTCGTAGAATACCTCATTAGTGTTGCTCGTAATCAACATAGAAAATCCTTTTTAAGTTAGGTTATTACACATTAATGTTATATATTTAAAATAAATCACACTACTCCAGTTAAGGAGTAGTGTGTATCTATTACTCTTTAATAAAGATAAACAAACCACTTACAGTAGTGTATTGGGTAGATATCGCTGAATCCGATGTCGCATGGATATAGTGGTGAGCTTTAACCACAATACCTTCTAACATAGATTGTTGACTGGTATGTCCTTCCGTATAATGTACTCTGACAATAGTGCCTGGTTTAACCAACTCAGCTTGACTATTTTGCCATACTAAGGCAATTAGTTTACCATTTCTTCCTTCTACTTGAGATACTTGTTCGTAAATATTCGTATCTTTTTGTTCAGTCAGTAATGGAGCATTTACCACGCCATTTTTAGAATCATTCAAAATGACTTCTGAAACATTATTCGCTCTGGAAATATAAGCTTTATTACCCGCTACTTTTACAGACTCGTCAGTGGTTTGAATGTCCGGATTAATGACCCGAATACCATTACCTTTATTTAAAGTATTGGCAGAAGTAGAAATGTCTTTAGATTCTCCATCTAAAGAAGCAATAATGAATAAATCATTTCCTTCTTTAGTCCAAGTACTTTCTGCATATTTTAAAAAGTCTTTAGGTGAAATATAGATATTGGTAAATCTTACTTTATCATCATTTCTCTTGGTTCGGTTCCTAGGATAGACATACCACATTCCAGACTGAATGTAATGTCCCATACCTTGCTTATAGACACCATATAACTTCTTCTGCATGTATAATGGTAGCTCTAATAGTTTAACACCATGAGGAATGGGGATATTATCGTAGACCGTGGTATTATCTGCTTCTACCATATCTACACCTTTTAACATGTCTGAATTTTCTAAACCTTCTAGTTTAGAAGCTTCACCCATGAGCAGTGCAGTAAGCGCATCGGTAACATTTGCATTAACAACATTAGTACCTATTTGTAATGTCAATAACTTCTCAACCAGTAAAGGTACTAATTGAAATTCTACTTTTACAATATCCATTCGGTCAATTGTTTCAGTATTGACATTCTGTAGACGAGCATCTGTTTTACGGAAGTTTACCATGGTCTTACAGTAAGCCCGATATCTGGTAACGATTGTTTCACCTCTGAAGTTTACAGGTTCGGCAATAATAGATATCTCTATGTTTTCAATAAAAGGCATAATGTAGTCTGCCCATGTACCTGGAGAGACAGCTAATTCACAAGTAACCACATCGGCAAGATTATGCTCGTAATCTCGTTCAATATCCAAACCTAATAGTTTAATTGGTCGATAAGTTAAACCTTTATCGACAATATGGATTAAAGAACTATATGCGTATTTAGCTAAACCTTGTCTGGATCTGGCTATTTTCATTAATTCTTCAGTAATCGGAGAACCTTCTAACATTAAAATCTCCTATTGTTGTAAATCTGATCCAGTATGGCTGAATCTGGTTGGTGTGGATCTATTTCTGTTTTATTTTCTTCTTTCTTAGCTTCTGGTTTAATGATATCAGAAATACCCAAGAAGCCACTTGCTCTACCGAATCTATTTCTCAGTCTTGCTACTTCAGGATCAATGTCTTTAGTTTGATCACGAGATTTATAAATAGCACTGGCAAATTCAGAAAGATCCATTAAGTCTTCAAATGGTACAGAATTTAGATAAATGGTATTTTCAGCATAGACACGCCATTCGTGAATATGTTTGAAAATAATCTCGTACATGGTTCTATCGTCAGTACGATTGGTTAAGTAAAAAGGAATTTGATTCTTATACAATTCTACTAACTTGGGAATCGTCATCCCTACGGTGATTCTTTCATTAGCATTTTTCTTATCATCTTCTAAATCACCAGAGGTTATCGAACCATATCTTTGAATCTCATTAATATTCATTAAATGAATATAATCGATAGATACGACAAACACTCTATCGAAAAGTTGATTCACTGTACTTTCTAGTTCTTCTTTTGTTACATATCCTAGAAACTTCATTAGATTATCCTTTAAAATTAAAAAAAAGAATCTACTGTTTTAGTAGATTCTTTTTATTGTTAGATGTCTTTAGTAAAGATTTTGTTGTACTGAGGACCATAACGATCGTATCGTTTTTCCTCAAGACGTTCTACTTCTTTAATGAGACTATTATAGTCACATCCTGATTTCCAATTTGATTTATAATTGGATTCTTGACATACCGCAGCTTTCCAAGCTGCTCGTGCCAAGTTATTACCTACATGACCTACGGATTCTCGACTGTATGCGCTAGTCAGATAGCCTTCGAAATAAACGTAACGATCAAAACCCAAACCTTTCTTTTTACAGTCGCGTGGGCTGTTACACCATTGTTTAGATTCGTTATGGTAGATTTTGGCGAATTCATCGCTCATCATATCTACATCATCACCACTGTTTTGTGTTACAGGGGCAGTTGGGATGGCGTCAATGACCGCGTTAAGAACAGTACCTACTTCAGCACAACCAGTCAAAGACAAAGACAGAGCGATTAATGATAAAAATTTTTTCATGATAATTTCCTTAAATTAAGTTAGATAAAATTTGCATTATTGCAAATGATCACAATAGTAGTATATATTTGAAATAAAATAAAAAATACTCCTATCCAATTAAGGATAGGAGTACTTTATATTAAAGGTTATATTGCTTTTTGTGGAACTCCACTAAGTTACAATAGTAACCGATACGTTCAGGATCTATACGTGAAAAGGATTCAATGAGTTCTTCACCGGTACCTTTAAAATTACGTTCTGACCAAATATCTTCTTTAGTAGACGCAGTAAGATAATAGTGAGAATAAATAGGTGAAACCGATCCGCCTGTTCTGACATTAATAACGTACCCTACGATATCGTTACTGTCACTAACATCAAAATTAATAGTGAATGCACCACTGAGACTAACTTCCCCAATAAGTTTAGCATTACTAACAAGAACAGAACCACCTAGACTAATATCGCCATCTAAAACAGATTCGCCATGTACTTGACAATTGTCTCTAATGGATAAACTTCCAGAAAGTTTAGAAGTATCGCCTACTGATACATATCCGTCTAATTCAGCATGATCAGAAATAACACAATCACCATAGACATAAGCAGAACCCAATAAACGAGCATAGCCTTTAACAACTGCATTTCCGAATACATTTGCTAGGTTATATAAACAAGCATTTTCTAATACTTGTGCATTACCATAGACTCGGGCTTTATGGAATACCCAGCAACCACCCTCGTGAGAAAGATTTTCTTCTTTCTCAATGTATCCACAAAGATCACCTTTATTAACAGTAATATTAAATAAAGAATCTTTGCTAGTAGGACATTCAAAATCTTTTAATGCTCGAATACGGTAAAGCGTAATATCGTTACCTTCAGGATCCACCCATGATAATGTATCATCTTGCAGTAATTCGTATTTCTTTTCCATAATTAGTTTCCTTTAAGTTTGAAGAAGTTCAGATGATTTTCAACAATACTACGAATGTAATAAATTGTTTCTTCATCATCACTATCAAGTATAAAATCAATCAATTCTGCACCGGTACCTACAAAATCATTGGCACTCCATTTATCTTCAATTTTACTGGCGACAATATTTTTAATAGTGAATAATCTACCTCCAGGCATTCCAATGTTATAACCAATAACGCTATGGGGAATATCCACATCAAAATTAATCACGTAATCACCACTTAATTCAAATGGTACAGTAATTCTTGATTTCTTAACAGAAATTCGACCTATTAAATTAACTGAATTACCAATATCAGATTTGTAAACTTCTATCTCACCGTATAAGAAAGTTCCCGAGTGAATGCTAGACTGATCAGATACAGTAACATCCCCTACTAAGGTACTGTCAAAAATATCGGATCGATGAGTAACGAAACAACGGTCTCTAACGACAGATTTGCCACGAACGATGGCATTTTTACTTACCATTGCTTTATCACATACAATCGCATCGTCGATTACTTTACCACCATCTTTAACCTTTGCATCGCCAGAGATCCAACAGTTACCATCTTGAGAGAGGTTATCTTCGGATTCGACGTAACCACCTAATTCACCAACATGAACAACTGGGTTATAACCACCAGGTTTAGTAAATGTTTTCAATGCTTGTATTCTGTATAGTTTAATTTCAACAATACCCATTTCACCTTCTGGAAGGATACATGATTTAAACGTGTGTACTTTGATGAAATCATCTTTCAGGATTTGGTACTTCTTACCATTCTGATTAAATCGACAAGTAATGGTGATATCTTTCTCTTCCGGATTCACGTCGAAAGAAATCTCTTCGCCATTATAACTAAAACCAATGGAATTTATATCAGAATCACTTTGTTTAAATTCAGCGATTTCTTTATATACCTCTTCGTAATCTTCTATGGAACCAATACTGTATATAACGTTATAGTAACCATCTTTATCTGTTTCAGAAATATCATGTGTGAAATAATACTTCTTAAGTAATTTACCAACAAAGATTTTTGCGTTATTTTTAATCTCATCGTTCATTTTAACACTCCTTATTAAGTTAGTAACTTTCTCTTTCGAGAACTTCAAAATCATCAATAGGCGTTTCGTATTCTTTAATACCTTTCAGAAATACGAATTTTTTATTGTAACCAGGACCTAATTTGAATTTAAATACGTAAAGTTTGCGATGATGAATCTTAGGATCGCGAGAAATGTTAATAACAGAATCTGGAAATTTGCAAATCTTAAATTGATTTGCAAACTCTATCAATTTAGGTTCTATTTTATCAAATTCTTCATCGAATAATACGATCAAATCCGATTGAGTATCACCATTAAATGTTTTCCTAAATTCTATTTTAGGATTTGGATAGATACTGGTAATGAGATCTTTCAGTTGATTAATAAAAGAGTCTTGCATGTTTAGTTTCCTTTTTTAGTTAGTAGCAGGTTTAAAATAGCCAAAGTAAAAAGATACAGAAACATCATCGATAGTTAAATCAATATTCATTGAGATAATCGTTCTTCCATTCTTTCTGTTCTTGTTACTGAAGTAGATACTAGAACCAGTAGGCAGATCTTTAGGAAACTTACAGTCAGTAATCTCAACAATTCTATAAAATACCTTATCCAGTATATCTGAATGTTCGACACCAGTAACGATAGAATAACTAACCTTATTTTTATCACCTAAAGTTATTTCTTTATCGATATTAATTAATGTCTTGTGTTTATCCTCATCGTAAGTTTCTTTTATTACAGTGTAGAGTTCACCAAGATGGCTATTGCTAATTACCTCAATAATTTCATTTTCAGTCATTTTACATTTCCTTTATTAGTTGGTTTATAATATAAATTTTGTTACGATTAAATATTTAATCTGCTTTCTTTTTAGGAATGAATTTTATAGCATGAATGTAGTAATAATTCGTAATGAATTTATCTCCTTTAAAGGAAAATGTATAGCTAGATATTTTTACATTCTTTCCTTTGAAACAATGATTGATATCTACCTCTACATCATGAATAGATTTTTCAATCTTTTCATCTAGAAGTTTATCAAGCTCTTTAATATTCAGTTTCCATTCATCGTGATTTTTAATGAGGAACGTATTGGTTGTAATGTTTACTTCATTTTCTACTTTGGTACTGGTAGTACTTTCAATATTAAAAGCTTCTTTAATCTTGCGATTATGGTTTTCGATTTTAGCAAGTAATTCTTTTTGCATGATTAATTTCCTTTATAAGAAAGTTTAAATGTAGTTATAAAATTTACTAAATAATTCTGTAATTCAATAGGTTCGATCTCGAAATTAAATTTACTATTGACATCACCTATTTTAACTTTTTCAATTAAACTCAATAAACTTAATACGATATGTAAAAATGTAGTGCAGAGAGTATTTCTCAGTGTTTAAAATAATTTTATAAATTCTGGTTTCTTTATCTTTGCCAAAATCTATAGAATGGAAATTTTTATACCCTATCAAACGGTATTTTATAGCAAACTCATCAATACTTATGCTATTATTAATTATTTCATTCCAAATATCTGAATTTCTGGTAAGGACATGTACACGAAGTTGTTCTTTACCATTAAATATTCCGGAGTCTGCATTATAGGATATACTTTTCTTATCCTGTACATTCTTAAGTAATTCTTTTATTAGCTTTTCTATTTTTTCTTGGATATGTCCGAGATGACTAGATTTAATTTCTTTAATTACTTCATGCATTATTTATTTTCCTTTATAAAGTTAGATGTGGTTAACCATTATAATAATATAGGTTTGAAATAAATAAAAATACTCTCTACCCCGATGAGGAGTAGAGAGTATTTCATTTAAAAGTTATTTCCATTCGTCAGCTGACTTAACATTAAAGTCTCGCTCACCTTCTTGGAATTTAGACATCTTAACGATAGCATCTAAACTAGGTTCGTAAGGATTATCTTTAGTTTCAGGTTCTTCTTCAGTATCTTCACCTTGAGTAACTTCAACAGGTGGAGGAGTTACTGGTTTGATATATTCTGGAGAACCAAAACCTTCTTGAGAAACTTCGATAGTTACTTTTACTTTACTTAAATCAACACCTAAGCCTTTTAAATATTCGTAAGATTCTTTAGAAACTTCTTCAGATTCATTATTGTCTTCGCTTTTATCCGTTTTACCTTCAGACTCATTATCATCTTTAGGTTTTTCAGAATCGCCTTCTTCGGAAGTATTACCATCTTCGCCTTCCTTTTTCTCTTCTTCAGCTTTTTCTGCTTCTTCGTTTTCTTCTCGTTTGTCTACAATCTGTTCTGAACGAGCTTCTACTTTATCAGCAGTTTCTTTTTCATCAGTAATGTTATCTACAGACATGACTTCTTTACCTGTAGTTTCATCACTTTTTTCTTCAGGTACCTCTTCTGGTGCTTCTTCATCAGTATCTACTTCACCTTCTAGTTCAGTAGTAGCACCGTTTTCATCATCAATGTAAGGATTAGAAGAAGTAAAGAAACGTTCCATAATGGGTTTAGTTTTCTCATCGTATTCTTCTTGAGTCAGTTTGCCTAATTCTGGAGGAAGAATCAATTCTTCTACTTCCAAAGGTAATTCAGGAACATCCTTACTTTCAAGATCATCTACTTCGATTTCACAACGTACCCAAGGACAATAAGAACCATTACCATCAGGAACAGCATCAATTTCCCATTTCTTATCCGTACCTTTAATGTTAAATGTATAACGGTGTTTTAACATCGATACGGTAGATAATACTTTAAACTGAATAAAGTTTTCTTTAGTAGTTGGTACAGTAACTTCAATACTGTCACCTTCACCCATTTTATTTTTGGTGGTTAATTCATAGCGAGAACGACCATTACGAGCAGTAATCTTACGCACACGAATAGAACCTTTACCCGCATTCTCTTCTGTTTGTTCAATAGGAATAATATACTGTTCTTGAATCTCACCACGATTGGCGTTTTTCAACTGAGAAAAGTTCATGATACGTGCAAAGATAGTGAATTCTTTTTCACGAATAGCTTTACCACGATGCTGAAGTTTTGAAAGTCCTTGCTCTTTAGGTTTTGGTTGGTCAGACTCACTAACAATAGGAGTGCTTCCTTCTCTGGACAATTCTAATAGACTTTTAGCCATTTAATTCTATTCCTTATAGATTAATAATATTCTTTAATCAATGGTAGGTTTACTACCCATAGACATATCGAGAATCTTTTTAACAATAGACATAAACGAATTAATTAAACCATTACTGTCAATATCATTGGTAACAATACCCATGGTGACGACACCACTGACAGTCATGACAAATAGAATCAGACAGGCAAATCCAAACCATTTAAAAAATGTTAATTTAAGGTTATTGACCTTACGTCCAAATTCTTCTACGTCATCAATATTGCCTGTTGCGACCATGTAACGATAGATAAGTTTCACACGGTCTTTAAAATCCAATTGATTGATTAATTGTTTAAGTTCTAATCCTGAAATGTCTTCAGACAAATCCTCGTAACTAGAATGTTTAGCACTGATTTCACGATAATCTTTAATTAAACCATTGAGTCCTTCATCTGATTCTTTCCGATTAGCGAGTATTAAGTCGTTATCAATCGTAATCAAACCTTTCTTGACCATGGGGTCAAGTACATTATTGGTTGCTATTGTTTTTCTAACCATTTTCTAAGGCTCTTGATTATCTAAATAATCCGGAATACGGTTACCTTCTATTACTTTTATTAATTTCTCATTAATTTCTTGATAAGATCGATTCGAATTATTCAATCTTTTTACATCATTATTCAGCTTTAAAACTTCAAAGGTAAGTCCCGCACAAGTAACAATCAGGAGTGTAGTAACGAGTACTAAAAAACCATTCATGATACGTTCCGGATGTTTCTTAAAATTAATTAAGATTCTTAACAATTTAATCTTTTTAACATCCAAATTGTCAGTAGATGTCGTGTTGTTTTCAATCGAGTTCAAACTCATGTCTTTACCTATTTAAATTTAAGACATAATTTAAATACCCATAATGACCAATAGCCAATGCGTCAATAGAGTGTTCATCTAATTCTAAAGGATTATTCTTTAGTTTTAAACGATCTTTAATTTCAGTAATGGCTTGAGTCATTTCATCTTTCTTAGCATTTCCTTTTGCACCTACTGCTTTTTTAGCGGTAGGAGGATCTACTTTAAAGAAAGGTATTTGATAATTATATTCCCAAATGGTTTCATGAATAAGATTCACGACTTCAATCAAAATTGCATAAGCATTTGGTGTGAATGAATTGAAGAATGGGGATTCACAGACAATCAAAGAAGGTGAATAATATCTAAATACTTCAGCCAATTCTGACTTCATTGCCTGTAGTCTGGCAATCTTATCACCAAACTCATTACTGGTATTCCGACTATAAAAACAAGTATCTTTTGCTGAAATTGTAAAAGCAAAAGATTCTTTAATAGCCAATGTATTGAAATCTAACTTATAGATAGAAATACCCAGGTTACTAGAACCTGGGTCAATACCAAGTAAAGTGAATTCCCATTGACTGGTATTTGGAAAATTCATCTTTTATACTTTAATTTAATGTCCAAGATTTTGTAAAGAAACTTCACCTTGTTGCAGGTTATAGAGAGGTTCATTTACACCCAAGTTAAAGATAGAGTCGAATCCATCGTTAACAGCAGCCAAGTACTGAATGGTTGCGTTAATGTGTGCAATCTGAGCAGCAATTACTTCTTGGAATTGAGAACGGCCAGATGAGGTTGTTACTTCAACCAATTTATCTACACCTGATACCAATCCAATTTCAGTAATCAAAGCACGGTTAGGATCGCCATGACGAATGTTAAATACATTCTTCAACTCTTCAACATCTTCACGACTAATGTTTACATTAACCTGTGCGATAGATCGACCATATTTTGCTTTCAAGATATTTTCTCGTTCAGCAGAAAGTTCCTGGGCAATAGGATTCAGGTTTGTAGTGGTTGGGCTATAGTCTTCTTCTGACAAACTACCATCATCTGCAACAGTAATGATTTTTGTTTCGACACGAGTTTGAGAAAGATCTAAACGTTTTAAATAATAAGAATAGTATTTAACACCTTTATAAGTTTCCACTACACGTAAAGCATATTTCGTACGTTCCTGAGCTGTTAAGTCATTATTAAACTCACGCATGACAAAAGGAACGGGTTTAAATAAACCAGTATCTTCTGCAGTGTGTTGGAAGATTTTAGGCATAGGGAATGCATCACTGTCATTAGTACAGTTTTGCAAAGAAATACCACCGTAACCAATACAGAAATACCCAATAGTAGGGATTGTAGTGTGAGGTGGATGCATGGATTGGTTAATACCTAATAGCTGATTAAGTGTGGTGTTTGGTTTTACTGTATAAGGTAGACCAAGCTCTCGAATGACTTGGTTTTCGTTACCAATTAAGGTACGTACTGATTCAAACGCTGTGCGTTTGTTTGGGATAACTGGTTTAGCCATTGCTAATCATCCTTTTAATATATTAGGTGAAAATTAGTAAATTCAATGTATCGTCATAAAGATCGTGGTAGGGGTAGTAATCTACCCCTCACGACACTATTCGTTATAATCAAAACCATCGATAGATTTAACTTGGAAGTTCCATTCGATATCTTCTCTTGGTGGTTCTCGATTCTCTGGGAATGGATCCCAGTCCAGACAACCTTCAAAGGTATCAATCATTTTTCTTCTTTCTTTTAATGGTAATGATAAGAATGCTCTCATTCCTGGAATAGCCGGCAAATTACCTGGATTATCAATACCCGTTAAATCATCTGCTGGAGTAGTACAATAAGCACCAATGGAGATATTATTTATTAAACGAACATTACTACCAGGAATATCGATATTCTTAACATCTACAGAAATATAGAAATGTGACTTACCTGTAGACCTTGGTTCGGCATAAATCTTGTTATCTGTATAATCGTGATCTAATGCACTTTGATGAGATCTGGTTTCTGTATCTACAACAGTTACTGCTGTACCATCGTTAATATCACTAACATAACGTCCTTTCTTACGACCACCACCATCTAGACGTAATGAACGCATGTTAGTGGAAGTAATAGGATGTTCATTAATCTCACGAATATAGTGAACAGAATAAGAAGAAAGCTTGGTCAATAACTGGATCATTGCTTTGTGTGTATTGTATAAAGAATTCACTTTAACGTTATTTAAGCCTGTTGCTTTTTTCCAGATATCATTCGCCAATTTTAAGAAATCTGTTCGATTATGTACATCTTTTAGGTTTAAAGAAATAGAACTTAAAAACTGTGTAAATGTCTGCATGTCTGGTTTTCTAAAAGAGACCAGCTTAGTAGCATAAAGTCTATAGAATTGCATTTCTTTATAAGCACGACCGTCTAGATGTTCATCCTGGTTAACTCTATTAATACCTTCGTTTAATCGTTTAAACAATTCATTAGCTTGTTCGTAGAATGAGAATGTATCGATAATTGGTCGAATCTTCATGTAGTGAGAATCAATAAATGTATTCCATTCTTTATCTAATAAAGCTTTATCAGGAACACATTTATCCAGTTCTTCTTTAGAAGGTTTCTCTAACCTAGGGACAATACCAATCGTATAATCAGGAATACAATTTTCTTTAATATCGTAATAACGATAGATACAATAAGTATAAAGCAATAAAGCATCTCTACCTGATAATGGAATTAACTCACCAGTCAGTGGATGATTTACCATGATGTATGCTTTATACAATCCACGAGAAGCCATCTCAATCCAAGTATCGACTAATGCTCGCTCTAATGTAAATTGCTCAGAACCAGAATAGTCAATTGCTTTAGATTGAAGAATCTTCGTCTTAATAAAAGAATCCAAAGAACCAGAAGTATCTTTACGTGCAATAACTTCTAGATTTTCTCTTTCTTTTACGTTATAAGGAGCAAGAGGATCTTCTTTATCCAACATGTCTTTCAATGAAAGAGTGTCTAGTTCTGGAATAATATATTCCAAACCATTTAAAGATACTTTTTCAAACACTGGCGTAACTTTAGCCGTTTCAACAATATCTTCATCTTTCTGTAACATGTTGTATTCAGAAATAGGTAAATTTCTTAAAGTTAAAATCTTTTGAATCAACCATTTCTGAGTATGTCTTTGACCAACGTATCTTTCTACCCAACGAATATTCTTATAGAATATAATTGCCTGTTTAGGTGTTAATTGGTCTAAGTAAAAATCCAAGAAACCATGAGAAGCCAAGAATCGACGATAGTGATAAGAATGTGCTTCATTCGTTAAGCACATGTCTAACCGAATAGTCATCAGTGCTTCTACTAACTTAGGATAGAACGTACCCCAGAAGGCAATATTAAAATAACGATTATTAATATTATACTGGCTTTGATACCATCGGTTATACATGCCGTATATCCAATCCTGTAATCGTTCCATTAAGGTATATTCATTACTCTCTACGAAAGATTTATCGTAAGATAGAATAGTGCCTTCTTTTGCTTGAATCGCTACATCTACATCTACTGGATTCAGAATACCTTTAATTAATAATTCTTTATCAGGATAACGTTCAACTAACTCTTCGTATTTCTTAGTTCCGTAAGAGTATTCTTGTCTCGTTGTTCGATGTATTTTTAAGTTCTCTTTATTGAATATGATTGTCTCAGTCGTATCCATTGATACGACTGTCATTGGTGTATCCGTTTCGTGATATTCACCAGAAATATGTTTATAATAGATCCATGTATCTGGACGATATTCGTCTACAGCATTCATGTCTCTTGTTTTCACACGAACAGCGTTATTCATGTCGTGTGCTTGGTATTCTGACTTAATGATCATTGTCGATACCAAGCCTATATTTTTATCAATATAGACGCTGTAGTGATAATCGAAATCAGGTAACATAGCCTTTTGACCTTTTACTATAAATTAACCACTGTTAAGGATAAATAACAATGGATAACCAGTTATTTGAAAATATTGCGCTGCAACTAAAAAATAGAAGCGGTGCAGCTAATATAGGTGATACGGCAATTAAAGAAAATCCAGCGGTATATGCTTTAATTGCTAAACTTAACTCTTCTCGTGAAGAAGAAGCTTTTAAAAATGATGGTGAACTAGCCAGTACAACACCTGACTTAGATTACATGCTGGGTATCTCTTCTGAAAAAGCACAAGAGATTGATGATAACGAAACCATCATGCAGCTGCTTCCTGATATGGAACGCGCTGCTCAAATTCTCTGTAGTTACATTCTGTCTCCAAAATATTTAATGAAGCCAGAATTACAGATTAAACCTCCTCGTAATTTATTTCCACAAAATACCATTACTGTAATCACTGACGAAATTAAAAAATACTTTAAAAAGCATTTCGATATCGAAGGTAGACTTTATAAAATGCTTTACGATATTCTTTTCTTAAAAGGTGCTTACATTACTGCAGTCATTCCTGAATCATCTTTGGATGATATTATTAATGGTGACCTTGTAGAAAATAGTCGGGAGTCATATACCGTTCAGTTATCTCGAGAATCTTTATCCCATGTTAATAACTTGCTGGATAACAGTAATCGACCATCACGAGGATTTTTAGGTAATCCTAGTTACGGTAATAATACCGAGACTAAAAAGCCAATGTTGGCACGTGAGTCTGTAGAGGTTCATTTTGGTAATACTGATACAGATAATGATGTCCGTCACAATAGTTTTAGATCATCTAATTATTCTACAATAATTAAACCACCTACAAGCATAGAATTTACCTTACCGGCAGAGTATGCTAAAACTCATAAAGATGCGCCAAACTCTAAAGTAAATATTTCTAAAGAAGGTGTTTGGGAAATTGATTTGTCTGGCTGTAAAGATACCTTAATTGAGGTAACTGATGATTTAAATATCTTACGTCAATCAGCAGTTAAGAAAGAAATCCTTTCTCAGGAATCTCGTCGTATGGCTGGTATTCCTACTGGTTTTAAATCAACCAGTTTAGATAAGGAATTATTCTCCGACAGAAACATCATCGATAAAATCTTTAGACGAATTGATGATGTAAATAGTTACAAGACTGATGCTTTAGAACTGAAGAAAATGAAAACTTCAGAACAAACTGCGCGTGAAGATCTTGACGAGCCTTTGTTCTTGAATTATCCGGTAGAAGCAGTTGTTCCTATTTTCAAACCAGGTTCACCTTCAGAACACGTAGGATATCTGGCATTACATGATGAAGAAGGTAATCCATTATCTAAAGCAAAACCGATTAACTATTATCGTGAATTGGCTAATGGCTATAATAGCCGTCAAACAGCCAGCACAATGGCTTCTTCCTTGATTCAACAAGGTAAGACGATGTTTGAAGGTTTCTCTAATAATCTAGACGAAGCTCGTCAATTAGAAATGCTATCACGTATTCATTCTAATGCGATTATTAAAGATATCCTAGAGCGTTTGAAAAATGGTCTTTATGGTAAGAACTTAGATGTAGGTGATTCTTCAGAAGTTTCTCGCATTATGTTCTATCGTGCTTTACGAGGTCAACGTACTCGTGTTCTCTTTATTCCTAAAGAAGTAATGTCTTACATGGCTTTTGATTACGATAATCGTGGCTTTGGTATTTCTTTATTGGATAACATGAAAGTACTGATTTCTTTACGTATTCAGTTCATGCTCGCTCAATTACGTGCAGGTATCATGAATTCTATTCCTGAAACCTTAGTGACTTTACGTATTGATGAAAAAGATCCTGATCCTCGTAAAACTATTCAGATTGCTAACGTAATGGCTTTACAATCACGATCTAACTCTGGTTTGATTATTGGTGCTTCTAACGTACAGACTATTGAAGATCGAGTGAATCAATCCAATATCCGAATGGCTATTGAATCTGACAATCCTAAGATTCCTCAAATCGGTCACGATATCTCTCGTACAACTGCAGATATCCCTGCTCCAGATAATGATGTTGCTGAAGGTATTAAACGGGACACCATCATGGGTACTGGTCTTACTCCAGACATGGTGGATAACTCTTTATCTACTGAATTTGCAGCAAATGTTTTACAAGGTAACTTTATCACTAACTTAATTGCTTTCCAAAAACAAGATCGTTTTAATCCTTTATTGACTGATCTTATTCGTAAAGCAGTAGGTGTGTCTCCTTATCTTTTAAAACGTTTGCGTGAAATCATTAAAGATAACTTGGTAGAGATTATCGAGAATATTCGTGAAGCATCTGGCGACAAGACTTTAACAACTGAAGGCATGAGTAAGTCAGCGATTAATGTTTTGGTAGATGGTATTGTGGATAAATTCGTGAGTAGTCTGGAAGTTAATCTACCAGCGCCACCTAACGATAATCACGAATCTAAAGCTGAACAGTTAACTCAATACGAAGAACGTGTCGATAAAGCAATCTCTTATGTCATCAGCCAAGAGATCATCCCAGAGAGCTTAATCTCTGAAGATGGCGTGAACATGGTTGATGAATATGCAGCTATTGTTAAAGGTGACTTGTTACGTTCTTGGATGATTGAGAATAACTACATGCCTGAAATCATGGATTACATTACTGTTGCTGAAGATGGTACACAAACCTACGAGAAGAATAAAGCGATTCGTGAATTGTCTATTAAGACAATTAAAGCGATGACTGAATTCTTTAAAGGAGGTAAAACCATTGCTGAATCTACATCTGCTGTATTGAAAGCTAACGATATGGCTGGTGAAGGTGATGATTACTCTAGCTCTAATAATGAGTCTACCGATAATACTGAAGGCGGTGGTGGTGATGAGTTCGATATGGGTGATGACTTCATGAGTGATGACTTCAATGAAGAAAATCAAGATGAGAACCAAGAAGGTAATAAAGAAGGAGAAGGTAATGAGGGAGAATCTGGTGATTCCAACTTAGGTCCTGATGCTTCTAAAGACGGTGCTTCTGACTAAAAAAGAAGTATTTTAAACTAAAAATAGCTTACTACCCTAGGGAGACCATTCGGTCTCCCTAGGGATTTATGTTCGCCACTTTTTATAGACCCTAATTTTAATTGGTAGGTTATAAAAGTTTAAATTTAATAATTTATTAAATTTAATAGTTATCTATTTCATAGAAATCCTTATAGGTATATCAAAGTATTTATTTACCTTAGACGACTTATACGTTTTTGTATAAATCATGAAATATTGTAATTTGTTATTTTCGTATCTGAACTTAAGTGTAGACACAAAACCTTTTGAATGATCACCAAGTAATGCAGTTAATAATCCAATATCAAAAGAGCGACCTAAAATATCAGCGATCTTCTGAAGATGTTCGTTAATTTGGTTAAGCATACCTGTGAATTTTTCATTCTTCGTATATCTTGTTAAATAAGGTGTATCGAAATAAATCGCACGATTTACTGGATAGGGTGAGTAATCCAGTCCGACATATCCTTCATTAACAAGTTTATCCATCTTCCAAAAAGCTTCTTTGAGATGATGGCAAACCAAATTAAAATCTACCACTACATTGGTGTATTTCTTTTTACGTTCGTCTGGTTTTAATTCTAACTGTTTAAAGAATTCCGATTCCTTAAACTTCAAATCAGACTGACGAATAAAACGAGCGATCTCTAATTGTTCCTTTAATTCCAAAGAGGTATTAAAGTATACTGGATCCTTAGGCGTGAGTTTACCCATTGATTTAATTCTTTATTGAGTTGATATCATAGGGACAGAGTTAATCTGTCCCTAATATTTTAGTTCAGTACACGAATATAAATCCGACTATCAGACAGATAAGTACTGTAACCTTTAATCGCTTCAATTAAGAAACCATCTTTTGTAACAATGTAGAATTCCTTAGCTTGCGGTTCATTTTTGTCAATAAGGTTGATCAAGAATGTATTCAATTCTACATAGTCGTCTTTAGACAGCTCAAACCAGCGGTTATAGCGACTTTCTTGGTCTGGACCTACTACGCCTTCAAATTCATTCATCTCTTTATCTAAGACCAATACAGAGCCAGTAACAGGCAATACGGAAAGATAACGAGATTCTTCATCATCATCATGCAACAATACACCCTCTTGCAAGAACTCTTCACTGATGAAGTTTTCAAACATTTCTTCCAATGCTCGTTTGTATTGTTCTTCACGACGAGGATTAGGTCGAATTTGAGTATTCTCAACAGCCTTATAAATATTGACTGTATATGTTACTCGAACATCAGGTAAACCACATTTAACCATTACACGATTATAATTACGATCCAACAACTCTACCAATCGTTTAGCCAAAACAGGTTCGGTTTCTTTAATTGGTTTGTAAATGGTTTCGTAAAAATCATCCATGGTTGTGCATTCTTTAATTAATGCCAATGTATCGTTATGGCGTTCTTTAGAGAATGTGGTGTTGCTGGTAACAACACGGTAAACTGCCGCTTTAGCTTTAGGATGGTATTCTTCATGAGATACCAAACAAGCACTCACCAATTCATCCAGATTCAATACTTCACGAGTCGTACCGTCGTATTCTACATTAGCAAATTCTCGCTCTTCTTCAGCAAGTTTCTCTAACTGCTCTTTCAACTCTTCTTCAGAAAGCTTTAAGTTATCAGCCGCTTTAATCAGATCAGTATTACCATGTGTTTCACTGTATGGAATATCTGTTTGGAATGTACCAGGTACGGGAAGTTTGGTTGGGATGATGTGATTTTTGCGTTCCATAATTTGTCGCTCATCGAGTTTGTATGTTTTCTGTACAGGATAATTAAATCGGTCAAGGATAAAGTAATAACCACGTTCGGTATATTTGGTCATGGTCCAAATATTCCAAGACGGATTACGGAATGCTACCGGTTCACGATAGTACTTACCTTCGGCAGAATAGTTCAGATAACCTACGTATTCATCACCTTCTTTAACCCATTCAATTTCATCATCGTATACAGGATACAAATCACGAGGAACAAACTCACTACGATGCTCATCCAATTCCTCATTACCTTCTACCCATACATCCAGATCCTTTTCAGGAATTGCCATCCAGTTAGTATTAATCACTCGATTAGGTCGGCGTTTCAATACTCGTACTGGTACGTCTTCAGGAGGCATGTCTTCAGCATAATCGTAAACAGCCAGGGGATCATCTTCAATCACGGATTCTACGGGTTCGGTAGACAAACTGCTTGATGGTTGTTCATCAAAATCTACCACACTACTTGTATTGGTTTCGGTAACGCCATTACTCATGGCTGAATGACTGATCAATTCGTAGTATGGTTTAGATGTTGCAATTTGACCAACCTGAATAGATGCTTCTTGAATGGCGTTCTGTACTTTTTCTGGATCTTCCATATCACTGATGAACTTTTGATGTTCTTCTGGTGTTTTGGATACCGCATCAACAAACATTTTCTCTAACGAACCATCTGCTTGTCGGTTACGTTCTTCCTTACGGCGCAATTCATCTTCTCTTACTCGGCTATTATGTGCCTCCATTTTGAGACGCATCTCTTCCAAGACTTGTTCTTCTTTACGTTTAGAAATCTCTTCATCAGAATAACCAGTATTGATGTAGTAGTTGAATTTGAGTTCTCTACCAGAATTACGATTACCAATATTGAAGAACGCATTTTGTGCTTGTTGCTCAGAAAGCGTATTAGACGTATTACTTGGTTGAGTAGCGTTATTACTCATCAAGTTCATGTCCATGTTCGCTGTATTGGAAGCACCTGGGTTAGAAGTAGAAATGGCGAAACCACCACCGTATTGTTGCGGTACTTGTTGCTGTGGATAACCTTGCATCATTTGCATTGGTTGCATTTGGCCATACATGTTCATCTGAGGTTGTTGAAAACCTTGCATTTGCATGTTATTACCAAATGGCATTTGTTGCATTTGCATTTGTGGTACTTGTTGATTACCCATCATTTGTTGATAGAAAGACAACAAGAATCGTTGGTCACCATCGCGATAATTTACATACATACCTGCGGCTTGCTGCATTGCTTGATGTGTGTTAATGTCAGGAGCGGGTGTGATATTGTGCGTACCGTAATTAATAGCAAAGAATGCTACGTAATCATTGTATACTTCGTAAGCCAAGTTAACCATTGAATTATAATCCTCTGGATTAAACTTACCTTGAAGATACAAAGACTCTACACGATTGCACAAAGTGTTAAATACATCTTGATAGTATTTAGCATCCACTTGCATTTTTTGTACCAGTAACTGACGTGCTGGAGTATCTGCAGCCATTACTTGTTGATCCAAGCATTGTTTAATAACATTTTGCTTGTGTTGTGTATATTGATTATACATAGTTAGTTTCCTTTAAAGTTAGTCTTGTCCTAATTTATCACGCAAAGAAGACATGATAGGCTCTAGCTCTTCATTAGGAATGATGGTTAAATCATCAGACAGTTTAACAAACAAGTTAATACGATTACGACCTGCTGGGTCTGCTTTAGCCATGTCCAAAGCAGCACCTACTTCAATCAAAGATGCATTCAATTTATTCTCTGGAGAACTTACATCGAAAGATGTCTTAGACGTGCGTAGTTTATCTGATTTCTCCTGAGGAACAACAATACGTCCTAATTTCAACAAAGGCAAATCTGTCGGATCTTCTACCGGAATAATCTCAGCATGTTCTTTAATACGCATGATTTCTTCTGGTCGAATATTACCTAAGATCTTACGAATGTCGTCATCTTTAATCACTTTGTTCGGATCTCGTTCTTGCTCAATACGAAGACCATTTAATTCAAAATAGCATCGGTTAATTGCTTTAACAATATTGAACAAGAGAAATTGCAATACCTGTAATTGTTTTCCGTAGAATGAATTAGATGTCGCAATCTTATTCACTTCAGAAACCATTACATTAAAGTTTTGCACGATAAAGACAAATAGTTTATAGACAGAATCGATTTGACCAAAACCAATTCGTTTAAAATCGTCATGCACCATTTCGTCAACATATTCATCCAAAGAGATCATGTGTTTATCCATTGCATTTTTGATGACAGCATAATGCTCATCTGAAGAACGGATAGACTCACCCAACATTAATCTCCATGAATCGATATTGTTAACCGTATCTGGATTCATTCGTTTAGGACTTGGGAAATGTTCCAAAACATAAATCAAAGTACCTAATACAGATGGTGCGGTAGAAATAGTTTCGTATTGTTGACGAGGTACCAAGAATAAATATTGCATTGGCGTATATAATCCATAAGCGTAAGATCGTGCTGGTTTCTTACCAGTAGATTCTACGACGACCCAATCTTCTTTAGGATATTTGTCTGGATTTTGTTTAAACTCATCAACACCCACCATTAAGACATTACTAAGACCAAACAATTCTAATGTTTTAGTCATGCCGTATTTACAGCAAAGATAATGTACTAAGGTAGGTTTCATTTTGATCATTCGACCACCTGAGTTACTGTCTGATTCTTTATGGTGAATTTTAGAAAAGTAAATCGGAACGTATTCCCTTACCCCATCTACTACAATTTGGGAAACAAAACGCTCAAACCACAATTTTGTTTTAATTAATTTCACAAAAATGCTATTTGGTTTAATCGTCATGATCCCATCAGCAACTACAGGGGATACAACATACTTCACACCATTCATGTGCATGAAACCATGGCGACTGATAAATGGCAAGTAAATGTATTTTTGCATAGGGGTTCCATTGAATTCAAAATGGAACACATACATTCTAATGTCGTTACGATTAATGTCGTAACGACGAATATTATTTAATGCTCGTGTTTGATATCGATATCCTTCTAGTGGTGTTGCTTTACGAAGACCAATATATACTAACCCTTTAGGGAATGAAGCTGAATTAATACGTAATACCCGATCAATGAATGCTGGGATTTTATTAGACTCACTATAAGACAAACCATCACCGATCCTTGGATCGATGACAGGCGTATTATCTTTAATGAATTTATTTAACAAGGGATTCATGCAAATGTTCCTTTATTAAGTTTGGTTGGAGGGGTCAATATAATAGTATATTACTAATATTTATTTACTTCTAACCAAACATGCCTCTTACTTGATTGATGGTTTGAGGGTTAATAGAAGATAACATTTGTAAAGCGGTTCCTAATTTAGAAACAGATGGACTAGCTGTTGCCGTACCAAATAGCTTGAATACTGTACCCAGTATAGACGATATTCCAGATATCGCTGATAACCAGTTATTACTGATATGTCGTTCATTCTCTAATTGCTTATGTCCCAACTTACTTTCTAACTCGGCAATTTTCATCCTTAGTGTTAATTCCGAATTATAGACATCACCTTGTCTTAAGTTGCGTTTATGCTCAAGATCCTGAATACGATCATTCTGGTCTAGTATTCTTTCTCTTAATTTGTACTGACGATCACTAATCCTCTCATCTAATTTATATTCTCTTTCTTCATTACGATCTAATGCATCCATTAACCGTTCGTTTAGTTGATGGTTTTTATTATCCATCTTCTCACGATGATCTAATTCACGCATTACACGTTTATGTACTGCATCTTCTACAAACTCTTTAAATTTCAAAGTAAGTTCTACATTCTTAGCTTTGGCTAATTCCTCTTTATGCTTATTCTCAAGAATGGCAATTTCTTTCTTTAATTCCATCATCTCCATTTCATGTTTGGTTTTTAACTTAGTTAATTCTACATCAGAATTGTAATTACGTGCTTCATCGTAAGTTCTGAAAATAGATAATTCTGAAAGTTTATTCCGATCATCTAATTCAATAAACTCATTAACAGTATATTGGTTACCATTTTCATCATCTGCTGTTCCGATATAGTGCAGTCCTTCTTTTTCACCTGGTAATGGTTCTCTAGATAAAAACTTCTGGATATATTTACCGAATTTACGATACATGACAATAGGATTAGCAGATACCAAACGAATACTTTCTAACTGTTCGTTTTTATCTAGTGTATCTTTCACCATCTTGAATATTTCAGATGGAATGCTTTGACTATTAATCGTAATCGCTGGATGATATATTCTTTTATGGGAAATATCATCAAATGTCAATGAAATGTCCAAAGCATTATCGTACAATACCTGTCTGTTACGAATATCTTCTTCTGAAATAAAGAATACCATATCGTCACAAACTTCACCATCTAACAAGCTTTCGTAATTACGAGCAGGTTTTCGATTAGAGAAATAAGGTGCCCAGCGATTACGAATACGTTGATAGAATTCCAACATGATAGGGTTACTATCAAGAATGGTTTTCTTTTCTGTTTCGCTCATTTCATCGAATACTTTAAAGTATTCGAAGATATGTCTGGCATTCCATCCATTTGTATTAAACCGAAGAATGATATAGACACCTTTACCATTTACTGGTGTAACTTTATATCGCTCTGCAACATGTTCTGGAGTAGGATACAATGGAACAACAATACCTGTTCGTTCTGCCACAAGCACAACATCTGAAGTACAGTTTAAATACTCTTTAGTAAACTTATATCTACCTAGTAAGCCGTTTCTTTTATCACGAACATGACTAGAAGAAATAGACAAATCAAAACCAATAGCGTCATCATAACCGCAATGAATTCTTTTGGCATAGTTGCCTTTAGAAATATTATTTAAAGACATGTTCACTTTATACTTCCTCTTATTTAAAATGAAAATAAAACTTATAGCTATAAGCTTTTAAAAGCTAAAAGCAAGGGATCCATTTTAATAATATAGGTCTGTATAATGTTTAAATAAAAAGACATAAATAAAATATTCCTCCTACCCTTTTACAGGTAGGAGGAATAGATTATCTATTTAAAGATTAAGATTCATAGCTGTCGATACCGGCACGGATTACAGAACCCAGTTGGCTAACTTCACCTACCATGTAAGAGCAGAAAGAAGCACCTGGTTCACGCAGGATGTTCAGAGCACCACGGATCCATTTCAGAGCAGATACCAAAGCTTTTTGAACCACGCTACCAGAGAACTTAGCTTTAACAGCCAGAGCAGTTTTGATAACCATCAGTTGACGTTGTACTTTTTTGTAGAACGCAGCAGTAGAATCCAAATGTTTCTTCAGTTTAGAGCAATCTTCGCACAATTGGATCAGACCTTCAGAAGCAGCAACCAAATCAGCCATTTTAGGCACTTTGATTTCCATACGTTTGTCAGTCATACGATCCAGTTTAGCCAGACGGAATTCCAAACGAGGAATACCACCCAAAGCTTCTTTAGCAGTATTGTTAGCTGCTTGTACGAAACCTTTCAGTTTGTTATCAGCCATCAGAGCAGAAGCGATGTTACCCAAGTTAAAGTATTGGATGCTAGAACCAGCTTTAGCAAATTCTTGCAGAGAAGGATAGATCAAAACAACTACGCGATTACCTGGCAGGACTTTAGAACCTTTAGCAGCTTCGCTAGGTTGCATAGTAAGACCGTAACGAGTCAATTTATCTTTAGGCAGATCTTGGTCTACGAATGGAGCACAATCCAGTGCAAATTGAGTTACCGCATCAACACCTTTCTTAACGAAGTCCAAAGAACCAGAAGCAGCAGCTTGAGCGAATGCTTTGATATCCAAGTTTTTCAGACTATCCAAGCCAGAAGAAACAGCGTTTTTCGCTTTGTCAGCAACGTTGCTAGCGGCATCTTTAACAGCGCCAGCAGCATCTTTAGCAGATTGTACAACGCCTTCATTCTTAACATGGCCAGCACCACTGTAAAGAGCAGCGGCAGCAGCCATCAAGCCACCTTCAGCATTTTTACGAACGCCTTCGATCAAAGATTCAACATCATTTTGAATCTTCATTGGCAACCAGTTAGTGGTCAATTCAGTAGTTACTTCACGCAGATGACCAATAGCGCTAAGAACGCCGAGGTCTGCTTGTTCACCATAAACTGCTTTAACAGCAGGAGTGGTGATCATTTCGTGACCTTCTTTCAGTTTGGTGTAAGAAGCTTTACCTTGAGCATAGTCACGCAGTTTTTCAGCAGTTTGTTTCATCTTGTCGAAAGAGCTGAACAGTTTATTCCAGATGTTCACACCTTGTTGAATAACCCAGTTAACACCTTCGATGATAGACTGAATAATTTTGGTCAGCATGTTTTTAGCAGCTTGCAAGATAGATTCTTGAGTCAGGCTGATTGCGCCAACAGTAGAGAAAGACTCACGAGAGTAATCCAAGTTAGGAATATCGCGTTTGTCCCAACCCAGAGTTTTACCGATGTAGTTAACGTGTTCGCGTACCAATTCAGCATGAGCCATGTTTACGCCATTACCGTAACCGATAGTGTATTGCAGGTTGTGAATCAGAGCTTCAGTAGCTACAGCAGCTTCTTCAGCATCGTCGATTTGTTCTTCGATTGCTTCTACTTTAGCGTTTTCGTCATCAACAGATTCAGATTCGCCTTGAACTTCCAACAGTTCAGTTTCCAGTTCGCTAGAATCTACAACTTCTTCACCTTCTGGAGTTTCAGTTACAGTTACTTCAGTTTCTGTGGTTTCAGCTGGAGTTTCAACAGTAGTTTCTTCGGTAGTAGTGCCTACTTCTGCTTCAGGAGCAGTTTCGGTAATAGTTTCAGCGTTTTCTTCATCAGCGCTCAAGTTGCTAACAAATACGCCAGCACGTGCCAAATCGTACAAAGACATAGACATTTTTGTATATCCTATATTAAAAAAAAATTGTTTAATGAAAAGCTTTTGATTAAAAAATCTTAAAATAACAAAAATGTATATTTTAAGAGCATTTTACCATATAATAGAGAGAAATTTCTTTCTCTCTATTA
>FLSA01000641.1_pt2 | contig 38845 bp, 33 predicted proteins | sample 1550521 | NCBI WGS metagenome assembly FLSA01 (sample SAMEA4031771, study PRJEB14383) | metagenome | biome: human; feature: oral; material: saliva | place: Philippines | collected 2014 | reverse complement strand
ACCATTACTAAATGGGTAGCTAAAGATGGAGTTAGAGTCATGGCTACGTTCGGACACATTCGTGTATTAGATACTGATAAGCCTCGTGAAGAAGTATTAAATGTAGAACATGGTTTTAAACTTAAATACAAAATCTCCCCTAAGTCTAAAGACCATGTAAAAGAAATGGTTTCTGTTGCTAAGAATGTCGATACCATTATCCTAGCAACCGACCCTGACTACGAAGGGGAAGGTATTTCTCAAGCAGTAGTAGAAGTCCTTAAACAAAACAAGGTAAATCCTAAAAACATTTATCGAGTTACTTATACTGAAGTAACTGAGAAAGCTGTACGTGATGCGATTAAACAATCTATTGATAGTAATCGTGGTATCGATGGTAATAAAGTCGCTGCACAATCTGCACGTCAAGCTTTGGATTATGCTGTAGGTTTCTGGATTTCTCCTATTCTTTGGAAGATCTTCCCATCTCAAGGATTATCGGCTGGACGCGTACAATCTCCCTCGTTACGTATCTTAGCGACACGTGAGAAAGAGATTCGTGAATTTGTACCCAGTACTTATTGGCAAGTAAGTGCATTTACAGAAAAAGACAATATTGGTTTTGCTACTCGCCTGGTACGTATTGGTACAGATACTATTTCAAAAATGTCTTTGAATGATTTTGATTATGTCGAAAAACATAAAAAGGCATTAGAGGAATTAGTCGCTAATAAAGAGAAGTTGCATGTTACTGATGTTAAAACTTCTAAAGTATCTCGTAAACCAAAACCTCCTTATACCACATCTACATTGCAGATGGATGCAGTACGTAAATTAGGTTGGAATGCGACACGCACAATGCAGGTCGCTCAGCGCTTATTTGAGGGGTCTGAGGTTCATGGGCATGGTTTTATTACCTACATGCGTACTGACTCTGTATCGCTCTCTGAGGAGGCTTTAAACAGCATTTATCGCTATGGTACCCAGTTCTATCCGAACGATGTATTGGATAATCCTAAACAATACGCCAGTAAGAACAAATCCGCACAGGAAGCACATGAAGCCATTCGTCCTACTGACATTACCATTACGCCTGATTCTGTAAAAGCTAAGTTTACTCCAGATGAATTTAAGTTATACGAATTGATTTGGCAAAGAACATTAGCAAGTCAGATGAAACCCGCTATCTTCGATAGTACTCAAGTAAATCTTACACTCAGTAAGAACTATGGATTTAGAGCTAATGGTAGTGTATTGGTATTTCCTGGTTATTTGTCCGTATATCAAGAAGGTGAAGAAATTGATGGTGAGAAAGATGACAATGTTCGTTTACCGAGGATTAATGTAGGTGATAAATTACCTGTATTTGAAATCCAAGTATCCGAACATCAAACAAAACCTCCTGCTCGATATAATGAAGCTTCTTTGGTTAAAGTATTAGAAGAGTACGGTATTGGTCGTCCTTCGACTTATGCGACGATTCCTAAAACTTTGCAAGATAGAGGTTATATTACTGTTGAGAAAAACCGAATCACTGTAACCGATATGGGTATTGCAGTTATTGACTACTTGGTTGATAAATTCCATACGTATGTTGATTACAAGTTTACCAGTAACATGGAAGCGGATTTAGATAATATTGCTCAAGGACACATCAATCGAGAAGCAATGTTGTTTAACTTCTGGAATCCTTTTATTGAGAATGTGAAACGTGAAGAAACCATCTCGATAAAACACAAAGGTGTGATTGAAACGACGGAAGAGATTTGTCCTTCTTGTGGTCAGTCTAACTTGGTTAAGATGTTAGGTAAATTCGGTAACTATCTGAAGTGTACTCATCAAGGATGTAAATATACTCGTTCATTGGCTCCTAAAAAAGAAGCGACTGAAGTAAAATACATCGAAGGTAAATCCTGTCCACAATGTGGTGGTAAGATTGCTATTCGTAAAGGTTTCAAAGGTCGTGAATTTGGTAGTTGTACAGGATATCCTAATTGTAAGTATTCTTGTAATGCGGATGGTAGTGAAATTGTACGACATCAAAATGTCAATACGGGAGTGAAGTGTCCTAAGTGTAAGAAACATTACTTGTCTGTGCGAATGGGGCGATTTGGTAAAATGGTAAGTTGTGATGGATTTACAGCTAAACCAAAATGTTCCAACATCATTCGTAAAGAAGATTTACCTAAGGTATTGGGTAAGACTGAAGCTGAAGTAGAAGCTTTATTGAAGTAATGTGGTAGACTAGCTATTCTCGTGAGTAGCTAGTTTTTAATCTGAAAATAATGAAATAAACTTCAAACCTATACTATTAAAATGAAGAAGCAATTCTTCATTTTAATTTTTCTAACTCGTTTAAGTAAAGGCAACAACATGTATAACACAATCTATAACAATATCGAAATCACATCTTTCCGTAACGATAAAGGTGCTGGAGTTTTATCTTCAGAACAAATTGATGAACTCCATGCAGTTCCTAATTGTATCGTCGTTACTCATTATAAACAAGATGGTAAAGATGCATTTACATTAAAATCTATTATTGGTGTGATAACCGTCCTCACTACAAATAAAGATGTGGTGGATGTCTTTGAAGCCTGCAAAAAAGATAACGTCGTTGTGAATTTATTATCCTCGTTAGATGGTAAAGAACCACAAAAATCCGATAAACCAAGTAATCATGGTAAACTAATTGATTATTTAGATTTCGGTGTTGAGTTTAATGTTGAACAATTAAACAAATTAAAGATTGCGCCAAACGCAGTTGTAGATAACCTCGAGCGTTTTGATATTACAGAAGGTGTCTATGCTAGTATGGTTTATTTCGATACTGTCATTGGTCGTTATAATGCTATTGTTAGAGATAAAATGGTTTCTATTAAATTAGCAACAGCTATGATCAACGAAAGTGCTGTTGATCTTTTTGGGGATTATATTCAATCCTAATAAACCAAACTAAAAAGGAAATGTAAAATGGCTAAATTATTTTTAGTAAAAACTGAATCTGGTAAAGTAAAATACCTGAGCGTAGAACAAGTAGTAGAAGCAATTCCTGATGATCCTCTTAAACCTACTAAACTGGATATTACCTTTGCAAACAATGCAAAAGAATCTTTTAAGATTCATGTAGAAGAAGAAGATCCTAAATTGTCGGCTATGCTGAATAATGACTCAATGGCTACGGCTGTCTTGGGTTATTATATTCCAAAAGATAGCGACACTGAAGCAGACGTATAAAACGTTTAAGATAAAACAATGGAATATCGATTTATTAACTATATAGATCATCTTAAGAAAAGGAAATTAATGATGTCAAAGATTATTTTTGATAATGTGAAATTCAGTACTGAAATTTCTCCAGAAGAAAAGGCGCAATTAGAAACGATTCCTAATGTGTTGGTAACCTCGTCCAGTAACGACGGTAATGGCGTATCCGTATACAAAATTAAGTCTATTGCTGGTGAACATTCTATTGAAGTTACTGATGCTGATGTGAATGCAATTTTCGCAAACGCAGTATTGAAGAAAACTTCTGTAGATATGTTTGCTGATGCAACACCAAAACCAGTAGTTCGTTCTAGTGGTTGTAGTAAAGTGCCTAGTGGCGCATCATTCTAATTAAACCATTCCTCTCTACCCTGTTAAAGGTAGAGAGGAATATCTATATTCTATTTTTACTAAGGATTTGAAATGACTACAATTCTTTATCATGATAAAGAAATAATGGCCGACACCAAGGCATTAGAATTTGCTTCTGGAACCAATGGTGGTTTAGGTATTTTTCGTAAAGGTAAGAAGATTTTCAAAAACGATAAAATCATCGTTACCTTTTTCAATAAATTCCCATACGAAAAAGATGAGGAAGAAACACTAAGATTGTCAGAGTGGATAGCTCGTTATGTTCTTAGTCTGGAAGTACAATTCAAAAAACTAAATAACGATGTAAAAGCTTTTGGCTTATATCTTAACAATTATATTTTCAATACTGTTATTAATAACAACATTGAGAATCTCATTAAGTTAAAACAAGGTAAATATAAATTTGGAGAAAGCATTGATGAAATCATTCTAATATTTACTAAAGACAAAATGATTTCTATTGGTTGTCGTTCCGAAGTCATTGACAAATATAAAGATGAAGAACGAATTGGTAAAGGAATGGGTGTTAGTCTAGATGCTATTTTAGATGAAAATGGAGACACAGTACTTACTAAGAATCCTGTATTTATTGGTGTATACGATCTTGACGATATCGATTTTCTATATAGTGGTACGGGTGGTGCGTATATTACCAGTTCGGTTAAACTAGGTATGTCACCAAAACAAGGTTTTAAAATAGCATTATTGTTAGACAATGTTTCGTCTTGTGGTCTTACTAATGGTAATCCCATTATCCATAGAACTACTGATTTAAAAACACTAAAGCCATTTAGTAAAAAAGATCTTGAAAACATTCGTAAACTTGATATTAAGGAAGATGTAAAATGATCATTATTTATAAAGAAGGTAATTTACTTATTCAGGATAGTTACATGACTCGTTCTGAAAAATATGGTATGAGTACTCACCCATTGCCTAAGCCTTATTTCGATACCCATCGTGGTTCATTAATTATTCCTTTATCTCCAGACTTCTTATCTCATCAATCTGATTATACTGCAAATCATCCTAAGTATAAACATTCTGTAAATCTAGAAACGCCATTATTTAACTATAATGGATTATTGCTTGCTGAATTTACAGCCAGTAATATCAAGCTTCATTTTGCAAACCAAGATAAACATATTGTCGGTAGCGATGAATTACCCATCCCTCTTTATCATGTAGTGACTTATCCTTATTTTTCATTACTAAATCACAGCGAATTTGCTTTTACCTCTAATTTCAATATTCGTAATGAATTGAATATTCTGATGTTGGGTGGTACTCGATTCGATAAATTAAAAGAATGGGTTCACACTACTGCAGAAAATTCTGAAGCTTATTTGGTGACTGTTTATAAGAAACAAATAGACATAAACATCAAAGAAATGTTATATAAAATAACTATTGACAAACCTAAAGATATAGATGACACTTTACTGAACTTTATACAAACCCAGCATAAACGTATCCAAGATGGTGAAGCTCAAAGTGATGAGCGAGAAATGGAAGTTCTTAACATCGTTAATGGTGTGGTTCTAAAAATCATTAGTTCGGTTAGTTATAAATCTGTATTGTTGCCAGTTTATGGAGATTCAGATGTTGAAGATTAAAATTGTTAAACGTTTTAATTCTAGAAAGGATTATTTAGATTGTATTCCTAATCCTAAAATCTACGATATCGATAAAGGATTAGAAGATTTAACTATAGATAATTCTCAATACCTTAAAGAAATCAGAAGCGAAATTTCTGAAACTTATATCCCTTACAGTAAGAAATTTAATGCTAAACTGAGAGAAGTATTTCAGTATAGTAATAATCGTACTGAGAAACCAAAAGGGGTATTGATTGAAAGATTGGTTCGTGCTTATCTATTCTCTATGGTTGCTATACTGAATCGAAATATTAGTTTAATGGAAAAAGGACTATGGCCTATTTCAGATACGGAGAATAAATGGATTGATTTTGGTTACTTTGATTTTGAAGAAACCTTTATTAAGACATTTAAACTAGATGAAATTTGGTGTGATTATTCTGAAATTCATCGATCTAAAAGTTTGGCTTATATTCGCTTAGTACCTAGGTTCAAGAAGTTCTTAAATGAGTGTACGCTCAATAGGCTCAATGATTGTTGCTATGGGGATGTTTATGCCGCATACTGGGTAGAAGATTTCATCAAGTACCATAAGGACAAAGATGGGAAAGTATTGAACTTTGTTAGAGATTTTAAACACATTAGTGAACGCACTAATATTACGGTATTAAAAGCACACCATAAAAATTGTCGTAGTGACATCACTCCGATTAAATTATCTAATTGTATTGGTGTAGTACTATAGATAATTTCAAGTATATATCATTTAAGTGAGAGAACCAGGAGAAGTACTCCTGCTGTTCTAACATTTAATCTAACTAAAAAGGAATCTTAAAATGGATAAAAATACAATCGTATTAAACAATGTTGAAGAATTCAAAAAGTTTACTGAAGACCGTGTGCTTCGTGAATTTGCCAAAAAATGCTTAACCGAAGGTAAGACTACCCATCTTACCACCCACTTAACATCGCGTATAAACGATTTGGCTGAAGCCATCCGTTACTACGTAGAATTTAAAACGGTAAATGTTCCAAAAACCAATAGTTTCCCTATCGTGTTTAAAGTAGATGAGTATAACTCTATGCTCGTTGTCAATGGGGTGGATAAATATCCATTGCATCGCGGTGGCAAATTCATCAATGATGAGTTTGAAAAATTTATGAGTGCCATTTCTGATCACCTTGAGTACGATGGTGAGAAAGGCTTGATCAAGACAGTGGATATACTGTCTGATAAATTTGTGGTAGAAACATTCTTTTGCTATGAAAGAATGAACAAACCAGAACCAAAAGTGTGGGACAATTCTCCAGAAACAATGGAACTTGTAGGTGTTCCATCTAAAGGTGAAAAAGTCGTACCAAACGATCCTTTCAAAGTGGTCGTGAAAGACAAAACCATCACGGTGAAAGTCTCTAAAGGCTATATCGTAAACGTGGAATCTATGTGATGAACCTGTTCATAAAAGCTCTTGGGTTGTATGGTATTTATAAGTTGGGTGAATTGGCTTATAACCATACCAATTATTATCAACAGCCTTACACGGCAATAGCATTCTTGTTTATCGGCATCATTTATTGTGTCGTAGCAAGCTTCCGTTAAAAAATAAAAAGAGACCAAAAATTAATTGGTCTCTTTTTTTAGTTTCTTTTCATTAACCTAACCCTATAGGAATATTATTATATCATGTTACTTTCTATTTCATTACAAGATCATCAGTACGAACCTATCTTTGGTTTGAATGTAGACAATTCAGATCAAACCATTCGTGATTATCTCACCTTCCGTTTACCTCCTGATCGTGAAAGTATCGACCTTAAATCTTATTACTTAACTGATTATATTCTTCGTAAGATGGATGATCGTCGTAAAGAATACGAGGAATATGAAAAAGAATATAAACAGTGGTCAGTTCAATACGAAAATCTTTCAGAAGAACAAAAAGATCTATTCAAGAAAGATCAATACATTGATGGTGTGATTGGTCCTGCTCCACGCGCTCCTGAATTGTACGATGGTGTCATCATTGAAGATGTGCCTGTTTACATGGTAAGTAATTTGATTGACTACTTAAACCGACACAATGTTCGTATTTACTTTAATTACGAATATGAAAGTATGGTGTTCTCTGAATTTAAAGAAACGGATACTGTAGGTGTTTACGATGTAGTTGATAAACCCTCTGGCAATAAAGAACACAAAATCTTCTTGTATTCTACTCACATTCTGAATATCGATGAAGTAAGAGAATCTGTTAAAGATGTCTCTATTCCAACTGCTAATAAATAATTTTAAATAATACTCTCTACTCCCTAATAAGGAGTAGAGAGTATTTATCTATTATTCTGTTACTACTTTATCGTCTAAAGGAATCCTGAATTTCAAATAATGGATGTTGTTTTCCATATTTACTTTGGATTTCTGTACATCCCACCATTTATTGCTTTTAAATACGTGGATATTAACAAGAACCATTGCAAAGACGTTATTTGTACAACTCCATTTAGTATTATCTACCTGACCATCTAGATTACATTGGAAACGGAAGATAGGACGATTCAAGTTACCTATTAAATCAAATACATTTTTATTAACCGCATAAGTCTCAGCAGTACCGTTAAAGTGAATACCTTTAGCACCTGAGTTAACACTGATGACTTCAATAAAATTGTCTTCTACTTTAATAGTACGTCCAGTACCAAATTTTGCTTTAGTGGCTTCTTGAATAGTGATTGGTGCAACAATTACATTATCTGCACTAAAACGATTATGGGCGATAGAAACATTACCCAGACCATTGCTTACATTTTCAGGAGCATCCATGAATACAATGTAATCTACTTTACCACAAGAGATATCATTATCGCTAATATCCCAATTAGGTACCACATAGTCAGCAGTATTCTTATTGTAGATTTCAATCACACGGTGTTCACCACGTTCATCATGGTTAATACCATATACTCGATTACCTTTAATAACGTAATTAGGATCAGGTACTTCGTTACCCCATGGTTGTTCTTGTTGTGGTTTTAATTCCACACGAATACCACATTGACGATAATAGTCTTGTTTCAGGTTAAGTGCGCGACCATCAGGTACATCATCATCTCGATCCAATCGGAAGTTAGAATCAAATGTAATATCGTTATTGGTAATGATACAGTTTTTACCAGGGAAACCACGGTGCTCTACTGCAATGCCATGGAATCGGTTATTGAATACTTGGTTGTCAGTAATCACACCATCAAAACCATCATGTACGTCAAGACCTTTACGGTAGTTATATTCTACACGGTTCTTTTCAATCAAATAGTTTGTATTCACTGTACCACTTGACATGGTAATGCCATATCCAGTACCACCATCTTTTTCATGACCATTACGATAACAATGGTTACCTTTAGCAACGAAATCTTCTTGCCATGCTGCTAAGCAACCTGCAACGCGGTTATGATGAAGTACACAGTTAGTTACCACATTACCTTTAGGAAGTCCCATCTCTTTAGGATCTAAACCTTCACGGTGATGCTTGTAAGCCATGGTACCTACTTTTTCTGCATTAACGATACCGACATCTGTGGTATTCAAGAAAATACCAGCACGGTTACAGCCACTGATTTCTACATTAGATACTTTACAATAGTTAGTATGTTCTAAGTAAATACCATTTACACAACCAAAGTAAGTTTGAGCTTTACGATAGAATTCACCTTTGTATTCTATTGTAATGGCTGAAATGACTTTTTTATCTACTCGCTCTAACAGAATAATAGCATCGTTACGAGCATCTGTTAAGTTTGTATTTGGATTCCAATCAATCGATTGAGCACGATCTGTCCAGATCTTTACTTTTTGTCGGTTCTCACCAACGATACCTAAACAATCTGAAAACTTTTCATTCGTAATCTTAATAGGACGATCAATCTTATATTCACCTTCTTTAATCAAAACGTAATCGATTTTTTCATGGGCTTCTTTCAAAGCCAGATCCATTGCGTCTGAGAAACTAACACCGTGTGTTAGATAATTGTTAACAACAATCACTTAAAATTCCTTTCAAGTATGTCTTTAATAAATGCAATATATCGAACCAAAGTATTATTGAGTAGGACTATTGCTTAATAGTTAAATATGTTTTCTTCTCGATAGATGTGTTTGTTTGGTTCATAGATTTTACTACATTTTCCCTATGATGTACGTCTTTTATTTAATTATAATTTAAGGAATAACGATTATGCCTGTTGAATCCCCTTTAAAATACTCTAGAGAATCTTGGGATTTATTTCGTAGAATTTACGGAAATGATTACAGATTTAAAACAGAATCAAGAATGGTCAGTGTCGAGGATAATACCGATAAGACCAATCAACCTATTACTAAGCAATCTGCATTAGATATTTTTAATACCCAAGTGATTGAAAGAATATGTCTTATTCCAAAATTTAGTAAACAATTTTGGAGGGTAGATGTAGGTGACTATAACAACGGAGATGATTCTAATGTTCATAGAGCCTTGGTAGATAACCTAGGTGACAGTAATGTTAATAGTGAATATGGCGTAATGACTATTAGGGATAAATTAACATTAGGTGATTTTAGAGATAATGATGGTGGTATTACTGTAGATGACGTTGCTAATACATTTAGAGGAGTCATGTCGGATCTTACTCGTCTTGGTAAAGTAAGAATTGTTGTGAAAAAAGGTAATATTAATTATACTGATAATACTTATTATGCAATTCGGAATGATAGAGATGATCATTTAATTGATTATAATACTGTTAGAAATTCTATTGTGAGTTCTAGTAGTTTTAACACCATGTGTAAAAACTGGACAAATAAAATTATCGATAGAGCGAACAATAATGTTTTCTACTACGAGTATAGATTACCAGATCCGCCTCTTCCTTCGGATGGCGGTGTGAAGTTATTTAAAAAAGAATCCTACTACGAATCTGCTAATTTAGATCTCGATGGACGAACTGGAAAAAACTCTGTAAGCTATGGTATTATTTTTGGTGAGGGCGATACTACTGCCTTTTTTGATATACCAAAAGTTACTCGTAATCTAAAAGGTGTTAGTTTAAACATAACAACTGGTGCTAGGTTAAGTAATTCTGGCATATTTGGATTAACAGTATATAATAAACAATCTAATGTAATTTTAGGTCATATACCATGGAGTGCTGGTCTAGGAAATAGAACTTTCTATTTTGATAACCCGATAACTTTATCTGATAGAAGTTACGATGATTTAGTACTTATGCTAAATACCAAAGTTAATGGCGATGACGGTGATGCCATGAATATGGTGGCTACGATTAATGAATTAATATTCGACGACAATATACGAATAAATCCTATTCTTCGAAATCCTAAAGTCGATATCGCTAGAATGAATTCAGAATTAGTAGGTCCTATATTCGATACGAATTCCAATTCGGAGATTCTAAATATTACTTATAAATATACTGTAAGAGATTGGCACTTCAAACCATCGGTGATAAGAACAACATTTGACAGATCTAATGGTACTAACCATATTTTTGTCGAAAGAATCGAACAATGGAGAGACGGGACACGTATTAACACGAGTTTAAATCCAACATATACTGTAAGAGTCACTAACAAAAATACAATTTACGCACATTCTAAATTTAAAGGTAATCCTCGTAATAGTAAATTTATTACCATGAAACACAATGTTTCTAATTTAGATATTCAAAATGGTGATGAATTAAGATTTGTATACGGTTACTATTATAGAACGGGTCTCTCTAATGATTCTAATATTCAGAAGAAAAGTGTTCTTAATTTAAATATATTTCAGAGTAGTAATTTATCCTTGAGAGTCGACGACATTCTTAACAAACAAGAATTAATTAGTTGATAATATATTTTAATATTCTATAAGGAATAAAAATGGCGATTAACCTCCCTAGAAAATATTCCAGAGAAACTCTTGATCTTTTAAAGAAGAACGAAGGTACTGATCTAGTCATGACCTCAGGAGCTGTTGAAGTAGCTCCTGTAGATCTTATTGATAAGACTAATCAATTAGTTACTAAACAATCCGTACTGGATATTTTTAATAGACAAGTATTGGATCGTATTAATCTAATACCAAAATATAGTCGTGATTATTTTTTTGTTAATTCAGGTAATATACCTGGATATCACGATACAGATAAGCATCGTAACTTAATGTCCATGTTAGGTAATGCTCATGTTAATAACGATTACGGATTCATGTGCGTACATGACTATGTTAAACTTTCTGACTTTAGAGACCAAGAAGGCGAAATTACTTACGATGACTTAGCTAATACATTCACTAATGTAATGAAGTCTTTAAGTCGACTATCTAAGTTACATATTACTGTTAAAAAAGGTAATAAGGATTTCTACAAGGAAGTACAATTTGCTATCTCTACTAATTTTGGTTCATCTACTAGTTATGCTGTTAACTATGCTGAAGTACGTAATCAGATCATTAATTCTAGAAAATTTAATGATATCTGTTATAAGTGGTATAATCAGATAGTCTCTAATTCCTTGGCAAATGTAATAACTTATACTTATAGATTACCAGATCCCGAATTAACTTCTTCAGTTACTTATCTAAGATCAGAGAAATATTTTGGTCGTGTAGTTATTGGAGAATCGAGAGATCGAATGGCTACATTCAATGCGATGTTTGGTGAAGCTGATGCAGGTGCTTACTTTAAGATTTCTGGTGTTACTCGTAATCTAAAAGGATTTACGCTTAAGATGAGTCAATGGGACCATAGCTTCCCTGTAAGTATTGTTACTAATCTTACTAACGCTAAAACAGAAGCGATTATCGCTACTATCCCGCACAGAGGTGTTGGTGGTGGCGACAATGAATTCGTATTTCCGAATCCTATTAAGCTAAGTGGTAATGCTACGGATGATTTAATTTTACGTTTAGGTATTAAAGTTAGCGGTGATACTGGTGATGCAACTGGTTTAAGGTTTGAACTGGTTAATTTGTTATTTGATGATGGTGAATTTAGTATCGATCCAACGGCTAATCTTCCTTTTGATAATTTAGAAAAAGTCAATACAGAGATTATTCCTGTTGATCCTGAATATAACACGTCTCAAAGCGATCTGTATGTCAAATACAAATACGTAGTTAAAAACCAAGTTAGGAAATTCGAAGCCATCTACACACTGTTACAAAATTCTGCCAGTTTAAGTAACGTTTTAGAAGGTATCGAAGTATGGAGAAATGGTAGTCTTATTGGGATTAGTAATAACTCAACAATACGTAGACATGGTAAATCCACAGCAGGTAACTCTAAATACCGATCGAGTGGTGGTGCAGAACCTGTTTGCCGTGGTAATATATCTCAAATCGATATTCAGAATGGTGATGAAATTTTATTTATTTATCATTTTGGTACTAATTGGCCATGGCAGAATAAAAGAGGTGCTGAAGCAGATAGAATCGTAAAAGAATATGTGAATAGTTTAAATTTAAGATTTAAAATAGCTAATATTCTTTATAAGTCAGAAGCAATAACTCGGTAATATATTTATACTACACTAGAGGGAAACCTCTAGTGTAGTATAAATGATATTTAATTAACCTGCCCAAAGTGCCGGATGGATTTGTACACGTACGATGTTATTACCGTCATGGTGAACAGCATAAATCTTACCATCTCTAACTTCAATTTCTGCAGGCTTAGTACCAGCTGGAGCACCAGGTTTCGAAGTGTTTAACTCCTCTGTCTGTGTAGGATCAATATTGGTTTTAACATTATAGAAAATACCAGATTTAATTTTCAAACCAGTATAATAAGTTTTACCTGGTACAAATGTAGGCATACCAATAATGTCTCTATCTACACGATTAAATTTAATCGCAGAGTTATTAGAATTACCAAATTCAATAACGTTATTTTCACCGGTATAGAACCTTTTAGACATCCAACAGCTATCGAAAGAGAATATCTGAGTAGCTATAGATGGAGAAAATAAGTTGATGGTCGTCTTATTACCTTTATTATCGTAAGCTGGACGCTCACCAGTACTAAATGCACAGCCTATGAAATTAATGGTAAAGGTATTCCACCAGTTAAAGATGTTGGTAGACGAATAAATAAATTCATCAGCTTTTACTTTGTCATCGGCTACTTTATCAGTAGTATAGACAATTGTCATGCCAATGAATGACAGGATTGTATTATTCTCTATCGATAAGCAATAGCGAGTAAACGTAGGATATGTTTTACTACCTCGGGTAAGATTATTACCGATAAACGCTCCTCTAAATTCAATTTTACAACCAAGGTCTATCAACTCTTGTTGGCGATCTTCTGAGCCGGCTGAGTAGTTGTCAAACCTAGTACGAATTTCTCTTACTTTATTGTGGATTACTTCTGTTCTAGGGCCATATGGTTGAAACTCAATTTGGCCACCTCTGAATTGAACATTTACACCATCTCTACGGTTAGCGGGGTTAGTTTCGTAAACACCTGTTGTGCCAGTAACTGATACCAAATGTTTACCAATTATGTGTGTTTTACCTTCTTTTAAGAAGATATTTCGTCTAACGTTAGAAGGTCCTTCTGACAAAGCATAACCGATAGATGCTAATGGCTTATCCTTAGTGCCTCGTTTATTTTCAATCGTGATAGGTTCATCAAGACCCTCATCAGGATCGACATAAATATTAGCAAAAATAGCATCAGGAACGTTACCATAGTACAAACCATCATTATTCCAACGCAGTTGGTTATTGGCTGCAGTAGAGATAGGAATAACATCCTTAATCAGTTTTGGCTGTTCACGACCAAATAATTCAGTAACACGAGCAGTAATCTTATCCGCATCTACATTAACATCAGCAAATGCACGGTCTTTAACTCGAGCATTACTAATGCCTAAGTTAAATGTTTTACCGAATAAAGATTTCAAAATCGCTTGACGATCAATCGCTGATTGACCCTCTGCAAATTTAACCAGGTTATCTTTTAACGTAGTTTTAATATCGTTATTGATTACTCCAGTGATTTCACGATTCACATCACCCAATGCTTTTTCAGAAGCTAACTTATTCGAGTTATTACCTAATTTTTCTTGTGAAATATAATCACGATAATCAGGTGCTTTTACCCATTCAGTAAATTCCGTAGCACTGGTGCTTGTGCGTTTATATACGCTATCAGTATCTCGTGCATTTGGTACTTGTTCAGGATAAAAGATTTGTGTTACACCATTGGTAGTTGGAGTAATAATCAGAGTACCAGATTTATTAATCGGCATGTTTCTAGTAGCGCCGTTATAAGAAATCTTATAAATACCGATGTGATTAGCTGTGTTCATCTGGTTCAAATCAGCAAGTACATCGCTACGATAGTTAAACATTGTACCCATGTCATCTGCATCAAGAGATACCTTAACCAATTTATTACTACGGTCTTTACCGATTTTAACGACATTGGTCATGTCTCGACCAGCACCTACTGGACGAACTTGACCAGTACCAGTACCCATGTGTACAAAGTCATCTTTAGCGTCTTCGATTGACTTATCAGAAGCTTCTGATAAAACAGTCTGATAAGGTTTACCCATGAACAAGGTAGTGTCAGCAGCTCGAGCAGTCTTATCTAATTTACTATTTTGTAAATTAGTAACCGATGTTTGGATCGTATTAATCTTAACATCAGTTTGTGCTTTAGTATAATGATCATCAATCAAAGCACGTAAATCTGTACGCAATGAGTTAATGACAGTACCTAATTCTTGAGTAGTAGGTGCACCAATCATTGCTGGAGTAATACGGTGAGGGTTTTGAGCAGCTATGTGTTGTGCCAACTTGTCACTAAACTCTTTTGCTTTACCATCAATCTTAGTACCAAGAGCCGTAATCTGTTGACGTAATTGTTCTGCTAACTCAGCTTGACTAATCTTGTAATTACTAAAGTCATTAATGACTGGAGTAACTGTTGAATTAATCAATGCTCGAATCTTTTTCAATTCATCCCAGATTACATCATGAGATGCTTCATCACCTACCAGAATCGCACGAATATATCGTTCGATAATATAAATCAGAGATTCGTAACCAAATGTTTGGTAAATTGGATGTCGGTGATCCGCTGGGTTAAATGTCGTCGGTTTATTACGAATATTTTCCCACTCTACCGGACGATTATCGTGAGATAAGTTATCTAATTTTTGTTTTAACAGATTTACATTCGCACCAGTATATTCACCACCTACTGCTTGATAAGTAACTGCAAAACGATTACCTAAACTACTGTTCGTTACCACAATGATCATGGAGGCGGCTAAGCCTGTTTTCAAAGCAATAACTTCAGATGGGTCTTCAAAAAAGTAATCACTACGCGGTACTTCTTGACCAGATGTCAAATCAGTAAGAATAACTGAATCATTGTAGAAATGACCGTAATGAGGAACAATCACTTTACGAATACGTTGAGTTGTTGTGTGTTGTTCATTACTTACTAAGTTATTAGGGTTTCTACCTGATTTGTCAAATTCATACCGAACCTTAAGGTTTGGGGTTTGGTTTGCCATATTGACTTCCTTAATTAAACGTTTAATTAAATAAATAAATAAATAGATAAAAGCTATAGAGTAGTGGCCACTACTCTATAGCCATTCAATATTATATTACTGCCATTTCGGAGCAGGTACGTGCTCTTCTTTGAACTTATTAGTACGGCTATCAAACAGATATGTTTTTACTTCCTCAACTGCTTGTTGTTTCGCAGCACTGATTAAATTAATCACTTCACGATGTAAATCACCTACTGCTTTTTCAGTAGCCAATTTATTACCGTCAGCACCGGAAATACTGTTAGACATCTTACTAGGATCTAAGTCAATACGTACCCAACTTGTCCAAGTATCGTTGGTGTTAACTTGACGAGCATAGATCGCACTACCTTCTCGAGTAAAGTACCATTGTTGTACAGTATAGTAAGAAGGCATAACCATCAATGTGCCATTTTTAGCAACGGGATAACCTAATGCAGTAGTCGCATTAGTATCTGAAGATTGAGAATAAATACCTACATCTGCAGTATTCTTCAAACTATTAATGGATTCGTTAGTCAAGCCTTTACGATACAAGAACATGTTACCCATATCGGTTTGGTCAATCGTTACTGCTGGAAGCGCATGACTGGATTTAGACTTACCAATCTTCACAACATTTTGTTTGGTACTACCCGTAGTTGTTACAGGATGTTGGTTGATACCACTACCCATGTGCACTTTCGTATTGTCTTGAAGCTCGTTAATATCTGTAGATATTTCACTACGAATAGTCGCATAGCTTTTACCCTCTAACTTAGCAGAGTTTATAGCCGTTACGTTTCTCTTAGCTTCGTCAATAATTTGTTGTGCTGATTTGCCATTAAGCTGGGTGGCATTGACATTAGTCTTAGCGTCAGAAATTACCTGTTGTAAAGAACGTCCACCGAGTTGAGCTGCATTAACATTCTGTTTAGCATCTGAAATGATTTGGTCAGCAGATTTACCACCAAGTGTTGCGGCACTAATATTAGTAGCAGCCAGAACATAATTACGTAATGATTCTTTATTCAAACCATCCAATGTTTTAGCGTTTACATCTAAACGAGCCTCATCAATAATTTGTCGTACAGTATAACCACCAATAGTAGTTGTCGCTGCTTTAATAGATTGGGTTAACTCTTGTTTAAATGTGTCTACTGACTTACCACCGATGCTGGTTGCATTAGCACTACGTCTTGCTTCTTCAATGATTTGGTTAGCAGTTTTACCACCCAACTGAATCGCATCTACGTTAGTTTTTGCTTCTGAGACAATTTGTTCTTTAGTCAAGCCGCTTAATTGAATGGCATTAACATTCGTTCTGGCATCTGCTACTACTTGTTGTAATGTTTTACCACCTAATTGCGTAGCGTTGACATTTTGCTTAGATTCATTAATAATCTGTTGAGATGTCTTACCATTCAACAAAGTAGCATTAACATTTGCTTTAGCAGCATTAATAATAGCATCTTTATTTAAACCATTTAATGTAGCTGCATCAATTGTACTGGTAGTTAATAATTTAGTAGTAAACTGTTCTGGAGTTAAACCACCAAACTTATTAGCATTACCAGCAGTCAGTTGCATTACCTTAGCAGGTAAGTTAGCTGCTTGGTCACCAGTAGCTGCTTGCAAAATCGCATTCAATCGGTTCTTGACATCTTCTACCATTTCGGTATAAGTCAAACCGTTAAACTTAGCCGTGTTAGCAGAAGTACCATCCAATACAAAAGATTTTACTTGCTGGCTATTGCGACCATCAAACAACAAGGAGTCAGCTGCTTGTTCACTTTTACCTAATTTTGTATTTAGTCGTTTAGTTATTTCGTCTGAAGTAACCGCACCAATATCAGCAGCAGTTAAACCATGTACATTACCACGAGCGTTAATGTGGTCATTGATCACAGGCATCGCGATGGTATTGATAATATCACGAACACCACGTGGTGTAACATAGTAGTTATCGGTATTGTTATTACCGTTATTCAGAGGCAAGATATCTAAGTTACGGAGTTTATCCAAACCAATTGCTGCTTTACCTGAACTGCGCATGGTTCGTTCAGTTACTTCTGCAATCATCCTTTGTAAACGAGTATTATCACTGGCACCTACTCGTTCACCTAACTCACGTAGTACGGTTAATAAATCATTCCATGACGTCATATCAGCAACATCATGTGAGTGGCTTGATGGTGGGAATTGATAAGGTATGTTTGCTACTTGTTCCCATGTTGTATATACAGGATTGTATTGTAAGTCAGCAATGATCTCAGCAATCTTATTTGGACTGATTAACCAGTCACCACCTACGGTACGATATTCTAAATAAACATCACCTGCTAAGTTACGATTAATAAATGAAATCGCACCATAAACAGGAATGCCTGTAGAGTTTACAGCTTGTAAAAACTCGTAACCTAATTTATAGTCAACACCTTCGTTTAAGTACTGTTTAGCACCTTGTTGTGTTAACTTATAAACTTTTAAGTCTCTAACGTAGAATGGTGCGTAATCAGGAATAATGTAATGGAAATCGTATCCATTCTTTGGAGTAAGGGTGTGTCTCTCATTGGTAATGAGATTGGCCGCCAGACGGGCAGTTTGATCGAAAGCATAGCGCGGAGTACTTTGTGCCGCCATCTTTTAATCTCCTTGAAAATATGAAAATAATATTTAGCTAAATATTATATAAACTTGTTAAAATTTATATCCAGAGCGATCGTCATATTATTGCGATTCTCTCTTAACCAAATGAGGCATTTAATGAATTACACAATTAACCAAGCTATTGGTAAAGTCATTGGGGAACTCGCACTATGGGAAAGCATCCCTTTGAACGACAATATAGAAACGCTTTATAAAAAATATAGTTCTATTCGGGTAGAGCTTACAAATAAATACACTAAGAAAAAAGGTGTGGTGGTTTTAGATAACTACTTTGCCAATATGGACAGAACCAAGACGATCGAAGAATGGTTGACCAGTATTGGTGATAAGAAATTAGACTTTACTAATGTAAAAGTAAAACTGGGTAAAAAAGGTTTATTGTATCGTGAAGTCTTGAGTAATAAGTTTAAGGTTATTCCTGTCTTGAAAGGAAAACTTCCTGATGACGATTTAAGTCGTAAAGCAAACTACGATGACTTATTTATTACTAAAGAAGGTGTCGATCCAATAGATTTGCAAAAACATGTATTGTTTACAGTCAATGGTTATTTACACCAAACAGATGCTAACAGTAAAGGCTTATGGGTAACAGATGGTTATAAAACCATTAAGAAAAGAAAACGCCATTGTATTGGTGCGATTAGTTTTGAGAACTTAGGTGAAGTAAAACAAATCGACATCAATGATAGCATGATTTCTAAGCTGAATGATAAGATAGGTTTATATTCAGAATGTGTAATCGATATTGGTGAAGATGTATCTGATAAAACCGTTATTCTTGTTTTAGGTGGATTCATGCATGTATTGGATTTCGATGTATTTACTTTGATTTCTAGTTCTGCTATTAAGGTTAAATTTAAAAACATTCCTTTGTTAGAACGAGTACATGTTTCTGCAGATGATTTGGATATTTCAGATGCTTTCTTCCATAAAACATATGGCGATAGAAACCTCATCTTGAAAGATATTTATTCTGATGATTTTATTCGATCTTATTTGAATCACAGTACTTCTTTCATTGTGCTTTTAAATAATCCAGAAGTATTCAAAGAAATTACTTATCCTCAACAACGTAATATTCCGAATAACTACCTAACCGATCATAAGCCAGTATTACCAATGATGACCAGATTAGGTAAGTTTGAAGAATATGTTGCTATTAAAGATGTCGATAAATATGTCTTAGAAACTGCAGATTGTCAATATCGACCTAGGTTCTATAATACTTTTAGAATAGAGAATAAGAATACTTATCTGAATGATGCCAGTATTCCTACTAATCGTTTACGTATTCCCTATGCTTACTTTTTTAATTTATTAACTTTCTTATAAAACATATTAGAATACTCCTCTACCCAATCAAGGGTAGAGGAGTAAACTATATGTTTAAACAACAATTCTTGTAGATTTATTGTAGTCAAATTCTTTTCTAGGTAATTCTGCTTCATCAGGAATAGCAACACAGTAATCCCTGGTTTCTAAGAATTCTAATCCTATAAAGAATCTAATTAATGAAGAAGTCGCTTTAAAGAAATCCATATCTGATAACTCTTCAGTTACTTCTGCTTGACTACTGAAGTTACTACGAATGTCTTTCTCTAATTCTTCTAGTTGTTTCTTACCTTCGTCGATACTTAAAGGCATGATCGATGGCGCAACAATACAAACATCATCTAAACGATTACCTGCTAATTCCATGGCATGTTTTGTCAGCCATTCTGACCAATTATATAAATAGAAGAATGTAACGTTGTCTCTGATCCAGCCTGGGGAAATGTTTAATGGATCTTGATTAATTACACGAACGGGAATAATATTATTCGTTCTTACTTTTAAACACAAGACCATTGTATTGATTTCTTCTCCTGATAGCTTATAAGGAAAGATATTCAAGATTAACTCTGGATTTACTAAACGACCATCCTTACTAAATTCAATAATGAAGTCAGCAACAATACTACCTAAACGAAATAGCAATGCTGTAGGTAATGAGTTCTTTAGAGTTTGTACATCTCTTTTACGATATCGCTCTCTAAACTCATTAAGATTCATTCCTGGAAATTCGTCTCTTTCTCTAAAGTAATATCCTTCTAAGAGAAGACTGTCTGCTTTTTCAGCATCCATATCCATTAATGTAGCAAATCGAGTATCGAACAAACAATCAAGATCAATTAATACACCATGCTTCTTAGGCTGTGCGTTTGCTTTCATTGCTTTCTGGGGCCTTTGTAATCATTAAAGATTCTACTTTATCCACTAAGCTTGCATCAGTAGTGAATAAAATAGCCAAAATCATTTTCATGAATGGATATTCATTCAACATTTCTCGATAAGTCGTGTATTCTGTTTCTCGATTTATATCCCTTGAATTTAAAGTACGATCAATACTGTAAAGAACTTCATCGAGTTCATCTTCGGCAGTCACTCTAAGTAAAATAAGAAGATCAGTTAATATTTTTGTAAAATCAGTATAACTATCGTTTAGACGCATTACCAATGATTGAGCATTATCCAGTCTAACAATATCGGAAAAATGATATTGAATAGGAATATTTTTAATCATTACTCTAAACTCTTTATATACTTTATCATTACAAGTCAATAAGATTTTAGACAATGCGTGATAAATTTTGTATTCCAATAGACGAATATTTTTTGATCTATCTTCAATACTGTTCAAAAATTCTACTTCTGTCTTGACAGAATCGATTAACATTATATTAGAAATGTGTTTCTCTTGAAGTTCTTTAGCTGCATTAGCTGAAGTAAAATCTATTTGATCTTGTTCGTTATCTTGATACATTTAATCATTCCTTTTTATTTAGTTAGGAGTGTTGTTTTCAGCATCATTGCGGTTAAGTAAGAATGAAGCATCTTAGTCGAACCAACCGTACCACTATATGGTTTTAATGCATTCGCAGATGCTCTACCCATTTGCATAATGGATTGCTCAATCAAACGAACACCATTCTCAGAACCACCCCTAAAGTGCATCATCTCTTCTACTGTTTTTGTCAAACCCATTGCCAATAATGAGTTTACTTCAGGATAAGATAAACGAGCTGCTTTAGAATCCTTAGAAGTTACTTGACCTGTAAATACATCGATGTGGTCATTGTCTTTAGGAATGGATACTTTCTTAGCAATCAATTGTTGTTGAACACGAATAGGTAGATGAATAACCATGGATTTCTTATTAGATAATTCGTATCCACCTTCATCATCTTTAATCCAAATACGATGATATAAGTTAACATTATTGTCATCCGCTACTTTCTGTAAGGTATCGGTATCTAGACGGTAATTATCATCACCTACAGGGGTAATTAATTGTAAGAACTCTTGACCATTAGCAAACTTCATCATGAGTTCATCAAACTCTTTATCAGAAAGAGATTCTAACCATTTACGAGTAATTTCACCGTTGTCTGATTTTGGAAGCATACTCTGTACAAGATTTACACATTTTTCTATCGTGGCTTTTCTTTTAGGAGTCATGTTTTCATTCCTTTTGAAATAATTAAAATAACATATAGTCTACACAGTCATAGGACTGTGTAGACCTATGTATTAATTACTTTATTGCTCGATATGCTTTTTAGCATATTCTGTTAATTTACCATCTGGAGTGACGTATTTAAATGTAAAAGGTTTACCTTCGACATGGCGACGAAGTTCTTCTTCATCTTCTATACGAATCAATACTTCAGAGGTAGCATTTCCATTAAAATCACTTTTCTCTTCGATAAGCAAATACTCCAAAGTGTCAGCATCGAATCCTTCAATATAAGAAACTGAATTAACTCCATATTCTTCACTAGGAATACCACTTACCAAATAATAACGTAGACCACCAGTATTATAAACCGTATCTTTCAAGAGCTTTTGTTTAGCTTCTTCTTTAAAGCTTGGTTCTTTTACTTTTACGTCTACTTTAAATTCATAAGGAAACTTTTTTGATTCGATAATGAATTTAGCGTACTGGGTTAATTTGTTATCAGAATCGAGATAACGATAACGTTTATCACGACCTTCAACAAAATCCATTACGACTTCTTCATCTTCTACATCAATAAGAATAGTGTCTTCTACAAAAGTACCATATTTGGTAGTATGTCGTACTAACTTACGTTCAATCAATAAGTAATTCAGATTGAATTTATCGATGGCTTCGATGTATTGTGTGGTACCAGGTTCGTCATGAATAGTAACAGGTGCGGATTCAGGTGGGATGTAATATACATCTCGATTAACAATACGATTGATCGGTTCATCCTTCAGAAACTCTCTTGCTAAATCCTGCCATTTGTCTTTTGTTTTAATACGAACAACTTTATCAAGAACCTCGGTAACTTTTTCATCTTGAGATTTTTCAGCCACAACTTCATTATTAACTTCTTCGATAAAAGGAAGTTCATCTACTGCTTCTGCTACTTTTGTCTCACCACGTTCTTGAACAGGTTCGTCTTCAGTAGGATGTTGTAGTTTTCCAATGACATCAATTAAAGAATCACTGATGACTTGTTCTGTTGCTAATTCTCGGAATACTTTATAGTATTCTTCTTCAATATCCATCAGATATCGATTGATACTTTTAGCATATTCAACAATATCTTTGTCATTATCAGTAGAAAGCATCAGCAAAATTAATTTACGGATATTACTAGCATGTTCTTTGACAATAACAAATCGATTATCGATATCTAATTCTGTTTCTTTATATTCCATTTTAATTTCCTTTAATTACGAGTAATTACTACACCTTTATTAATGTTCTTAGGAGGAAGCACAATATTGTCTTCAGAGAGTACACAAAAAGCCACATCATTCAAAACTGAATACTCCATGAATGAATGAGACACCATAAAAATTTGATCTTCAATAAATTCTTCAGATAAACGCTCTACTAATCGTAACGCATTCTCTCTGTGTTTGTTATCGAATGTACGACCAAACTCATCCAGATACAATGGATATCCTTTTAATCCTAATGCTTTCATTGCCACCATTCTGAATGCCAAATCAATGACTTCACAAATCCCGTCAGATCCTTGAACAATATCATTTTTAGGTTTATCAGACAAACCTACTGTCATTGGGAAACGATAAGATAGTTCAGTTTCAGATTCTTCTGACATTTTGGATGGATGAATGACTAATGGATATGTCCAGATAGAAGCAATCAATCCATTCATTCTCGCTAAGAAGATTCGGATATAACCTAATAAACCTTCTGCAATTAAACCATCTGTTGGATTCAAAGCATCTAATACCACATCCCAAACTTTCAATTCATTAGAAAGATCATTGACTTGTTTTTCTAATAATTGAATCGTTTGTCTTTTTGATTCGATTTCAGATTGCTTCTTAGAAAGTCTGTAAACATCTTCACGATAAGTAGTGATTGCACTGTTTGCTGATTTATATAACAAATACTCTGCCATTTCTAATTCAAGGGTTTCGTATTGTTTTATATCTGTATCAAGCTTACTACGATGTTCTTGGAACTTAGTGATGCCATCAATCGCTTTTAATACTGATTGATAGATTCCATTTTGTTCTTGTACTTTCTCGTAAAGCTCATTTGAAATTTTCTCAAGATGTTTTAAATGCTCTTTGGTTTCATTGTAATATTTTTCATCTACTGAAGAAATATTACTTAATTGTTTATCTAATTCATCTACTTGTTCCTGAAGTCTATCTACTCTTACTTTAGAAGCAATACGGTTTATGAAATTTTGTAGCTTTACTTGAGCGTAGTTGGGCTGTGTGAGGTAGTATCTTTGTTTCAATACCTCAGCCCCAATTTGTCCTAAAAGCTCAGGATACGCGCTACAGAGGCGAGAAAACTGCTTAACAATATCCATGTCCTTATTAAGCGTATCTAACTTATCAGTTAATTCGGAGATTTCATGAGTTAACTTACTATTGGTTTCAGTTTCGTTCTCTAGAATCTCTTTTAATCTGTTAAATTTCTCTAATTCAAAACCTGGATGAAATTCATGTTGACAATTTGGACATTGTACTTTTGCTTCATTCTCTTTTTCTTTAAAGATATTCATTCTCTCGTTAATCTTAGTCAGTCTAAATGTAGACTCATTAAGTAACTTTTTCTTTTCCGTAATTAATTCATCGATATCTTCAATTAACTGTCGAGATAATTCTGGAGACTGAATATTAAATAAAGACATTAAAGTAGTATCAATACTATTTTGATTATCGACATAGGTTTTGTATTTAAATGGAGCATTATCAATTTCAAGAATAGACTCATCATTTTTTACAATGAGTTTAATCTCTTCTTTTAATTCCTCTCGTTTATCAATAATTGCTTTAAACTCTTCTTGAGTAGAAAGCTTCATGTTAGATAATCGATTCTCTGTTTCTGTGTATTCATCTACACGAGAAGAATACTGTTGTCTTAAACGAACCAGTTGTTCACCGATTTCTTCTTTACGTTTATTTAAATCCTCTAAAGTATCTTCAGTAATCCAGCGTTTAGAAACCAATTGTTTAGACTTAGTTAAATCACTATTACTTTTACTAATGGTTTCTGTTTGTTTATCGATTTTTTCTTTTAGATTAAATTCGTATTGTGGATCTGAATATTCCTTTTTATACGGAGCGATCATTCTTAATTCATTAATCTTATTTTCTAAGACTAAAATATTATTCGGAATGTCCGTTTGATCTTCTTCTTGATCGTTTGTCAATGTAATGATTTGCTGACGCATTCTTTTAATTGCGCCCATTGCATCACGTTGACGATCTTTTGCTTTACTGAATACTTTTAAGCCGTAAGAGTAATCTGTATCACAAAGCATAGTAAACCATTCTTTGCGTTTAGCTGGCGTCATTAATGTAAATCGATCTTTACCAGTAAGTAACATGTGGATTACTTTATTGTAATTAAAGTAATCTTGTACTAACTGGTTTTGCATGGTTTGAGTACCACCTACATTTAACTCTTCACCTGTTGCTTCAATTACAAAAGAATGTTTATTGTCTTTAAAATCAGAAGTCAATACATAACGAACATTTTCTTTTTCTAAGATAATCTTTTTATATCCATTTTTTGTAAAGTCAGCTTTGTCTGCTGGTAATGGAGATAAGTAATGTAGCAATGATGACTTACCACTACCATTACTACCAATAATTGCAGTGATGCTGGTTTCTGGAGTAATCTTTAAATTCTTAATTCCACTTAACTCTAATCGAATTGCACCTTCTAATTCTAGAGAGATGATTTTCATTTTTATTGCCCTTCTATTTAATTATTCAGAAAATATGATTGTTCTTAAATAATATTTATTAGAGGAAACATTAAGAGATGCAAAACTTAAATAACTTAATTCCTTATTCTCTTGGCTATGTTGCTGTGAATAAGGATCCTAATTCGGATATTATTACCGTACTGCCGACATCAGTATTCCCAATGGTGGATGGTGAGATTGTCGACTTAATTGAAGACTACGAGGCTCGTTCTTTAGACTCACAAGGTCGAGAGAGTGTTAATACCATTAAAACTTCAAATACCATTACAGCTAAATGGCTGTGTCGAGATCCTAATATAAAAACCGCCCCTGACGTGCGTCGTGGTGCTGAAGTACAAATTTATCGTAAAGCCAATACAGATTACTTTTATTGGGAAACAACCACCAATACTGGTAACTACGAGAAACTAGAAGAAAAGGTATTTGGCTATTCGAATACAAGAGATGAAAATGTTAAGTCTGGTCCTGATACTGACTGGACACAAGTCATTTCTACTCGTCGTAAACAAGTAGTATTAATTAACACGACTAAATCAGATGGTGAACGTTGGGCCTACCACATGGGGATTGATGTTAAAGAAGGTGTGATTAGTATTAAAGACGATATTGGTAATGCTTTTACCATTGATTCTGGAAACAGCATTTTAAAGATGATTTCTTCAGAAGGTGCTTTTATCGAAATCAATAAACGAAATATTAAAGTTGATTGCGATAATTTTGAATTAAATGCAGCAAATAATATTTCTGAAAAATCTACAAGAAAGAGTGGGCAATACAGTGCGGGTTGGAATACTGAGACTCCTGTTCATAGTCAGCTTGGCAACTATAGTATTACAGGTGGTATTACTGGTTCTCCTGGTTCTACAGGTGCTGGTATTGAATTAGAAGGTATTATGCGTATTAGAGGTGATATGATTGTAAATGGTATTTCCTTTATTAATCACCGTCACCCAGAAACTAACTCCGGTAATACGCTTACCCCAGTATAAAAAGACAAACATAGAAGAATACTCCTTAGGACATGATTGTCCTAAGGAGTATATTTGATTATGCTACATTTGATAAATGAGAATGATTATCCAACATCTTACCAATATCTTCTTTCATACTGGTTGGATTATATCTTAACCAGAGAGGAGTCTTCGATAAGATCTCTTCGATCATTTCATTCTTCGCTTTTTCGGTCAGAACATATCGTCCATTTTTAGACAATTCTGTCTCAATGTGTTTCAGTTCTTCGCCATTCCAAAAGGACTTGCTAAGTTCCATTCCCAGACCAACTGCATGATCACGTTCACATACATTAAGTATTTTGTTAACGCGATGATATACATTATTATCCAGGGCATTCACATTGAATAACTGACGGTAAAGAGACGATAAAAACAGAGTCCTTATCATTCTATCTGGTAAAAGATAGGTTAGAAAAGCAAACAGAGTTTTCATGATCCATAACCTTTTTATAGAAAAACATTTAAATAAAATTATCCGATCAGAATCTGGGATGAATAAACACCTCTCCAAATTCCATAATCCTTAGTTTGTAAACCGTTTTCTGTTTTCTTGTGTGTTTCTATAAAAACTGCGAAGGAGTAAAGATTACCGGAATGGTGCCACGATAGTAATTTAACAGATGGAAATTCACCTTCGATGCTTTTTAATTGATTTCTATTTAGTAAGTCTACTCCTGTCGTCAAGATGATCTTTCTTGAAACTGGATTCTCTTCACCAAATAATGCTTCTAATGTCAAAGATTTAAAATCCGTGCCAAATTCTTTCTTTAAACTTTTTCCGAGTATAACTTTCTCTTTCTGATCTCCTCTGAAGTCTTTACTTACAGAACACTCAAACGTATCATATAGAAGTTCTGTAATGTCTTGTTCTCTAATAGCAATATGTTTACTACGGTAGTTAACTAATTGCATGTAGAGTGATTCGAAATTACTAAAATTTCGAAGTGCAAGATATACAGGATCGTTAATATATGTCAACATTTTCCCATCTACAGTTTCTAGATTGGGTGTTCCGAAGCTACGAGAAATCCATCGTTCTTTATGTTTCAATAGATTTGCATATGTCTTTGTGTCTGAGATTGTATTCATGTAAAGACAATACATCATTTCAGGATGAGCATAATGTTGAACAATCCATTTCTCTTGTACTTCTTCGATTAGGTTGATTATAGGGTCCCCACCCTCGACTACCACAACACCTACCTGCGCGTCGGCAATCATCTTGCCGGTGTAAATGTCGATTGGTATCATTACCTTTCGTTTGATAACTACCTCTTCTTTGGTTTTGCTATCGATAACGATTTGCCTTTCTAATTTTTTATCCTGTGTGATTTCACCAGGATTACCAATAAAGAATACATCTTTATTTTTGCGAGGAGTGAATCCAAGATACATTCTTTTATTATTTAAGAAAGGATGGATCTTTTTTGGTTTTCTTTCTTCAATCAAATCATCAAATGTAATCTCCCGCTCATGACGGGCATTATCTTCACTTAAGTAGAATAAGTTATTCGAGAGTGAAGCGGCAATAGATGCCATTTCATCGGCAAATAGATTAGGAATAGATGATTGAGTACGATCATCGTTCTTAGCATCGCCATGACCTTTAATCCATTTTGCCATGTATTTTAAACCTTGAGTATTAATCATGGTTTGTAAACGATGGAGTTCTTTGAGAATTTGGCTATTTGAAAGAGGAGTGCCTGTGTTTGGGTTACAGTAATCGAACTTATTTAGTTTATCTAAATTAGCAATCGCTTTTAAGACATATTGAGAATCACTATAGATCAAAGCAATATCTGCTTTTGTTTCAATAATGACTTCAAATGCTCTCACCATTGCTTGTAGTTCGGCTGCATTGTTAGATTGGATATCCGGATATCCTTGTGCATGTTCTTTAATTGAAGTGACATTAACCAAATAAGTTTTATCTGATTTCACCATCTCAATAAAAGACTCTTTATTTTCTATATTAGGAAATGTTTCTGCATGGATATCTTTTGTCGCATATCCTTTTGTTGTTGGTTTGAGATTCCCGATAGGGAATTTGCGTTCAATTGGATTGGTATTGTATGTATACCAGTGTAGTCCTCGTCCATACGAACCAGGATTCTTTCTAAATGTGCCACCGTCGCAGTAAATGACTAATCCAGTATAATTCATTCTAATTCTTTCTTTAAACTAAGGGAATCTAATCATAGATTCCCCTAGCGAAAAGAAAATTGAATAAATTAGAATTTAGGATCTTTCTCAAATTCTGGTTTTGGTGGTGGTGGAGGCTCGTCCATATTCTTATTAGTTCCAGGTACACATTCTGGAGGTTTACCATGGGTGATCGAATTAATAGAATTGATCAACTTTTGGTTTCCTTCTTCTAATGTTTTAATTTTCCCTTTTTGAAGGCTATAACGAGTTTTCAATTCCTCGAAAGCTTCGTAGTACAAATTGAAGCGATCGGTAATCTTAATGTTATATCCTAAAGAAAGCACCAGTATAACGAAGAATAATAGTCGAGTTTTATGATGACGGATAGCTTGGCCTGGTTTTACTTCTTTGCCAACAATCCATTCCCACAAAAAATCAATTATTGTTCTAAACATCTTGGTTTACCCCATTTTATATTTATATAATTTTAAAGGTGCTATAAATGGCAAGATCACTCAAGGCGTTTGCCACTCATTCGTTTTTTACAACGAATGAAAAGCTAGTTGTCCATACATTTGGCGAGATGTCTACTGAAAGTCGGACATACGAAAAGGATGTACAACTATATTCACACAATACGGACAAAAATATCGTATTAAATGTACTTAGTAGTATGGAGAATGATCGCGATGTGGAAATTAAATCTACTGAGCGAGATCTGGCATTAGATGTTAGTAAACACATTTACGACTATACTCTTCGAGGTGCTCGTGAGATTTACGTAGATGAGTTAAAACGTAATCTTCTGGATACTTTCTCTGCACGCGCTCAAAAGTTTGAATTAGGTGATGTCGTTACAGACTCTAGTTACTATTGCGTACAATGGGTTCGCTTCAAAGACCTTAATGACAATGAATTCTGGATCTGGTTCTCTGATCAATCATTCCGTTCTGAATACGATGAATACGAAATCGATGTTATTTTTCCTGTAGAAAATATTGACGTATTCTTCTCTTCTCGTGTAGAAGTAGAAAAAGAACTGGCTAAACGACCTGTTGATGTATTAACCAGAATTGCTAACTCTAAGAAAGCGAATTCTCCTGTTACTATTTTCCGATTAGATATTTTTAAATGGTATAATCCAGTTAAGCTTACACCAGAACTCGATACCAACTGGTATATTTTAATCTGGGGCGATGCGGGTGACTCCATCGATGCAGTTAAAGATAAGATTCAATCAGAAATTCTGAAGAAATCAAAACATTCTCGTGATGAATGGAAAAAAGTATTCCCAGACATCTTTAAGCGGAATGAATTCATCATTGTTCCTCAGTGGGATAATTTATCTAACGAAAACAAAGTACGTGAACAGGCATCATTATATTCTCCTTTTGTTACATTGTCAACAGCTGTAGAAAAATATTGTAAGCCATTCATGGTTGATATGCCAGAAACCCATATTAGCGCAAATGTTCAGGCAGTGTCTCTTTACTATCGTGCAGTAGCAGCATTGGTTTGTGGTTCACCAGAAAATAAAGAAAACAAATTTAAGCTTCAAGAAGTTTTCCCTGATTTTATTGATGTTCCATCTACTTCTACTGACTTTGGTTATCAATCTGCAAATACCCAAGCATTCTCTTTGAAAATTCAAGATATGCTTGCAGTTGCAGAAACCATGACACCTACATCATCATTGCCTCGAGAGCGAATTACGCTTTCTGGTGGTGAAGTAATTAATGGTGAAAAAATCTTTACACGCACTACTCGGAATGACAAACTATTCTTAGTAATGAAATATAAAGACGTTCACTATTTGGTCGCTGCTAAACACAACTTCTTAAAGTAAGGAAATTATTAAATGGCTCTAAATAACCCAACAGTTGGTTCACGTGGTTTATGGGAATTGAAAACACCTTATCAATCCTATTTACCTGTCAATACAACTTTAGAATGTACGGCAATTACCAATTATGGTCAGCTGTTCTCCATGGGTATTGATCCTTACCAGGCCTATTATCAAAAATACAACATCTCTAAAGAAGACTATAAAAAGCATTCTGATGATGGTGGTCGTATTATCTTCTTAAGAACTGATACGGGTCAGGTATATTCTTTTCCATTGCATTACTTAGTATCTTATCCTATCGGTACTGGTGTTAATTACTGTTCTATCGGTATTGGATTAAGATTAGGAGCATTGCCTTTAAATACTAATGTAGAAGCATACATCCAGAAAGTTGAAGAACTGGCAGACTCCATGTTAGGTGTTAATGTACAAGCTGAAACCATGGCGCTATCAGAGATCATGATCATTGACAATGCGTCACATGTTCGTCTAGAAAAAGCTAGGAAACAACGAACAAAAGACCATAAGTCTACATTAGAACAACTCGATGATGCTACTAAAGCTAAGAAGGTATTAAGTGATCGACTAGAATTAATCGAGAGAAAAGCGATTGAACAAAGTAATCGTATCTTGGATCTCGAGAACTTATTGCGTAAAAACAATATAAATTTTGAAACACAATAGACTATTCTCCTCTACCTTTACGGGTAGAGGAGAATATTCCTATATGTTATTTATCTTCAGAATTAACTTCTGTATCTTCTTCCACTACGATGTCGCCATCGTCTTGGACTTTCTGAATAACTTTTTCTAATTGTTCTTCAGAAACGGCAGCTACAGATTCTTCGCCTTGAGTGAGTTCAATACGATCTTCAAGATCTGACAATTCATCAATGTATACTTGAGCATCTTCTACTGCTTTATTCATTTCATTGTTCGCGCTGATTTGATGTGCTACTGCTTCTTGAATTTCAGCTGCTGGATCTTTAGGTACAATCCAATCAGGATTCAATTCGCCATTCTTCACATACTCTGCCATGTAAGGGAATACAAAAGTATCCAAGAGTTCTAAGAACTCAGCAGAATCACCAGTATTACCCAAAGTAGTACGAACATCCAATGTGTCTACAACTGGATCGCTATCCATACCCATTTTGTAAATGATGATAGACAATTCACGAGACAGTGTGTAAATTTGTTCTGTAATTGGTTTATTTACCAGCAATGCACGAAGTGTTCTTGCGTCAAAACCCATGTCTTTCATTAAGTCTACGAAATCGATATTGTGTTTATCACACAAACCACGGAAATCACGCAGAATAAAATTAGGGTCAGTAATCAGTGCTTCGAAAGACTTATCCGAAATACCTGTCGTATTACCTTCTGTTTCTACAGCTTCTGTGGTTTCTTCTACAGATAAATCTTTCACCAATTCTTGTTCTTGAGTCATTTTAATAATAGTCCTTAATATTAAGGTTAGAAAAAGAGTAAGGAAACTAGGATCTAGAATAGTCTCCTACCCATGAAAAACTATTTTTTAGATGTTACAACTTCACCAGCCATCAACATCTCTTCTGCTTTAGAAGATTTAACATATTTCTTTTTAATGGTTTTCTTATCAGCTTCTAACCAGAATGGGTGATAAGTACCTAAAGCCATACGCATAATATCGATGGTGGATAATTCTAACTGGTCATGATCATCATCGTCAGCACTCCAATAGTACCGAGTATCTAAAATCATATTCCAGTCATAACCTTCCATTTTTACTTTTTCAAACAAAGTAGCTGGGGTCAGTTCTAGTAAACGACTATCAATACTACGAAGATGAGTAGACCAATGTACGGACATTTGTAACATGTCGGCACAGATTTGAATAGCACGTGCTAATCGACGATCTTCATCCATCAAAGTACGAACTGTCGTACGAGTTAGTTTTTGTTCAGGATAAAGAATACAAGACACATCTTTAAAATTACCTGTTTGAGTAATCTCACCATTTAAACCATAGTTACCATGTGTACGTAAGAAATGGAAATTAGTCAGTTCTTCTAAAACACCGTACTTTTGAGAAACGACGATATTCAGTGTATAACCAGATGGTCCTGTTTTACAACGCCATTGTTGAATAGATACAACGTTTAAGTCATCAACGTTGTTGTCATTAGCTGCATTCTTCAGTGGGTATTCCATGACGTTCTTATCAGCTTTATTGGCGAGTTTAGCGACTGCTTTAATACCCCACATGCAAGTCGATAAGAAAGTAATGTTTTCAGGAACACCTTTCATCTTACGACCATTGTCTACGTGTTGTAATGGTTTATGCACTGGAGCATATGGATCCATCTGTTTCAATTCACCGTAGTGAACAGTACCCGTAAGATAAGTATTGGTGCCTACTAACAGGTCAGGTAATTCATCAATCATGTTTTTCTTGAACTTACCGGAGTTCATCGCAATCATGTTTTGTTTAGAATCACCAAGATCTGTTTTATCACGAAGTTCTTGTACAGCTTCTACTTCGAATTTTGAAAAAGAGTCTAGTGTAACAAATGTAGGCAACATAATCTTCATTTGTTTGCCATCTCGATCCAATGCAGGAATCTCGATTTTAATAGATGCACCTTGTTTCTTTTTACCGTACATCCATTCCTTCGCCATCTTGAACCATTCGTCGCCTTTATAGATAGAAGACTCTGTAACGATCCAACGACCAGTCTGGAACCAGTCAGCTTCTCTTAATGGTCCTACGATTCGTTTTAAACGAACTTCCAAACCAGGGATATAAGCATTATTTTCAGTATCGTATTTTTGTCCTGAAGCATATCGGTGGATACGAAATGCTGCTACTTCATTAACGTGATCGGCCAGAGCGGATTTATATGAGTTACCAGGACCAACAAAGATAACCGAGCCATTATGTCCACCATTTGTGATGTAACGTCCATGAGCTGCTTTAACAGGAGATCCAGTAGGAATATCCATTAAGCAACCTACGTTGATATTCGTGCGTAAGTAAGGCGATTGCTTCGCCGGCATTTGGTAGAATCCTGTAATCATTTTTAATATTACCTCGGGTATAAATTGGGTTTAAGTTGGATATTTGTTCAAACTATATCTGTTAATAAAAGATTTAGTCTATTAGAATTCATAAAAGGAAATATAAATTTATGTCTATGCAAAATAAATTCTCATTTCAATCTAAATGGGATGTACCATTGTCTGTTTCTGCCGAGCAACTTCGTGAGAATGTCGAACAGCTAAAAGCTTTAGAAGTTTCTAGCGAAGGCGTTATGGATATCGTTAGTGATTTCTTTGATCGAGCTTTTAATACGCTTCGTCTTGCTAGTCAAACTATTTTTGGCGATGATAAGAAAACATTGCATTTGGATACAGGTCGTCTCAATCGCTTAGATAAAACTAAGATGAGTCGTAATTACGCATCCATGATGGATACTGATGTTTCTATCCCTCCTGGGATGAGTGTAGATTACGATACCTATACTAAACAGTTGTTCGAAGTTACTAAGACATTGAAAGATGTTATTAGCCAAGTTGTTCAATTACGTATTGATATTGGTCGTGTTATTTCTAACGATAAAGGTTTAACAGACTCTACTCTGTTTTCTGATCTTAGTTATATTCGTCAATCAGATGTTATTGCTAAAGAATTAAAACAACTGTCAGCTATGCGTAAACCAGATGACTTTAATGCTAAAGCTAAGTATGGTGATGTGTTTAATTCTGGTATCGATATTTGGGCAGTCGTTAAAACTGCTGAGAATTCTAATGATTTGATTAATACAATCGATCGTAAGAAATTACAAATGGAAATCGACTCTACTGTACAATACATTCAAGACTTGCATAGTAAATCATCTGAAGGTTATTCAAAACCATTGATTGCTAAAATTGGCAATGCTGTTACTCGAGTTGCTGAAATTGTAGAATCTTTCTCTGTAACAGTTTATAATGCTGAGGTGCTCTGCACTGCATTGAATAATGCCATTATTGAAGCAGAATCATTTTACAAAATCTAAGAATATACTCCTCTACCCACTAAAGGTAGAGGAGTATTTCTTTATTCTGTTTCTTCTTTTTCTTCAGTTGTTCCTACTTTTGCTCTTAAGGTAGACATGATTTCATCTTGGGAGACAATTACTGTACCAGTTACTAATTCCTCATCACGAATTTCTCTACTGGCACTAGGTAATTCGAAAACACGACCTGATGGTTGATAGTCTGGTCGATGAGGGATACTTTCTTCTTTCATTCGTTCAGAACGTGTGCGTTCATTACGAGACAGTGCTTCAGCTACAATAGCGGCAGCCAATGCAGCATTAGAAGTATTGGCTTCTTCACCAGTTTGAATACGAGCTTGAGCAATAATTACTTTATCGGTAGACTCCATTGCTTTCAATACTAAAGATGCCGCTTCTGGATCATTAGCAATCGCTCTTAAATCAGTAGTCATTAAACGAACTAATGATTGTCGTATTTTAATATTTTCATCTAAGATACCTTGTTTATCATGTTTCGATGTTTCGCCTCGAATTTCAAAATTGTTTAATTGAGGACTAACTACTTCTCTAGGTTTATCTAAATTAGTATCAGGCATCATTTCATCAGCATTCATTTTATACTCCTTTTAAATTAAAAATAAATATTCATATTGCTTGTCATTTAAATAAAATTCAGATCTATATTATTAACGTGTAATAGGATTTTAAATTTAAATCTTAATTTAACTTTTCAACAATTTTCAACAACTTTGTATAGGAGGTTTAAAATGTCTAAAACTAAACGTTACGAATTTACTGGCGAAACCATCGAGTACCATGGTAAAACATTGCATCGTATTCGTGCGTTGGTTAACATCAATTTGTTAACTGATGCAGGTAGTATTGGTGGGTACATCGAGTCTGAGACTAACTTACCTCAAGATGGTACAGGCTGGGTAGGTGGGACAGCGAAAGTGTTTGACAATGCGGTAGTATTGTCAGGTACTGTTGCTGGAGATGCTAAAGTCTACGGTAATGCAGTAATGCGTGGAAAATACGTGGGTGACAAAGCACATGTATTCGGTAATGCTAAAATCACTGCAAATAGTCAGGTCTATGGTCGTGCTAAGGTATATGGCGATGTATATACCTTGGGTACCGCACAAGTATTCGATCGTGCCGAAGTATTTGGAAATGCTAAGGTAGGCAAGAACGCTCATGTATACGAGTTTGCCAAAGTGTCAGGTAATGCTGATGTCTTGGGTACTGCTCGCATCCATGGGTCGAGCATCGTAACAGACAATGCTGTGGTCCATGGCAATGCGGATGTAGCAGGTAGTGTCCGTATTGATGGTTATGCTTCTGTCTGCTTTGAAGTGTCTGCTCCAGAAGACTTTGTGGTCTACAAGAATATTCTTCGTAATGAGGAATATTTCAGTAGCTCTACAAAACGAGACATCTGGAGTATCGGTCGAGTTTCCAAGAAAGCTTCAGAAATGGAGAAGTACTTCTCACATCGCAATGAGAAGGAACAAAAGTATATCATGAAAATGGTCGGGGTACATAACAAAATGTTCCGGCTTTAAACAAGAATGCCCACGTTCCTGTCGGGGAGCGTGGGACTATCGTTTTAGTGATATACTTTTTTTGGTAAATATTTATTATATGTTTAGGAAGTATCAATAGCAGAGGCGACCTAAACATCTTCTTCTAATCTAACTGTAATAAAGGACTATATCATGCTAAGTAAATTAGTAGGATTTTTCCATTTTAAAGAAAAGTCTTACGATAAAAAAGTAGCTGAAAAAGTACTTAAGAATAACGAGATAATGGCTCGTTTTAAAGACTTAAGTAAATTACAAAGCACTTCAGATAAACTGGCTGCGATTCATGATTTCATGCTTTATATCGAGGATACTCGTAATAGAGTAGAGAAAATGATTAACAGTGACTATAAAAAGATCCCGTATGAATTAGGTACGAATTTGAAAATAGAATGCTATGGTATTAATACTCGTGACAATAGCTATCTGGATATCCGATCTCTTTGCGAGTTAAACAAATACCTAGCCACTAAAAGATACGAGTATTATAAAGACATTGTAGTTTGTCGCATTATTCGTTCTTATGCAAATCCAAGATCCTATTTCTTCAATCGAAATACTGGAAATTCTGATTACCTTGATTTCTACGAGTATCTAAAGTCCATTCATGATTTACTGGCAAGACTGGTGAGCATGAAAGAGTTTGAAGTGTATATCAGTAGTTATAAAGATGTGTTTTTGATTTCGATCTATAACTTAATCATCATTGAGAAAATCTTCAACTACGTCCGAAATACTGATAAAAAAGAGGCTATGAAAAATGACTACTAATAAGGAAATTACTTTACAAGGTTTCAGACGTATTACCGATACGGAGAATGGTTCTATTCAAGATGTATCGAATACATGGGGTGGTGTGCTGTCACTATTACTTCGTAAAATCATTAAAGATAATTACGATGGTAAAGGTGTGGATGGTTGTCCACAAATGGAAGACGAATCATTGATCTACTCTCAAATGACTGAGATCATTGAGGAAGCCTTACGTGTGTATTCTGGTAATACTCTGGATCAAAACAAAATAACAGCTGAAAAGGCTAGACTTCTTAAAGAGTTGTCTCGTGAATCGATCAGTATTAAATACTTAGGTGAGTTATTTCATCTTCTTGATTTACCATGGGTAGACATTACGATCACAATGCAAAGAAAGTCTGGTACGATTAAATCCTATACTGCTCATGTTGGTGGTGTGGGTTTAACTCAGTACGAACGACCTACCCGTGATGAGAATCTGATCGAACAACAAAAACTGCATGAAGATAGTGTAGATATTAATCACGAACTGTACTCTTTAGGAAAACAAGTTCGGAAAGGAAATGACGATGACTGAACATGATGAATTGGATCTGTCTGTAGATACAACTTTGGATCTCAGTAATATTGATCCAAGCAAAGACGGTATCGACCACATCCGTATTAACTTAAACGATACGGCCACCATTTTGGGTGAGCGATTATTTATTGACCATACTCGCGTATTCTACCATCCTCGATATGGTAGTTTTATCTCTGTAGCTTCTGCCATTAATTGGTTTAAGCTCAAGAATAAAGATGACAACGTACGTTCATTATACGGTGCTCGTTTACGTGAGTATGTCAATGAGCAAATTGAATCAGGTAAAAATGAATTCCAAACTAAGTTCGTTACAGATGAGGTAATGGAATCATTCTTGATCTATTCAATCATGTCCAAACCAGATTTATTGGAAATGGTGATGAGTAATAAACTTCCTTATGTAGCTTATTACTTCGATTCCGATAATAACTTCAAGATGCGCGACAAACAAATGACTCGTATCTTGAATAACATCAAACCTAAACTGGTTGATATCAATAACTAAATAAAGATTATACTCTCTAGAGGTTTATCCTCTAGAGAGTAGTAGTCTAGACGTATGATTTAGAATACTTCTTTTTTTTTGATTAAAGGTTTGAATAAATGGCTACAAATAGTAAAAAGGTAAAAAGAAAACCGACACCTCCTAAAAAAGCCAGTAAAGGTAAAAATGATGCCTCTACTAGTAAAGGTGCGGCTAATGATAAAAAGAATAAAAACACCACGGTATATAACTCCTCTCAAGATAATAGCTTAGCAACTAAAGATGCTTACTTAGTAGATTTTAACCAAGGTACTTTTAATAGTCTTTATAAGTTTGCTAATACACTTAACTTAGATTTAAATAGTCTAAGTGATAAGCTTAGGGGTGGTAAGGATATGCTGAAACAAGTTTCAGGATATCTAAAACAAGCTAATGAATTTAAAAATGGCATTAAAGAAAGAAAGTTCTTAGATGCTATTGGTAATTTAGCTCCTGGTGCTAAGGCAGCTTTAGCTAACTCGGGTATTGATGTTAAAAAAGTTGATAGTATCATTGAAGGTGCTAAGCTAGCTATTAAAGTCGGTGAAGATGTTAAGAAAATCAAGAATGGTGATTTATCTGTTCTGAATGGTTTGAATGACTTGACTCGTCACATCACCGGATATGATTTAATTAACGTA
>FLSA01000694.1_pt1 | contig 41503 bp, 52 predicted proteins | sample 1550521 | NCBI WGS metagenome assembly FLSA01 (sample SAMEA4031771, study PRJEB14383) | metagenome | biome: human; feature: oral; material: saliva | place: Philippines | collected 2014 | reverse complement strand
CCTGGGAAAAGCACCAGAAAGGGGTCTTAAAGTGTCTAGGGGCAACCGAAACTACCCTGAGAAGAGGTGAAACAGATGTCCAACACACCAAAACGACGTCGAAAGCCGGCTCAAACGGTTGAGGACAGGGAGAACGAGCTCGTCAAGAGTGCAATTGACCTCGCAGCTCAGCAGTTGAACGACGGCACAGCTTCACCATCAGTCATTACGCACTTCTTACGCTTGGGTTCAGTTCGTGAACAACTCGAACGACGCAAGTTGATGAAGGAGAACGACCTGATGGACGTGAAGATGGCAGCCATCGAGGCTAGCGAACGTCGTGAACAGGAGTACTCGGAAGCTATCGCCGCTCTTCGGAGGTACAAAGGTGAGAACATCAAGTAACACCCCCAAGACATACCATGAGATGCTACAGTATGCGACTCTTGAAGACCGCATTCGGTATCTTCGTCTTGGGGGTGCGGTGAGTCACGCCACCTTTGGCGGAAAGCGGATGGCTAACCAAGACTTCTACAAGTCTCGTGAGTGGGCACAAGCCCGAAATCATGTGATCTCACGAGATAACGGCTGCGATTTGGCGCTGTCCGACTATCCAATCTTGGACAGGGTACTAGTACACCACATAATACCCATCACCATGCAAGATTTGGAAGAAGGTTCAGACCGGTTATTCGATCCTGACAACCTAGTGTGCGTGTCTCATAACACACATAACCTCATTCACTATGGAACAGAGGAAACCACACCACGGGAGTACCAGGAACGACGACCCGGTGACACAAAACTCTGGTGAAAGGAGTATAATATGACTCGACGTACCCCCGATCAGTACGATTGGGGCACACTCGAATTTGATGAAACACTACTAGATTTACACTACACCCCACACGGCTTCCGAACGATCAAGTTTACGGTCATTCATCACATGACTGTTGTTGATCGAGACGGAAACGGACCAGATACCCTAGATGCTTGCTTCAATATCTGGCAAGATCGAGAAGCTTCGGCGCATTACGGTGTGGACCACAACCAAGTTCGCCAGTATGTGTACGATTCCGATATTGCTTGGGCTACTGCTAATGCAAATGGCAACAATCATGGTATCTCAATTGAGCATGCTAATAGCACAGGCGCCCCTGATTGGCGAGTTGATCCTGAGACGATGGAGACTGGCGCAAAACTCGTTGCCCACCTTCACAAGTTCTACCGACTCGGACGACCCGAGATCGGAGTGAACGTATTCCGTCACATGGATTTCTTCGCTACCGGCTGCCCTGGTCCATTCCTCGGTGGAAGCCAGTATCACAACTATGTCAACCGTGCCGCTCAGATCTACGATGAGATTACCGGCTCGGCCCAACCGAAACCTCAACCACTCCCTAACCCGACTGTTCGGCCGTCTAAAGAGGAGGTTGTCAACGCGGTGATTCAGGGCCGATACGGCAACGGAGCAGAACGGTTCGAGCGGTTGCAGCGTGAGGGGTGGGACCCGCTGGAGATTCAGCGGATCGTGAACGAACGGCTGTCGTGATGGGCAGCGCTTTACAAGACGTAAAGAAGCTCCTCAACATTTCCCCCGACGACACCGACTTCGATGTGGACATTAAAAGCTTGATGAACTCCTCTCTAGCCGTGGTGTTCCAAGCTTGTCCTGTCATTAAACGGTCGAGTCCTGTTGATCGGGGGAGTGAGGGCTGGACTGAGCTCTATGACATCGACGAACTCAAGACAACCACGCCTCGTCACATTATCGAGAATCTCATCGAGACGTTTGTGACAATGGATGTCCGGTTGAAGTTTGACCCGTCAATTAACACAGCCGTGAAAGAGGCCCACCAAGCCTGTCGAGACGAAATGTTATGGAGGCTGAGCGTTGTTTGAATTAACACCGCAACACCACGATGAACTCTACCACTATGGTGTTCCTGGTATGCGGCGAGGGGTCCGAAAGGCACGGCAACGAACTGGTATGCCGCGAGATAGCGTTGGGGTAGATTGGCGAGGGCGACCAGTAACGCCGAGAACCCACGATCTGTATTATCATCCTGGCACTGGCCAGTTCGTCGCCAAGCGCAAACTAACCAAGAAACAGAAGATGCTCCGGTACGGGGCAAAGGCTGCTATTGGTGCGGCGACGGGTGCTCTCGCCTATCGTACTATGATGCTGAATGCTCGTCATAGCGATGATGACGCTTCAGAACTTTATCACTATGGCGTGAAGGGTATGAAGTGGGGTCGTAAAAATGGTCGACAGAAAAACATGAAGTGGCGGCGGCGAGGTCTCCGGTTACAAAGGGAACCCATTGTCCGATCCAAAGAGCGTAAACAATCTGACGCTCTTGCTGGTAAGGTGAAAAACACCGGGATCACTTCGCTTTCTAACAAAGAGCTTCGGACGTTGACCGAACGAATGCGACTAGAGAACGACTACCGACGAACAGCAGACAACCCATACAAGACACGAGCTCGACAAAAAGGCGAAGACATGTTCTGGAAGGGCGCTGGTGCCGTTGGTGGCATTGCTCTTGGCACATTCGGTACAATCGCAGCTCAAAACCTGAAGAGCAAAGACCATAAGAAACGGGTTGCTGCTGGTCTCAAGGTCGCTAAAGCTGTGACCGGGTGGTAACAGATGGCTCTATCGAACACGGCTACCCCAAAGTATTACGGTGTTTTCCGTGAAAAAGTGCTTCGGGGTGAGATACCAGTTTGCAAAGAAATCTCGATGGAGATGAACCGAATAGACGCCCTCATTGCGGATCCGAAGTATTACTACGACGATACCGCTATTGATGGCTTCATCGAGTTCGTCGAATCTGAGATGACCCTGACCGATGGTTCCGATGTGTTCGTTATGGATTCGTTCAAGCTCTGGGCGGAACAGCTGTTCGGTTGGTACATCTTTGTTGACCGGTCGGTCTACGTTCCTCGTCCGGGAAACCGTGGGGGTCGCTATGTTCGTAAGCGTGTTAAGAAGCGTCTAACGAACAAGCAGTATATCATCGTGGCCCGTGGCGCTGCCAAGTCGATGTATGCTTCGTATCTACAAGCGTACTTCCTCACGGTTGACACCACAACCACTCACCAGATTATTGTGGCCCCCACAATGCCACTGGCGTCAGAAACAATCCAGCCGATCAAGACCGCAATGATCCGATCCAAAGGGCCATTGTTTAAATTCCTTTGTATGGCTGGGTTTACACCTCAAGCAGCGGGTCGAAAAGCTGAGAAGAACAAACTTGCCCCCACCAAACGGGGTATCGAAAACTTCTTAACTAACTCGCTGCTTGAGGTTCGACCGATGCGTATTGACAAACTTCAGTCAATGCGTACCAAGGTGAACACCGTTGACGAATGGCTTTCGGGCGACATCAAAGAGGATGTTATCGGTGCTATTGAGCAAGGTGCTTCCAAGAACGAGGATTATTTCATCCTCGCTATCTCTTCGGAAGGTACGGTTCGTAACAGCGTTGGTGACACCATCAAGTTGGAACTCCAAGACATTCTCAAAGGTAATTACCTAGCCCCTCACATTTCGATTTGGCACTACCGTCTTGACGACGTTAAGGAAGTTGCGGACCCAGCCATGTGGGTCAAAGCCAATCCTAACATCGGAATTACGGTGACTTACGAGACCTACCAAAAGGACGTAGAACGAGCTGAACAAGTCCCCGCTGCACGAAACGACATTCTAGCAAAGCGCTTTGGTATCCCCATGGAAGGGTACACGTATTTCTTCACTTACGAAGAAACGTTACCACATGCGAAGAAACAATACTGGGGTATGCCGTGCTCGATGGGTGTTGACTTGTCACTGGGCGACGATTTCACAGCGTTCACGTTTTTGTTCCCTCTTCAGCGGAGTATGTTCGGGGTAAAGACTCGATCTTATATCACCGAACGCACTCTGATGAAACTCACGACAGCGCGTCGTCTGAAGTACGAAGAGTTCATCGAGGAAGGCACATTAATCGTCATGGACGGCACCGTGTTAGATATGATGCAAGTCTATGATGATCTGGATTCTCACATCCAAGAGTGTCAGTACGACATTCGTTCGGTTGGGTATGATCCGTATAATGCGCGCGAATTTATCGAACGATGGACGACCGAGAATAGTGAGTGGGGGGTTGAGAAAGTCATTCAAGGTGCCAAAACCGAATCCGTACCACTCGGAGAATTGAAGAAGCTTGCGGAAGACCGTGCGCTACTCTTTGACGAAGCGCTCATGACATTCGGTATGGGTAACGCTATCGTCATGGAAGATACAAACGGTAACCGTAAACTTCTGAAACGGCGGTATGAAGAAAAGATTGACAACGTAGCAGCTCTCATGGATGCCTACGTTGCCTTCAAACTAAATCCTGACAGTTTTGAATAGGAGGATATATGTCTACAAATGTAGAACTTTACCACTATGGTATTAAGGGTATGCGCTGGGGTCATCGCAAGGCTCGGCCTAAGATGTCTGGTGCTGCTCGGAGCGCTCGGCGGAAGAAGATTTTGAAGCGAGTTGCTATCGGTGCCGGTGCAGCAGCTGGTGCTGCAGCTTTGGGTTACGGTGCTTACCGGGGGCATAAGTACGTCAGTACGCCGGGTGGTGCAGCACATGTTATGCTTGGCGCATTGCGCGCACAACAAGGCGTTGATCGCGCTAAGGGTGCTGCTCGATCTGCCGCGGGTACTGTGGGTGGTTACGCACTCGGTGGTAAACATTCATCTCGTCGAGCAGGACTCGCTAAGGCTGGGGCTGCCGCAGCTCGTGCGGGTGGGGCTATCAAAAAGGGTACGCACAACGTCAAAACTGATGCACAAATATACGGTTACGCAGCCAAGACAGTTGGTGAAGTTGGCGCTAAGCGTGCTGGTGCCGCTGCTCGATCTGCCGCGGGTACTGTGGGCGGTTATGTACTCGGCGGTAAACGATCAAAAACCCGAGCAAATCTTCGGGCAGCAGGTTCGGCGGCTCGTAGTGCTGGTTCAGCAGCTAAAAAACGGGCAGGAAGCGTGGCTAACGATGCAGCGTTGATTGGTTATGCTGGTCGTTACGCTGGCGGTGTGCTTGGTAATCGGGCTGTTGGAAAAGTAAAATCTACAGCGTCTGACGCCCGTGCAAAACTTCGTCAAGGACGAGCTGCGGCAGAAACGTTGGTTAGCGCATACCAGAATCGTCGTAAGTACCAGGGCCGACATGTTTCACGTGGAGCTCACGCCGCTCACTTCGCTTATGACACCCCCGGTGAAGCTCTGTACCACTTCGCACTCGACCCCTACGGTCGGTACGCCATTTTGTAACTGATAGAAAGTAACAACGCTCTTGTCATTTACAGAAAAACTGAAACACGCTTGGAATGCTTTCCGTGACCCGCCAAATCCTCCGTCAAATGTCGGGGGTTGGGCGCAGTACGGTCCCTCACGGCGTTTTTTGAGTTTTACTGGTGCTGACCGTTCGTTTGTGAACTCTATCATTACTCGCATGGCTATTGACGTAGCTTCGGTTGAGTTTTTACACGCTCGTACTGATGAGAACGGCGGCTATCTGGAGACCATACCATCCGGTCTCCAGAACTGCCTGAACGTTGAAGCAAACACAGACCAAGCCGCACGCGCTTTTAAACAGGATCTAGCCATTACGCTGTTTAAGAAGGGTGTCGCGGCTGTGGTTGCTGTCGAAACCGACATTTCACCGTTGAGGTCTGGCGGTTTCGACATCAAATCGTTACGTGTTGGGGAGATCGTTAACTGGTATCCTCAGCACGTAATGGTCGACTTGTACGACGAGCGTGATGGACAACATAAACAAATCACACTCCCAAAGAATACTGTTGCTATCATCGAGAATCCTCTCTATGATATCATGAACGAGCCAAACAGCATGTTCCAACGACTCGCTAAAGCGCTTCGCATGATGGACGGGATCGAAGATGATCTCAGCAGTAAGAAACTGGACGTGATTATCCAACTTCCATATGTTGTGAAAGGCGAGAACCGTCGTCAGCAAGCGGAGAACCGCATTCGAGACATCGAAATGCAGTTACGCAAGACTGACTACGGTATCGCCTACGTTGATGGCACGGAGAAGATCACACAATTGAACCGTGCTGTCGAAAACAACATTCTTCCAAGGATCGAATGGCTCACAAAGCAAGTGCAAGCTCAGCTTGGTTTGACGACAGAGATTCTCGATGGGACAGCGCCTGAAACGGCTCTGCTGAACTATCAGAATCGCATCATCAAGCCGGTGGCTGACAGCATTGCCGAAGAGTTGGCCCGAACATTCCTCACCAAGACTGCTCGCACCCAGCGACAGACGGTGTTGTACCTTCGACGCCCATTTGATCTTGTGCCGATGGAGAAGATCGCCGACATTGCGGACAAGTTTACTCGAAACGAGATTCTGTCTGCCAACGAGGTCCGGGCTATCATCGGTATGCGTCCTTCGACCGATCCTAAGGCTGACGAGCTGTACAACGCTAACATGCCTTATGATGACACCTATCCAGGTGGAGAAGAGGACGAAGAAGAGGAAGACATGGATCCATACGCTCAGCCGGAGGAGTACCCACCCGAGTACGATCCCGATCAGTATCAGTAGCTCAAAATGGAAAGGAAATTATGCGACCAGACTTTAGCGGGTATGCTACTCGCGCTGGTATTCGGTGTTCTGATGGTCGCACTATTCTACCTGACGCCTTCAAGGACAATGACGGCTCAACGGTACCATTGGTGTGGCAACACGGACACCACGATCCCGACAACGTGCTGGGGCATGCCGCCCTAGAGAACCGGGAAGATGGGGTTTACGCTTATGGCTTCTTCAACCACACAGCGAAAGCCCAGAATGCAAAACAACTAGTTCAACACGGTGACATCACGAGTCTTTCGATCTATGCAAACCAGTTGGTCGAAAAGGAAAAGAACGTGATGCACGGTCAAATCAGGGAGGTTAGCCTAGTGCTATCAGGAGCCAACCCAGGCGCAAAAATTGATAATGTGGTCCTCCGCCATAGCGACGGCGGGGAGACCGAATTGCAAGACGAAGCAGTCATTTACGGGGGCACTCTGTCTCATGGTGACGGCTATATCATGCACGACGACGATGACGAAGATGATGCCGGTGACATCCAGGCTATTCTCGATAGCTTGTCACCTGAACAACAGGAAGTCGTCGGCGCCTTGCTTGAAAACGCAGCAGCTCAAGGATACGAGGCTGGTGTGGATGATGTCGTAGACCAACTCGAAGACGAAGATGATTTCGAGGACGACTACGATGAGGATGAAGACGACGATTACGACTATGAAGAGGACGACTTCACGCCTGAAGAACTTGCACAATACGATTACAACGGAGACGCATACATGGGTAATGTATTCGACCAGGGTCGACTAGCCCCAAGCGGTCGTCGGCCTGTTTTGTCTCATTCGGACATGGCCGATGTGTTCAAAGATGCCCAGGAGGTGGGCTCACTCAAGGAATCCGTACTGTTCCACGCTGACCAGTTCGGTATCACCAACATTGACCTTCTGTTCCCACAGGCTAAGGACTTCCAGAATAAGCCGGAGTTCATCAAGCGTCGGACAGAATGGGTCGATGGTGTGATGAATGGTGTCACCAGCGCTCCGTTTACTCGGGTTCGTTCGGTGCACGCTGACATCACCCAAGATGAAGCCCGTGCCAAGGGTTATATCAAGGGCTCGATGAAGAAGGACGAGTTCTTCGAGCTGAAGAACCGCTCCACTGGTCCGACCACGGTCTATAAGCGTCAGAAGGTGAATCGTGATGACATGCTGGACATCACCACTTTTGATGCAGTGGCTTGGATCAAGGCTGAGATGCTGCTGATGCTCCATGAGGAAATTGCTTCGGCAATTCTGTTTGGTGACAACCGCGACATCGAGTCCCCGGACTATATCAATGCCAAGAACATCCGTCCTATCGCTACGGATCATGAGTTCTTTACCCATCGTCTGGAGATCGCTCAGGGCGATATCGGTACTGACGCCATGATCGAGCTCATCGACACCAGCCGGCATTTCTACAAGGGTTCCGGTCAGCCAGCACTCTACACCACCGAGTCTGTTCTCGGTAAGCTGCGCTGGATCAAGGACAAGGACGGCCGTCGGATTTACCCCAACGACCAGGCTATCGCGGACGCCATGCGTGTCTCGAAGATCGTCACTGTCGAAACCATGGAGCGGGTCCCGAACCTGGTTGGCCTTATCGTCAACTTGGCGGATTACCAGGTTGGCACCGACCAGGGCGGCAAGCTCGGTATGTTCGACCAGTTCGACATCGACTACAACCAGCACAAGTACCTGATTGAAACTCGTATGTCAGGTGCACTGGTTCGGGCAAAGTCTGCTATGGCTCTGTGGAAGACCGGTTCGCCTGCTGCTTCTGGTGACGCTCCGACCAACAAGCTTGACGAAAGCCGGTTGCTTGCTGACCAGCGTCACACCAAGAAGGCTGGCGGCGGTGGTGGGGTGACTCCGCAGCCTGGGCACTAAGCTCAAAATGGGAAGGTTGAATCATGACACGCTTTAGTGGCGGTGTCGGATTCGGCGAGCCTATCGAGATCGACGAAGGTGTATACGACGTGAAGGTAACTGAGCGTCAAGCTTTTGGCGACGTCGTTCGATCATACCGCAATAATCAAGACGTTGGGAAACTCAACGCCAATGTGAATTTTGATATGGCGGTATCCGTCGTCGCCGACGACTACCTCAAGAAACATTTAGACCTAGCGGTCTATGTTCGTTGGGGTACTCTGTATTTAGCAGTTACGTCTGTGGAGATGAATCATCCACGCATCACTCTTACGCTGGGAGGTGTGTGGCATGGACCGAAGGCGGAACTTACACCTTAAGCTTGAACAGATTGTTGGGGCTGGTGTACCTGTGTTATACCAGCCTCCGTCGATGCATAAGCTCTCGTATCCGTGCATACTCTATCAATACGATGGAACAGGAGTGAAACACGCTGATAACAAAAAGTATCACCGTGCAAGTCGCTATCAAGTCACTTTGATTGCGCGCAAACCTGATCCAGCGCTGGTTGAAGAGATTTCCAACATGGAATACTGTACGTTCCAACAATGGTTTGCTAAAGACGGTCTCAACCATTACGTCTTTAGTATCTACAATTAAGGAGAACTAATGGCCAAACTAACATGGGACAACGTTGGCGAACGTAAGTTCCAGACTGGTGTGAACAAGGGTGTCCTGTACCCTTATAACGCCACACAGAAGACCTACGCAGCTGGTGTTGCGTGGAATGGTCTCACCAAGGTTACCGAAAGCCCCTCTGGCGCTGAAGTCACTGATATTTACGCCGACAACATCAAGTATCTTGGCTTGATGTCGGATGAGAAGTTCGGTGGCACCATCGAGGCTTATACCTACCCCGACGAGTTCGCGGCTTGTGACGGTTCGGCTACGGTTGGTGGAGCTTTGGTGACACAGCAGACCCGTAAGATGTTCGGCTTCTCGTGGCAGACTCGTATCGGCAACGATACCGAGGGCGTGGATTTCGGCTACGACATTCACCTCGTGTGGAGTGCTCTGGCAAAGCCCTCGTCCAAGGACCACAGTACGATCAACGATTCACCCGAAGCAGTTACGATGTCTTGGGAGATTTCTACCACTCCGGTGGCTTTCAAGGATGATGGTGAGTTCAAGGACTTCAAACCTACGGCTCACCTCATCATCCCGTCCAAGACAGTGAAGAAGGAGAACCTAGCAGAACTGGAGAAGAAGCTGTACGGCACCGAAAATGATCCGCCGACGCTTCTCAGCCCTGAGGAAGTTCTCACGATTGTGAAGAAGCCGTAACATGACACTGGAACTTGATGTCGTTTCACGTCATAACTTTGACGGGGCTCGGAATCAGTTCTTGCCAGTGAAAGTCCATCTCTCGATGTGTCACAGTCTCGCCAGCATCTCAAAATGGGAAGAGAAGTACCAACGACCTTTCCTATTGAGTGACGACGACAAGACACAGGAAGAGCTGCTGGATTACATTTCGATGATGGTCGTTAATGAACTGTCTCCCTCGACGGTTGAGGACGCTATCTTGCATCTCACCGCAGAGCAGATGGGATTCATTAACGACCATATCGCCTCAAGAGCCAGTGCTACTACGTTTTCGGACAGTGGTACTGGCTCTTCTTCGACCGAAATCATTACAGCAGAACTCATCTACTACATGATGTTCGCTAACGGTATTCCGAAGGAGTGCGAGATGTGGCACATCAACCGTCTTCTTGCACTCATTCGGATCTTCGGGATCAAGAACTCACCTGAGAAACCTAAGAAACTTTCGCAAGCTGAAATCATGGCTCGGAACCAGAAACTCAACGCTGAGCGTCGAGCAAGGTGGGGGACGAGCGGATGACAAAGCTGAAATGGGACGAACGGTTTTTCACCGAGGGTTGTAGCCGAGGTGTGTTATACCTTAGCGAATACCAAGTCAAGGCTTGGGCGTGGCATGGACTCATTTCTGCCACCGAGACGCGCAAGGCTGAGATGACGTCGTTGTATTACGAAGGCCGAAAATGGGGCGGCATCGCTGGTAACGTCGAGCGAGAACTGAAGATCAGCTGTTATACTTATCCAGCTGTCTTAGATCAGCGGATGGGTATTGTGCCCAAAGCTGTTGGCGTCTACGCTGACGAAGGCCGACCGCAAACATTCGGTTTCACCTTCCAATCTCTAGGTAGCGACGGGTCCCGGCATGTGCATGTGTATCCTAATCTGTTGGCTAACCCATCAGATCGTGAGCACCGCACTATCAAAGAAACTCGTGATCCGCAGACGATAGGTTTCGACTGCCAAGTAGTTCCTCAGAGTTTCAAGGGCACTGGGTATGTAACTCCGTATTTTCGGATAGACCTGGACTCTTTAAGTGCTGAAGATCTAAAAACTGCTACCGAAGCTTTGTATGGTTCTGACACGGGTGATGCTTCGATGGACAAGATTTTAGCATTCATCGTCGCTAAGATGGGTGGCCAGCCGAAGTGGAATCCCGAAGCTATCGACCAAGATCAATGGTCGTTCCCTAGCGGGGAAGCTAACTTCCGGTGGATCAACGAAGCCGACGGCGAGTTTGAGATTGATATCTAGGAGAAACTATGACCAAAATTGTTTCACTCACAAAGGCTGGTATCCAGAAACTCATTGATGCCGCGGGGTCCGTGAGTCCACAATCTCAAAAACTGGCTCGGTATGACGAGAGCGGTTGCATCAGCACCAAAGACCCTAATTTTGCTCTGGACTGCGTAAACAAATCGTATCTGGACAGTAAATTGGCTGGTCTTGGCGGCGGAGGTGGTACTGCAACTGGCACTAGTACGCCGACTGCCGGCAAAATCGCGGCTTACGACAGTGGCGCACGGTTACGGTCTGAACCCCAGCAAGTTGGTGCTATGACAATATTTCCTACCGAGGTCGTCGCTTTTGGCGATCTTATCGACACGTCCACAGATAGCGGCAAACGTTTTGATGCATTTAAGCGAAACATCACACCGTTTCGGGTTAAGTTTACTTCGGCTGACTCCATAACAGGAGGTCGGGTAAACTTACCTATCCCTGATAGTGCTCGTTTTCCGTGGATCACCCGGACTACTGGTAATGGCGGGGGTTACGAATACGAGATGGAAGCTGGTTACGCTTACGAAGTTGCAATGAGCGTCTATGGCAAAGCTTATTTTCGATCTTACAACCTATTTGAAGACGGTACCGGCTTTTGGAATCTACTCGGCAATGGGGAAGGTTGGAACTCGGACAAAACTATCGTCTGGCGTAAGAACGGTAAACCTAACGTTTGGCTTGAGCATAACGGATGGCAGACTGGCCCCGGACGAATCGCGGTGTTGAGTATTCGGCAGCTCCGAGACGTGTTAATCTAATGTTCAAGATTGAAAAATCAGGCGACCTTACAAAAACATTTGATTTTCTCAAGCGCATGTCGTCGGACGAGCTCTTTCAAAGCCTCAGCCGGTACGGTCAAAAGGGTGTGAAAGCGCTATCCGTAGCCACGCCCCAAGACACAGGCAAGACAGCTTCGTCTTGGGAGTACAAGGTCAAAATGGGAAGGAAACCCAGCATCACTTGGTACAACACTAATGTGGTAAACGGGTTCAAGGTTGCTGTCGGCATTCAAATCGGGCACGGCACCGCTGGGGGCGGCTATGTCCAAGGGATTGATTACATCAACCCGGCTTTGCGTCCCCTGTTTCAAGAAATTGCTAATGAAGTTTGGAAGGAGGTCACCCGTTAATGGCGACCATTGATGAGCGCGTCGTCGCTATGAAATTCGACAACACGCAGTTTAAGGCCAAGTCGCAAGAAACTATTGCTGATTTACAGCGGCTTGAGTCTACGATTGATTCCGGTGCTACGAAGAATCTCGGCGGCGCTTTATCATCGACGTTTTCAAAAGCACTGAGTGTGATTGATTCGTCAACGGGTGGTATTCTCTCTAGCCTAGGTCTCATCCAGAAGTCGGCGACAGATGTCGACCTGTCTGGGTTGTCGAAAGGTGTTGAAGACGCTACCAGTAAATTCTCTATGCTGGAGAACATCGCTGTTGGCGCGCTTCATAACATCGGTTCCAAACTAGCCGACAGCGGTCTGAATGTAGCGAAAGCGTTTACCATTCAAGGTGCTATGGATGGGTTCAAAGAGTATGAATTACAGATTAACTCGGTTCAAACTATTCTCGCCAACACCCAATCTAAAGGTAGCACTCTCGAAGACGTCAACAAAACCCTGGACGACCTAAACGCTTACGCAGACCGGACCATCTACAACTTCGGCGAGATGACCAAAAACATCGGTACATTCACCGCCGCTGGTGTTGGTTTGGAAGACTCAGCCAAAGCAATCAAGGGTATTGCTAACTTGGCAGCCTTGTCTGGTGCGAACTCGGAAAAAGCTTCTACTGCTATGTACCAGTTATCCCAAGCCATTGCTGCTGATAAGGTCGGGTTGGAAGACTGGAACTCGGTGGTACATGCTGACATGGGCGGCGAGGTATTCCAGAAAGCTTTGTTCGACACGGCAAAAGCTATGGGCACCCTTAAAAATGCCGGCAACATGACGTTTGAGGAATGGACCAAAAATTACAAACCATTCCGCGAAACATTAGCTGACGGCTGGCTTACTGGTAAAGTTCTCACCCAGACTTTGGAGAAATTCACCGGCGATCTCACTGACGAACAGTTGAGAGAGCGTGGTTACACCGAAGAACAGATTGCGTCTATCCAAAAATTGGCACAGACAGCTAATGGTGCAGCTCAGGACGTCAAGACGTTCACCCAGATGATTGGCACTATCAACGAATCAATCGGTTCGGGTTGGGCTCAGTCTTGGCGTATCATCATTGGTGACTTTGAAGAAGCCAAAGTTCTTTGGACCAGGGTAAGTAAAGTTATTTCGGGTGCCGTAGACCAATCTGCCAAAAGTCGTAACGAACTACTTCAAGGTTGGAGCGATGCCGGGGGGCGGACTATCGTTATTGATTCCCTTACTAGGGCGTTCGACGCTTTATGGGGAATCATCAAACCAATAGGGCAAGCGTTCCGCGAAGTCTTCCCACCGACTACTGTCGAACAGTTAATGACCCTCACTCGCAATTTTGAGGGGTTTACCAAGAAGCTTGCTGTGTCCGCCCAAACAGCCGATAAGATTCGACGGACATTTAAAGGTTTCTTCGCTGTTTTACACATCGGGACGTCACTGCTGCAAGCTATCGGCAGTATGATAGCCAAGGTATTCGGCGCATCTGGTGGTGCAGCTGGTGGTCTGCTCTCCATGACAGCCTCACTAGGCGACTTCCTGGTGAAGCTCGACGAGAGCATTCAAAATGGGAAGCTGTTTGAAACCATCTTTGGTAAGGCGGGTACCTTCATTGCTGGTGTACTCGAATGGATCAGCAACGCTTTCGGCGATATGGACAGCGCTTGGGCTAAGACCTTAGATTTCATCCATTCTGTTGCTACCGGAATTGGTAAAATCTTCAACATCCTCACCTCCGGTAAATACAAAGACGGAACGTTCATGGGGTTGAAGAGCGATGCTGGCTTTATCAAGTTCCTCATCAAGGTTCACGATTTAGTTACCGCGTTTATCGACAAGATCAAGTCGTTCTCGATTCTGGACTGGTTTAACGTCAGTGGTGCTATTGGTGGTGTGGGGATTTTAGCGTTCTTCGCTAAGATCGTATCCCAGCTGAAGGCTATCATGGCCCTGAAGGACAAGATTCCATTCTTTAATGGCGAAGGCTTCAAGGGTAACGTCATGAAGTTATGGGGGCTGTTGCGTGGCGGTGGCGGTGGCGGAGGTGACGATGATGGTAAGAAGGACGACAGTCCGGGTATCATCGACCAACTCACCGAATCCTTCGAGAAGATGCAACAAGCCCTCAAAGCACGGGCACTCCTGCAAATCGCTGCTGCTATTTTGGCGTTGGCTGCCGCAATCCTTATTCTGTCGTCGATCGACGGCGGAAAGCTAGCAGCAGCCACCGCTGCCGTCGGTGCACTCATGGCGGAGTTGATGTTAGCCTTAGGGGGTATGACATTTCTGACCAAGGGTGCTGGCTTCGTCAAGTTAGCTGGCATCGCTGGTGCCATCGTTGCCATTTCGGCTGCCATTCTTATTCTAGCCGGTGTGATGAAACTCCTTTCCAAGATGTCTTGGGAGGAGATCGGTAAGGGTCTTGCTGCTATTGGCGGCGCGTTCCTTATCATTGCCGCTGGCACCAAACTCATGCCTGCTAAGTTATTGCTTGGTACGGCATTTGCGTTGGTGCCACTGGCTAATGCTATCGCCATCCTTGTTCATTCCATCGGAGACGTGTCAAAGCTGTCATGGGAGGAGATCGGTAAGGGTCTCGCCACCATGGCTGGCGTGATGCTTCTGATGGCTGGCACACTGAAGCTCATTCCAACTAAGACGGCGTTTCTCCTCGGCCTCACACTCAATGCATTTGCTAGCTCGATGCTTGTTCTAGCCTCAGCTCTGAAGAGCTTTGGCGAAATGCAATGGGATGCTATCGGCCGTGGTCTAGCAGCCATGGCTGGTGGTTTGCTTATTATGGTGGGGGCTTTCCGTCTCATGCCTGCTACTGGCAGTCTTGCGGCTGTTGGTATCCTTATCATGGCACAAGCTCTCGTCGTCATGGCCCAAGCGTTTGATTCATTCGGCAAGATGTCGATTGAATCCATTGCTCACAGCCTCGTTGCTGTGGCTGTGGGGCTGTTATTAATGGTTGGAGCACTGAAACTGATGCCCACTGGCGGCGTATTTGCCGCTGTAGGTATTTTAGTCATGGCTAATGCTCTTGTGGTGATGGGTCAAGCGCTCACCACCATCGGAGGTATGTCAATCCGTCAAATTGCGAAGGGTTTGATCGGACTTGGCGGGGCTATGGTGATCCTAGTGGCTGCGGCAAATCTTATGAACGGCGCTTTAGTCGGTGCCGCTGCTATGGTAGTCGTTGCTGCTGCATTAGCTCTGATGGTTCCGCCTCTCGTGACCCTCAGTAAGCTCACTGCAGGGCAGATGCTGACAGCGTTATTAGGTCTCGCTGGTGCATTTCTCGTTTTGGGTGGTGCCGCGGCTCTTATGACGCCGTTACTACCATCCTTACTAGGCTTAGCCGGAGCTATCGCCCTCCTCGGCCTAGGCACACTAGCCGCTGGTACAGGGTTAGTGGCGCTGGCAGCAGGTTTGGGAGCTCTAGCAGCACTTGGTAAGAACGGTTTGGACGGTCTCGTCAACATTCTGCTGTTTATCCCCAAGGTTTTCGGTGCTATTGCCCTCGGTTTAGTCGATTTCCTCGGCACACTAGCGGAACACGCTGGTAAATTGGGTGAATCCATGACAATCCTGTTCACGACGATGGTCGGGGCATTGATTGACTCAGGCAAGACCCTCATGCCGAAGCTTATCGACTTCATGGTGACACTGGTTGTTGCTATGCTGGATGGTCTTGATCGGACTGCGCCAAAATGGATAGCAACTTTCACCAATCTTACGCTTATGGGCCTGGCTGCTATCCGGGTGCTCACCCCGGCGATAGTCCAAACTGGTATTGATGTCTTTATGGCGTTTGTTGACGGCATCAATGACCTCATCCCAAGGATGGCTGAATCTGGTCAGAATGCCATATTACGATTGCTTGAAGGTGTGAACGAGTTTCTACCTCGTGCAATCGAAATGGGCGTCGTTATCATCTTGAATTTCCTTGATGGTATTGAGCAAGCGCAGTATCTTATCACCAATAAGATGTTCGACACTGCCGTCAACATGATTAACAACCTTGCTGACGCTATTCGTCGAAACAAGAAAGCGCTCAAAGAAGCTGGCCATAATCTTGCTTCTGCGTTGCTTGACGGTATGTTCGATGGTATTTCAAACAACGCCCAGAAGGTCTTGGATTCGGTGAGTTCGCTTGGCCGGAAGATGCGACATGCCGCAGCTGCTGTATTGGGTATTCATTCGCCTTCACGGGTTTTCCGTGAGCTGGGCGAGTTTACCATGCAGGGTTTGGCAAATGGTATTGACGCTAATTCTGGTAAGCCGATTGAATCATCGCAAGGTGTGGCAGAGTCGCTTATTACGATTGCACAAAAGGTTCTCGGTATTCATTCGCCATCTCGGGTATTCCATGGTGTCGGCACGAACATTAATCAAGGTTTAGCTCAGGGTATTAATGAGACGTCTAACGCACCTCAGCAAGCCCTAGGTAACAACCTTGACAAGATGATTGCCGTCACGGAAGCGAAGGGTACTCAAATTGCGAAGGCTGGTGGATCGTTTATTGACACATTATATTCGTCATTAAGCGAAACTGAGTTCTCGAAACAGATGGGCGGTATTTTCTTCGAGGCTGAACGTAAACGTGACGAAGCAATTGCTGCGAAGCGTGAGAAGTACGAAGAGGAAGCCGAGAAACTCCAAGAGGAAATCGAATCTGCGCAAGACGCCGCTGAAAAGGCTCGTGAGGATGCTAAGAACGCCGAGGAAGATGCAGCCAAAGTTGCTGCTGACGCCAAGAAGGACGAAACAGCTAAACGACGAGCTCAGCAAAAGGCCGACCGCGCCAAGAAGAATATTGCTAAAGCCGATAAGAAGTACCAAAAAGCTCTGGATAAGGCTGCTAAGCTGGAAGCAGAGCGAATTGGCTTTGAAACCGGTGAAGTGTATGGCGAAGCGATGGCCGACGGCGTTGAAAGTAATAAAGACCGTATCAAGACCTTGGTGGAATACATCATGGACGAGCTTACGGCAGAGCAACAAAAGCTGAAGACCAAGGTCGATAACGTGGTAAACGTTTTCGATGGTATCAGTAAAATCAAATCCTCTGTCACGAGTATCACCGATGCTGCTAAGGATTTTGTGCGGGCTTTCAACCGTATGCGCAACGCTTCGAGTGACCGATCGTTCAAACGGAACCTTGGTTATATGCTGGATTCGGTTCTTCAGATGGGTCAAGGCGTCAGTGGGATTATTGACACGTTCAGTAAATTCTCGCCGATGCTGAAGGTCCTACTGACGAATTTTGAATCCACACTACCAGCCATAGCCGCCATGATCCAGCCGTTCGCGCCCATGTTAGCCCAAAGCCTCGGTGGAGGGTTAGCTAGTGCCGCAGCTGCCATCACAGGGCCTACGGGATTAATCATCGCTGGTTTAGGCGCGTTATTTGTCTTCTTAAAAGATCAAGCGGGTAACCAAAAGATCATGAAGACATTTATGTCGCTCTGGACCGGTCTGATTGAGTTCATGAAGTCTCTGCCACGGCGGTTGACCGGTTTCGTCAAGACCATGCTGAAGGGACTTGTTCAGACCATTAAGGATCTGCCGAATCTGATCGGTACCTTGGTACGAGGCTTGACCGAGTTATTTGTCACACTTCTGTCAGAGCTCCCAAGCAGCGGTGGTGATATTATCGTTGCTCTGGTGAAGGCTTTGATTTGGCTTGTACTCAACACACCACGGTTATTTGTTGATCTGGCCACTGCAATCGTGGAAGCCCTCGCTAACGGGCTCTCGCAAGCATTTGTGGCGTTGATTAATATCCTCGTGAACCCGTTCAAGTGGCTACACGACCGTGCTAAGTCTGCATCTGACATGGACGATGTTGGTTCTCATATTTTCCAGACACTATGGCAGAGTCTGGTCAAATTGGGAGCCGCGATGTTGCAGTTATTGTTGTCACCATTCCGTGCATTGAAGCGGCTTATTTTCGGCGAGCTTGATCTTTCCGAAGCAGGCGGTAACATGGTGCAAGGTCTGGTGAATGGTATCCGCAACCGTATTTACAATGCTGTGGAGTCTGCACGAGGCCTAGGGTCGATGGTGGCAAACGGTTTCCGACGTGTTCTCGGCATTAATTCTCCGTCGACAGTCTTCCAAGAATTTGGCTATTTCCTTGTCAAGGGTCTAGCGGATGGTATGGACGACCAGGAGACAATTCAAAGCGGTGTGAGTAACATGAAAGACGCTCTGATGCGAGCTATGGACGAGATTGAGGATAATTTCAATGCTGACATTTCTCCTACCATTACTCCGGTGGTTAATCTTGACCAGGCCAAGAAGGAACTAGACGCCCTAGACCGGTCTATTCCTGTAGCCAACACATATTCTGAAGCAGCCAAAGCCTCGACAGCAACTGATACCGCTGCCGACGCCAAGGCTGCTTCGGGGGGTGTTACGACTATCAACAACATCGAATACGTCCAGAACAACACTTCTCCGCAAGCGTTGTCGACGTATGAGATTTACCGTAACACCCAGAAACAACTAGCCGATCTCAAGAAAAGGAATCCGTAAATGATTGAACAGATCAAACTACAGCAGCCAAACACTGATGTAGTCTTGAACTGTTTCTCACCCACGGTTATCTTCTCCCAAAGCGCACCGAGCGATATTGCTGCATCGAACTCGGCTGTTATTCAAAGCGCCACCGGTCTGTCGACTCTGGATTTTGCATTCAGCAAGACTCAGCGTCCGGCTGGTGGCGCTTTCTTGGGGGGAGGACGTACCGCGGACCGAGAAATTGTATTAACAATTCGACCGAACAATATTTACGATGCTAAGACGCTGCTGAACCAGTTGATGGGGTGTCAACACCGTTCCAAAACTAGTATTTATGTGCTATATCGTGGTGAATGGTATAGCGGAACCGGTTATATTTCCAAGATTGAAGGAGCACTGTTTGACAAAGACTTAGACATCAAGATCACATACACCATGGGCGACCCGTTGTTTTATGCTGGTACTGTTGATATGAAGTATACCAAAGGTTGGGTGGGCAATATGTACATTATTGATGTAAGCCCACATGACACAGACCAGGTAGTATACCAGTCCCCGGTGTATATCAGATTGATTTTTAACTCCCCGAAAGAACAGCTAGCACAACTTAGTAAGATTTCTGTTATCGGAAGACGAGAAGCCACTCCGTTTGTTGAGTATAATTTTCTACAGGACTACGCCACATACTGGACAGACAAACTAACCAACAATGAGCCAGTCTATTTTGTTTTAGACGGTACGGCGAAAATTGTAACGTGGTCACCATCCTCCCTTAATTATGTAAAAGAGTATAACCTGGTTCAACGTGCTGATAGGTCATTACGCTTTCCCTATATTTACTTAGCGTCCGACTCTACCGTGGTAAAATGCGAGTTTCGGGCCGAGTTATCTAACAAAAGCATAGATGTAGAGGCATGGTATAAAAAAACGAGGAGCGGTTTCTAATGTATCCACTGATTTTGGACAACCATTTCACACCAAGTGAGCCGATCTATGATTTTAAGTCGTTCGTATTTACCGAACGTTATCAGGATCATGGGGATTTTCAGCTGGTAAGTACAGACTTGGGTATTCTCAACGGTAAGCCGGTTTTGAAGGTCGGTGATTTGATAGCTTCTTCCGAAAGCTCGACCGTTATGATTACAACCAGCATTGATGTTAATCGTGACGATAACGGTGCCGTCGAGACCACATACAAAGGTAAGACACTCGGGTATATTTTCGAGCACCGCCCTTGCGTTCCTGTAATCAAGGATAAAATCTATCTCGAAAAGGAATACAAGAACGGCTGGGAGTTCGGGGATAAAGATGCGGACAAACAATACATCGACTGGGCCGAGGTTTTCGAGACCATATTCAAAGTTGCTATCGGTAACTATGGGCACCGTGAATTAGATTTTCTAAAGTTGCCCATCCAACCCCTGACTATTGGCAAAAACATTGGAACGACATGGTATCAGCAGGTGTACGCCAGCTTTGATCTGGGTTCGACGATGTGGGACGCTTTCAAACGCATCATGGAAAACAACACGTCCACATTGCGATTCAAAGCTGCGCCACACTACGGTATAGGATGGTTTTCGTTTGATCCTTGGCCGTCGACTCGTATTGTGTGCTACCAGTATCGTGGCGAAGACAAATCTGACACGATAATTTTCGACACATTTGATGATTCGCTACTGAAAGGTCAACTCAGCGTTAATGTGGAAGGCGTAAAAAACGTATCCATATTATCCAACGAGGACCAAACCTATGTAGCACAGTCACCAAATTCTTACCGTTTTCTAGCTCAGGTAAGTTTCCACATGGAAAACATGGCAAAACAGTCGGATTATGATTGGCATAATACAGTCATGACCCATATGTATCGTGACCCATTCAAGACACTATCGAGCGCTTTCGGGTTATCTACGGAAGTAGCGCCTGTGCAAGGGTCTATGAAACATTACGGTGCCCCGTCGGGGCGCGATGCGTTTGAGAACAAGGAGCAAACTGAATATTGGATCGGCGACCTTGTAGGTGTTCAGGTCCCGTATTTCACATCCACAATCGGCGTTGATCGTATCCTCGCTCGGGTGACTGAGTTCACACGCATTGAGGATGAAACCGGATACCGCGAATACCCCACGCTCGTGTATGCGGATTATTTACACCGAAAAGATTTGCACTCCCCATGGAGTATCAAAAATCACGTTAGGTACGATTGGAACTGATATATGTCGTGGCTTGAACTTTCGAGCACAATCATGGTCGCGGTGTTTGGTTCGAGCGGATTATGGGCGTTTATCGCTTCCCGACGTCGTAAAGACGATGCGACCACCACCATGATAAAGGGTATAGCATACAACGCTATCTTATCCGAAGCGCGCTTCATGATAGACCGCGGCTACGCAACGCCAGAAGAATATCGTGATGTGTATATGTACCTCTACGAACCATATAAGACTCTCGGCGGTAATGGCGCCGCCGAACGGGTCATACAAGAACTTGGGCGTCTACCAATGAAAGGAAATTCACATGCCCACATTCATTCTGAATGATAAAGCCTACCAATTCACAAAATGGACCGTGATGATTGTCTTGCCAGCTCTTATCACCTTCTGGATTACGCTAGCGAACGTCTGGCATATTCCGCATGGCGATGCAGTGAGCGCAACGGCTACTGCAATCACGACATTTCTTGGTGTGATTACTGGCATTTCCACCAGGGCCTACAACAAGTCGGACGATCGTTTTGACGGGGTGATGACTGTTGAGGAAAAAGATGGTAAGCTGGTAAATACGCTTGAACTCAACGAGCATCCAGTCACCCTCATGGACAAGGACAAGGCTGTTTTCAAGGTCGACAACCAAGTCGTATAAAAAACCACGCTTATAGTGAGACATACGGATAGAAAGGAAATAACTATGTCTTTCATTGGCAAAAATGACCCCATTCAGGACGCAATCGACGCCCTACTTTCAGAAATGGAAGACTACTCAGGCGCAGATAAGGAATATGGAGACATCGCCGACAATCTGATCAAACTGACTGAAGCAGAACGAAACCGCTCGTTCCAGAAGCTCAGTAAAGACACGATTTTCGTCGCTGCTGCTAACCTCATCAGCATCTTTGCAGTCACCCACTATGAACAGTTCGGCTTGATTTCCCAACGGGCAATCAGTATGCTACTACGACACAAGTAACATCATCCAAAACTCGCTATAAGCAACGACCACAGTATTCACGCAATACTGTGGTCTATGTTTTCTTTCGTACAAAAAACAATGCTCTATATGAGACAGAAAGGAAACATTATCATGTTACGTTTTATTAAACGAGTATTCGCATTCGACTTTTCATTTGTAGTAACAAATGAAGAAAAGGAAAAACTTGCCGCCACCGCGTGGGACGTTTTGATCGAAACCGATCGACGTTCCGACGTGGTAGGCGGCTTGCTAGACCACATCTTCTCCGACACAAAGGAGGTCGTATCGAACTAATTTGTAAATCGCATTGATCTAATCTTGATACCCTCAAGTCTAAACCCCATCGGCAAAACCGGGGTTTAGACTTTTTCAAAATTGAAAGGTAAATTTGTCGAATGGGTAAGCATGATCTTGGTGGCCCATCGAATTGGAGATTCATTCTCAAGATATGTATGCTGGGAGTGATCTACGCAATTCTATTTCTGTCTTGCACGGTTTTTGCGGATTTCCTGTTCCATCAGTAATTCGTACAAAAAACCATCCTCTATATGAGAGATAGACTGAATCCTCGGACAAGGATTATATAGTCACAGTCTTGAACTCAGCTTTAATTTTTTGATACCCTGAAAACCAGGGTATAAACTTTTCATCATCGTAATCTAGAGAAAGGATTTTTACGATGAAAAATATTTTCCGCAAAACTGTCCAAAAGGTTCGTGAGACCGCTGGCAAGGTGGTCAACACTGTAAAAGAAGAACCGTCATTGATTTTTGCGGGCGTAGCTTTGACAGCCGTTGGCGCCGCTTTGATTGGTACGATGCTTGAATTTGCTAAGCCTACCAAAACTTCGGGCAACGGCCAAGTTTTTCTCTACAATGTGGAGACTGTTTTGGATGCTGTTCAAAACGCACGCGACGCCTTCAAAGCTGGTCACGAAGCCGAACCCGACGCAGATGCTGTTAATCTCGTAAAATACGGGTTCACTCGTGACAGCGCTGAGGTTTTGAGCGTGCTTGGTCTGTGTGATAGCCCCGAAGTAAAACGAGGTAATATTCATATGATCTATCGCACGCCTGACGAGAAAGATCAATGGCATTTTGGGGAAATCAGTCAGATGGAAGAACCTAATGCGTAATCCGCTCAAAAACGTGGTATATACGTACCACAAAACCAAACTAGCTATGGCGTTTCTCGCCTACGCTATCAAAATCGCGCTGGAACTCAAGAAAGGAAAATAACCATGCGCAAACTCATCTCAAAACTCACTCGGTTGTTCAAGAAACAACCAAAAAACAAGATTCGGCCACTCAGCGTCGAAGAGCAGGGAGGCCAAGACGATCTGATGATTTTCCTGACCAAATTGGTTGGGTACATCCACGCAAACCACAATGATTTGCTGAATCGTCTTGTCGACGACATCCGCTCTGGTAAGATCGACGTGGAAAAAGCCGCAGACACTCTGTACGAATCCATGAAGAAGGAGGCATAATCGTGCGTACACTATTCAAAGTTCTTCTCGGCCTCACCGTCGTTGGTGCGACCGCTAATTTTGTCTCTGCTAAGCTTGCCAAAAAAGCCGAGGCAGAACTGGATGCCATCGTCGAGCAACTCACAGACATGGCAGTCGACGCATCCATGGAGTTCGTGGACGAAGAATATGCCGATCTTTGCGAAGATTGGGAAGGGAAATAACATGACCGTCAACGTCCATATCAACGCGAAACACAGCGCTAATTTCGCCGAGATCGTTACTGCTTGTTGTGCGGTATTCGGTCTCGGCTTGGCTGCGTATGCACTCTCAAAAATGCAAGATGCAGCTGAAGACCTCAAACGTCCGTTCAAGGCTCTGAAACGCCGTTTCTTTAAGAAAGGAGAATAATCGTGAAACTTAACCGTCTCACGCGATTCATCACGAATCACAGTCAAATGGTGACGCTTGTCAGCGTCGCAACAGGCGTAGCTACCACCGCAGTCGCTGCTGGTAAGGGGCACGCAGCCGCTCAGGAGGTGATGAAAGAACTCCCCGAAGACTCGACATTTTGGGACAAGGCCAAGGCAACTTGGAAATACTATCTCCCAGCTTGTCTTGCAGGGGTGTCAACTGTCGCCGCCTTGGGGTGGGTTGCGGCGCTGGTAAAAGGTCGTGCGGACGATATGGAAACTCTGTATTTCATTACAGATAAGGCATATCGCAGCTACCGTACGGCTGCTGAAAAACAACTTTCACCCAAGAAGGCTGAAGAAGTCCACAAGGAAATCGCCGAAGAGGGTATCGCCAAAAACCCGAAGCCGACGACGCTGATTGTCACTGGTGACGAGTGTATTTGTTACGACTCATACAGCGACCGGTACTTCAAGTCAAATATGGAGACCATCAAAGCCGCTGTGAACACGGTCAATCATAAGGTCATTCAAGAGATGTATGCTTCTTTGACTGATTTTTATGATGAGATCGGTCTGCCAGAAACGGCAGTCAGCGGGTATGTCGGTTGGAACACGGACGCATTATTGGAGGTGACGTATTCGTCAATTCTGTCCAATGACGGCAAGCCAGTTCTGGCTATTGACTTTCGTGCTGATCCCCTTAATGGATACGATCACCTTGTGTGACCATATCTTCGGTCCAATCACATTGACTCAGGAGGAATGGTTCCATGATCGAAAAAACAATTAAGTACCACGACTTGCGTGGCAATGAAGTAGAAGACACCTTCTATTTCAATCTGACTAAGGCAGAAGCTATGGGTCTGGCCTTCGAGGAATACGAAGACATGAAATTCTCAGAAGTTCTGCAAAGTCTTCAATCGGTGGAAGACCCCCGTCTGGTGCTCGCCGTCTTCAAGACCATTTTGCGTCAGGCGGTTGGCATTAAAGAGGAGACCCCTCGCGGTGAAATCTTGGTGAAGCCTGACTGGTTGAAGAACTGGTTCACTGCTACTGACGCATATTCCGAGCTTTTGGAAGAAATGCTGACGGACACAGACTACGCTCTGAAGTTCCTCACCGGCATTCTCCCCAAGGAATTGCAGAAGGAATTAAATCCTGAAAATCTGCAAGACCTGTCCAAGGAAGAACTTCTGGCTCGGTTCCAAGAACTGACCGAAAAGAAGAAGGCCAATGGATAATGAGCGACCGAAAGTAGAACAGGTAACTACGGCGAAAGTCCTACCACCAAAGAAGTCATTTTGGTCTGACGTTCTCAAGCCGTTCATTTTCGACACTGTTCTTCCCATCGTCAAGCCGTTATTTAATGAAGGTGTTCGTGCGATCGGCGACGCCATCATGGATGCGGTTTTGAACGATGCTCGACCCCAGCGACAGCCGCAACCACGCTCTAACACGCCATATCACAGCTATTCACGCTCTACGACAACCGCGCGCAAACCTGTCGGGAGCAATCGAGTAGCTCGTATTGCGTTAACAGAGCGTCGTGAGGCTAGTAATATCATCGACAAACTGCAAGACATCATTGACCAGTACGAGGTGGCCACCGTTGCTGATCTGTATTCTCTTGTAGGACTCCCATCGAAATATGTCGACAACGATTGGGGTTGGGATGATATCGGTAATCCACGCACGGTGAAGGTAGACGGTGGTTATCAACTCGTCTTGCCTGATCCCATTTTCCTTGATTCATAACGAATCGCATTCATTCGCCCCACTCGCTTCTGTGGGTGGGGCACTCTTATGAAAGGTATATTCACCATGCTGAAGCTTGGTCGTGTATTCAACACGTTAAAAATGAAGTCCTATAAGAATGCTCCTACCGCCGCTGTATTCAGTGGTGTCGGTGGGTTAATCACCGCCGCAACCTTGGCATCGAAGGCTACTCCGCAATTCCAAAAGGATTATGAAGCCGCCAAATTCTTGCAGAAAGAACACGTCCGTTTTGTCAAGCTTGCCCGTACTAATGCGGGTGCTCAATACGGGGATTTTGAAATTCTGTTCGACGGTGTTGACGTTAAAGACAACGAAGCATTTGCAGAAAACTTCAAAGAATTATTCTGCGACGACAAGGGTGTGGTTCGGTGCTCGAATGGTCGCGTTGTGTGGGAAACCATCAAGAGCTATATTCCCATCGCTAAAGCAGTAGTCAAGAACTACGGTCCTGCTTTGCTCGTCGGCTCTCTGTCTGTGGCTAGCATTTTGTGGGGCCACAACACCGTCGTCAAGCGGTTGCAGCAAACCACGGCTGCTTTCAATACCGTGAAGGGTATGTATGAATCCTACCGCGAAGAGGTCAAGGAACAACTCGGCGAAGAAAATGAAGCCGAGATTCTCCAGAAGGCCATGACTCGCGGTATCGAAACCAGTGAGAATGCTGTCATTTCTGAAACCAAGGACAGCGCCGTTATCAGCGTCCGGCTGAACGGTTATTCTCGGCTGGTGCGTGAGAAGAACGACGGTGAGACGGACGCTCTTCAAATCCGCAATGAATTGGTTAGCGTCCAAAACGTCGCTAACGACATGCTTCGTGCACGGGGTCATATTTACCTCAACGAAGTGTATGACTTGATCGGCATCCCTCGGGTTCCCGAAGGCAACATCGTTGGTTGGGTTCACAAGGACCACAACGGTAATCTTGGTTATGTTGACCTTGGTCTGTTCTACCAGACCAAGGACGCTTCCGAGAAGGATATCCAATTGGCAGACGTCGGCGTCATGATTTACCCTAACGTTCAAGGCATCATTTACGATCTGGTCTAAACGTGTCCAAACTTGATAAGATCATTTTCGCCACCTTGGTGTGGACGAGTGGTTTTATCACCGGTATGTATTTCCGTCACTACCATTCTGTAAAAAGGGTGGTAGTGACGGACCAACGTATTAGTGTGGAACCACCCGTGGGGGAAACCCCGGAATGTGCAACCGGGGTAAATTTTTTTGAAACTTCTATTGATGAGGAAGAACCGGTTGAAGAAACCCAACCGGAACCAGAACCTTTGACGGAGGAAGAAATGCCTGAGGACCTTTCTAACCCTGATCCAGCGATTATTTCCTTGGCTGAATACAACTTGAACGCCTTGGCTCAAGACCAGATGCTGTATACTTGGTATACGACTGATCGGCTCATGGAAGATTCGGCGGGTAATGTCCTATGGGAAGAGGATTACGAGGATATTATTCCTGAGGAGTTCATCGAACACGGTGTCGAGACTGGTAAAGACGTGATTTATTTCCGTAACCCGGATTACCACAGCCTTATCGAGCTGCGATTCGACAAAACACCATACAAGGATAGTCCATACGGTCAGATCAAATATATGATCTTGACACGAAACGAAATCCCAATCGACGAAGACGGAGATTGTTATCGTGCTTGTTCGCTATAACGAAGAAACATATTTCCAATACCTTTGCGGTTTGGTGAACTACCAGCCTTGTAAGAAGGTCTTGCGTCATCTTCACTCGGTGCCGTTCATGGCTTATATTGGTCTCGACAGTAACCGAGCTTGGGACGGGAAAGAACTCCGTCGCAATTTCCGCAATGCCATTCGGGATTACGACCTCTCTGACGGAGAGCTTATGGCTGAGCGGTGTTCGATGTTGGAGATGCTTATTCCCTTGGCGAAACGGATGACGGGGTTCACGGAAAATTCTGTCCCAGATGATTTCATGTGGTTGATGCGAAATATGCATCTCGATGATATGACCGACAACACATACGACGAGTCGTTTGTACAGAAGCGTATTGACGTTATCAACAATCGTACTTACGGGGCCTTCGGAGAGAACAGTCTATTTCCGCTCGACCGCACACCAGAAGGTTACGCAAAAAAATGGGATTCAGCAGAGCGCGAACTATGGGCTCAGCTGAACGAATGGGCGTGGCAACAACACGGAGTTTTGTGGTGATATAAATGACTTCATTGGACTTTATGCGTATTGCTACTAAGGAACAATCACCCCAGCAAGGCGGTGGGACAGTTCTATATCCTTCGTTTGTTGTGCGCCCGTCGAAAGACCTTATGGTCAAAGGTAATTCCTTCTTTGCGATTTGGGATGAAGAGCGTGGTGTCTGGTCGACTGATAGTTATGACGTCCCTCGTCTGGTAGACGGAGTTCTGTACGCCGAAGCTGAAAAATACGATTCAGCGACGGTGAGTGGATTGCAGAGCTTCGACAACGGACGATGGACGAAATTTCAGCAGTACGTCAAGACGCTAGGTGATAATTGGCACCAACTCGACGAACGGGTTATTTTCGCCGATCAGCCTATTTGCAAAGAAGACTATGCTACGAAGCGTTTGAGTTATTCATGCGCAGAAGGGAGCCATGACGCTTGGGATGAACTGGTAAATACGTTATATCGTCCTAACGAGGTCGATAAAATCGAGTGGGCCATCGGAGCTGTTGTAGCCGGAGAAGCAAAAACAATCCAGAAGTTTTTCGCTTTCTACGGTAAACCCGGTAGTGGTAAATCCACCATTATCGGTATCATCCAAGACATGTTCGAGGGATATTCTGGAGTATTCAACGCACGTGCCTTGGGGACAGCCTCCGCACAATTCGCCTTGGAAGCATTCAAGTCGAACCCACTGATTGCTGTGGATCATGATGTTGATATGAACAATATCAACGACAACACAAAAATCAATGCTATTGTCTCGCATGAGCCGATGCTGGTGAACGAGAAACACAAATCCGCATATGCGATGAAGTTTAACTCGACACTGATCGTCGGCACCAACAACCCGATCCGTATTTCCGATGCTAAGTCAGGCCTTATCCGTCGTCTGATTGTGATTACATCCTCAGGCGACACTGTTGAGGCCTTGCGGTATCGGCATTTAATGGAGCAGGTGAAATTTGAGTATGGCGCAATCGCTTATCACTGCTTGCAGAAATTCAAGAAGATGACGCGCCATTACTACGACAACTACAAGCCTATTTCCATGATGTATATCACGAACCCCATCATGTCGTTTGTGAACGAGGTTCAAGACGAGTTCATCGAAGAAAAGTACATCACGGTGTCACAAGCTTACGCCATGTACAAAGAATGGTGTAAGGAAGTGGGTATTGAATATCCTGAACGGCGTCAAGTATTTCAGGCAGAGCTTCAAAACTATTTTGAGGAGTTCTACCCTCGGAAGCGGTTCGCAAACGGGCTGCGTCTCCGGTCGGTGTATAGTGGATTTAAACCCGAGATGCTAGTCGAAGGTGATTTGGGTGCACCGGAGGGGTACGAGGAAGAACCCGAAGAGACAGATATTTGGAGCTGTCGGGAATCTAATTTCGATGCTGAATACGCTGGAATGCCGGCACAACTTGCCAACTCTGAGGGGACGCCCTCAAAGCGGTGGGTAGATGTCGACACGGTGCTAGGGACGATTGATACCTCAAAGCTGCATTACGTCAAGGTTCCACAAAACCATATTGTGATCGACTTTGACTTGCGTGATGACGATGGAAATAAATCTTTGAGTAGGAACCTCGAAGCTATCAAGACCTTCCCTCCGACATATGGAGAAGTGAGTAAGTCTGGCGCTGGTGTTCACCTTCATTATATTTATGACGGTGATGTGGATACACTAGCACCGCTTTATTCCGAAGGTATTGAGGTAAAAGTATATAAGGGAAATTCGTCACTGAGACGGAAATTCACCGTCTGTAACGGTATGCCGATAGCTCATATTAGTGGCGGACTCCCTTTAAAGGAGACTAAGATGCTTTCGACGAAGCAAATCCAAACAGAGCGTGGGTTGCGTGATTTAATTGAGCGCAATCTTCGCAAGGAGATTCACCCGTCGACCAAATCAAGCGTTGATTTCATCAAGAAGATTTTGGACGATGCATATTCTTCCGGGTTAGTGTATAACGTGGAAGACATGAAACCAGTCTTGCTTGGTTTTGCGGCAAAGAGCACCAATAATGCTTTATATTGCCTCAAGGAAGTCAAGACAATGAAGCTGAAGGGTAAGGAGGCGCCACAGCAACATATCGAGATCGAAGACAAACCCAAGAAAGGGCAATTAGTATTTTTCGACGTTGAGGTGTATCCGAACCTGTTTGTTGTGTGTTATAAGCACGAGGGGTCAAACGCGGTTATTCCGATGCTGAACCCCACGCCCAAGGATATTGAGGGGCTGCTGAAACACCAGCTCGTCGGTTTCAACAATCGTCGATACGACAACCATATTTTGTATGCTCGGCTCATGGGTTATTCTAACCAAGAGTTATTCGAGCTCTCAAGTCGTATCATCAACGATCGTGACCGTGACAGTATGTTCATCGAGGCATACGGACTGTCGTACGCTGATATTTACGACTTCTCCAGCAAGAAGCAATCACTCAAGAAATTTGAGTTCGATCTTGGGATCAAACACATGGAAATGGAAATCCCTTGGGACAAGGAAGTCGGTGTGGGGCTTTGGCCGAGGGTGATTGAGTATTGTTCTAATGACGTCCGTGCAACCGAAGCAGTCTTCCATGACCGTAAGGCTGACTACGAAGCACGGTTATTACTGTCGGAATTGTCAGGGCTTCCTGTCAATGACGTCACTCGTAAACACGTTGCTAAGATCATTTTCGGCGATGATAAGAACCCTCAGTCCGAATTTGTCTACACCGACTTGAGTGAGATGTTCCCCGGTTATACTTACGATGCCGGAGTATCGACATATCGTGGCGAGACCACAGGAGAGGGAGGCTATGTATACGCCGAACCAGGTATTTACGATGACGTGGCACTGCTGGATGTGGCTTCGATGCACCCTACGTCGATCGAAGAATTGAACTTATTCGGTCCATACACAGAGGTGTTCAGCCAAATCAAGCAAGCACGTCTTGCGATTAAACATGGGGATTTGGAAGCGGCTCGGCAAATGCTTGGCGGCAAGTTGCGCCCATTTTTGGAGGGTGGTAAGGACGAGCTCGACAATCTGTCATATTCACTGAAGATCATCATCAACAGTGTCTATGGTTTAACGTCAGCAAAATTCGACAACCCCTTCCGCGATATTCGCAACGTCGACAACATTGTGGCAAAGCGTGGGGCGCTGTTCATGATCGACTTGAAGCATTTTGTGCAAGAACAGGGTTTCACAGTCGCGCATATTAAGACAGACTCCATCAAAATTCCCAATGCTACGCCTGAGATTATTCAGGCTGTGACGGAGTTTGGTAAGAAATACGGTTATGATTTCGAGCATGAAGACACGTACAAACGCATGTGTCTTGTGAACGATGCTGTATACGTCGCATATTCTACCGCCAAACAGAAATGGACCGCTACCGGAGCTCAGTTCCAACATCCTGTTGTCTTCAAGTCGTTATTTTCTGGGGAACCAGTCACGCTTGATGATTACAAGGAACAGCGCTCGGTCACCAAGGGTGTTATTTGGTTAGGTGATTCGCCTGAGATGGATAATTCTTGGTGGCATGTGGGGCGGACCGCAAGCCTTGTGCCGGTTATTCAGGGTGGTAAGAACGCATATCGTGTCACCACCGATAACGGATTCAAGGCATATTCGGTTGCTGGGACGAAGGGTTGGTTGTGGAAAGAGTCATCGAAGGTCGAAAGCCTTGACGAGGTGGATACCACATATGCCGACCATTTAGTCGAAGAGGCAATCACACAGATCGAACGTTTCGGAACATTTAAGGATTTCGTGACACTATGATCGGAGTATACCATAAGGTCACCCAGGAAAACCGTCGAATGCTAGCTTTGCGGTATGGGTGGCCTTTTGGGTGCTCGTTAAACTCTCAGGGTATTGACGAGTACCATATCAACACACCAGACCGTCGTGCATATGTAGGTGACTACATTGTGCTCAGCGGCAAGACAGTCAAGGTATTGACTGAGACAGAGTTCAAGGCTTTAAAAGCCAAGAAAGGAAAACGACATGTTGCATAATGTCACGTTGAAGAACGTAAAACTTGTATTTCGTAATCTCGGTGGACGCCCATCCCAATACAACGCAGCAGGGCGTCGTAATTTCGCCATTGTCTTGGACAAGGCAACTGCTGAAGGTCTTCTGTCTGACGGCTGGAACGTCAAGCGTTTTCGTCAGCGTGACGAAGATGTGGAACCTGATTGGTATTTGCCAGTCGAGGTTCGATACGGTCGGCGAAATCCCAACATCGTTTTGCTGAAGTCCAACGGTCGTGTCGACCTTGATGAAGATACTGTCGATATCTTGGACTACTGTGATTTGCAATTCTCTGATGTTGTGATCCGTCCTTACGAGTGGGAGGTCAACGGCAAAAAAGGCGTCAAGGCATATTGCAAGACGTTATTTGCAACGCTTGACGAAGACGAGCTAGAACGGAAGTATGCTTCGGTTCCCAAGGCTGATGATAACGATCCTTGGGATAGCAAGCCTGTCGAGACTGATATTGATGAGGAGGTGCCATTCTGATGAAGACCCCAATTCCTGAGGCATATACGCCTAATGATGTTTGGTTCGATCTTCTTGACGGTGTGGTATTGTCTTGCGATACTGCACCCGGGTTGGCCCAGTGGTTGCAAGCTGAGTATTTCGAGCTGGAAGGTTTGCCCTGTATTCTCATTCCGTCACCCCGAGGGGATATTGTGGCTCGGTCGGGTGATATCGTTGCTAAAGACACGAAGGGATTTGTGCGGGTGGTACGGTTGCGTAAGAAGCTTCTGTCAGGAAGTCGGGCCACTCCGCTTGACGTAGCCAATCGCGTTCGGTAGAGTATAGTATACAGCGTGGAATTCGTACAAAAAACCACGCTGTATATGGGAGATACCCACACAGAACAAGAAAGGTTCAACCATGAACACCCAAACCGCTAACACCACTGTTACCGACGAGACCATCACCTACGCTGGCGTCGCAAAGCAGTTCGCTAAGGGCTTCGTCATGGGCGCTGTGCAAGTCACAGTAGCCTACGGCCTAGTCGTTGGCGCACTGACCATCGGCGCAACCGTTGCTGAACGGCTATTCCGGTAAGTGACAAACGGATCAGTTCATACTGACCATTCCACAAAGGAATAATCCCTAGGATTAAACCTCGGCTTAAAAACCGGGGTTTAATTTTTTCTGAGATTCGTACAAAAAACCACCCTCTATATGAGATACACCTACGAGTTAAGAAAGGCTCACTGTCATGTCTGACAATCTCGCAAACATCGCTGACTCTAACAGCACTTCCCTCGAAGCCTATAATGGCGAGGAAACCGAATCCCAAACGACTTCTACATTGAAGAACGCTGGTAATCTGGCACTCTCTGCATTCGTTGCAGGGTGCGTTGGATACACCTCCGTGAAACTCTTTGAAGGAGCCTCGAAGAAGATTTGCAAGTTCCTCAACAAGAAGGCAGACGACAAGGAAGCGTTCGACAAAGCAGTCGACGCGAAAGTACGCGAAAAACTGGAAGAAATCTTGGCACAACAAGCCCAAGCTTCTGAACCCGAAGAACAACCTCAAGAACAAGAAGAAAAGGAGTAACACCCTATACCTCGGCGTAAAAACCGGGGTATACTTTTTTCTCACTCGTACAAAAAACCATGCTATATATGAGAGATACAACCTACGAGTAAGAAAGGCTCATCATGCAATCTCAAACCAACACTCAATTCATCGACCAATTCTCTGAAGAAGAACTGGAGCAGCTGAAGAAGAATGTTGCCAAGGAGATCATCCGTTCAATCGGAATCTTCGTTGGTGGACATATCTTGATCGCTGTTGTAGGACACTTCCTCAAGAAGTAATTCGGTGAGTAATCTGGTACAGATTCATACTGACCATTCCACAAAGGAATAATCCCTAAGGATTAAACCTCGGCTTAAAAACCGGGGTTTAATTTTTTCTCTGATTTTAAAAGGAGTTATCATGCTACATTTATGCATCCCGCGAAAAAATGGCCACGAGGTTCAAGTCTTGGTCAACGAGTACACACAATACATCGCCTCATGGATTGTAGGCGCGTATCTAACAAACGAAACATACGACCGCCGTACGATGCTATGGCTTGCTGAAGAGGCTTTGCGAGAATACAACGATTTCAGCTACGGCGATTTCTCAACCGTGCACACCATGAAATTCATCTTACCTATGTCGGCGCCGTTGGCTTTGCCTGAAGCCCTCAACCATTTCGAGGCGTTATCCGAGAACCGTGTCAACCGCGCACGGCGCATGGACGCTGTAACAAAAATCCGCGCATTCGTCAAAAAGGAGTTATCATGCCTGACAACGTAAACCACCCCGAACACTACACCCGATTCAAAGGTATAGAAGTCATCGACATCACAGAACAACTGAATTTCAACCGTGGTAATGTCGTGAAATACGTGGCCCGAGCTGGTGCGAAGGCTGGTAGTGACGAAAAGGAAGACTTGCGTAAGGCCGAATGGTATTTACAGCGTGAATTGGCTCGTCTAGGCGCTACACCGGGGTCCAATCATACCACCGAATTTCGTCACAGTGACAATAAGAAGGAACTGTTCGGTGTTTCCAAAGACATCGAGAAAGCAATCCTTGCAAGTGAGTTACCAACCCATCTGAAAATGGCTATGAGCGATGTTTTGCATGGTTTGAATTATGCCTTGGGTGAGAGGAAGGGTCAAAAAGTTCCGCAGCATATGGGGCTTTTTAAGGCTGGTACGGACGGGCGATATCAGGGTGTGGTGGATTTGATGGTTGAAGCGGCTGCTAAGCCTACGGACCGGAAGGAAATCCCTCTGAAGGAAGCCGAGAAATACATCAAACAATTACAGCGTGAGATTTACCTTGAGAGGGATTCTCGTGACAACGGCAAATACCCGGATTTGCTACTAACCATTCAACTTGCCATGATGGCTCGTCAATCCGGTGAACGTGTCAAATGCGCTGAGTATCTGAAGGAGGCTAAACAGCTTTTGCATATTGTCACAGAGGAAGCAAACCAAGAACAGGAAGAACACATTTACAAGAAAGGAGAAATTGATGAGTAAAGATATTGCCACAGAAGCCCATTATGTCTATCCAGAGGATCGTCCTAACGAGCTTGTGGTCATCACCGCAAATCTGGAGAAGCCTTGGGTTGCTGTCGACGAAGTTTTGGAGAAAGTTGGTATTCCTCGGACGGATATCATCAAGACCGAGTATTCATATATCCACAACGAAGAGAAAGGACGGTTAATCGAATGTCGGATGACATTAACGTAGACCGATGGAACGACGACTGGCAACCGCCACTCATCCAGAATATCATTCATCAGCAAGTTATCGAAGACCTTGCGGTGGCTGAGAAATGGGGTGCGCGTCGGCAAGACCAAATCGACCGTACGGTCAAGGCCATAAATCTTCTTGAGGAGCGTCTTGACAATCTTAAGAAGATGCAAAAACTTGAACGACAAGAGCACAATATGGGGTATATCCATGAGTGAATACGAAGACATCATTGATGTCCTGGAAGCGATTGATGACGACTGCTCTTTAGAAGAGAAATACATTCTCCTCCGAAGCGCATATGACTTGACGAGTCGTGCTATGGACAAGGTCCGGCTAGATCTTGACAAAGAACGTGTCGCGGCTATTAAGGACGAGAAAGAAAAGCGTCGGCTGGGCCGTTTGCTTCTGGGTGATCGTACGGACGAGGTTGGTGTAACGCATTTCAAAGTCATTGAAACTATGGCTGGCGATGCGGCAGTTTGTAAGTACGCAGCTGACCGATATATGATTTTGCAGAAGATTCTTGGCCAGATTCACGAACTACACCAAATTCTGTAGTGTAAACCTGTTATCCCTTTCGTACAAATCGAAAGGGATACTTTTTTTTTACTCCGATCCCCCAGATTGGGGTATACGAAAGGATGATAATGAGTATTGAATTGTTTCCGCATCAAGCAAAAGCTGTGAAACTTATGAAAAATGGCACAATCCTTTGCGGAGGAGTGGGGTCAGGCAAGTCTTTTACGGCTTTGGAGTATTATGTCAGGAATGAGAAGGGCCGAGACCTGTATATTATCACGACGGCGAAGAAGCGTGATAGCTTTGAGTGGGCTACTGACTGTGGTAAGTACGGCGTGGATGTAAAGGTGGTGGATTCTTGGAATAATATTGATAAGTATAAGGACGTCAAGGGGGCGTTTTTCATCTTTGATGAACAGCGGGTCGTCGGACGAGGGCTTTGGGCGAAGCGGTTTGTGAAGATTGCGAAGAACAACCGGTGGATCATGCTCAGCGCTACGCCTGGAGATACTTGGAAGGACTATACCGCTGTTTTTGTGGCTCATGGGTTTGTAAGGACGTTTACAGAATTTGACCGTGAGTATTGCATTGTGACTCGGTGGGGTGGATTTCCTAAAATTGAGGGCTACAGGCACCTGAGACGGCTTGAGAAGTGGCGTGAGGAGGTTTTGGTAGACATGCCTTTTTCAAGGCGTACAACGCGCTGTGAGAGGCGAATTTGGTGCCATTTTGAGCTGTCTGTTTATCAGGAGGCTTTTAAGAAGCGTGTGGTGCCTTGGACGGGGGAGCCGATGAAGAATGCTGCGCAACTTGGGTATGTTTTGCGGAGGGTTTGTGGGACTGATAAGAGTCGTATTGACGAGTTTCAGAAGCTTTGGGAGAAGCATCCTCGGCTGATTTGTTTCTACAACTTTGATTACGAGTTGGAGATTTTGCGAGAGACTTGCGGGGATGTTTTGAAGGAGTGGAACGGTCATAAACACGATCCGGTTCCTGAGGGAGAGCGGTGGGTGTATGCGGTTCAGTATACTTCTGGGTCCGAGGGGTGGAATTGTACTTCGACGGATACGATTGTGTTTTGGTCGATGCCTTATTCTTATAAGAGTTTTGAGCAAGCGAAGGGTCGTATTGACCGACTGGATACTCCGTTTGAGACTTTGAATTACTATATTCTTTGTAGTAACTCTTCTATCGAGAGTGCTATGTGGGCCACTTTGAAGGAGAAGAAGAATTTCAACGAATGGGGGTTCTTGTCAGCACGTTTGAAGTACTTTGGCGAGGCCCGCTACAATTTTGAGGGGCCCAAAAATCTCGATTTTGAAAGTGGGTCTTGAGCTGGGGTTATGCCCGTTTTTGAAATGGGCCAGTTTTCTGTGAACTTTTTGGCCCACCCTAAAAACATGCCTTGAGCTGGCTGTTTGTACCACTTTGGCCCATTATTATATATATTATATATATAATATATATAATAGTAGTAATGTGGCAATGGGGCCCCGCTGTACCAGGACAAACAAAGAATTTTAAATAAAATTAAAAATTTTTGAGCCAATTTCAGAATTTTTGGCCCACCCGAGCTAAAAACACCCTTTGACCAGGGCGTTTACCGCAAAACACCCTGGGCCACTTTGGTCCGGGCTTTTTGGGCCTCTGGCAAAGTACCATTCTACCAGGGCATTTAGTTGTTTAACTCAGCCCATCGGTCTGGATCCTTTTTCAAGGTATTCGGACCAAAGCGGTCCAAAGGGTATTTCTGTTACCTAGATCACACTTTTGGGTGAGTATCGGATGTGATAGGGGCTCGAATATTTTTTTGTACCCTCTGACCTGGGCTTTTGCAGAGCTCGTACAAAAAGTAATTTTCTGCAAAGCTCTGACCAGGGCATTCGTACAATTCGTACGAAAAACTGGGGTGTATATGGATAGAAGAGGCAATTTTTCTGTCCTTTACTTTTTCTGTACTTTCCTATAGGAGGATTCCATGAAGGAAAGCACATACCAATCAGGATTGATAAAACGAATCAAGGCCCGGTTTCCCGAATGTATCATTCTCAAGAATGACTCGTCATACATTCAGGGCATTCCAGATCTCTTGATTCTTATTGGTAAGCGATGGTTCGCGCTCGAAGTGAAACGTGGACGCACGGCTTCGCATCAGCCAAACCAAGATTACTATATTGAGAGAATGCATGGAATGTCCTACGCCTCGTTCATTTATCCTGAGAACGAAAAGGATGTACTCAATGATATTCAACAAGCATGTGAATCTTGAACACGATCATGCATTTCTCAGCCCGAGTCAATTCCATTGGCTCAACTACGATGACGCAAGGTTTGACGATCGGTTTCGGACCAAGCAAGCCGCAGAAATGGGAACCCGTCTTCACGAGTTTGCGGCTGAGGCAATACGCCTTGGTATCAAGCTCCCAAAGAACGGGTCAACACTGTCGACATATGTGAACGACGGTATTGGTTTTGGAATGAATCCAGAACAAATCCTATACTATTCCGACAACTGCTTCGGCACCGCAGACACCATTTCCTTCAAAGCTAATAAGCTGAGGATTCACGATCTGAAGACTGGACGTGTTCCAGCTTCGCAAACTCAGTTACTTGTCTACGCAGCGTTATTCTGTTTAGAGTACAATTTTGATCCATCCACTATCAGGATTGAGACTCGTATTTACCAGTCTGACGATGTGCGGATAAAGCGTCCAACACCAGAAGAAATCACAAGTATTATGGCAAAGATTGTATACTTCGACGAGAGATTACAAAAGTTGCGTAAACAGGATGGATAAATTCCATGGTGTACATTATTGATGATTCTGAATATTTGGTCCACGTTGGTAAACCCCACGAAGGATCAAAACCACATTCAGGACGATATCCTTGGGGTAGCGGTAAGGACCCTTCCGCCACCCCAAAGTCATTTCTTGACACTGTAGCAATCATGAAACGCGACGGGATGTCACAAACCGATATTGCAAAGCAACTCGGTTTTAAATCTTCTGTCGAGCTTCGTGACCATATTACTCTTGCTCGTCATGAACAGAAGATTCAAGAGGTAGCTGCCGTCAAGAAATATAAGGCCAAAGGATGGTCGAACACCGCTATCGGTGAGAAGCTAGGCATTTCTGAAGGCGCTGTACGTAAGTATTTATTACCCACAGCACTTGCAAGGCAGGAAGCGCTTATTAAAAACAAGCAAGCCTTAAAAGAGCGCGTCGACAAGACAGGCTACCTTGACGTTGGGAAGGGTACTGAAGCACTCATGAAAATTAATGAGTCGCAGAAGAAAAAAGCCCTCCGTGCGTTGGAGCTCGAAGGCTACGTTGTTTTGAATTTGCGTGAACGTTCTGCATCTACTGGGGAAGCATCATTTACTACAGTCCTCGCAAAACCTGGCACCACCAAGCAAGAAGCATATCGTCATCTCAAGGACTTGAGTTCATTTTCTGGTCCATTGAAAGATAAAGAAGGAGCACCATTAGGTATTGTGACTCCTTTAGCTATTGATCCAAAGCGTCTCCGTATTAACTACGGCGGCGAAGGCGGTGAGAAAGCTGATGGCGTTATTTATCTTCGTCGCGGTGTGCAAGACATTTCCATTGGCGAGAACGCATATGCTCAAATCCGTGCTCAAGTCGGAAAGGGCCATTACCTTAAAGGTATGGCGGTATATCGTGATGACTTGCCTGACGGAGTTGATTTAGTATTTAACACCAACAAGGATCGTTCGGTACCGGTCCTGGGAGACAAGAAGAGTGGTAGTATTTTGAAACCCCTTCGAGATGACCCGGACAATCCATTTGGTGCGACAATTAAATATCAGCTCACTGAAGGCAGCGGACGAAACCGTCGTGCTATTTCTGCTATGAACATTGTGAACGACGAGTCGGATTGGGATAAATGGAGTCGAAATCTTCCGTCCCAATTCTTATCGAAACAACACGAGGCCACAGCAGAACGTCAGCTGAAAATAACACGGGATTCGATGGCTTCTGAGCTTGCTCAAATTAAGAGCCTGACAAATCCTGTTGTGCGCGCTTCTTTATTAGAGAATTTCGCAGAAAATGCAGACAGTGCAGCTTCACATCTTAAAGCCGCAGCGCTACCGAGGCAGAAGACACATGTGTTACTTCCATTACCCTCGATAGATCCTACACGCATATATGCCCCGAACTACCGTCAAGGAGAACGAGTGGCGCTTGTACGATTTCCGCATGGTGGTACATTTGAGATTCCAGAGCTTATTGTCGACAACACTAATAAAGAAGGCCAAAAAATGATTGGTAAACGAGCCAAGGCTGCTGTGGGTATTCACCACTCAGTCGCGGAGCGTTTATCGGGGGCTGATTTTGACGGTGATACTGCCTTAGTTATTCCGACTCGGGGTGCACGGCTGAAAATAACGAACGCTCTTGATGGGCTTCGTAATTTCGACCCTCACACAGAATATAAATACCACGAAGGTATGCAAGTCTTACCCAAGGGCCGTGTAGGCACTGAGATGGGGATGATTTCTAACCTTATTACGGATATGTCTGTGAAGGGGGCCAACACGGATGAGCTAGCACGGGCTGTCCGCCATTCTATGGTTGTTATTGATGCGAGCAAACACAAGCTCGATTATAAACAGTCATTTGTGGATAATGATATTGCGTCTCTCAAGGCTAAGTATCAGGGCGGCTCACGCAAGGGTGCCTCTACCATCATTTCTCGTGCCTCGGCAACGGTCCATATTCCAGAGCGTCGCTTGGCATATAAGAATGAAGGCGGGTACATTGACCCCAAGACAGGGAAGCTGCGTTATATTAATACAAACAAGACCCATGGGGTAAAGACCCGTACAGGGGACTGGGAGCAAGCACCTAATCACCAGAAGGTCACTCGTATGAGTCTTGCTGATGACGCATATTCTCTGACTTCAGACACACCATCACCTATGGAGCGGATCTACGCACGCCATGCCAACCAACTCAAGGCTATGGCTAACGAGGCACGTCTGGCAGCGTACCGTTCGGAGCCGATTCCATATTCTGCTAACGCTAAGCGAGTGCACATCGACGCTGTTCGATCACTCGATGCTAAGCTAGCTTTGGCTAAGTCCAACGCTCCTCTCGAACGTCAGGCCCAACGTATGGCAAATCTACAAGTGCGCGCTAAAGTAGAGGCCAATCCAGGGCTTGACAAGGATGATATTAAGAAGCTGAAGACTCAGGCTCTTATTGGTGCACGTGCTGCAACAGGAGCTAGTAAGCATCGTATTCAGCCTACAGAAGCAGAGTGGGCAGCTATCCAAGCTGGCGCTATTTCTACTACGAAGCTGAAGGAGATCATGGCTCAGGGCGACATGGATCATATTCGTGAGCTCGCTATGCCAAAGCAGCAGCGTGCGCTACCACAGCGGCAGCAAGCGGCTATCAAAAATATGCAATCTCGGGGATATTCTCAAGCGGCTATTGCTGAAGCCCTGGGTGTGTCTGTGTCCACGGTCAACAAGTATATTTGATGAACGTCAGGAAAGCTATATTATTTCATGAGCCGTGAAGTATATTTGACTACGACTGATAACCCCTACCATCCTGGTGACCAGTTTGCAGAGTGGTATAATTTTGATATTCTGCACGGCTATGATAGTATGGGATATTTGGATCGTATTTTAAATACAAGCGAAGCATTAGGCCCCGTTATTCAAGACGAAGATATTGAACGAGCCATCGACGAGATCATTTCCTTCGATGTGCTCGGAATATATAAAAAAATGATCGTCGAAAATAACAACCCCCCCATCTATATTTGAGGGGGGAGGGGGTCTTCGCACAACATACCCCCCTACTCG